>Ga0302325_10008126_pt1 | contig 23127 bp, 23 predicted proteins | sample Palsa_T0_2_FD_201948 | JGI IMG/M metagenome (GOLD analysis project Ga0302325, IMG submission 201948) | Peat permafrost microbial communities from Stordalen Mire near Abisko, Sweden - Palsa_T0_2 | ecosystem: Environmental > Terrestrial > Soil > Palsa > Peat permafrost | place: Sweden: Abisko... | reverse complement strand
CCCGAGGCCGCGCTTGGGTGTCTCGATGAAATCCTGGCCCTCAATGCCGGACTGGCCGACGCGTTGATCAAGAAAGGCGCGGCCCTCGAACGCCTGCAACGCTTTGACGAAGCCATCCAATGCTATGACCGCGCCATCGCCCAGGATAATTCCTTGACCATGGCTTATCTTTGCAAGGGAGGAGTGTTCAACCGCGTAGGACGATTTGCTGAAGCGCTGGCTTGCTACGAGCAGGCCCTCCAAAGGCCCGGCAAAGCGGCCAAGTGAGACAAGGAGCGGTTTGATTTCACGCGTCGCAGCGTAAACGGGTTATTGCTACATGAGACTCCGATGGGCAGCATGGCCGCCGATAAACGATCCGGCACGTCAATATGGAGCCAGGCAAAGAATACGAAGCGCGACTCGCACGTTGGAGCCGGACGGGCGATCATTACGAAATTTTGCACCGGCGCACAGGGAATCTGCGGCTGCTTTCGGCCGTCGCGCTCGTAGTGGTGGCTGTGCTTCTGCGCAATATTGTTCCCATCGGGTTTCTTTTTTGTGGAATTTTTGCGGGTGTTTTTCTCAGCGGTTTCGTCCACGACCGGATTCTGCAAAGAAGGGAGACCGCGCGGCGTCTGGCCGGGTTTTACAATAGAGGACTCGACCGCCTTGGAAATCGATGGTCCGGGAAAGGCTCGCCGGGGACGGAGTTTTTGGACAAACAGCATCCTTACGCCATCGACTTGGATATTTTTGGAACAGGCAGTCTTTTTGAACTTCTCAACACCGCCCAAACGCGGGCCGGCCGAACAACGCTGGCGCAATGGCTCCTCCATGGCGCGGATCATGGCGAGATTGTGGCGCGGCAAGCGGCCATCGACGAAATGCGAACCAAGCTGGATCTGCGCGAAGAACTGGCCGTACTGGCGGGAGATCCCAGCGCGCACATTAATACGGACGCGCTGACGACGTGGGCAGCGCAGCCGATCCACTTGCCGAGCACGCTACAGCGCCTCACCGCTTTCTGCTTTCCCCTCATAACGTGGTGTCTCTTGCCGTTGGGTGAGTTTCGTCTTTTCTCCATGGCGCTCGGAGTACAAGGTGTTTTCGCGCTGCTTCACAGGCGGGGCACGGAAAAAACCTTCTCCTCCATGACGCTGTCGGCGCGGGACCTGCGTTGGCTATCAGAACTTTTGGCGCGGTTGGAGAGTGAGAATTTTCGCGCTCCACGGCTGCAGGATTTGCAAACGAAATGGAAGCAGGACGGTGTATTCGCCTCGGCCAGCCTGCGCCGGCTTTCAAAGCTGGTGGACTGGGTGGACGCGCGCAGCAGCTTTTGGTTCGCCGTCATTGGGCCATTTTTCCTGTTTAAAACGCAGTTCGCCTTTTTGTTGGCGGCCTGCCACGCGCAGTACGCCCCGATGATCCAGGACTGGCTGCAGGGTCTGGGTGAAATGGAGGCGCTTTCCTCACTGGCTGGCTACGCTTACGAGCATCCGGCGGATGTCTTCCCAGAGTTGGTGGTCGATTCTGCTTCAGCCATAATTGAGGCGCAAGGTTTGGCCCATCCGCTCCTGGCCGAATCAAACGCCGTGCGAAACGACATACTCTTGAACACGAATCAACCATTGCACGTCATTAGCGGTTCGAATATGTCAGGCAAGAGCACGTGGTTGCGTGCGATTGGCGCAAATCTGGTCCTGGCAATGGGCGGCGCTCCCGTGCGCGCGCGCAAATTTCGGTTTACTACGCTGCAAATTGGCGCATCGATTCGCACCGTGGATTCCCTGCAAGAAGGCGTGTCGCGATTTTATGCGGAAATCAAACGCGTGCGGCAAATCATCGAAATGTCCGGCCAAGGCAGGCGGGTCCTTTTCCTGATCGACGAAGTGCTGGGCGGAACAAACTCGCACGACCGCCAGGTCGGCGCCGCGTACATTGTCAAAGCCCTGGTGGACCGGGGCGCCGTGGGATTGATTACCACTCACGATCTGGCGCTGACGCACGTTGTGGAGGAAGTGAAGCCGCCCGGCGCGAATTTTCACTTTGAAGATCAGCTCACAAACGGCAAACTCAGCTTCGACTACCGTTTGCAGCCCGGCGTAGTGAAGAAAAGCAATGCGCTGGAACTGATGCGCTCCATCGGGTTGGATGTGTAAAAGGCGGAGTTAAAGAACAACATGGACTTAAATATAAAACACGATGTTCGCGCGGTGGCGCGGCAATTCGATCTGCGCGGTGACTTTGTCACGGCGGAACTCTATGGCAGCGGTCATATCAATGACACCTATTGCGCCGTGTTCGATCAAGGAGGCACCCGTGTTCGTTATGTTGTGCAACGGATCAACCACCACATCTTTAAAAACCCAGCCGCCCTGATGGAAAACATTCGGCGCGTGACGGCGCATCTGGGCCACAAATCAGATGGACAAGCCGATCTCAGCCGCCGTGTTCTTACGCTGATTCCGGCGCGCGACGGCCAGCCGTTTTATTGCGACGCGCAGGGCAATCATTGGCGTGCTTATATTTTCATCGAGAAGGCGCGGACGTTTGATGCCGTCGAAAGCGCACAACAGGCCTTTCAGGCGGCGAAGGCTTTCGGACAATTCCAAAAGCTGCTGTCCGATCTGCCCGCGCCGCGCTTGCACGACACCATTCCGGATTTTCACCATACGCCAAAACGGTTTGCAGCCCTCGAAAAAGCGATCGAGGCCGATGTGGCGAACCGCGCGCAATGGGCGAAAGAAGAAATCGCATTCGCCGTGCGCCGCAAGGCCGCCACCAGCCTCCTGCTGGAGGCGAATTTGCCTGAGCGCGTCACGCACAACGACACGAAGTTCAACAACGTCATGCTGGATGACATGACTGGCGAAGGAATTTGTGTGATTGACTTGGACACGGTCATGCCCGGCCTGGCGCTTTATGATTTCGGCGACATGGTGCGCACGACGACCAGCCCGGCCAAGGAAGACGAGCGCGATTTATCCAAAGTGACCATGCAATTTCCGATGTTCGAGGCGCTGGCGCGAGGCTATCTGGCGGCGGCGGATTTTTTGACGCCGTCGGAAAAAAAGCTTCTGCCGGTTTCCGGCAAGCTCATCACACTGGAAATCGGCCTCCGGTTCCTGACGGACTTTCTCGCGGGCGACACCTATTTCAAGGTCCATCGCGACGGTCACAATCTGGACCGCTGCCGCACGCAGTTCAAGCTGGTCGAGTCCATTGAAGCACAGGAGGCGGCCATGAACAAACTGGTGGAGTCCGTTTGAAATGAGAACGAAACGACTGAAAAGTCGATCGCGGCGGCCAAGGCTAGGCAAAAATACTAATGAATTCCCTTTTCCTTTCGGAATCGTTTCGCATCGGGGCCCCGATTGTCGTTGGATCTGTTTGGGTTTTTCATGGGCTTTATAGCAAAATTCTCAATCGAATTCCACGGCACCGTTTGATTGTCGCTAAGATCCTCGGCGCCGCGAACGCCGAAATTTCCACCAAGGTGATTGGCCTGCTCGAAGTGTTGCTGGGGCTTTGGGCCTTCACCGGATGGCAGCGTGCGGGTTGCGCAGTCGTGCAAACGGCGGCGATCATCGGCATGAATACTTTGGAAATTTGCTTGGCGCGTGGGTTACTGATTTCGGCGGCCGGCATGGTGATCTTGAATCTGGGCTTTCTGACTTTGGTTTGGCTTTGGGCGCTCTATTCTCAGAATTCTTGAGATCAGTGGAGCCAGTTTATTTGACTGAGTCCACATAGGGCGAAGAGTGCGGACAACAAGCCCCATACGAAGGTGCACAAAACATGCACGATAGTTTCCATCCTCTTGCCGCGCCAAAGCTCCCAGGGATAAATAAACCATTGAAATAAAAGCCGAATCATCCAGAACACCGAAAAAGACCAAGCCAGCCAGGCACCCGCACGGGAATGTTCCAGAAATATCGCAGGATCCAACAAACACGGCAGGCCCATGATTACGAGCACCAGGCAGATGAAGAATGTATGCACGCGGAAGATGGAAGCGTTGACCAGGCTCAGTCGCGCGCCTTCTTCGCGCCATTTGAGATGACGGCCAATGGGCCAATGCAACCCGGCCAGCAAGATAAGTCCGGCCCCGGCCAGCCGCAGCAGAATGGTGAGTTTTTCCATCATGGCGCCAGCAAGACGAAAATCCGCACAAAAGGTGTCAAGCGAAATTCATCCACGGAAGAGAAAGCTGCGCTTTCCCAACACCGTCGCCAGCTTGCCACAGAATGGAAATGCAAAAAACCCGGGCCGAACGCAAGGAAGTTGGCCGCGTCGCGCACGTGCTCGACCAGCACCAACCGGCCGCCCTTGCGCAGGCATCGCGTGGCCTCTGCAAACCAGGCGCTGCGTTCCCCTTCACTTCGCAATTCATGGATGGCAAGCAAGCCAAAAACAACGTCCACCGATTCTGCAGCTACCGGCCATGCGTTATAAGGTGATGACAGCGTGCCGGGAGTAGGCGGAAACATTGCTCGCGCCCGGTGAATAGACGCCTCCGTCATTTGATTTGCATCAAAGTGATCGAGCACCTGCCATGTTGCGGTTCTAATTTGTTGACGCAGTTCCACCGAGGTTTCATCAAATCCAGAATGACAGAAAATTGCCTGGTTTATGTTGGAACCACTTAGGGCGCGGTTCAGCCAACCCCAATGATACAAATCCGAACAATCATAGATGAGATGCGAAACGCCCAGGGAACCAAACAAGAAATAAACGGCGATTGCAAAGATTAAACCGCAGCCGAGTTTCAAAGTGAATTCGGGCAGAAGAAACAATCCGAGAAGAGATGCTAACAAGGCCGCAATCGAAGCAACATAAAACGGCCAATTGAATTGAGCGATGTTTATCATCCCCTGCCAGTTGCTGCGCGCCTTCAAGAAACACCTCCTGGCCTGACAATTCGTCCTTTCTTCCAATGATAAGAAACGCCTGCCACGGCGAATGCATTGGCTAGGATCGGCTTGGTTCCACGCAGCGGTGCTTCGTTCAAAAGACTCACGTGCCAATCTTTCACGCGAACCGGTCGCGGCACCCAATCCTGGCGGCTGCCTTCAATCACAACGAAAGAGCCATCGCCTTCGGCGCTGAATGTGAATGGCATCGGGCCCGCGAAGCGACTTGCAGTGTGCCAGTCAACGAAGGGAGAACCCTCAGGCAAGGCGGCCGCTTCGGATGAAGCTTCGTAGGTGATATCCATTGTTGGAGTGGCCTCAGTCAGGGATGTCTTGACACGCATTGCCGGGCCGGATTTCTCGAGATGCACATGAACGTGACGATATCGGTAATTGGTCAGTAGATTGCCCGCCCACACCATGCGGCGCTTGTCAGTCTCGCTGCGCAGAATATAAGGCCCGCGCAAGCGTCGCCCCGAGTCGTCACGAAGCCGCGTGAAAACACGGTATCCGGCGAGAAAAAAATCCTGCCCCAGAAAAGCAGGCAACCCTGCGGGACGCAGGTTTCGCGTCCAAACCATCGCCGCCGTCACGAAACCTAATCCCGCGAAGGTATCCATCTCCAACCCTGCTGGCACCAGCGGTCGGAGAACGGCTTCCGGAAATGCAAACGAAACCGCCACCGCCCTTTCGAAATAGGCATTCACCGGGAATGGGTGACGTCTTAGAAATTTTAACAACGACGCCATGGGATTACGTAAATCATTTATTTCTCAAGGTGAATGGGATTCCAGCCAAGTCCATACCCTATTTCCATCGCCGTCAACGAAGCCAACAAGGGCTTTTCTCAATTGCATTGTTGTTTTGGGGCGTGCGTTTTTGAGCCAGATTTTCACAAAAAAAATGCTTTTCAGGCGTTATCAGGCGTTATTAGGCGTTAGCGAAACGCCGTCCCCCCAAAAACCCGCGAGCATACGAACATAATGTTTCTTGGTTTGACCAGCCTTGACCAGCCTTGACCAGCCTTGACCAACTTTGACCAAGCTTGACCGGCTTTGACCAGTTTTGACTCGGACAAGGTTTGGAGCGCAACTCCATAACTGGCATGTCGCTGACTTCCAAGTCGGCTGCGCGAAATTGCGGCCAACGGGCTGGGCAACCCACGGCACGGCAGACTTGGAAGTCTGCGCTACGCAAAACAGATACGCCGCCGCCGACATGATTCTTTTTACATTCATGCCACGATATTACCACAAGCCTCCAAAAACAAAAAACCTACGGTAGGTTTTTTGGCACGATTTTAATTGGAGCCGCCAATTCTCTGGAAGAACTTGCCAGCCAACAACTTGTAAACACAAAAAACCACTAAAACATGAAAAAGTGCAAAATAAAGTGCTCTTTTCTTCGCGCTCATGCCCTGTTTTCCTGCCAAAAGGCCTCAAAAAAGGCCTATTTTAACTGTCAGTACGTTTTATAAAACGGACCAAGGCTCCGTTAGGCATTGATGGCGAGCGACTTGCAAGATTTTTTGATACTGCGCTTTTTTGTGAAAAAAATCGGATTTCACGAAGGAGACGCAGCGCACGGAGTCTGCCAGGAACGGATTTGCGTCCGACATCACCCGAGGGTTTACAATTTGCTTTCCTCCATCGCTCCTCCTGCCCTATCGTACAGACGTGGATTTCACTGAGAAAATTCTGACCGCATCCGCTCTCGGCCCCTGGCGCGAGAACTTGCGGCGCACCGCCCGCAAATTGGTCGTCACCAATGGCTGTTTTGATGTCCTTCATTTGGGCCACGTAACCTATCTCCAGCAGGCGCGCGATCAGGGCGACGCCTTGCTGGTCGGGGTCACCAGCGATGCCGGAGTGCGCGCTCTTAAAGGCCCCACTCGCCCGCTCAATAACCAAAATGATCGCGCCGCCGTTCTGGCCGCCCTGGAATCGGTCGATGCGGTGCGCATTTTTCCCGAACTGGACGCCCGTGCCTTGTTGCAGGCGGTCCAACCTGATATTTATGTCAAAGGCGGCGATTACACCCTCGACACGATCAATCAGGACGAGCGGCGCCTGCTCGAAGAACTGGGAGCCAAGATTGTGATTCTGGGCGCGGTGCCGGGCAGGTCCACCAGCGCCCTGGTGCAGAAAATCCAGGCGGAGGAAATCCCGGCAAAAAACTTGCCTTCTGCCACCAACAGCCCTATCAAAGATGCCATGCCGACCGAAACATTCATAGCCAGTCGCTGGACCAAGGGCAACCATCTCTTCCCCACCCACATCGAGGTGACGGATCGGGCCGTCGTGCGCCACAAACGGTCTTGGTTTAGCAAGGATGAGATGAGCGTCATCATCCAAAAAGTGGCGTCGGTCCATATTAAGACCGGCATGATGTGGTCGGACATTTTGATCGAGAATACGGGCGGAGCCGACCCCATTGCCAGTCATGGCCATCGCAAGCAAGACGCCCTCCGCATCAAGGAATTGATTGAAGGGTATCAGCAGCAGCGTTGAGACGACCGCTCGTAAATGAGGCATTTTGTCAAGCCGGATACACGCCTTCGCGCATCAGGATTTGGCGGACGGCAATTGCGTCGGGACGATTGAGCCTCAGCGCTTGAATGGTCGCACGAGCATTCGCCGTTCGGCCGACCAGCCGGGATTCATTCCATTCGAAGTGCTCGATCCAAATGTCAAGGCGCGGATGAAACAGGGGCACCACGCGCCCCGACGCTGCGTCCACGCCCGAAAGGTTTGGCCCTTTGAAGCGATTGCAGAAGCAACACGCCAAGGCAAGATTTTCCAGGGAGCGCCTTCCTCCATGTTGCCGGGCGATGACATGATCAACATGAAACGGCGCTTCGGCAAAGGCCTCAGGAAAATGACAATACTCACGCCGATGCCCGGCTCGGTCGCGCACTGCTCGCTGCAGGTCCGCATCCATCGCTCTGTTCAACTAGGATGGGTATGGTCCTGAAGTGACAGACGCGCCTTCGCTTTCAGAAACTCAAGCGCTCGCGCGACATTAAGGAAAAAGTCCAATTCGTTTTCTTCCTCGGCGCTTAAAGTGCCCGCGTTTGCTTTATCGGATAAACCTCGAACGCGTTCCGCGTCCGCGCCGCTGAGATGGCATCGCAAAAACTCACGCGCAGCGATCGGAGACAGATCTCCAATTTCCGGGCAAATTGTCCGGTTCCAGATTTCGGCCTCGGTTGCTCTCATGTCGTCATTATGGCTTAAGTGTGGTCCCAAATCAAGCCTACTTATCGTTGTCCTGACGCCAAATCGTCACACAATCGTCACCTTGCCGTCGTTGCGCAAGGCCGGGCTTTTGGCAAGTTGGTTTTCATGAAAAGCAGGATACTTGTGGTGGATGACGAACCGGATGTTCTTGATTTGGTCACTTACAACCTCGGTCAGGCGGGTTTCCAGACCGATACCGCCGCCGACGGCGCAGAAGCCTTGCGCAAGGCCCGCTCCTGCGCGCCGGATTTGATCCTGCTGGACTTGATGTTGCCGGAGATGGATGGATTGGAAGTCTGCAAATTGCTGCGGCGCGACTCCAAAACCAGCGCCATTCCGATCATCATGCTTACGGCGCGGGCCAGCGAACTGGACCGGATTGTGGGCCTGGAATTGGGCGCGGCCGATTATGTGCCCAAGCCTTTCAGCCCACGCGAGTTGATTTTGCGCGTCAAGAAGCGCCTCGAACAAAACGGCAGCGCGCCGGCCAAAAACACCTATTCTCTCGGCCCCTTGCAGGTGGATGTTTCGCGCCACTTGGTTACCGTGCGCGGCCGGCGCGTGGAATTGACCGCCACGGAATTCAAGCTGCTGGTTCTGTTGCTCCAGCGCATCGGCCACGTGCAGTCGCGTGATCAACTTTTGCGCGACGTGTGGGAATACGAAACGCACATCGACACCCGCACCGTCGATACGCACATCCGTCGCCTGCGCGAAAAGCTCGGCCCCGTCGCCAAGTACCTGGACACCGTCCGCGGCGTGGGCTATCGCTTCTCGCCTGAAATGCGGCAGTAGTAAAAAACTCCCACGGCGCGACAGGTCACGGGTGTTGATCGCCCATTGCCTTTGGCAAACGGTTCCCTGATGATTCGAAGGGAAGTTTTGCCTGGTCACACACGCTTCGCGCCTCTCCCAGATCGTTATTCACGAACAGGCCGCCTTCCGCCACGTCCGCCAATGACACGAACGCGCCCGTTCCGCGCGCCGCCGTGCAGTTGCGAATCGAGACTTGGCCGCCTTTGGAAAGTGCTATGGCCGCCTTGCCACTGTCCTTGTGCGCCGGACCGCCGCTAAAACCGTCAATAACAATATTGTGAAAATCCTCGAATTGAATTCCATGCGAAAAAAAAGGCGGCAGACCGTCCGCCCATTCGACTGCAAAACCGTTGATTTTCACGCCGTCCACATAGCGGCCATAGAAAGCCGGAATATCATGCGCGAAGACCGCGGTCGGGACGTTGAGGCAGCCTCGCAAATCGAAATTGCCGCCATAAGACTCCATCAACGGACTGTTATTGATCTTGACCCTGACGTCCTGGAAAAGGAGGTCTTTGATAATGCTCTGCTCGCAGCCATATACAATGATTCCCGCCGGACTTTCGGCGGTGATGTTGCGAAAACGGACGTTTTTGATGTGGCCGAGTTGGTTGATCTTGGGGTCCCACGGGAGAGCCGAAACTTGAATCGGCTCTCCTTTCCCCCACCAATGCCCCGTGACCAGTCGTGTCTGAATCACGATATCCGAAAACAAAACGTTCTCAATCGAATTTGAACCCCGCACGTTGACCGCCAAGCCTCGATTGCTGTCAAATATCACCAGATTGGCGAAGACGCAGTCCCGAATGTCCGCCCCCGCAAATCCAACGCGCACGGCCGCCGAGCGCGACGAAAGCGTGCAGTTGGCGACGGTGATTTTTTCGCCGCCCAAAACAACAATGGAATCGTCGCCGTTTTGAATATCGCAATCGCTGATATGGACGTATTTGGTGTCGGAAAGGTCAATCCCATCGTCATTGGGAACGCGCCGTCCGCCGCCGAAACTGTTGATGGATATCGCCGTGACGCTCACCCGTTCGCACCGGACGAAATGGACCGTCCAAAGCGGCGAGTTTTGCAAGGTCACGCCAGTGAGTAGGATGTTTGTGCAGTCAAAAAACCTGAGCAAGTGGTTAGGGCGATCAAGAGGCTCCTGGGGACCATCCACGGTCCCGAATTTGGGATTCATAAAATCCTCCTCCTGGCGCGTGTACTTTTTATCGTAATCCAATTCCTCGCGCACTTTGATTTTGACGGGGTCCACGAAGCGCATTCCGTTTCCTTCGAGAATCCCGCGCCCGGTGATGGCGATGTTGTTTGCATTCCGGGCCGTCACCAACCCGGCCCTGGATGGCGCCCCGGTTTCGGGCTGGATTTCCGGGGCGTAATCCGCGAGATTCGTGCTGGCCACGATGACCGCTCCGGCTTCTAGTTGCAAAGTGACGTTATCCAGCAAATCGATCGAACCGCTGATGTATCTGCCGGCTGGAAAAAGGACGGTTCCTCCTCCGCCCATCGAACACGCGCGAATGGCGGCGTTAATGGCTTTGGTGTTAATGGTCTGACCATCCGGTTTCGCCCCGTAACTGGCCACGTCGCGCATGACGCCCGTAGATTGCGCATGAACCTTCGCAACAAGAGTCAATAGGAAAGACAATAGGCCAAGTTGGCGCGTGTATTTGTTCATGTGGATAACGTAGCATCCCTGTCAAATTGGCCATGCCGAACGGATTCATTTTACGCTTTGCCCTCGTCTCGCGCGGCTTTAGCATGGGGTTGTGAGTGATTTATTAGCTGGTTTGTTGGTCGCGGTGCTGGCCGCCAATTCGCCGCCGGACGCGAGCCATGTGGTCGCGGCCCCCAATGCCAATGACCCGGATGAAATCGAATATCACCGCCTTCTGCTGGATGACGACATCGCCGAGAAGGAGGTCCTGGGCTGGATGGACACCGCCGACGCTTTTTCCAAGGCGGGCGGCGGCGAATCGCGTATCACGCTCAACCTGAAAATCCAGAAGCGCCTGGATGTCATCAAACACGAATACGAGGATTTTGTTGAGCGCCATCCCAAACACGTCAATGCCCGGCTGGCTTTCGGCAGTTTTCTTAATGACAACAATGACCAGGACGGCGCGTTCAAACAATGGGAGGAGGCGCGCCAATTGGCCCCGGCCAATCCGGCGGCCTGGAATAACCTGGGCAATTATTACGGCCAGCGCGGCCCGGCCACCAACGCCTTCAAGCATTACGAAAAAGCCATGGAATTGAATCCGGTCCAGCCGGTTTATTATCACAACCTGGCCGCGACGATTTATTTGTTCCGCAACGAGGCGCGCGAGTATTATCACTTGGATGAGCAGCAGGTATTCGACAAATCGCTGGCCCTCTACCGGCAGGCCATCAAGTTGGACCCGGATAATTTCATTCTTTTCAGCGATTATGCCGAGACTTTCTACAGCATCCAACCGCCGCGCTGGAAGGATGGCCTGGAGGCTTGGACGGAGGCGCTGAAGATCGCGCACGACGAGATCGAACGCGAAGGCGTGTGCCTGCATCTGGCGCGCATCCATTTGCAATTGGGCGATTATGAGCAGGTGCGGACGAATCTTGACGTGGTCACCAACGCCAATTACGCCAAGTTGAAGAATGTCCTGACGCAAAATTTGAAAGACGCGGTGGCAAAGCAAAGCAAGAAGTAAAATTATTAAAACTGTTTCAAATAAGCAGGTCTAAGTTCGGCCGTTTCTTCCAAAATATCCATGTACAAAGCGCGGTCTTCAGGATAAGCCTTGCCTATAATGTCAAAATAGGGACACGTATTAAAATCCATGGCCAAAAGTCCCCGATTTGAAGGTAAAAAATCGACGCCCCATAAAATTCTGTCGATCCCTGGAAACAAAGGCAATCCTGCCCTTCTCGAAATGACCAAACCGCTGTAATCGATGTTTGACCGCCAATCTTTTGACGTATAGCGCAGCCAATACTCAAGGCCGCCGAAGCGCACCATGCGATAGCTAATCGATCCTTGGTCCGCGTCGGTTGTTGGGATAAACTCCGATGAATAAAGACTATCTTCGGCTTCCATCAGCCTGACTTTGAGTTTTCCTTCGCCATAATGGCCATATTCATCCTGATAAACCACGATCCATGGATTGTGCTCCTCAGGCCACAGGCCCGCCAGGATGTTTCTGGCCCTGTGCTCCTTCATGGACTTAACCGTGCCATGGAACGGGGTTGGAATGGCTAATTTCTCAAAAAGCTCGAAGCACTGCCGTTTGCTCAACCCGCCACGCTCATAGGCCGTGCGTTCAAAAACAAGGCCTTCGCCATCGAACAGCGCATCGTAGGCTTCCACGTAGTCCGTGATTAATTTCATGGCGCTTTCTTATAGATTGCGCAAAAAACCCACCGAGGATGATCAGAATAATAAGAAAAACCGAATTTGGTAAGCATTCCAATCATGGGAGCGTTTTCCTTGCGGACCACGGCGGTTACTTCGCCCCGGTGCTTTTCCAACAAGGCGCGCATGATCTTGCTTCCAATCCCCTTGGCACGAAAGTCCTGCCGGATATAAATCCTTCTGAGTTCGCCATTTAGCAGTCCTCCCATCCCGATTGCCGTCATTTGCCATTCGGCCAGCATAAAAGTTCCATTGGAATAGGTGTCAGGAAATCTCAGAATGTCCGAATCCAAATCGTTGTTTGGCAAATACCCAAAGAACGACAATTCCTCCTGGAACAGGACCTTGACGGCATCTGCATCCGCCGGCGTCGCCTTCCGGATTAAAACGTCATTCAAATCAAAATCGATAACGGCTCGAAATATGGGGATCCATCATGGCGAACGTCAAGGACGCTTTCGCGGCTGCGAATTTTCTTTAGCCTTCAGCCTTTAGCCTTCACCCTTGCGTTTGTCACCTAGTGACTCCATATTCACGGTATGAGTTTCGACATATCCGCCCTGCTTGATCAGTGGGATTATCAACCTGGCCAGGTTGTTGTCCGAAAATTTCGCGGCAAGGATGGCGTGGATAAAATCCAATTGCGGGTGGACTTGGGGCTGTTGCAGATGAATGCCAAGGGGCGGCCCGATGGCAAACGGCCTTTCGGCCATGAATCTCTCCTGGAACACTTCCAGGAGCAGTTGGCCCGGTTCCGCCGAGAACATGCCAGCGATGACAAAACCTTCCGTTTGACCCCCGACGATTGCGGCAAGCTCCAACAGGAGGCCATCCAATATCACCATCGTTACATCTGCCTCTTTCAACTGGAGGATTTTGAAGGGGTCATCCACGACGCGGAGCGGAACCTCAAGGCCTTTGATTTCGTGCAGCGCTACGCCGGAACGGAGGAGTTGGCCTGGTCGTTGCAGCAATTTCGCCCCCAATTGCTCATGATGCGCGTGCGGGCCAGGGGGGCCATCGCGCTCAAGGACAACCGTTATGACTTGGTGATCCGCATCGTGGAAGACGGACTGGAGGAAATCCGCCAGTTTTACCGCGAGCACGAGCGGCAGGACCTCATGGAACTCAGCGGCGAGTTGCAATCCCTGGAAATGTGGCTGCAGGAAATCCAAAACAAACGCCCCTTGACGCCGCGCGAGAAATTGGAAAGCGCCCTCAACGAAGCCGTCCGCAATGAGAATTACGAGGAAGCCGCCCGCGTACGCGACGCCCTGCGCAAAATGGGCTGAATAATCCGCCGTTATTGGACGGCCGGCACAAAGGCGATCCCGAAATCCGCCGCCGTGGGCAGCGGCGCCTTGACCGCGATGGACGCCACTTCGCGCGGCAGGAGCATCCACGGCAGGAATTCCAGGTTGTCCGGCGTCAGACTTGTTCCGTCCGCGTCGAACCATTCGATGTGATAATTAAACTGCTGCCGCACTGCGGTCATGTTCTCCACCGTGACCTGGATTTCGAGATAGGACCCCTCTGGATGGTTCAAACGCACGTTGACGACGTGGATGATGTTTTCCAATTCAGGAGCGATGATGAAGCGTTTGTCAGTCGGAGACGGGGTGGGGCGAGGCGGAGCGAATTTGTTCGTGTGCGACTGGTTCGGCGCCGACGCGGGCGAGGCGCAGCCGCCGGTGATGAAAAACAGTCCGGCCAGCAAAACCAAATTAAATAACAGTCCCATGCGGGATGACGCCGTTCTTGGGGATGATGACGATTCCGTCGCGGATGTAATAAAGCGGATGGTCCACCTTTTCCGGCTTTCCGACCGGTGAGATCTGGCAATCCCGCCCGATGCGGGCGTTTTTATCAATAATAGCGTTTTCAATTTTGGTGTTGTGTCCGACGCCGATACGGGGCAGGCCGCGCTCGGCGTATTGGCGGATCGAGGCGTCCGATTCGTAATAGTCGCAGCCCAACAGAATGGTCCGGCTCAGGCTGCACCCCTCCTCAATCACGCTGCGGACGCCGACGATGCTGTGGTTGACACGAGAGCGGTTGATGATGCAGCCGTCGGAGATGACGGCATGGTCGATCTCCGCCGCATTGATCTTGGAAGCCGGCAAAAAGCGGGGTCGGGTGAAAATAGGAGCGCTCATGTCGAAAAAATTGAAGCGCGGCAGGTCCGACACCAAATCCAGGTTCGCCTCGAAATAAGAGCGGATGGTGCCAACGTCTTCCCAATAACCCTGGAAAATGAAGGCCTGAACCTTGTTGGCGGTGATGGAGCCGGGAATGATGTGCTTGCCAAAATCGGTGTGCGCGTTGTCAAGCAGTTTGAGCACCACTTCGCGGTTGAAGAGGTAAATGCCCATGGAGGCCAGCAGGTAATCCTCCTTGGGGTTGAGGCCCAATTGTTCCTGGACGTTGTGATCCACCCGCAGCGAATCCAACAACGCCGGCTCCTTGGGCTTTTCCACAAACCGCACGATGCGCAAGGACGGGTCGATTTGCATGATGCCAAAGGCCCCGGCCTCATGGCGCGGCACCGGAATGGTCGCCACCGTGATGTCCGCCTCCGTCTCCGCGTGCTCGGCGATGATGCGCCGGAAATCAGTCCGGTAAAGCTGGTCGCCGCTGAGGATCAGGAGGTAATCAAAATCGTGGTTGAGAAAGTGGACCAGGTTTTTGCGCACCGCGTCCGCCGTGCCCTGATACCAGGAAGTATCCTTGAACGTTTGCTCGGCGGCCAGGATTTCCACGAAGCCGCCCGAAAACTGGTCGAATTTGTAGGACTGCGAAATGTGCCGATGGAGCGAGGCGGAGTTGAACTGCGTCAGCAGATAAATGCGGCGCAGGCCCGAATTGATGCAATTGGAGATGGGGATATCGACCAGGCGGTATTTGCCCGCCAGCGGCACGGCGGGTTTGCTGCGTTCGCGGGTTAGGGGAAAGAGGCGGGTGCCCTGTCCTCCGCCCATGATGACGGAAAGGACATTGCTCGAATTGACCGACATGCGTGTCTTTGGCGGCATAATTTGCTCAAAATTTGCTGGCTGGCCGATATTATGCACGTTCGCCCGCGGCGCGCAAGGAAACATAAAAAAAAGTCGGGCGGCCCTGAGGACCGCCCGATTTGCGTGTCTAGTGCAACAAAGAAAAGCGCTGCTTACGAAAGAAGTTTCAAGACCGTTTGGGGATTCTGGTTGGCCTGGGCCAACATCGCCGTGCCGGACTGCACCAGGATTTGATATTCCGCGTACTTGGTGCTCTCGGAGGCCACGTCCACGTCGGTGATCTGGCTGTTGGCAGCCGTCAGGTTGTCTTTCAACACACCCAGTTCGTCGCCCGTGTAGGTAAGGCGTTCTTCGTTCGCGCCGACGGTGGCGCGATCGGTCGCCAACTGGGTGATGGCCGCTGTCACGGCGGTCAGCGCCGACACCGCGCCCGTCGTGGTCGAAATGTCGCCCGTCATCGCCGCGGAGTAAGCCGACGCGCTGAGGTTGATGCCTGTCATGTTGAACGTGGCGCCATCGCCGTCGGTGGTCACCGAAAGGGTGTTGCCGCTGAACAGGCTCACACCGTTAAAGTCCTTGCTCCCGGTGTCGGTGATGTAGCCCGCCAAAGTGCTGTACTCGGCCTGATAGTCGGCGCGCTCTGCGCCCGTCTTGGTGACGTCTTGCGACTCGACCGAGAGCGTGCTCATTTGATCGAGAGCCGAGCCTATCTGTTGCAGATACCCATCCTGCGTCTGAAGGTAGGAAACGGCGTTGCTGACGTTGTCATTGGCCGCCTGGGTCTGGCCGATTTGCGCATTCAAACTGATGGACTCGGCCAAGCCGGCCGGGTCGTCGGAAGGATCCACAATTTTGGAGCCAGAGGAGAGCATCGCCAGCGACTCATTGAGTTCGTTGGTGGATGTATTGAGGTTGCTGGCAGCCGTAATGGCGGCCATGTTTGTGTTGATTACCATATTCGTGGACTCTTTCCTTGAGTGTTTGTTAACGGCTTCGGCGTCGTGCCATCGCTCCGCCCGGCAGCAATAATGATTTCATAATACTTCACGGTATAAACTCTGTTAGCAGGACTGCTGCCATCTTTTGAGGGCACCGTCGGCTGCGGTTCCAGACCCTCATTGCTGGGGAAAATAAGACGATAAGGCCGTCAGTCGGCGTCGTGGCGTTGAATAGAACGGGCACATTTTGCCTCATTCCCCATCCAACCCCGTGCGAAGAGGCAAATTATGCCCCGGCAGGCCGTTCGGAGTCCCGGCTTCAGCCGGTGGATCGGCCTTTCAGTCGGGCCTATTGGATATTTTCGTGGTCATCGAATTTGGTTGGCGCCCTACCGGCTAAAGCCGGGACTCCGAACTCCGCCAGTTCCTTCATTATTTCAGTCAGAAGGGTTGCTGAAAAGTCATCTCGCCTTTAAGATGCTTGGCGGCTTCGATCAACAACGAGTACTTCGTGTCGGGTTGCAGCGGCTCCGGCAGCGCGGTGCTTATCTGCGGTTTCATGCCGGGAATGGCCGCGCCATATCCGAAGGAGGTCGTCGGCACCGGCGCGGCGGCGGCCACGAGGTGCCAGAGCGCGTGCGGATATTTGTTGGTGCGGGCGTCTTCGGCTTCAACCACTTCGATGGAAATCAGGGGGTAAGTGTTGGTGAAATGGAAAATCAAGTCGGGCGTTTCGCTGCCGCCCAGAATCGAACGCCGGGACTTTTCGCAAAAAATTTGAATTTTCGTCTGCTGGTGCCAGTCGAAAAAATAGCGCATGTAAGCGCCGGCCAAAACCAGCGCCGCGCATACAAGCCAAACCGTTCTTTTGTTCATCATCCTTAAAGATGACACGATTAGGCGGTATATTATTCGATTTAGTTTTGGACAACCGATTGACAACAAACTATGAAAAACAACATTCGTGCCAGCAAAAATAACGGGGTAAGAAAAGTGTCGGCGTTCACTTTGATTGAATTATTGGTCGTCATCGCCATCATTGCGATTTTGGCCAGCATGCTCCTGCCCACCTTGGGCATGGCCAAACAGTCTGGCCAGCGGATGGCTTGCCTGGACAATCAAAAACAACTCGCCTACGCCAACACCATGTATGCCTCGGACAACAGTGGGTTTTTCCCGCCCCGCTCGGCCACTAGTCGCTGGGCGCAAATGCTCTATCCATACTACAAAAACGTCTCGATCTTGCTCTGCCCAACCGATGCCGCCACCACCAATAGTCCACAAACCATGAGCGACCCTAATACCAATAACATCGCCGATAGCTCGCCGCGCACTTACATGGTCAATGGTTTCAATGACTATTTCTTTCAAACGCTCGACTCGACGAATTTTCAGAACTTCATGAACGGAATTTATCCCCAAGGCATGTCCGACAGCAAATTTCTATACCCATCCGATACGATCATTTTCGGTGAAAAGAAGCCGTCTTCGCCGCAGTATTATATGGATTTGCTGGAGTTGAGCGGCTCGGAGGGCAACGATTGGACGGAGTTGAATCAGACGACCCACACCGAAGGATCGGACTACGCGTTCGCCGACAGCAGCGCGCGCCTGCTCAGAGCCTACACCGACCTCGGGCCGACTTATAATTTGTGGGCTGTGACGGCCAGCGGCCGCACCAACTACGCCACTCAAGTCGGCAACTGATCTCCGTGCGCAACTCCGTTCTTGGCGGGGTCGGCGGGCTGCTAGTGTCGCTGTTCGCCATGCCCGCCTTCGGAGACGGCCTGTCTTTGCATACGCAGGCCAATGTCATGGTCGAACTTACCCTGACTGCCGCGCGCTCCTACTCCGATCCGTTTAACGAAGTGGAATTGGACGTTGTTTTCATAGATCCCACGGGGCATGAATTTCGCGCGCCGGCGTTTTGGGATGGCGGCCACACTTGGAAGGCGCGTTACGCCTCGCCGCTGACCGGCACGCATCCTTTCCACACCGATTGTTCGGCGCGGGATGACGCAGGGTTGAATGGCGTCCGCGGCACCGTCGAAATCGCGCCTTATACGGGGGAAAATCCTCTTTACCGGCACGGCCCTTTGCGCGTGGCGGCCGATCATCGCCATCTCGAACATTTCGACGGGCAGCCGTTTTTCTGGCTGGGGGACACTTGGTGGATGGGGCTTGGCCATCGCCTGCGTTGGCCGGAGGAATTCCAACAATTGACAGCGGATCGAAAGGCCAAGGGCTTCAACGTCATTCAAATTGTCGCCGGGCTTTATCCCGACATGCCGCCGTTCGATCCGCGCGGCGCCAACGAGGCCGGTTTTCCCTGGGAAACGAATTACGCCCGCGTCCGCCCTGAATATTTCGACGCGGCGGACAAACGCCTCGGCTACCTGATCGACCAGGGTTTCATCCCTTGCATCGTGGGTGCGTGGGGCTATTTCATGCCGTGGATGGGGGTGGAAAAAATGAAGACCCATTGGCGATACCTTATCGCGCGTTATGGAGCCTGGCCTGTGGTTTGGTGCGCGGCGGGCGAAGCCAATCTGCCTTGGTATCTCGCCAAAGGTTTTCCTTACGACGATCGCAATCAAGTGCATGATTGGACAGCGGTGTTGCGTTATATCCGCGCGACCGACCCGTGGCATCGCTTGCTCACGCTGCACCCGACCGGGATTGGCCCACTTACCGCGCGCCACTCGACGGACGATCAGGGCTTGCTGGATTTCGATATGTTGCAAACTCCTCATGGCCGGCAGGAAGCGGTCCCCGTCGCCGTCAAGACCGTGCGGCAATCCTACGCCGCCAACCCCGTCATGCCGGTCATCGACGGCGAGGCCAGTTACGAAATGCTCAACGACAGCCTGCCGACGGAATGGACGCGGCACATGTTTTGGATTTGCCTGATGAACGGGGCCGCCGGCCACACTTATGGCGCCAACGGCATCTGGCAATGCAATCGTCCGGGCGATCCGCATGGCAAGTCCCCCCACGGCGGCAGCTATGGAGTCATTCCATGGAACGAAGCCATGCGTCTGCCGGGTTCGCAACAGGTGGGTTTCGGGAAAAAACTTTTCGAGCAGTTTCCATGGCAGGAATTCCGTCCGCATCCCGAATGGGCGTCTTTCGGCGGCACCGTGCTGAAAACAGCCTTCTGGATTTGGTATCCCGAAGGCAATCCCGCCGTGGACGCTCCGGCGGCGACACGATTCTTCCGGCGATCATTCGTCCTGCCGGAAGGGAAGAAAGTGGCGCGAGCCTTTCTACGCCTGTCGGCTGATGATCAATTCACCGCGCGGTTGAACGGAACGGAACTGGGCGGCGCAGAGGATTGGCACTCGCCCAAGCAAATCAACGACATCGCCCATTTTCTCAAAGCCGGGACAAACGATCTGGCCATCACCGCTGTCAACAAGCCGGCGTCCGGCGCGAATCCCGCCGGATTGATCGCCGCGCTTGAAATTAAGTTTGCCGACGGCAGCGCATTGCATATTGATTCCGACGCTGAGTGGCAGTGCGCAAAAACCGCAGCCACTGATGCCTGGACCCACGCCATTATCGCCGCGCGATACGGCGAAGGTCCATGGGGCGAGTGCGACGTGCAAAGCGATAAGATCAACGGCCCGCAATCGGCGGGCATTCCCGGCGTGGTGCGTCTTATTTACGCGCCGCGCGCCGAGCCGGTGGAAGTGCTTGATTTGGCTTGGCGGGTGGCTTACGCGGCGCGGTGGTTCGATCCCGTCACAGGTGTCACTACACCCATGGGAGAAATCCGTTGCGACGAAAAGGGCCGATGGACTTGCCCGCCGCCCCCCGGCCTAGACCACGATTGGGTCCTGATTCTGGAATCGAAGAAGAGCGACACGAGGTTGCGAAGCGACTGACCTGGCTTTCAATCGTTTTCTTCTGTTCAACGACTGCTCAATTTCCTCGCCGCCAGCGCGACCGAAATCGTCACGGCGCACCCAATCATCGTATACCAGGGAAAATAAATGGCGAACCCCGCGTGCGGACGGCTGATCCACGTCATCACGGCCAGCGAGCACAGCATGCCCAGGATGACCGGTGCAGCCGTGCCGCGTTTCCACCAAACCGCCAAAATCAATCCTCCCAATAACGCGCCACTGGTCAAGCCGCGCAACGAAAAGGCCGTGTCGAGCACCGACGGGCGCTGCCGGCTGGCGGAGGCCACCGCAATGAGCACCGCGCCCCACAGCACCGTGGAGATTTTGCTGAACCGCAGAAAAAAAGCGTCCGTCCTGTCCGGCAATAATTTCTTGGCGAAATCCATCGTCGAAACCGACGCCAGCGAGGTCAGGGCCGAACTGACCGAGGACATCGCGGCGGCCAGGATCGCCACGATGAGCAGCCCTTTCAAAACGTGCGGCACGCCCGTCAACATGAAAATGGGGAAAATAAAATCATTGGCCTTGATTCCGCTGCCGGGCCGGATTTCCGGCACGGGAATGGCCAGGGGAAATCTCTGGTAAAAAACCCACAGCATCACGCCGACGAGCAGGAAGATCAAAAAAAGCGGCAGTATGACGACCGCGCTCAAAATCAGCGCGCGCCTTCCGTCGCGCACGTTTTTGCAGGCCAGGACCCGCTGCACAATCAATTGCTCCGCGCCGTGGGAGGACATGACCATGAACGTGCCGCCGATGACGCCCATCCAAATATTGATCGGCTCCCGCCAAAGCGAGGACCACGAGACGGAGGCGTTGAACCAATGAAGTTTTCCGCCCTCTGCGGCCACCCGGAACACCTCACCCGCGCCGCCCTCAAAAAAACTTGGGATGTAACACAGAGCGAACAAACCTCCAAAAAGGAAAAGTCCAAATTGAACCGCGTCCGTCCAAATGACGGCCTTGACGCCGCCCACGCAGGTGTAAAGCAGCGAAAGCACGACAAACAGAAGAATCGCGCCGAGAATGGGATCCCCGCCCGCGAACGCGCCCAGGACTTTAGGCCCCAACATCAGCGTGACAGGAATGCACGCGACATACACGCGCACGCCCGCCGAGAGCGTTTCGCTCAGAAGAAAGAATCCGCCCGCCGTGCGGCGCGCGCTTTCGCCAAAGGCGCTGGAGAAAAGTTGGTAAGGCGAGTAGATTTCTCCATTGAAGTAATGCGGCACCATTACCGCCGCCAAAATAACGCGGGCAATGACGTAGCCAATGATCAATTGAATGAAGGCCAGGTTGCCGTTGGCGGCGTAGGCCATGGCGGGCACGCCGATGATGGTCAGCGCGCTGGTTTCCGCCGCGACGATGGACAGGCCGATGCCCCACCAGGGAATGTCCTTGCCGCCCAGAAAATAATCCCGCGTGTTGTGCTGGTCTTTGCCGAACCAACTGCCCAGCGCGATGATGCCTCCCAGATAGATAAGGATCACCGCCCAATCCGTCCCGTTTAAAAAATCCGCCGGAGAAGTGGCCATTCCGAGAAATCATAGCCGCAGAGAAACCAATAATGCCAATTGAATTCAAACCTGCTGTGTCGCCGGCTTTCAAGTCGGCCCCCTTCCGAATAACTCCTTGCGCTCTGTCCAATTGCCGCCCACGTTTAAGATTCGTGAACTCTGCGCTCTGCATTCCCCATTCCATGTCGGCGGTCGTTTATCGAGGCCGGGACGACCTTCGCATCGAAACGTTGGATGTCCCGCAAATCCAATCCGGCGAACTGCTGGTCAAAGTCGCCGCCTGCGGCGTTTGCCCCACGGACATTAAGAAAATCCATTATGGGACCGTCCCGCCTCCGCGCATTTTTGGCCATGAAACCGCCGGCACCATCGTTAAAAGGGGCGCGCGGGTGAAGGGCTTTCGCATCGGGGACCGGGTGGCCCTCCACCACCACGTTCCTTGCCTCAAATGCCATTTTTGCCGCCATCATGCCTTCGCCCAATGCCCCGGCTACAAACGCACCGGCATTACCGCCGGTTTTGAGCCTGCCGGCGGCGGGTATGCCGAATACGTGCGCGTCATGCCCTTCGTCCTGCCCGGCGTGGTGAAAATCCCCGCCCGTAACACCTTTGCCGAAGGGGCCATGCTCGAGCCAGTCAATACCGTGTTAAAGGCGGTCAAACGCCTCTCATTATTGCGAGGCGACAGCGTTTTGATCGCCGGCCAAGGCCCTATCGGCCTCATGTTCACAAAAATCCTCAGCCTGCACGGCATAAAAGTCGCTGCCACCGACCTCTTGGAACCCCGCCTCAAACTAGCCCTCAAATGGGGCGCGCGCCACGCCTTTAACGCCGGAAACGCCAACCTGATGGCCGAAATTCGCTCCGCCTATCCAATATTAGATGCCGCCGTCATCGCCGTCCCCTCCGACGCCGCCGTGCTCCAAGCGATGGAATTGGTGCGAGGTTCCGCGCAAATCCTCCTTTTCGCCCACACCACCCCGGTAGGGCGAGGCTGCAGCCGAGCCGCCCTGGATTTCTCAAGCATCTGTTTGGAAGAAAAAGACCTCATCGGCAGCTATTCCTCCGACTGGACGTTGCAAAAAGAGGTCGCTAAACTGGTCTTCAGCCGCCGCCTGGACATCCGCCCCCTCATCACCCACACCTTCCCCCTGAACCAGACCCCAGCCGCCATCGCCTTGGCGACAAACCCTTCGCCAGAATCATTAAAAGTAATTGTAGTGCAATAACTTACACAATTGCGAGGCTTGCGGTTTAAGCCCTTTAGCAATCATGCCAATGGCCCAAAACATGCTTCAAATCGCTTTGTCTCGCCTTTGCCTTAGCCAAGGCGGAAATAAAGAATAAAAAAAAGTGAAAAAAAAGTTGACGATTAGGGTCAACTCGGTTAAAAATCACAA
>Ga0302325_10008125_pt1 | contig 23128 bp, 22 predicted proteins | sample Palsa_T0_2_FD_201948 | JGI IMG/M metagenome (GOLD analysis project Ga0302325, IMG submission 201948) | Peat permafrost microbial communities from Stordalen Mire near Abisko, Sweden - Palsa_T0_2 | ecosystem: Environmental > Terrestrial > Soil > Palsa > Peat permafrost | place: Sweden: Abisko... | reverse complement strand
GTTTCGACCGACAACTCATCGGTCACATCCATATGCGTGGCGACCCAGCCGCCGTTCGGCAACGGACGGCTGACCACCGTGACGACACGGCCGTTGATCGAGGCCGTCCTGGTTTCGATGCGTTGCGCCGCAGCCCGTTGCAAGCACTCTGAGACATATTGAGCGGGATCCCCATTGAAGGTGCCCGCGGCCTGACGATACGCCAGCAGGTCGCGTAGCGGCGTCCCCGGCCTGCCCTGTTCCGATCGCAAACCGTACATGTCGAGATAGCGTGCGTTGCACAACGTAAGTCGCGCAGCGCTGTCGAACATACAGAGGCCCTGCGTCATGTTGTTAAGCGCCGCGCGCAGCAGGCGGCTCTGCGCGCGCCGGTTAGCGTTCACGACCAACCCACTAACGGCTGCGGCGCCGAACGCGAACGGCAGTGCCGCGATGGCGGCCGCGACAGGAGCCGGCGCCTCTGTCAGCAGGCTGACGATCCAGCCGGCGCCAAAACTGAGATATCCAACAGCACCGGCGGCAAAGCCCACGGCACCCGCAGTGACTACGAGCACCCAATTACGGCTGGCTTTCGCGAGGGTCATACCGGCAGCGATCACGCCATAGCGGACAAATTCTGCGAAGCGTAGGCGGCTATCAGTTTTTTTGAAGTTAAGGCGGTTGCTGGATTTCTTAACGAGGGATGAGCGTGTAAAGGTCGGGCATACAAAAAGGCTGACTTTTGGAATGCTGGCGGGAGGAAAAAGTGGGAAATAAGCGGCTTTACATCATTCTGGCGGCCTGTCTTCTGTTAGGGGCCGGAGCCGGCCTAAGCCTTGCCGAGGATTATCCGTCCCGCCCGGTAAAGATTATCATTGGCTTCGGCGCCGGCGCGGTGGCCGACACACCGGCGCGGTTGCTGGCGCAGAAATTCGGCGACGCATTCGGCCAGCAATTCATTATCGAGAACAAGCCCGGCGCGGGCAGCAACGTCGCAGCTGAATACGTCGCACGCGCGCCAAACGACGGCTACACGCTGTTCATGGCGACGGCCGCACAGACCAATTATGCGGGCATGACCGTCAATCCCACTTACGACGTGGTGAAGGATTTCGCGCCGATCGTTCGTGTCGCTTCGGTACCAAATCTGCTGGTTGCCAATCCTTCGCTCGGCGTCAGCAACTTGAAAGAATTGATCGCGCTCGCCAAAACCAAGCCCGGACAGATCTTCTATGCCTCCTCCGGGACCGGCACGACGACCCATGTCGCCGGCGAGCTCATCAACATCATGGCCGGGATCAAGCTCGTTCAGGTGCCCTACCCCGGCAGCGCACAAGCCCTGACCGACGTTGTGACCAACCGCGTCCAGCTGTGGTTTGCACCGGCATCGGCTGCGATCCAACAGGTTCAGGAAGGAAAGCTCAAAGCCATTGCCGTGACGACGGCGCAGCGCGCCAGCATCGCGCCGGAGGTGCCGACCATGGCCGAAGCAGGATTGCCTGGTTACGACCTTGGCCTCTGGTTCGGCCTGCTTGCGCCGGCCGGCACGCCAAAGCCGATCATCGACAAACTCGCGGAAGCCGCCAACACCGCATTGAAATCGAACGATGTGATCGAACCGTTGCACAAGATCGGAGTCGACACGGTCGGCGGCAGCCCGCAAGACTTCCAGCGTTACATTGAGGCCGAGGTCAAGAAGGCCACAGAAGTCGCCATTGCCGCGAATATCCGGCAGTAACGGCCCTCAATTCTCCCGAACCTCGAACCACCAGTTTTCATGGTTCCGACACTTTTTTGGCAGCATTGTCGGGCTGGGACTGAGGGAATTTTCATGATCCGGCCGTCTGCCACGGCATTCGTTTTCGCCGCTCTGCTGAGCGCGGCGGCGGCGCTGGCCGGCTGCTCCAGCAGCGAGAGTCTGCCTGAAGGAATACCGAGCTTTTATCGCGATCTCGCGACCAGCGATGCCGTTGTCGATGCCGCAGCCGCGAAATCGATGATCTCCGGCTATCGGGCCAATAACGGGCTTGGACCGGTCACCCTCGACCCGGAATTGATGAAGATGGCGGCCGATCAGGCCCGCGTTATGGCGGCAAAGGACAAGCTCGACCACAGTGTCGGCCGTCCGTTCCAGGATCGCATCCAACAATCGGGGTTTGATGCCGGTGTCGCGGTTGAGAATATCGGCGCAGGCTATCACACCCTGGCGGAAGCGTTTTCCGGCTGGCGCGATTCACCGCCGCACCGCGCCAACATGCTCAACAACCAGGTGACCAAGATGGGCATCGCCGCGGCCTATTCACCGCAGTCAAAATATAAAGTGTTCTGGTCGCTGATCCTCGCCGCGCCGGACGAACATCACCGCGGCTAGATTATTTCCCTGAAGCCGACCGCAAGCGCTTCGCAGCGTCGACAACGATCTCGTAAGCATCCCGTATCGCAGGCTTTGTTTTCGAAACGTCGTCGCCGACGCTGGCAAGCGTCGCCATCATCGAGGCCTGCTCATCGGGCGGCAGTGAGATCAACTCGCCGCCGCCTTCGGTCCAGCCTTTACGCATCGTCGCAAAAATCTGAAGCGCCTGCGGCGCGATGGCAACCGATTCCCTGGCGCCATCCTCGTCGACGATCTTTTGCAAATCCGGCGGCAGCGAGTCGTACCATTTCTGGCTGACTTCAACGATGATAAAGACGGCCGGCTGATTGCTCTCAGTCACATATTTCGCCGCGTCCTGGTAATGAAACGGCGTATAGACGGTGAGACCCGCAATGGAGCCGTCGATCGCGCCCTGCTGCAAAGCCGGCAGCACATCGCCCAGCGACATCGCGACCGGCGTCGCGCCGAGCCGTGAGAACGCCGCGCTCTGGAATTGCGAAGCGAAAATCCTGAGTTTCTTGCCGTTGAGATCGCTGAGATGGCGGATTGGCGTCCGTGAAACGATCGACGACATCTGCGTACTGAACATACCGCCGCCGTGCAGCCCCTTGTTGGCGCCAAGTCCGTTCATCAGTTTCAGGACCGCCGGATCCTGGGAAAGGCGCAACGCCTCAGCTTGAGAATCCACCAGACCAGGCGCCGCCATGACCTCGAAACGCTCGTCGACACCGACAAAGAATTCCGGCGGGATGATCGCGCACTGGATTGCGCCGAACTGCACGCCCTCGATCTGGCGCGGTATCGAGCCGAGCTGACTCGCCGGATAGATTTCCGTCTTGATACGACCGCCCGAGTCTCTCTCCACCGCGGCCGCATAATTCTTGGCAAGCTGGTGCTGAGCTTCGTTCACTGTCGGCAGGGTGAACTTCATCACATAGGTCTTGTCGTCAGCGTGCGCTGCCGTCGCCGCTGAAATAAGAGTACAGGCGACCACAATTTTTCGAACTGACGCCACGCAATTGGTCAGGTTCACGAATTTCTCCTCCGAAAGGATCTCCGCAACGGATGCACGAACTATGCCACGCCTTAGATCAAATCGAACATCTGGCGACCGTAAGTCGTACGCGCCTCGCTGAGAAGCGGCGCCACGGCCGTCCGGAATTGAGTGTGCTGTTCGGCATTGAGCTCAGTGATCTCACAACCGGCAGCAAGAATCGCGGCGCGCGCCTCGCGGTCTTCGTCGATCGCCAAACCGCGCTGGAAGTCGACCGCTTTGCTGATCGCGTCGCGCATGGCCTGCTGCAAATCCTCGGGCCAACCGTCGAACGCCGGGCGATGCAGAAAGATCGGCCGCGAAATATAGAAGTGGTTGGTCACGGCATGAAAGCGGTGAAATTTATGCACGCCGTACGTCACTGTATTGGCGAACGGATTCTCCTGCGCATCGATCGTGCCGGCCTTGATCGCCGCGATCGCCTCGGTCAGATCCCAGCGCAGCGGTACGCAGCCGAGAAGCTCGAACGTGCGGGCCTGCACTTCGCTCGGCAGCACACGAATACGCATGTCTTTAAGATCGACCGGTGAATGCACCGTGCGCAGCCGGTTCGAAATTTGGCGAAAACCGTTTTCAAACCAGCCGAGGATGCGATAGTTCACGCGCTGTTCGATCTTCTCGGCGAGAAGCCGGCCAAGCGCACCGTCCATCGCCCCACGCGCCTGGTCCCGCTGCGCAAAGAGAAAAGGCAGATCGACGAAGCCCAGTTCCGGAACACGATCGGTCAGATAGCTCGACGATTGATAGCCGAGCGTCAGCACGCCATCTTCGACCAGCCATAGAACTTCCTCGGCCCGATAGCCGAAATCCATGATGTTCCAGACGTACTTCACGTCGATACGATCGCCGAACTGGGCCAAGAGCGTATCGCCGATGAGTTTGAGAGAGCGTGAGAAAGATGTCGTCGGCGGCCCATAGCCGCCCATACGGATCGCGATCGGATTGGCCATCGTGGCTCCTTGTCGGGAGCCGCAAGCTAACCGAGACAGCTTATTGATGGAACCAGTCGCGGACGCTTTTGGCAGCCGATGCCGAAAGGCCGCGCAGCCGCTCCAATTGCCGTACGGAAGCAAATGTTGCGCTCGAACGAACGCCGATAAGACGGTCGGCCAGCTCGAGCCGCTCGCGCCAAATATGATTGATCATCGGATGGTTCGCAGTCGCACAGGAATCGGTCCGTTCCAGCGTTGCGTCCTCGACGAGGTCTTCGGTAACCGCGAGCGTGAGCACGACACCCGGCGAATACGGCGCGAAGCTCTCGTCGTAGGCGATCTTCCAGAACCAGGCGGTGTCGTCGCTGCGCAGCGTAATCGTGGCCGCAATAGCACGGCCGTCGATGAAAATGCGGTTGATTGCAGCTTTACCCTGCGCCGCCAGCTTGATGACCGCGTTCTTCATGAAACGGCGGACATAGTCGTGATAGACCGCCGCAGATCCGGCCTCACCTTTCCAGCCGCGTACTTCCAGCTCAAAAAAATCTTCGATAGCTGACGCGACCGCTTCCGGCTCTGTCGTCGTCGTGAACAGCAATGCACCTACATCGCCCAGCCGGCGCACAAGACGGCGCATTTCCTTGTGCTTGTGCTGCCCGAGCGTGCGCTCGACGTACAGCAGGCGGTCGCCGCGCGGCGCAAGCATCGCTCTTTCGTGAATGTTGAGATCGACAGCCGGTATCCGTCCGCGCTGCAAGATCGTGTGCAGTTCCGAGGCAAACGGACTGACCGGCCGGACATAGGGCAGCAGCACGATGCCCGGCAACGCCGTATTGTCAGCGATGTGAGCAAGCCAGGCTGCAATGACCGGCTCCGCCGCTTCACATTCAACCAGTGGCGTGCCGAACGGCGCATAAGGATGCGTCCAGCCGACCAGCACCGGCAGCTTGACGCCATAGCGCCGCGTTTCGATGCGCGCCGGAAAGAAACCAAGCAGCTTGCGCGGCGCAGTGCCCGACCATACCAGCACCGCTCCGGCGCTGGCACCGAATACCGCCGCTGCTTCAAGCGCAAAAGCAGGTTCATAAAACACGTTGGGCTCGAGCGCCCGCGCGGCAAGCTCCCGCCATTCGTCTTCAATGGAAAGCAGTTCGCCGAGGCTTCGCCACTCGACGGTGAGCGAATTGGCGGCGTAACGAGCGGCCACCGTCGCGCGGCGCGCGCTGGCAATCGCCGATGCGGCGCCGTCCAGGGCGAGATTAGGCTTTGGCTCTGTTGCTGTGACAGACATACCTGCGCCTCAGCGATCCCTGGGAGCGCCGAAAATCAGGCAATGAACGCCGAGCCGAAATTTCGCGACGAGGAAAAGACAAACGGATTCGAACACCATCGTGCAAGCGCAGGCGATGGCGGCACCGTTTATACCGAAGCGCGGAATAAGCAGTACGCAAATCAGAAGATTAAGCAGGAACGAACCGGCATAGACATACGCACAATTGCGCCGTTCGCCGAGCATGTTGAGCATGCGTTCAACCGGGCCGACGGCTGCGCGCGCCAGAAGTCCAATCGAGAGGATGAACATCAAATGATAGCCGCCGGTGAAGTCCTTGCCGTACATCCGCAGCAAGGGTTCACCCAGCGCCAGAAAGACCACGATCATCGCGAGCGACGGCCAGAACGTCATCCGGATCGCGTGCGCCATGAATTCCGTGAGCCTTTTCTGGTCGCCGGAAAGATGGATCTCGGTAAATTTGTGCGCGACCGTCTGCGCCACCGCAAAATAGATGAAGGCGACCAGTGCCATGATCTTTGCTGCGGCGTAATAGGTCGCGACTTCCTCCGGCGGGCGAAACTGCGTCAGCACGATCACGTCGCAGTAAGTGACGAGGACGTAGAAGCCCTCGACCAGCGAGATCGGCAACGCTGTATTGAGCCAGGTGCGCGCCGCGTAAGTCTTCGGCCCCGCTCCGATTACCGGGCGGAGCCGTCGGTTGAGCACAAAAAGCTGACCGAGCGCACAGGCCCAAATCGTGACGAAGGTGGCCGCCATGGTCGTGACAGCGTCCATAGGCAGGCCGGCAAAATAAGCTGACGCCATCAGCGCCGTGAGAACGATCTGGCGCAACACGTAGGTTGGCGCCAGGCCGAGATTGACCCAGTTGTAGGATCGCGCAACGCCGCTCTGCACCGAAGCGATCGCAAAAGCTGGCAGTGCCGCGCAGGAGAAACATAGCGGCAGGAACGACTGCGAACTTGCCAGCGGCGACAGCGCGATAATGCCGACCGCGACGGTTGCTATCGCGCTGGAAATCACCAGCGCCAGCCATCGGCCGCCATCAACGAAGCCGCGCAAAAGCGCGAACTCTTTGTGCTCGGTGTACTCCGGAACGAAGCGCTGTGCCGCGGACCCCAGGCCGAGATCAGCGACGCCGCCGATCAACAGAAGCCAGGTCCACGCATAGACGTAAATGCCGAACTCGAACCGGCCGAGCCAGCGCGCGAGCACGATTTGCACCAGAAACGCGAGCAGCGCGGAAACGACGCGGAGGATGAATGCGGTGCCGGCCAGCCGGCGCACCAACGAGAACTCGCTGCCGCCGCGGAACAGCGCCAGCACGCGCGCGATCACATCGTGAATGTCCGCGGGCCAGGAGGCGCGCCACGGAAAACGCCCTGTACGCGGCGCCGGCTCGGAACCAATCGATGCCACAACGACCTCTACGCCGCGACTGGCGGCATCCCCCGATCGGCATCATTAGCAACGAAGCGTTAACATTCAGTTGGGGGAAATTAACAATTGCTTTGCAATATCACGCCTAACCGCTCATTTCATCAAGCACCGCCGCGACAATGCGGCGTTCATCGGCGCCAAGCGGCCGCTGCGGCGGAACCGGGTCGCCGACATCGTAGCCCTGATGCTGCAGCGCCGCCTTGATGCAGGCGGCAAGATTGAAGTGCGCAAAAACTTCATTGATACGCCAAAGTTTGCGCTGCAATTCCATGGCTTCGGCCCAGCGCCCGGCGCGGCACAGATCGTAAAGCCGGACGCTCTGCCGCGGAATAATGCAGGCCGGCCCCGCCATCCAGCCGACACCGCCGATCAGCATTACGGCGGCCGGAATATGCGCCGAGGCGGAAAACACCTTAAGCCGCTCACAGCGATTCATGATCGAGAGCAGCCGGCCGGTATTGGTGGAAGCATCCTTGATGTAACAGATGCGCGGATGCTCGGCGAGCCGCGCAATCACGTCGAGCGTCAGATCGGTGCGCTGAAACTGCGGATTGGTATAGAGCACAATCGGAATGTCGACGGCGTCGACGATGGCGCGGAAATATTCCTCGACCTGAGCATCCTTTAGCGGGAAATAAGATTCAAGGATGGCGAGGATGCCGTCAGCGCCGAGGCCCGCATACAGCCGCGCCTGCGCCACTGCATCTGCCGTCGCAGTCGCTGCGACACCGGCCACGACCGGCACGCGGCCAGCCGCCGCCTCGATCGAGATGCGGACGACGGCGGAGCGCTGTTCGTTGTTGAGATAAGCAAACTCGCCGGTCGAGCCGAGCGGCGTCACACCATGTACACCCGCCTTGATGAGATCGTCGATCAGGCACGTCAGCACGTCGCCGCGGATCTCACCGCCCTCGCCGACCGGCGAAACCAAATACGGATAAACGCCGTGAAAATCGGTCATTGGAAAATTGGTCATGGCTTGTGCCGCGCCATGGCGTCGGTCCAGACTTTTGTCCGGTCATCGTCAAAAACCAGCGACGGATCTTCCGGCACGCTGAGCCAATCGCCGCGCCCGACCTCGCCATCGAGCTGCGACGCGCCCCAGCCGGCATAGCCGAAAACAATCAGGCTTTTGCCGGGGCCTTTGCCGAGCCCGATATCGCGCAGCACTTCAGTCGCCGGCGTAAGCGCCACGCGGCCGTCGATGTCCACTGTATCGGAGAGATGATAATCGGCATTGTGCACGGCGAACGCGACCTCGGGACTCACCGGCCCACCGAGGAAAACACGCACGTTGTCCTTGAAGGCGCCGGTGTCGGCGCCGAGCGATCCCAGAACACTCGCGATTGGGCGCTCATCAAGCGGCCGGTTGATGACGATGCCGAGAGCGCCGTCCTTGTTATGTTGAGCGATCAGGATCACGGCATGCTCGAACGCCGAACCCTGCAGCGCCGGGGTTGCGATCAAAAGCTGACCGGTCAACGACGTCGGGCCGGAAATATCGGGCGACGTCGGCAAGGCGGCGTGGAGCACGGTTGCAGACGCCGTGATGGCGACGGCGGCCAAAATCCAACGCTTGCAGGTCAACGCAACCATGACTCGCTCGCCGGTCAGACGAATTGCAGTGCGATGCCTCCAAGCTCGCCAAAGTCACCGTGCAGCGTATCGCCTTTGCGGGCGTGCACCACCCGCGTGAACGAACCAGCCAGCACGATATGGCCAGGTTCGAGCGTCACCCCGTGCTGACCGAGCTCGTTGGCAAGCCACGCCACGCCGAGCGCGGGATGGCCAAGCACACCCGCGGCGACGCCGGTCTCCTCGATTTCGGAATTGCGATACATGATGCCGCCGACCCAGCGCAGATCCACGTCGAGCGGCCCGACCGGGCGGCCACCGACGACAATGCCGGCCGCGGCCCCGTTGTCCGATACGGTATCGAATATCTTGCGCGGATCTTGCAAGCGCGCGTCCACGATCTCCAGCGCAGGTACGACATATTCCGTCGCGCGCAGCACGTCGGTCAGACCGACACCCGGACCTTTAAGCGCTTTGCCCATGATGAAGGCGAGTTCGACTTCGACCCGCGGCAGGCAATAGTCCTCATGCCGCACCTTGGCGCCGTCGGCGATCATCATATTGTCGAGGAGGTGGCCGTAATCCGGCTCGTCGATTTGCGAAGAGCGCTGCATCGCTTTCGAGGTAAGGCCGACTTTGTGTCCGATCAGCCTGGCACCGCCGGCGATCTTGCGGTTGGCGACTTCGGTTGAAATCGCATAGGCGTCTTCCATCGTGATGTCGGCCCAGGTTTTCGATAGCTGAACTGCCTGTTTGCGCTCCTTTTCGGCTTTGATGAGAATGTCGGCGGCCTTGCCGCGATCTTCCTTGGACATCATGACGCATCTGCTCCCCACTGAACTTGTAGCGGCGAACTTAGCACATTTGCGATACGAAACAGCGGCGCTGCGGTGCGCACGCTCTATTGGCAGACGATGCCGAGGATGTAGGTTTCGTCGTGGCAATCGGCAGCCGTCGGCGACCGCCCGGACAGCAGCGCTGCGGGCGAGCAGACCTGCGATGTGCTGATACCCATGGGCTTGCCGGCACCGAAACCTTTGCCGCGGCAAGCATTGCTGGCAGCCGCCGGACAATCCGGCGCACCGTTCGCCGCCGGCTGACATTTGTCGTGCAACTCGAACATGCGGGTATTCGGCAAACGCACCACCGCTTGCGCGGCGCCCTTCAACGCATCCTGGGTGGCGGCGGTCGCATCCTTGGTCGATTGGTCCTTGCGCAAATCGTCCAGCCGATCCGTAGCGTTATTCATTTTGGTGTGGAAGTCGCCGAAGCTCTGTCCCCACCATTCGCCCAGCTGATGCAGGAAGCCAGGTTTGAACGCCGGCGGCGGTTGCTGGGGGAACGGGCCAGACGACGAGACCGTTGACGAACCAGGTGCAGCGGCCGGCGCCTGTTGAGTTGCCGCAGGTGCCTGTTGAGGGGCGGAAGATGCCGCAGGCGTTGGATTGTCGCCCGCATCGCTCACGCCGGCAGCTGCAATTGATAGCGCTGCCGCAAGCGGCGCTAGAACGATCACAAGCCGAAAGCCTCCCACGTCGCCCGATCTCGCCATCGCCCAACCGGCGTCGAAATTTGCCAGTCCCGAAGATTTACTAATGCCCAGCTTCCGCGCCAAATGAGGTCAAAATACGCGCGCGACAGCAATAAAGCCAATCGCATCCGCTCGCGGATTAATCCGCGGATCGGCGGGTTTCCCGCCATCTTGACCAAACCAACCAGATAAATCCGGCCACGACCGCAACAACAACCACCGCGTCGAACTCGTGGAACAATCTGCGGAAGGTCGGGTCGCTATCCCAACGAGCGCCGAGCAGATAGCCGATATAGGCCAGCGCAAGGCACCAAGGCCATGAGCCAAGGAACGTATAAACCTGGAATTTCAGCATCGGCATCCGGGCGAGCCCCGCGGGAAAAGCGATAAAGGTTCGAGCCACCGGAAGCAGCCGGCCGAAAAAAACCGTCGCTGCGCCATAGCGAGCAAAAAAACGATCGGTGCGCTCGAGTTCAGCCGGGCTGATCAGGACATATTTGCCCCAGCGATCGAGCACCGGCCGACCGCCGATAGCAGCGACGTAATAGGCCACGGTCGAGCCGACATTGCAGCCGAGTGCACCCGCTGTCGCGGCGCCAATCAAGCTGAATTGCCCGATCGATACCAGGTAGCCGGCGAACGGCATGATCACTTCCGACGGCAGCGGAATGCAGGCCGACTCGATCGCCATCAGCAGAACGACGCCGAAATATCCGGCAGCCGAAATGACTTCGACAATCCACGATGCGAGCGCCGAGATAACCTGGTCAATCATTGCTGGCTGAGACGGATAGAATCAGCGCCGCTTGCGTGCGCGGCGACCTTCAAGGATGACCACTTTACGCCGGGAAGAGTTGTCGTCGACAATTTTCTTCTTCGGCACCTTCTCGGCGATGCCGAGAAGCCGCTCGCGGCGATCCATTTCCTTCCAGACATCCTCGGGGCGAATGCCGGAAGCCACCCACAACACGACCAGATTGTAGATCAGGTCTGCGCTTTCCCTGATCACGGCATCGCGGTCGCCGTTCATCGAGTCGATGACGACCTCGACCGCCTCTTCGGCAAGCTTCTTTGCCATCTTGCTGCGGCCCGAACGCAACAACCGCGCGGTCCGCGACGTCGACGGATCGTCATGCCGGCAAGACAGCGTGGCCTGGTAAAGCCGTGAAACCGAATCAGCCATGGCCCAGCAGAATAGCTTGAACGCGTCAGAATTGTGTTAATTCGTGACAATAACGCTAGCTCTAGGGGACAGCCGGCCCTTCAGTCACCTTGGGCCAACAGGCTCGCATTGCCGCCAGCGGCGGCCGTGTTGACGGTGACCACCTGCTCGGAAGCGAAGCGGCGCAGGTAGTTTGGACCACCAGCCTTGGGTCCCGTGCCGGATAAATGGGTCCCGCCAAAGGGCTGGGTGCCGACCACCGCACCGATCATGTTGCGATTCACATAGACGTTGCCGCTCGGCAGCCGCGCCGCGATCCGCTCCGCGGTCAGATCGATCCGAGAGTGGATGCCAAGCGTCAGCGCCGTACCGTTGGCCGCGACGTCGTCGATCAGGCGGTCCAATTCGTCCGCGCGCCAGCGCACCACATGCAGCACCGGGCCGAACACCTCTTGCCTGAGGTCTCGGGCGCGATCGAGCTCGACGATGGCGGGGCCGACAAAGGTCCCAACTGACGGTAGCTCGCGGTTGCGGTCCCAGCGGAAACGCACGCGGCCTGCGCGCTCCTGCTCGTCGAGCCAACTGTCGAGCTTTTGCCTGGCATCGGCATCGATCACCGGGCCGAGGTGGGTTGAGATCTGGCGCGGATCGCCGACTTCGAGCTCGTTCGCCGCACCGGCCAGCATGTCGAGGATCCGATCGGCCACATCATCTTGCAGGCACAGCAGCCGCAGCGCCGAACAGCGCTGACCGGTAGAGCGAAATGCCGAAGTGACGACATCGTCGGTCACCTGTTCCGGCAGCGCCGTGGCATCGACGATCATGGCGTTGATGCCGCCGGTCTCGGCGATTAGCGGCACAATCGTGCCGACCTTCTCGGCCAGCGCGCGATTGATCAAACGGCCGACTTCAGTCGAGCCGGTAAAGGCGACACCGGCGACATCGGCATTTGCGACAAGCATTGCGCCGACCGCGCCATCGCCGGGTACGAAGTGCAACGCGCTTGGCGGCACGCCGGCTTGATGTAGGAGCTTCACCGCCCGCGCCGCGATCAGCGGCGTCTGCTCGGCAGGCTTGGCAACCACCGCATTTCCGGCAACGAGTGCGGCGCTGACTTGCCCGAGAAAGATCGCCAGCGGAAAATTCCACGGACTGATGCAGACGAACACGCCGCGCCCGCGATAGCGCAGCTCGTTGCTTTCCCCGGTCGGCCCCGGCATCCGCTGCGGTATGAGAGAGTTTCGCGCCTGGGCAGCATAGTACCGGCAGTAATCGACGGCCTCCCGCAGCTCAGCCAATGCGTCATCGAGCGTCTTACCGCCTTCGTTTTGCAACAGCGCAATCAATTCGCCGCGATGAATTTCGAGCAGATCGGCGGCGCGATCGAGGGCCGCCACACGATCGCCAACCGCCATCGCCGACCATGCCGGAAAACCGGCTTGAGCGTCGGCCATGGCCGCGGTTGCAATTGCCGCATCGGCCTCGCGGACAATACCAATCACGCGACCATCGATTGGTGATCTCACTTCGCGTTCAACGCCGGGAAGCTCAACCCCATCGATCAGCGGCGCGGCGACGCTTGGCTCACGAGCGCTCGCCCGAACCTCATCGAGCAAAGCATGGAGCGCTGCACAATCGCCAAACTCGACACCGGCAGCACCGCTTCGCTCCGGCTGATAGATGTCACGCGGCAATGGAATTCGGGTGCTACGTGCTGCTTTCGGATCGGCGATGAAACTTTGCGGCCGGCGCAGAATTTTCGCGATCGGCACGTTCGGGTCCGCCGCCACCGAGACGAACGACGAATTTGCGCCATTCTCCAGCAATCGCCGCACCAGATAAGCGAGCAAGTCGCGATGACTGCCAACCGGCGCATAAACCCGGCAAGCCGCTTGCGGCAATTCGGCGAGCAACGCGTCGTAGAGCGCGTCACCCATCCCGTAGAGCCGCTGAAACTCGAAACCTTCGACGCCGCCGGCATCCTCGATCACGCTCGCGACCGTCAGCGCGTTATGGGTGGCGAATTGCGGAAAGATGCGATCGCGCGCGGCCAGCAGCCGTTTCACGGAAGCCGCGTAGCAAAGGTCGGTCATCGCCTTGCGGGTGAATACGGGGTAGTCGGCAAGGCCGCGTTCCTGGGCGCGCTTGATCTCGGTGTCCCAATAGGCGCCCTTGACCAGCCGAACGGTGACGCGCCGGCGCGTCGCGGCCGCGGCGCTCTCAATCCAGCCAATCAGGTCGAGCGCGCGCTTTTGATAAGCTTGCACCGCGAGGCCAAAGCCGTCCCAACCGCGCAGTGACGCGTCGGCCAGTACGCCACCGATAATGTCGAGCGATAATTCGAGGCGGTCGGCCTCCTCGGCATCGACGGTGAATTGCAGGTCATGGTCCCGCGCCATGCGCGCCAGTTCCAGCACGCGCGGTGTGAGCTCTTTAAGCACGCGCTCGCGCGAGATCGCTTCGTAGCGCGGATGCAACGCTGAAAGCTTGACCGAGATGCCGGGACGTGCGGGCTGTGCCGCGTTGCCGGCGCGGGCGCCGATCGCAGCGATAGCGCCGGCATAAGCTTCGAAGTAATTCTCGGCGTCGGCCGCGGTGCGCGCGCCCTCACCGAGCATATCGAACGAATAACGGAATTCGGCGTGGCCGCGCGCCCGCGACAGCGCCTCGTCGATCGTCTGCCCCATCACAAAGTGCGAGCCGATCAGCCGCATCGCCTGCCGGACTGCGGCACGAACCGCGGGCACACCAAGCCGGCGCACGATATTGTCGAGGATCGTTTCCGGCGTCTCGCCGGGGTGGATGATCCGCGCCGCGACGCCGAGCGTCCAGGCCGAAGCCGAAACCAGGATCGTGTTCGATTTCACATCGCTTTCCAGCCAGTGACCGGCGGCAAGCTTGTCCTCGATCAGGCGGTCGGCGGTCGCCGCGTCGGGCACGCGCAACAGCGCTTCGGCGAGCACCATCAGCGCCAGACCCTCCCTGGTAGAGAGCGAATAGGCGTGGAGAAATTCTTCGACCCCACCAAAACCCGCGGCCCGGGCGCGGATGGCTTGCACCAATCTTGTCGCGCGGCTGTCGACGCGGGCTTCGGCGGATTGGTCGCGCGCTGCGCCCGCGAGAAAGCGCGCCGCCAGATCGTCATCGGGAGGTGCGAACGGCGCTTGAAAGGACGGCAGGCTGGCAACAGCCGTGCTCATTCCACCAATCTATGCCTTCCGGCAAAGCGGAGGAAGGATCAGCCTATCCGAGCAATGTAAGCCTGCAGCTTGTCGATGCTCTGGGTCCAGCCCATTTCCATGCCCTGCAGATTGGCTTTCGCCATCTCAACCACCGCGACCATTCCGGTGTGCAGGGTGAGCTTCGTCTTTCCGTTTTCCTCGTCGAATAGAACGGTCGTGAGACCTTCAAGCAGGTGGTTGCCCACCGCATCAACAGCAATGCTGGTGAAGACCAAACGCTCCGGCGGCACGAATTCACGGATCACGCCCTTCATCGGATAGACGCAGCCGTCCGGTCCCCGCATATGAATGCGCAGCTCACCTCCGACGCGCGCATCGAATTCACAGACCGGGTTGGTAAAGCCCTGCGGACCCCACCATTGGGCGAGGTGCTCCGGATCGGTCCAGACCTTGAATACCAGCGCGCGCGGCGCATCGAAAACACGGGTAATCGTCAGTTCCCGTTCGGCGAATTTGTTCGATGGCATGGTTGCATTCATGACTTGGTCACTCCGTGCAGACCGGCGCTATTTCTCGCCGGCGAGATAATCGGCAAGCCGCTCGAACGTCCCGGTCCAGCCGCCTTGCATGCCCTCGTGAGCCGCCGCGAAGGTCTTGCGCTCTTCCTCGGTGGCGTTTATCGGCGCCCATCGCAACGTCAGCTTCGTCTTGCCGCCCGGCGCCTCCTCGAACGTAACGGTCGTGAGCAGTTCAAGCGGCCAGCTCGCACTCAGCGGATGCCGCGTCAGGCCGCCCTTCTCGTCGGAGAACGAGTGCAACCACGACAGGCGTTTAGGCGGCGTGACCTCGCGATAAACGAACTTCGCCCACATAACCTGGCCATCCGGATTGCGCATCGCGCCGTGATAAATCCCGCCGACGCGCAGATCCATTTTGGACGAGACGATCGTCGAGCCTTTCGGACCGAACCAATGCTTCATGCGTTCGGGATCGGCGAACGCTTGCCACACCAGTTCGCGCGGCGCGTCAAAAACACGCGAAATAACGAAATCGGCGCTCTTCGTTTCGGCATCGACCATGACTCTCACCCTGCTTATTTGGCGGTTGCTGATTGCTGTTGCGTCTTATTGAGAGACCATGACCATCCAGCCGACGCCGAATTTGTCGGCCACCATGCCGAATTTCGGCGAGAAGAAAGTCTTGGCCAGCGGCATGTTCACCTTGCCGCCCTCCGCGAGCGCGTTGAAGATCCGGCCTGCGTCAGCCTCGGTCTGTACGCTGAGTGCGAGTGCAATGCCGCTGAAATTCGCACTACCCGTGCAACGCCCGTCGGACATCAGAAGCTGCGTATCACCGGCGTGAAGCGCGGCATGCATTACTTTGTCCTTGCTCTCCGGCGTGACCATCGACTGATCCGGCGCTTCCTTGAAGCGCATCAGCATGTCGACTTTGGCGCCGATCGCTTTCTTGTAGAATTCGATCGCTTCGTCGGCGCGGCCTTCGAATGACAGGTATGGCTGAATTTGCATTGTGGTCTCCTATGTTTTTGAAAGCTGACTTTCGCGTCCTCGGCGCGGCCGAGCTGCATCAGCGGCACCGTTAGAGCGAAATGATGGAAATAACCTGACAACGATGTGGCGAGCGGATCAATCATCGGAGGTTCACTGATCCTGTCTTTTCGCAATCAGATGGATCGCGTTTGGGGTTAGAACACGTTCAGTGCATGCGTATCCGAGAGTGCGCATATCGAGGCCACCAAAGAGGGCCTCACCCCCGCCGAGGAACATCGGCGCGACCGCAAAATGCATCTCGTCAATCAGCCGAGCTCGCAGATACTGCTGAATCGTCGAGACTCCACCGCCGATCCGCACATCCCTTCCCTGGGCGGCCTCGCGGGCCTGACGCAAGGCGGACTCAACGCCGTCAGTGACGAAATAGAAGGTGGTGCCGCCCTCCATCACAATCGGCGAGCGTGCATAATGGGTGAGCACGAAAACGGGCACGTGATAAGGCGGATTTGTGCCCCACCAGCCCTTCCAGCTCTCGTCGAGCCAAGGGCCGCGCACCGGACCGAACATATTGCGGCCGAGCACCCATGCTCCGACGTTCTCGAAGCTTCGCGCCGCAAACTGGTCGTCAATGCCGGTTTCTCCGCCTTCCCGGTCGTGCATCTTCCGGAAGGTGCGCGTCTTGAATGCCCATTCGTGCAGCTCCATTCCGTTCACACCAATCGGATTCTGCAAACTCTGATCAAGCCCGGCGCCAAAGCCATCGATCGACAGCGAAAATGCCCCTACGCACACTTTCGGCACGGCAACCTCCCGTTTACGCCGGCGTCGTCAGACTGCTGCCGACTGCGCTGCACATACTCGCCAAGACGCGCCATGCACTCCATGAGACCTTTGTCGGCGCCGTATTCTTTGATGACGCGCGTACGCTCTGCCGCCGGCGGGAAGTCGCCGCGCCAGGTGATGCGGGTGCGGCCACCGATATCCTCGAAGACGACCGTCTGTTTGAACTGCACGGGCTCGACATCATCGCCGCCACCGTGCCAGTAAACGATACGCTGGGGCGGAACGATCTCATCGAACGTCACGCGGTTTTGGTAATCGCGGCCGTCTGGACCGTGCATCACGAAACGCCAGGTGCCGCCCTGACGAAAATCGAAGCTCATCGTCGTCGTGGAGAAGCCTGTCGGTCCCCACCACTGCGCAAGATGCTCGGCGCGGGTCCATGCCGAAAAGACCAGTTCGCGCGGTGCCTCGAACTCGCGGATGCCGATAATCGATCGCGCGTCGGTATCGAGATCGAGACTATTTTTTCCGATCATGTTTGACGCTGCCATGTTTGACACTCTTGGACTTCGCTTCTCCTGCTTGCAGCTTCTTCAGATAATCGCCGAGGCGGTCGAGACTGCCCTCGAAGAAGCGGCGGTAGCGTTCGAGCCAGTCATCCACCTCTTTCAAGGCGCGCGGCTCGATCCGGCACGGCCGCCACTGCGCTTCGCGCGACCGGGCGATCAAGCCGGCATGCTCCAGCACTTTGAGGTGCTTGGAGACGGCCGGCATGCTCATGGCGAACGGCTTGGCGAGATCGGTGACTGAGGTTTCACCGAGCGCCAGCCGAGCCAGGATGGCGCGGCGGGTGGGATCGGCCAGGGCGGCGAAAGTCGCGTCGAGGTTCATAACCATCCAGTTAAATAACTAAACGGTTAAATAAAACGCAAAAGATATCGCGTCAAGCAAAAACGAAGAAAAGAAAGGAAGGCGCCTTACGCGGACCGGCGGGCTTCTGCCCTGTCGTCGGCATGCGGGGATGCGAACGGGATCGGCCGCGCCGAGGTGGGACGCAGGATATCGGCGAACAAATCCGCCAGTTGCCCGAGCGTCTCGTTCACCTGCCCCTCGCGCATGAAGACCCCGCCATAAACGGCCGGCGCGGGTGGCAACGGACCGTCATCCCATGATTGCACATCGGCCGGCAAACGATGACGCGGCAGCAGCATGACACCGATATTGGCGGCGAGCGCGCTGCGGAGCGCCTCAGCGGTATTGGCGCGGAATACCAGTTCGCCCCGCAATCCAGCTTTCTCGAGTGTCGCCATCGCGACGCTATAGCAGAGGCAGCGATCGCCATAAGCAAGCAGCGGCACGGGTGCTGTGAGATCGATGACCGTGTTTTTGCCGCGCACCCAGGTGAGTTCCTCGGTCCACAAATGCCGCGCTTCAAATTCCGATTTATCGGGAACCAATGCGATGACGATATCGATCTGATCCTGCGTGAGCTGTTGCAGCATCCGCCGCTGACCGGCGCCGATCACGGTCAGCCGCAAGTGTGGCCAGCGCGCGCGCGTCGCGGCGAGCATCTCAACAAGCTGCTCGCCCATGCAGTCCCTGCGTACGCCGAGACGAACAAGCTCCGCCGCCGAATCGGGGCTCGCCATCTGCACGATATGATCGTTGACCGACAGCAGGCGGCGCGCCGACTCGATCACGTTCTGTCCGATCGGCGTCAGGCTGACGCCAGGCGCACTCTTGTCGAACAACTCGACGCCAAGGAGAAATTGCAGCCGCCTGATCTGCGCGCTCACAGCCGGCTGCGTCATGCCCTGCGCCTTCGCCGCGCGCGTGAAACTGCGCAACTCGACAACGGAAACAAATGTGCGCAATAGATCAGTCGGAATATTGGTCATTACGGTATCTGATCCTCGCAGCTCTTATGCTTTCCTCGGAATCGCGCATTCTTTCATTTTTTCAAACGCCGGACGACTGATACAAATCACAGCGGATTTGGCGTCTCGCTGCCGTATTTGGGGGCAACGGCGCTAAAGTGAGGCAATAAAAACACGGAAGGCGGGAATGTCTTTTATTCGCGTATATCTTCGCGTTCTCAGCCTTCTGGGCAAGGAGGCGAGGCTCGCCGTAATACTGGCGGTTGCGAACATCGCGCTGGCCGTTTCGCAATTCGTGGAACCGGTGCTGTTCGGCCGAATCATCGATGCTTTATCCGGTGCGCTACCCGAAGGCCTCAGCTCAGCGGCGCGGGCGCTGGCGCCGCTGGTTGGCGCGTGGGTCGGTTTCGGCCTGTTCATTATTATTGCCGGCGCGCTGGTCGCGTGGTTCGCGGACCGGATGGCGCACCGCCGCCGCAACCTGGTAGTCGCGGACTATTTCGAGCATGTCCTGGAACTGCCGCTGGCCTATCACGCCGGCGCCCATTCCGGCCGGCAGATCAAGATCATGCTCGCCGGCACCGATACGCTGTGGTGGATGTGGGTGTCGTTTTTTCGCGAGCATTTCGCTGCGTTTGTTTTTATCGCCGTGCTGCTGCCGGCGACATTGTTTCTGAACTGGCGGCTGGCACTGCCTTTGCTCGTGCTATGCGTCGCGTTCACCGCTCTGACGCTTGTGGTGATGCACAAAGCCGACGCTATGCAGCGCGCGGTCGAGCAGTATTATTCCGATCTCGCCGAAACCGCCGCCGACGCGCTCGGCAATGTCGCGCTGGTGCAGAGCTTTTCCCGCGTCGAGCTCGAAGTATCGCTGCTGCGCGGCCTGGTAAATTCGCTGCTGCGCGCGCAGATGCCGGTGCTGTCGTGGTGGGCGGTCGCCGCGGTGCTGACCCGTACCGCGACGACGCTCACCCTCTTGGTGATCCTCGTGGTCGGCACGTACCTCAAGCTGAGCGGACTGGCGTCGGTCGGCCAGATCGTCAGCTTCATGAGCATTGCGGCGCTCTTGATCGCGAGACTCGAACAAGTCGTCGGTTTTGCCAACCGCCTGTTCATGGATGCGCCGAAGCTCGCCGAGTTCTTCGGCGTGTTCGATACCGTGCCCGCAGTGCGCGACCGGCCCGACGCCGTCGATCCCGGCAAGCTGCGCGGCCTCGTCGAATTCAAGGACGTCTCGTTTTCCTATGACGGCAAGCGCGCCGCCGTGGCGGACTTAAGCTTCACCGCGCTGCCAGGGGACACGATAGCGTTGGTCGGACCGACCGGCAGCGGCAAATCGACAGCGCTGGCGCTGCTGCATCGCGCCTTCGATCCGCAATCGGGCGTGATTGCAATCGACGGCATGGATATCCGCGACCTGACCTTGACGGGTCTGCGGCGGAATATCGGCGTCGTCTTTCAGGAGACTCTGCTGTTCAACCGCTCGATCGCGGAGAACTTGCGCGTCGGCAAGCCCGACGCCACGCCGGAAGAAATGCGCGAAGCCGCCGCACGCGCCCAGGCGCTCGAATTCATCGACCGTAATCCCGATGGGCTCGAGGCGCGGATCGGCGAGCGTGGCCGGCTGCTGTCCGGCGGCGAACGGCAACGCCTCGCAATCGCGCGGGCGCTTCTGAAAAACCCGCCGATCCTGATTCTCGACGAAGCCACCAGCGCGCTTGACCCGGTGACCGAAGCCAAGGTGCAGGCTGCACTCGACGAGGTGATGAAAGGCCGCACCACGTTCGTCATCGCACACCGGCTCGCCACCGTGCGCAAAGCAACCCGCATTCTGGTGTTTCAGAATGGTCAGGTCATCGAAACGGGCACATTCGATGAATTGCAGCGCCGCGGCGGATTCTTCAGTGAATTGGTGCAGGCGCAATTCGCCATTGCCGCCGAGCTTTCGCAGCAGGACGCCCTCGTCGCTCCGAAATAATGGACGCGCGGGGAAGCTCAGCGCAGCCGTTCCAGAATGCTGACGTAATTGGCGACCGCGGCGCCGCCCATGTTGAAGATGCCGCCGAGCCGCGCGTCCTTGATCTGCATATCGCCCGCGGTGCCGGTAAGCTGCATCGACGCCAGCGCATGCATCGACACGCCCGTTGCACCGATCGGATGGCCCTTGGACTTTAGTCCGCCGGACGGATTGATCGGCAGCTTGCCGTCCTTGGCGACGATGCCGTCGGCAATGACGCGCGCGCCCTGCCCTTCCGGCGCGAGCCCCATCGCTTCGTATTCGATCAGTTCGGCGACCGTGAAGCAGTCATGCACTTCCGCGAATGACAGATCGGTCAGCCCGGCGCCGGCCTTCGCCAGTGCACGCTTCCAGGCCTCGGCGCAGCCTTCGAACTTGAGAATGTCGCGCCGCGACATCGGCAGGAAATCCTGCACATGCTCGGCGGCGCGGAATACAATAGCTTTCTTCATGGTGAGCGCGGTCTCGACATCGGTGAGCACCAGCGCAGCCGCACCGTCGGACACCAACGAGCAATCGGTACGCTTTAGCGGCCCGGCGACACGCGGATTCTTGTCGCTCTCGGTGCGGCAGAAGTCGTAGCCGAGATCCTTGCGGATCTGCGCATAGGGATTGCCGACGCCGTTCTTGTGGTTCTTCGCGGCGATACGCGCGAGCGCGTCCGATTGATCGCCCCAGCGCTGGAAGTAAAGCGATGCGATCTTGCCGAAGATGCCGGCAAAGCCGCCGTCGATATCGGCTTCCTCGCGCACATAGGAGGCCTTGAGCAGGTTTTGGCCGATCTCGGCGGCCGGAGTCTTCGTCATCTGCTCGACGCCGACCACCAGCACGACACGGGCTGAGCGCGCCGCAATCGATTTCAATCCCTGATGCACGGCAGCCGAGCCGGTCGCGCAGGCGTTCTCGACCCTCGTGGCAGGCTTGAAGCGCAAATCAGGCGAAGCCTGCAATACCAGCGAGGCGGTGAAGTCCTGCGCGGAGAAGCCCGCATTGAAGTGGCCGAGCACAATCTCGTCGACATCGTTAGCTGCGACGCCGGCATCGGTCAGCGCCTCATTGGTTACGCGAACAATGAGGCTTTCGACGGTCTCACCGGTAAGCTTGCCGAAGGGCGTATGTGCCCAACCCACGATACAGGCGGTCATGATAGCTCCAAGTCTTCCAGATTGGCTCTAAGTCTTCCAGGCCCAGGAATCTGACCCAGCAATCTAAATCGTCATTTGCCGAATTTTGGTCGCTTTTCCTTGGCTTAGGCTGTACCGCGGCCGCTTAACGATCCAAACCGGGGGTGACGATAGCGGTATTCGGCTTTGCGTTCGAGCCTTGCTTTCGGGTACATAGGTGCGCGCCTGCGCCTCGTGAACCCTCCGTGAAACCTTCGCGGCCCTTTGGGCCCGACCAACCAAGCGGACCGCGACACGTGAATGGAATGAAATCTCTCCGGGCTCTGGCGCTCGGCCTAGCTTTGAATTCCGGCGCAGTCGCTGCCGTCACATGTCTTGCCGCGTCGCCTGCGCGCGCCGAAGCCCTGATCCTGATCGATGCCGACAGCGGCAAGGTGCTCCGCGCCGAAAACGCGACCTATCCCTGGTATCCGGCTTCCACAACCAAGCTGATGACGCTCTACGTCACGCTGAGCGCGATCCGGGACCACCGCATCACTTTCGATACATTATTTACCGTGTCGCAGAACGCCGCTATGCAGGCGCCGACCAAGATGGGCATTCCGGTCGGTACCCAGGTCACCGTCGATAACGCCATCAAGATGATGATGGTGAAGTCGGCGAACGACATGGCCATGCTGCTGGCCGAAGGCGTCGGCGGGTCCGTCGACGATTTCGCGCAGGAGATGACGGACACCGCGCACAAGCTCGGCATGACGGAGTCGAGCTTCGTCAATCCGAACGGCTTGCCGGCTGATGGCCAGATCGTGTCGGCCCGCGATCTGGCAATCCTGGCGCGGGCGCTGATCCACGATTTTCCCGAATACAGCTCTTACTGGCACATTCCGGCGATCAAATTCGGCCGCCGCGTCACCCGCAATTACAACCCGCTGCTTGGCCGTTATGCCGGCGCCGACGGCATGAAGACCGGCTTCATCTGCGCCTCCGGCTTCAACCTTGTCGCCACCGCGCAACGCGACAACAAACGGCTGATCGCCGTCGTGCTCGGCGCACCGTCCGGCGCGGCGCGCGCGATGAAAGCCGCGCGGATGCTCGAGAGCGGGTTTCACCAAAATCCGCTCGGCTGGCTGACGCCGTCGCTCGGCACCGTCGACGCGCTGACGCCGATGGATGCAGCGCCGATGAATCTCAAGGATGAGATGTGCGGCGGCCACCGCAAGAAGCATCATTCGGAAGACGAAGACATCGACGCCGACAGCGATACCGGTCAATCGGCCGGAGACATCGCGCAGCAGC
>Ga0302325_10008124_pt1 | contig 23129 bp, 26 predicted proteins | sample Palsa_T0_2_FD_201948 | JGI IMG/M metagenome (GOLD analysis project Ga0302325, IMG submission 201948) | Peat permafrost microbial communities from Stordalen Mire near Abisko, Sweden - Palsa_T0_2 | ecosystem: Environmental > Terrestrial > Soil > Palsa > Peat permafrost | place: Sweden: Abisko... | reverse complement strand
GGCGGCGTAGCTGGCCACTCCCCACAGGTCGTTGGGCTCGTCGTAGTAGACGGGCGCGTGGGCCCGCATCCAGGCGTAGGCGTCGTGCGGCTCGCGTCCGTAGAAGGCGCCGCTGAGGAGATCGATGCTCAGTTCCTCCGGCGGTTGGATGCTGCTGGGGGTGGTCACGGCGGTCACGATATCCCGGGGTAGGTAGGGTGGGTCCATGGCTGATCAGGCGCACTTCACCGATGTGGCCATGGAGCACATGCCGGGGCTCTACAGCGCCGCGCTCCGGATGACGCGCAACGCAGCCGACGCCGAGGACCTGGTGCAGGAGACGTATCTCAAGGCCTACCGTGCCTACGGCTCCTTTGAGGAGGGCACCAACCTGCGGGCCTGGCTGTACCGGATCCTGACGAACACGTTCATCAATTCGTATCGAGCAGCCCAGCGACGCCCCGAAGTGACCGATGTGGAGGACGTGGAGGATCTCTACCTCTACAAGCGCATGGCGGACTCGGGTGGCACGGCGGCTGGCCGGAGTGCCGAAGACGAGGCGCTGGACCGCTTCACCGACGACGACGTGAAGGCCGCGTTGGAGGCCCTTCCCGAGGCCTTTCGCATGGCCGTGCTCCTGGCCGATGTGGAGGGATTCAGCTACAAGGAGATCTCCGAGATCACCGAAGTGCCCATCGGCACCGTGATGAGCCGGATCCACCGGGGAAGAAGAGCGCTCCAGAAGGCGTTGCATGATGTGGGGTCAGCGCGCGGCCTGGTGGGTAGCACGGCAATCGGATTGAACGACTGAATGAGGAGGTGCATTGGTGGCTGAGGAATCGCTCTTTGGGGAGACGGTGAACTGCGATGAGGCAGTACACCAGCTCTACCACTACCTCGACGGCGAGCTGACCGAAGATCGCCGGTTGCAGATTTCCGAGCACCTGAACTTCTGCGGACCCTGCGGGGGTGCGGCTGAGTTTGAGGTCGAGTTGCGCCAGGTTGTGGCCAACCGGTGCAAGGACCACGTTCCCGAGTCGCTGATCCGCCGCATTGCCGAAGCCATTGACGAGGAAAGTCGCCAGCACGACGGCGAGCGCTGACGTGCCCGGCGCGGGGGCGACTGTGGCGACGGCTGAGGCGGCCGCCCCCCCCAGCATGGTGGATTGGGATCTGGCGCAACGGGTGGCTGCCGGTGCCTTGCTGCTCAAGCCGGCGCCGGCCACCTACCGGTCCTCGGATCTGCAGTCCCAGTTCGATGACCTGACGGCGCGGGCCGAGTACCTGGTGACCGAGGCCACCGGGCTGCGTTCGGCCCACGGCGCGGCCCGGGCCAAGGTCACGGACCGTTCCGGGTGGGCCGCGGCCAACGTCCGCTCCATGCAGCGCCTGGTCGGTCCCGCCCTGTCGAGCTACCAGATTGAGAAGGCGCCCAAGCTCGGCGGTCCGGCCCTGGCGGTGGGGCGGGCGGTCAGCGGGACCCAGCTCGGGCTGATGCTGGCCTACATGGCCACCCGGGTGCTGGGGCAGTACGACCTTCTCATTTCTGACGAAGCGCCCGAGGACCAGGACCTGGTGTCCTATGTCGGTCCCAACGTGGTGGCCATTGAAGAGCGCTATGGCTTCGTCGCCGGTCAGTTCCGGTTGTGGCTGGCTCTGCACGAGGTCACGCACCGCATGCAGTTCACCGCCGTCCCGTGGTTGCGCGACCACTTCATGCATCTGGTGGGAGAGCTGTTGGAACCTCTGGGCGGTGACCCCCAGGGTCTGTCCGATGCGCTGCGGCGGGTGGCCACCGAAGTGCGGGCCGGACGAAACCCGATGCAGGAGGCGGGCGTCGTCGGCATGTTCGCCAGCCCGGAGCAGCGACTGGCCCTTTCGAAGATCTCGGGGATGATGAGCCTGTTGGAAGGTCACGGGGACGTGACGATGGACCGGGCCGGTGCAGCTGAGGTTCCTGGTGCGCCCGAATTCTCCAAAATGCTCCATGACCGGCGGACCCAGGCCCGGGGATTCACCAAATTGATGTCCCGCCTGCTGGGCCTGGAAGCGAAGATGCGCCAGTACGCCGAGGGCGAGGTCTTCGTGCAGTCGGTCGAAACGGCCGGTGGCCCAGAACTGTTGGCCCGGGTGTGGCAGGGTCCGGAATGGCTGCCCACCTTGGCCGAAATCCGTTGTCCGAGCGAGTGGGTGGCCCGGGCCGGTGGCTGAACGTTGGCCGGCACTGGTCAACGATCTCCTGCCCCGGTGCACCTTCCCGCCGGCGGGTACGGCCGTTGACTGTGCCGTCTCGGGTGGGGCGGACTCCCTGGCGCTGCTGGTCCTGGCCACCTCCGCCGGTTGCCAGGTGACGGCCGTGCACGTCGATCACGGGCTGCGGATGGACTCGGCTTCCGAAGCCGATGTGGTGGCCGCGGCCGCCAGCCGATTCGGGGCCAAATTTGTCAGCGAGACGGTGGATGTCGGTGTGGGTCCGAATCAGGAGGCCCGGGCCCGGGCGGCCCGGTTCGGCGCGTTGCCTGACGGGGTGGCGACCGGGCACACCATGGATGACCAGGCCGAGACGGTCCTGTTGCACTTGTTGCGGGGCGCCGGATCCGACGGCTTGGCCGGCATGGAGCCCGGTCTCACCCACCCGCTGCTCGGGCTCCGGCGGAGCGAGACGCACGCCGTGTGCGCCGCCGTGGGTCTGGCCCCGGTGCAAGATCCGAGCAACGACGATCCCGCTTTCCTCCGCAATCGGGTCCGCCACGAGCTCCTCCCCCTGTGTGCCGATCTGGCCGGGCGTGATCCTGTGCCCTTGTTGGCCCGGCAAGCGGGTGTGTTGCGCGACGAAGCGGCGTTGCTGGATCTGTTGGCGGCCGAGGCGGCGCCGGATCCCGAGGATGCCCGCGCCGTGGCCGGACTGCCGCTGCCACTGGCCCGGCGGACGGTGCGCCGTTGGTTGCGGGAAACGGGTGCGGGGGAATACCCGCCGTCCTTGGCCGAGGTTGCGCGCGTGCTGGCCGTGGCCGATGGACGGGCCGTGGCCACCGAAATTTCGGGGGGCCGCCGGGTGCGACGAAGTGGTGGCCGCCTTTCTGTGGCCCCGGACTGCTCAGATAGTGTCACCGCGGTGACTCTCCAGAGTTCGAGTGCGGAGGTCCCGAAGTGGGCCGAGCCGCAGGTCGGTCCGGTGCTGGTGGACGCCGCCCGCCTGGCCGCCCGGGTGGCCGAGCTCGGGGCGCAGATCACGGCCGATTACGAGGGTGATCCGCCGCTTCTGGTCGCCGTGCTGAAGGGAGCCATGCTGTTCATGAGCGACCTGTGCCGGGCCATCGCCCTTCCGGTCGACGTGGACTTCATGGCGGTGTCCTCCTACGGGAGCGCCACCAAGACCTCCGGCGTGGTGCGCATCGTCAAGGACCTCGACTCCGAGTTGGACGGACGCCATGTCCTGGTGGTCGAGGACATCATCGACAGCGGCCTCACCCTCAACTACCTGCGGCGCTACCTGAAGGCGCGTGCCCCCAAAAGCGTCGAGGTGTGCGCCCTGCTGGTGAAGGAAGGCGAGCAACGGGTCGAGCTGGATCTGCGCTACGTCGGCTTCACCATTCCGCCCGAGTTCGTCGTGGGCTACGGGCTCGATGTCGCGGAGCGCTACCGCAACCTCCCCGGCGTGCATCTCTACGTGGGGCCCGACGCATGAGACGGTGCCTGAGCACGGGAGTGGCCCCATGGCGGTAGACGTCGAGCGGGTCCGGGCCGCCGTGGCCGAGTTACTCAGCGCCATCGGTGAAGATCCCGAGCGTGACGGCCTGCTCAGCACGCCTGAGCGGGTAGCCGCCATGTATGAGGAGCTCTTCTCCGGGTTTCACGACGATCCGGCGCGGCACCTCGAAGTCACCTTCGCCGCCGGGCACGACGAGATGGTGATGGTGCGCGACATCCCGTTCGCCAGCCTGTGCGAGCACCACCTGGTGCCCTTCTTGGGGAAGGCGCACCTGGCGTACATACCGGGCGAGGACGGCCGCATCACGGGCCTCTCGAAGTTGGCCCGCCTGGTCGACGGGTACGCCCGCCGGCTCCAGGTGCAGGAGCGGATGACCACCGAGATTGCCGATGCCATGGAGAAGGTGCTCTCCCCCCGGGGTGTCCTGGTGGTCATCGAGGCCGAGCACCTGTGCATGTCGATGCGGGGGGTCAAGAAGCCGGGCACCGTGACGGTCACCTCGTCCGTGCGTGGGCTCTTCCGCTCCGATGTGGCCACCCGGGCCGAGGCGATGGGCTTCATCCGGGGTCGCTGATCAGGGTGCCGCTCGTCATGGGCGTCCTCAATGTGACGCCGGACTCGTTCTATGACGGTGGCTGTTACGACACCACCGAGGCGGCGGTGGCCCGCGGGCTCGTCCTGGTCGCCGAGGGGGCCGACATCGTCGACGTCGGTGGCGAGTCCACCCGACCGGGTGCGGAACCCGTGGCCGAAGACGACGAGTTGGCCCGGGTCATCCCCGTGATCGAGGGGCTGGCCGGTCGGGTGCGGGTGTCGGTGGACACCATGAAGCCGGCCGTGGCCCGGGCGGCGCTGTTGGCCGGGGCCACCATGGTCAACGACGTCTCGGCCTCGCTGTGGGACGTGGCGGCCGCTGCGGGCGCCGGTTGGGTGGCCATGCACATGCAGGGCCAGCCGCAGACCATGCAGCGCGATCCTTCCTATGGCGATGTGGTGGCCGAGGTAACCGAATTCGTGCTGGCCCGGGCGCAGGAGGCCCTGCGGGCGGGAGTCAAGGAGGTCTGGGTCGATCCGGGCATCGGGTTCGGCAAGTCCATGGAGCACAACCTGTCCCTGCTGCGCCACCTGCCCGGATTGGTGGCGGCGGCGGCCGACGTCGGGTGCGCCGGCGTGGCGGTCGGGACCAGTCGCAAGCGCTTCATCGGGCTGCTGGCCGCCGGGGCCGGGGGTGGTAACGGACGAGGAATGGAGCCGGCCGGGGTGGAAGACCGGTTGGAAGGTTCGCTGGCCACAGCCGTCGGGGCCATAGTGGCCGGTGCCGGAATGATCCGCGTGCACGATGTGGCGGCCACGGTCCAAGCAGTCCGGCTGTATGGTCCTGCCGCATGAAGGGAAAATGGGCGGCCGGCATACCCCCACGGAACTTCACCTGGGTCATGAAGGACCACCTCGGCATCAGTGAGCGTCCGGGCGGTTTCGCCCCCAACCACCGTCGGGTACGCCGCCAGGAGGAGATCATCTGGCTCCGGGTGCAGGGTTTCGGCCGGGTCATCTCCTTACTCCCCTCCCCGCACAACCTCCACGCCTACGACGACGAAGGATTGGCCTGGGCCCATTACCCGCTCCCCAAGGTGGGTGATCCGCGGCCCGTGCTGGCCGACTGCTTCAAGGACATTGACGACTCGCTGGGTGCCGGACTGCGGCTGCTGGTCCACCAGGACGAACTGGGTGACCGGGTCATGGGCGTGGTGGCCGGCTACCTCGTGTGGTCGAAGCGCATTCACAGTGATCCCCAGGCCGTCGCCCTCATGGAGCATGTCTGCGGCCACGCCATGGGTGAGCCCGGTCGTGCTCTTCTCGCCGCGTTGGAGGGGATGCCCCGGCGCCAGATCGCGCAGTGAGCGACCGCCCCGCGGCCGACCGCATTGAGATTCGGGACCTCCGGGTGCTCGGGGCCCACGGGGTGCTGCCCGAGGAGAAGGATCGCCCCCAGCCGTTCTCCGTCGACATTGTGGCCTGGCTCGACATGATGGCGGCCCAGCACAGCGACGCGCTGGCCGACACGGTGGATTACGGCGCCCTGGCCCAGGTGGCGGCCGACGTCGTGGCCGGTCGCTCCTATCAACTGCTCGAAGCTCTGGCTGGTCGTTTGGCTGATGTGCTGCTGGTTACCGACGCCCGGTTGGAAGCAGTGGAGGTGACGGTACGCAAGCTCCGTCCCCCATTGGCCCTGCAGGTCGAGTCCACCGGGGTCCGGGTCCGTCGCACCCGCTAGGTGGCCTGGTCGATGTCAGTGGGAGTTGTCCTGGCGGCCGCCGTGCACGCCGGCCGATGTGGTGTTTGACCAGTGAGTACTCCCCTCAGGGCCTTCATCGGCCTGGGCTCGAACCTGGGCGATCGGCGAGCCCTGCTGCGCGACGCCGTCGCCGGCCTGCGGGTGACCGGAGATGTGACTGCCGTCTCCCCGCTCTACGAGACCGAACCGGTGGGCGGTCCCGAGAACCAGGGCGCCTTCTTGAACCTGGTGGTTGAGTTGGCCACAACGGACTCGCCCCGTCACCTCTTGACCCGCTGCCAGGCGCTGGAGCAGGCCGCCGATCGGGTGCGCACCGTTCGCTGGGGTCCCCGCACGCTCGATGCCGATGTCCTCTTCGTGGGCGACCTCCACGTCGACGAGCCCGACCTTGTGGTCCCCCATCCGCGCCTGTGGGAGCGCCGTTTCGTGCTGCAACCCCTCTTCGACCTGGCACCCGACCTGGTCAGCCCGGATCAATTAATTGCCTCTGGTGGCGAGGTGGTTCGTGTGGGTAATCTATAGCCGTCTGTAGTTTCGACTGTCTGTAAGCGAACGGCACCCGCAAGGGGCTGGAACGCCGAAGGAGGTCAGGTGCACACCATCCGAATCATCGGCCCTGGACGGGCTGGAACCTCATTGGCCGCGGCGCTTTCGGCGCACGGCTGGGACGTGGTCGGCTTCCTTGGACGCCGCGATGACCTCGCCGATGCCGCGCACGGGGTCGATGTGCTGGTCATCGCCACTCCCGACGACGCGGTGGCCTCGGTGGCCGCCGCAGTGCGCCCGGCTGCCGGCACGACCGTCGTTCACTTGTCGGGCTCACTCGGGCTGGACGCCCTGGCCCCCCATCCTTTGCGGGCCGCACTGCACCCGTTGGTGCCCCTGCCCAACGCCACGGTCGGTGCCGCCCGTCTCGACAGCGGGGTGACCTTCGCCGTGGCCGGAGAACCCTTGGTGTGCGAGATGGTGGCCGCCCTGGGTGGTCGGGTGGTCGAAGTGGCCGACGCTGATCGGCCGGCGTACCACGCGGCCGCCTGCATCGCCGCCAACCATGTGGTGGCCCTGCTCGGTCAGGTCGAGCGGGTGGCGGAGTCGGTCGGACTCGACCTTGAGGCGTTCCTCCCCCTCACCCGGGCTGCGGTGGACGACGTGGCTCGCCTGGGCCCGCGGCAAGCCCTGACCGGGCCGGCGGTGCGCGGTGACTGGGCCACATTGAGCCGGCATCTGGACGCGTTGCCGGCGGAGGAGCGGGCCGGATACCAGGCCGGTGCCGCCCTGGCCACCCAGCTGGCCAATGCGGCCACTTCCCGGGCGGCGGTGTAGCTGATGGAGATCGTCGAGACGGTGGCCGACTGTCGGAGCCGGCTGGGCTTCATACGGGCCTCCGGCCGTGCGGTGGGATTCGTGCCCACCATGGGCGCCCTGCATGCCGGCCACGTGTCGCTGATGGAACGGGCCGGTGTCGAGTGTGACGCGGTGGTTGTCAGCATCTTCGTCAACCCGCTGCAGTTCGGCGATCCGGAGGACATAGCGAAGTATCCACGGACGATCGAAGCCGATCTGCGTGTGTGCGAAGCGGCCGGCGTGGACGTCGTCTTCGTTCCATCAGTCACCGAGATGTACCCCAACTGGCCCGATCCGGTCCTGACCACGGTGTCGGTCTCCGGGGTCAGTGAAGGATGGGAAGGGGCATCGCGCCCGGGCCACTTCGATGGCGTGGCCACCGTGGTGGCCAAGCTGTTCTCCATCGTCGGTCCCTGCCGGGCCTATTTCGGCGAGAAGGACTACCAACAGCTGGCGGTGGTGCGCCAGATGGCGGCTGATCTGGTGCTGCCCATCGACGTCGTCGGGTGTTCCATTGTCCGCGAGCCCGACGGTCTGGCTCTCAGCAGCCGCAATGTGCGCCTGTCGGCCCCCGAACGGCAGGCCGCCCGCGTGCTGTCCGCTGCCCTGGCCTGCGGTCGGGACACGCTGGCCCGCACACCCGCGTCCTCAGCTTCTGTGGTCTCGGCCGCCATGCGCGCGGTGGTGGAGACCGAACCGTTGGTGCAGCTCGACTACGCCGCTGTGGTGGGAGTCGACGACCTGGTGACCTGCGACCACATTGCTGATCCACACCTGGTCCGCCTCGTCATCGCGGCCCAGATCGGTCCCGTCCGACTCATTGACAACTGCTCTGGCGCGGCCGTGTCGCAGCGGCAGTCCGCACCTTCGTTCGGACGCGCCCTGCGTCCCCTGGAAATGATTGGATGACCAAATGCGCCGTCGCATGATGAAGTCGAAGATCCACCGGGCCACTGTGACCGGGGCCAACCTCAACTATGTGGGGTCGGTCAGCATCGACACCGAATTGATGGCCTTGGCCGACATCCTCCCCTACGAGCAGGTGGCCGTTCTCGACATCGACAACGGAGCCCGTTTCGAGACCTACGCCATCGAAGGCGAGGCCGGGCAGATCTGCCTGAACGGCGCGGCGGCCCGCCTGGTGTCGCCCGGTGACAAGGTCATCCTCATCACCTACGCCGAGTACGAGCGCCAGGAGCTCGCCACCTACATCCCGCGCGTTGTGCATGTGGACGGGCGGAATCGAGTGATCGATGAAGCGTCGGCCCGACTCGATGCGGAGTTCATCCTCACCGAACCTGCATGACCACCAGCGCCCATCCCGGGCCCTTCCACGTGCTGGTCCTCGGGAGCGGGGTGGCTGGCCTTTCGGCCGCGGTCCGCTTGGCCGACCCGACGCGGTCCGGCCCCTCGCTAGGTGTCTTGACCAAGGGCGTGCTCTCCCAATCCGCCACCCGGTGGGCCCAAGGTGGGGTGGCCGCCGTCCTGGGGGGCGACGAGGACTCAACCGATCTGCACCTGGCCGACACGCTCGCTGCCGGTGCCGGGCTGTGCGACGAAGAAGCGGTGCGCATTCTGGTCGACGAGGGTCCCGGTCGGGTCCATGAGCTGATCACCCTGGGGGTCGAGTTCGATCGGGAGGCGTCGGGATTGTTGGCGTTGGCCCGTGAGGGCGGCCACTCCCGTCCGCGCGTGGTCCACGCCGGTGGGGCGGCCACGGGGGCCGAAGTCGAGCGCGCCCTGGTCGACGCCACCTACCGCTCGGCCAGTGCCGTGTTGGAAGGGTGGTTCGCCCTCGACCTGATTGTCGAAAGCGGTCGTTGCCGCGGGGTGACCGCGATGCCGCCGGGCGGCGGCGTGGTCGAGGTGCGGGCCGACCATGTGGTGCTGGCCACGGGCGGGGCCGGTCAACTCTTCGCCGTCACCACCAACCCGCCCGAATCGACCGGCGACGGGGTAGCCATGGCGCTGCGGGCCGGCGTCCCCACCGCCGATGTGGAGTTCGTCCAGTTCCATCCGACGGCGCTGCACCATCCGGCCATGCCCCGACCGCTGCTCTCAGAGGCGCTTCGGGGCCACGGCGCCATCCTGCGCGACGCCGCTGGCGAACGCTTCGTCGATGAGCTGGCCCCCCGCGACGTGGTGAGCCGGGCCATGGCGGCCCGCATGGCCGAGCAGGGCACGGACCACCTCTGGTTGGATGCGACAGGTCTCGAACGCTTCCAGCAGCGCTTCCCCACCATCGCCAGCTCCCTCACCTCCATCGGGCTTGACCCCGAGAAGGACTGGCTCCCCATCGCACCGGCGGCGCACCATCTTTCGGGCGGGGTGGTCACCGACCTGTGGGGAGCCACCGCGCTGCCCGGCCTGTGGGCCGTGGGCGAAGTGGCCTGCACCGGCGTGCACGGAGCCAACCGGCTGGCCTCGAATTCACTGCTGGAGGGGATGGTCTTCGGCGCCCGCCTGGCCGAACGGATCGACGCGGCACACGATGGTCCCGAGCACAGTGGGGCACTTCGGGCGTTGCTTGGCGATGCCGCCCTGGACGGGATCGGGTGCACGTTCCTGACCGAGTCCCCGCGGCAGTGGCCGTTCTCGCCCGTCCAAGCTGGCAGCACACCCGACATACCGAAGCTGCGCGACACCCTTCAGCGCACCATGACCGCGGCGGCGGGTGTGGTGCGGAGCGCCGAGTCGCTGGCCGGAGCGGCGGCGGCCGTCGACGAAGTCGTGTCGGCCCTGGGCGACCGCAGCGCGTCGGTGGGAGCCGGAGAGCTGGGGAACCTGGTGCAACTGGCCGACGCCCTCTTGGTGTCGGCCCTGACCCGGACCGAGAGCCGGGGGGCCCATTCCCGCCGTGACTTCCCCGAGCCGGACCCGACCTGGCGCAGGCGCCTGGTCCACCACGGCGGCGGCCCTCGATGAGCGCCTCCGCAGCAAGCGCCGTGTCCGATGCCGTCACCCGGGCGCTGGCCGAGGATCTGTTGGCCGAAGGCGACCTGACCGCCGCGCTGGTGCCCGAGGGCGTGTCGGCGCACTTCGCCCTGCGGGCGCGCCGGGCCGGGGTGCTGGCCGGGCGCGACTGTGCCGCCGAGACATTCCGACAGTTGGATCCCGAGGTGAAGTTGATCTGGCACTTCACCGACGGTGACCCGTTGGCCGTCGGCGACACGGTGATGGAGGTCACCGGTCCGTTGCGGCCGATCCTCACGGGCGAGCGGACCGCGCTCAATTTCCTGGGGCACCTTTCCGGCATTGCCACCCTGACCGCCCAGTTCGTGGCGGCGGCCCAGGCCCGCAATCCCGCCGTGCACGTGCTCGATACGCGCAAGACCACACCCGGACTGCGGACCCTTGAGAAGGCGGCCGTGCGGGCCGGCGGCGGGGTGAACCACCGCTCCAGCCTGTCCGAGGCCGTGCTGGTCAAGGACAACCACCTGGCCGGGGTGACCATCGCCGAGTCGGTCGCCCGGGCCCGCCAGCTGTGGCCGGGCCGGCTGATCGAGGTGGAGGCGGACACACTGGAGCAGGTGGGCGAAGTGGCCCGGGCCGGAGCCGACGCGGTGCTGTTCGACAACATGGATCCCGAGACGGTGGTCAAGGCCATCGCCGTAGCCCGGTCAGAAGCGACCGGGGCGATCCTGACCGAGGTGTCGGGCGAGGTGAACCTGGAGTCCATCGGGGCCTATGCGGCGACAGGGACCGACCGCGTCTCCATCGGTGCCCTGACCCACTCGGCTCCCGTCCTCAACCTGGGGCTGGACCTGATCTGGCGCCACGCCGAGGGGGTCATCGGTGCTGCTGGTCATTGACGTGGGCAACACCGAGACGGTCATCGGGCTCTACGCCCGTGATGAGACCGACGTGGCCCCGGTGCCTGAAGAGAGCGTCGGTGTCGGCATCGGCACCGAGCATGATCCTACCGCGCCCCGCGGCCTCACCCATCACTGGCGCCTGTCGACCGTCCCGACGCGCACTCCCGATGAGCACGCGGTGCTGCTGACCCAACTGCTTGATCTCGAAGGGCTGGACATCGCCACGTCGGTCACCGGCATCGCTATCAGCTCGTCGGTTCCCCACGTGACGGGCGAACTCCGGCAGATGGCCACTCGCTGGTTCGCCACCCTGCCGTGCGTGGTGCTCGGACCGGGAACCAAAAGCGGTATGCCCATCCTCTACGACAACCCCAAGGAAGTGGGAGCAGACCGGGTGGCCAACGCCGTCGGTGCCTACGACCTGTACGGAGGCCCCTGCGTCGTCGTCGACATGGGAACGGCGACGACGGTGGAAGCCATCAGCGCGGCCGGGGAGTATCTCGGTGGGGCGATCACCCCGGGGGTGGCGATCAGCCTCGAAGCGCTCTACCAGCACGCCGCCGCCCTGCGGCGGGTGGAGGTGACCGAGCCCCGCAACGTCATCGGACGCTCGACCGTCGAGTCCATCGAGTCGGGCACCCTCTACGGATTTGCGGCCCAGGTCGACGGTCTGGCCCGCCGCTTCATGGAGGAGCTCGGGCCTTCGACGGTGGTGGCCACCGGTGGGCTCAGTTCGCTCATCGCCCCGTATTCGGACACCATTGAGCACGTGGAGCCCTGGCTCACCCTGCACGGGCTGCGCATTGTGTACGAGCGCAACGTCTCGTGACCACCCGTCTATGACAGATATCCCCTACCGCTTCGAGCGGACCCACACGGCCGCCGAGGTCATTGCGCAGTGGTCGAGCCTGGCCCCCGGAGAAGAGTCCGGCGTCACCGTCGGGGTCGCCGGCAGGCTCATGCTCTCCCGACCCCAGGGGAAACTCGCCTTCGGTGAGCTGCGTGACGCGTCGGGCGCCATTCAGTTGTTCGCCCTCTCGGCGTTGACGGCCAACTTCGACGAGTATGTCCGCCTCAACCTCGGTGATTGGATCGGGGCCCGGGGCGAGGTGGTGCGGACCAAGCGGGGGGAGCTCTCGGTCAAGGTGGCCGAGTGGGATCTGCTGGCGCAGGCGCGGCGCAACTTCGGCGACAAGTGGCACGGCGTGGCCGACGTGGAGACCCGGTACCGCCAGCGCGAAGTTGACCTGTGGGCCAACGAGCGCAGCCGCCAGTTGTTGCTGCTGCGGAGCAATGTGGTGCGCGGCATGCGCGAACGTCTGTGGGCCAAGGGGTTCGTCGAGGTGGAGACGCCGATGCTGCACCCGATTGCCGGGGGCGCCACGGCCCGGCCCTTCATCACCCACCACAACACATTCGATACGGACTTCTATCTGCGGGTGGCGCCCGAGCTGTACCTGAAGCGGTTGGTGGTGGGCGGGTTCGACAAGGTCTTCGAGATCGGCCGCAGCTTCCGCAACGAAGGGATCTCGCCCCGCCACAATCCCGAGTTCACCACCATTGAGCTCTACCAGGCCTACGCCGATTACAACGACACCATGGAGGTCTTCGAAGAGCTGGTGGCCGGCGCGGCCCACGACTTCCTCGGCACCACGGTGCTGTCCTACGGCGGCCGCGAGCTCAATCTCACCCCGCCCTGGCGCCGGGCCACCATGACCGAGCTCATTGCGGAAGCGACCGGATGGACCATCAACGTGCGGACGCCGCGTGACGAGCTGGTCAAGTTTGCGACGGAGGCCGGCATTGCGGTGGAGGACGGGTGGGGGCCGGGGAAGATCCTGCTGGAGATTTACGAGAAGACCACCGAGGCAGAGCTGTGGGGCCCGGTCTTTGTCGTCGACTACCCGGCCGAAGTGTCGCCCCTGGCCCGGCGCCACCGGGACGGGCCCGATCTGGTCGAGCGCTACGAACCGGTCATCGCTGGACGCGAGTTGGGCAACGGGTTCACCGAGCTGATCGATCCCGACGACCAGCGGGCACGCTTCATGGAGCAGGCGGCCAAGGCCGCGGCCGGGGACGATGAAGAGTCCGGTGAGATTGATGAGGAGTATCTACGGGCGCTCGAGTACGGGTTGCCGCCGACCTCCGGCTTCGGCCTGGGCATCGACCGGCTCTTGATGCTGCTGGGCGACGTGTCGAACATCCGTGAGGTCATCGCCTTCCCCACGCTGCGGCCGGAGCGCCCGGGGGAAGGCTGAACACTCACACCCTCTTCACACCTCCCTCACATGTCGGGTCCAGAGTTGAGGGTGCAGCATCGGACCAAAAGGAGATCACCATGATTCGCACCATCACCCGCACCGCGCTCGGGGCAGCCGCCCTAACCGGGGCCTTGACGCTTGGCGCCGCCGGAATGGCCGGCGCAGCCACCAGCACCACCCCGGCAGCGACGACGGCCACGCACGCCGCCCGTCACGCCGCCCGGTGTGCCAAGGCCGAGGCACGCGTGCCGAAGATTGAGGCCCGTGAGGCCAAGGCGGCCGCATGGGTACCCAAGGCCCAGGCCCGTGAGGCCAAGGCGACCACCGCCGGTCACACCAAGTTGGCGACGAAGATCGCCGGTCGCATCAAGTTTGTCCAAGCTCGTGAGGCCAAGGGCACCACGTTGCTGGCCAAGATCGCCGCCAAGTGCGGTGCCACCACCAACGCTTCGTAAGTCGTAAGGGGACCGCTAGCCCGGCAGGTCGCTGAGCAGTTCGGCGACCAGCCGGGACAGCCCCTGGCGGAGCTCGGCGATGGCGATGCCCGCCGTGGCCGACTGGGCCCGCTCGACATAGAGGCGGGCCTCGTCGACCGCCGCCACAATGCCCGGCGACGACGCCACGATGGCCCGGGCCTTCTCCCGCTCGGGCTGGCCCAACGGCTTGCCCAACAGGGCCCGCAGGTCCGGTCCCGACGCCGGGTCGTCCAGCGCCACCAGCGCCGGGAACGTATAGATCCCTTCGGCCAGGTCCTGGCCGGCCGGCTTCAGCAACTCGCCCTCGGTGGCGGTCACGTCCAAAATGTCATCGCGGATCTGGAACACCATGCCGAAGCAGTGGCCGTACTCGGTGCAGGCCTCGACCTCAGTGCGGGGGAGACCACCGGTGATGGCGCCGATGCGGCACGAGGTGGCCGTGAGCGCGGCGGTCTTGCCGGCGATGGCCGTGGCGTAGTCGTCCCGGCTCCGGGTGGTCTGGAACGCCGACCGCACTTCGGCCACCTGTCCCTGGCAGAGCTTGCCCAGGGTGTCCGCCAGGAGCCCGGCGATCTCGGTGCCGAGGCTGGCCGCAATGGCGGCCGATCGGGCCAGAAGGTAGTCGCCGGCCACGATGGCCACCAGGTTCCCGAAACGGCTGTTGACACTCTCGACGTTGCGCCGGATGGTCGCTTCATCCAACACATCGTCGTGGTAGAGCGAGGCCAAGTGCACCAATTCCACGGCCACCCCACCTAGGAGGTCCTCATGGGTGGCCTCCCGGGCACCGCCCGTTGCCGAGGCGAGCGCCAGCAGGGGTCGGAGGCGTTTGCCGCCGGCGGCGATGAGATGGGTGGTGACGTCGTCGAGGAAGCTGTCTCCGGTCACCACAGAGGCGGTGAGCAGGGGCTCCAGTTGTTGCAGGCCGTCTTGCAGGCGGGGCAGACCGATGGCCTCCAAAGGATTCACTCCCGTTGACGATAGGCGACGGCTGTTCCTCTGCGACAGCCGCCCGCGAGGGTGAACGTAGGAAGGTGGCGGGTCGGCGGTTGCCTCCATATGGCATGCGGCCCGTTGGAAGAGGGGCCGCAGGTACACTGAGACAGGGCAACGAGAGAGAGAGGCGGTCAGGGTGTTCGAACGCTTCACCGACCGGGCACGGAGGGTGCTGGTGTTGGCGCAAGAAGAAGCGCGCCTTCTCAACCACAGCTTCATCGGGACTGAGCACATATTGCTCGGTTTGATACACGAGGGCGAAGGCGTCGCCGCCAAGGCTCTCGAGTCCCTCGGGATCTCGCTGGAGGCTGTCCGCGAGAAGGTCGAAGAGACGATCGGGATGGCCGGCACCGCGCCGAGCGGCTCCCCACCCTTCACCCCGCGGGCCAAAAAGGTCCTTGAGCTCTCGTTGCGCGAGGCATTGCAGTTGGGCCACAGCTACATCGGCACCGAGCACATGCTGCTCGGCCTGGTGCGTGAAGGCGAAGGCGTGGCCGCCACCGTGCTCGTCTCGCTGGGCGCCGACCTCGGTCGTGTACGCCAGCAGGTCATTCAGCTCATGTCCGGCAATCAGGGCAAGGAAGCGGTGGGCGCGGCCCAGGGCGCCGCGTCGGGCGACAACCCATCGGGTTCACCCGTGCTCGACCAGTTCGGCCGGAACCTGACGCAGCTGGCCCGGGACGGCAAGCTCGACCCGGTCATCGGCCGCGAGAAGGAAATTGAACGGGTCATGCAGGTGCTGTCCCGACGGACCAAGAACAACCCGGTCCTCATCGGCGAGCCCGGCGTGGGCAAGACAGCCATCGTGGAGGGCCTGGCCCAGAAAATCGTCAGCAACGACGTGCCCGAGACGCTGACCGGCAAGCAGCTCTACACACTCGACCTCGGAGCCCTGGTGGCCGGCAGTCGCTACCGCGGTGACTTCGAGGAGCGCCTGAAGAAGGTGCTGAAGGAGATCCGCACGCGGGGCGACATCGTGCTGTTCATCGACGAGATCCACACACTGGTCGGCGCCGGAGCGGCCGAGGGCGCCATTGACGCCGCCTCCATTCTGAAGCCGATGTTGGCCCGGGGAGAGCTGCAGACGGTTGGCGCGACCACCATTGACGAGTACCGCAAACATCTGGAGAAGGACGCCGCACTGGAGCGCCGTTTCCAGCCGGTCAAGGTGGACCAGCCGACGGTCGCGCTGACGATCGACATCCTCAAGGGACTGCGGGATCGCTACGAGTCGCACCATGCCGTCAGCATCACGGACCAGGCCCTGGTGGCGGCGGCCAATCTGGCCGACCGATACCTGGCTGACCGGTTCCTGCCGGACAAGGCCATCGACCTCATTGACGAAGCCGGCAGCCGCCTGCGCATCCGCCGCATGTCGGTGTCCCCCAGCGCCAAGAAGTTGGACGAGGAGATCACCCGGCTGCGGGCCGACAAGGAAGCCGCCATCGAGAAGGGCGCCTTCGAGCAGGCCAAGAAGTTGGCTGAGCAGGAGAAGGAGCGCCTGGACCTCAAAGAGTCGCAGGAGTCCGAGCTGCGGGCCGAGGGTGTCGACCTGTTCGACGTCGTCGACGAGGAAGTCATCGCCGAGGTGCTGGCCGCCTGGACCGGAATCCCGGTCTACCGGCTCACCGAGGAAGAGACAGCCAAGCTGCTGCGCATGGAGGACGAGCTGCACAAGCGGGTCATCGGTCAGGAAGAGGCGCTGAAGGCGCTGTCCCGGGCCATCCGCCGCACCCGGGCCGGACTCAAGGACCCCAAGCGTCCGAGCGGTTCGTTCATCTTCTTGGGCCCGACCGGTGTCGGCAAGACAGAGCTGGCCAAGACCCTGGCCGAGTTCCTGTTCGACGACGAGGACGCGCTCATTCAGCTCGACATGAGTGAATACATGGAGAAGCACACGGTGAGCCGTCTCGTCGGGTCACCTCCGGGGTACGTGGGCTACGAAGAAGGCGGCCAGCTGACCGAGGCCGTGCGGCGCAAGCCGTTCTCCGTGGTGCTGTTCGACGAGGTCGAGAAGGCACACCCCGATGTGTTCAACACCCTGCTGCAGATTCTGGAAGACGGTCGCTTGACCGACGCCCAGGGCCGCTCGGTGGACTTCAAGAACACGGTGCTGATCATGACGTCGAACTTGGGCACCGCCGACCTGCGCAAGTCCTCCATGGGCTTTGCCAAGAGTTCCGAGGCGGTGACCTACGAGCGCATGAAGGCCAAGGTGGACGAGGCGCTCAAGGGGCACTTCCGTCCGGAGTTCCTGAACCGGATAGACGAAGTCATTGTGTTCCACGAGTTGTCACGGGCCGAGGTCACCGAGATTGTCGACCTGCTCATGGCGCGGACGATCTCCCAGCTGTCGGATCAGGGCATCGGCCTTGAGCTGACGCCGGCGGCTCGGGCCTTCCTGGCCGACAAGGGCTACGACCCGCAACTCGGGGCGCGGCCGTTGCGGCGGGCCATCCAGCAGCTGGTTGAAGACCCGCTGTCGGAGCGCATTCTGTGGAAGGAGTTCCGGGTCGGCGAGACGATCGTCGTCGACGTCGAGGAATCCCCCATTGACGGCGAAGGTCCTCAGCTCAGTTTCCGGGCCATTGAAGGGATTCAATCCACGCCGCTGGAACTGGCCGGCGCCGGCGCCGGCATTGACGTCGAGTAACTCTCGGGTCTGAAGAGGAATATCTCTTCGCCTTTGCTTTCGCCTGGGCCTGGGCCTGGGCCCGTCGTGCGGGGAGTCGACGGTCTCGTCGTTCGGTGAACGGGGTACTGGGCTGACCAGGTTCGGCCCACTGGGGGAGTTGTGACACCCTCCTCGTATGGTGCCGCCATGGCCCGAACCGACGAGACCTACCTCTGCCAGAGCTGCGACAACATCGCCTTGCGGTGGGTGGGGCGATGCCCGAACTGTGGCGAATGGAACTCCCTCGTCGCTTCCCGACGGGTGCCATCGACCCCGAACTTCGTCGGTAACTCCGTCGGCGCGGTGCCCCTGCGCGAGGTCGACGGCCGGGCCGCCGCACCCATGTCCACCGGAGTGAGCGAGCTCGACCGGGTCCTGGCCGGGGGATTCGTGGCGGGTTCGGCCACGCTGGTCTTCGGGCCACCTGGAGTCGGCAAGTCGACGCTCCTCTTCCAGGTCCTGGCGTCGGTGGCCGCCACCGGGGTCGATGTCGTCCTCGCCTCCGCCGAAGAGTCGCTGGCCCAGGTCAGCTGCCGGGCCACCCGGGTCGGACCGGTGCCGGAGCACCTGCTGGCACTGGAAGGGCATGACGTGGCGGCCATTGAGGCAGCCATAGCGCGCCAGCGACCAGCGTTGGCGGTGGTGGACTCCATCCAGTCGATATCGGATCCTGGGCTGCCCCAGGCGGCCGGCAGCCTGGCTCAGGTACGGGCCTGCGTCGAACGCCTCACCCGCCTGGCCAAGTCGACCGGGGTACCGATCGTCATGGTGGGACACGTCACCAAGGACGGTGCGTTGGCCGGACCGAGGGTGATCGAGCACCTGGTCGACACCGTCGTCTCCTTCGAAGGTGACCGTCACCATGCGCTCCGGATCCTCACGGCGGTGAAGCACCGGTTCGGCCCCACCGGTGAAGTCGGGATCTTCGAAATGCGGGACGACGGTCTGCGTGCCGTTCCCGATCCCGGACCCCTCCTGCTCGGAGATCGGATGACGGGCGTTCCCGGGAGCGTCGTCGTGCCCGTACTCCAGGGCCGCCGGCCGCTTTTGGTGGAGGTGCAGGCGCTGCTCGGTCCTGGCGATGCAAGTTCCCGTCCCCGGGTGCTCGGCATCGATGCCGCCCGGGTCACGCTCCTGCTGGCCGTGCTGGGCTGTCGCGCAGAAATCCCCATCACCGGTGTCGAGGTCTTCGTGGCGGCGGTGGGAGGCATCACCGTCTCCGAGCCGGCCGTCGACCTGGCGGTCGTTCTCGCCATCGCGTCGGCCCACATGGACCGAACCATCCCCTCGGACATGGTTGTATTCGGTGAGGTCGGTCTGGCCGGGGAAATCCGCATGGTGCCCGGGGCGGAGCGGCGCCTGTCTGAAGCGCTCCGGGCCGGGTTCACCTGGGCCGTAGTGCCCGAATCGACACCCGAAGAGGCAATCCCGCCCGGAATGCAGGTCTACCGCGTGCGGACGTTGCTCCAGGCGGCCGCCATGGTAGCGGTGCAAGGGACGGCAGGTACGATGCCTCCGTGGTTGACCGTGGCAGCCAGCCGCTGAACGAAGCGCTGGCGATGATCGCTCCGGGCACCGCCCTGCGGGAAGGTCTCGACCGCATTCTGCAGGCGAAACACGGTGCCCTGATCATTGTGGGTGACGATCCCGCCGTCCTCTCCGTGTGCACCGGCGGCTTCCTGCTCGACGCCGAGTACTCACCCCAACGCCTGTCCGAGCTGGCCAAAATGGACGGCGCCATCATTCTGGCCACCGACGCCTCCCGCATCGCCCGGGCCAACGTCCACCTCGTTCCGAAGGCCAGCATCGCCACGTCTGAGACCGGGACCCGGCACCGTACGGCCGAGCGCGTCGCCCGGACGGTCGACGTGCCGGTGATCGCTGTCTCCGAGGCCATGGCCACCATTGCCGTCTACCGCCATGACTCCAAGCACACTTCGCAGTCGTCCGGCTGGTTGATCGACCGGAGCAGCCAGGCGCTGGCCACGTTGCAGAGGTTCCGGGTCCGCTTCGATGATGCTCTGTCGTCGCTGTCCCGGCTTGAGATAGAGGACGCCGTGTCGGTCAAGGATGTCGTCTCCGTGTTGCAACCGGGCGAGATGGTGCGCCGGATCGCCACCGAAATTGAAGGCCACCTGGTCGAGCTCGGCTCCGACGGACGCCTGATCCATCTGCAGACCGAGGAGCTCAGCGCCGGGGTGGGCGAGACGCTGACGCTGGTGCTCCGCGACTACGCCGATGCGCTGGCACCGGAGCACCTGCGCTCGCTGACCCACGACGCCGTGATGGACCTGCCCCAGGTGGTGGCCGCACTCAACCTCCCGGCGCCCAACGACCAGCTGCATGACGAACTGGCCGCCCGGGGCTACCGGCTCCTGCACCGCCTGCCCCAGCTGTCCGGCGTCTTGGTGGACCGCCTGGTGGATCGGTTCGGCAGCCTGCCCGAAATCATGTCGGCCAGCGCGGCCGAGCTCGAGTCGGTGGAGGGCATCGGCGCTGCCACCGCCCGGGTGGTGCGGGACGGCCTGGCCCGCCTGGTCGAGGCCAGCATCTTCGAGCGCTACGAATAGCCGGGTGAATCTGGTAAAATAGATCGCTGCGTACCGACCGGCTGACCTGCCGGGACCGGTAGGGCAACCCTCAAAACCATCGCTGGTACGGCGCCGTGTCCGTACGAGTGCAAGGGAGTTCTGTGACGTTCAAGGTTGGAGACAAAGTCGTATACCCGCATCATGGAGCTGCCGTGATTGAGAAGCGGGAGACCAAGGTCGCCTTTGGCGAGAAGCGCGAATACTTGGTGTTGCGCCTGGCCTACGGGGATCTCATCCTCAACGTGCCGGCCGACAACACCGAGGGCGTCGGCCTGCGTGAGGTCATCAACGACGAAGAGGTCGAAGAGGTCTTTGCCGTGCTGCGCAAGAAGGAAGCGCGGATGCCCACCAACTGGTCCCGCCGCTACAAGAACCACTCCGAGAAGCTGCGGTCGGGTGACATCTACCAGGTGGCCGAAGTGGTGCGGAACCTCTCCATCCGCGACAAGGACAAGGGCCTGTCCGCCGGCGAGAAGCGCATGCTGCAGCGGGCCCGCCAGATTCTCGTCTCCGAGCTCACCTTCGCCCTCAACGTGGACGAGGAAACGGCCGAAGAGCGCCTCAACGAAGCACTGACCTAACAGCGGCGAGCGGCGTGGCGGCGCGGGTGTGGTCGATTGTGGTGGCCGGTGGATCCGGCGAGCGATTCGGCCGGTTGAAGCAGTTCGCCCTTCTTGATGGCCGACCGGTTGCCGAGTGGGCGGTACAGGCGTGCCGACCCTTCTCTGCCGGCGTCGTCCTGGTCGTACCGTCCGGGAACGAAGTGGAGTACGGCGCCGATGTGCGGGTCGAGGGCGGGGCTACCAGATCGGAATCGGTCCGGCGGGGACTGGCGGCGGTGCCACCCGAGGCCGACATCATCCTCGTGCACGATGCAGCCCGACCCCTCGCCACCTCCGCCCTCTTCCATGCCGTGCTCGATGCCCTCTCCGAAGATGGCGTCGACGCGGTGATCCCCGGTGTACCGGTCAGTGACACCATCAAGAAAGTGAACGACATGCGAAACGTCCGTGAGACGCTTGACCGCAGGGAGCTGGTGGCCGTGCAGACGCCACAGGCGTTCGGCGCCGACCTGCTCCGGCGCGCCCATGCGTCGTGTGCCGAAGCGACCGATGATGCCGCCCTGGTCGAAGCGCTCGGGGTCCCGGTGCGCGTGGTCCCCGGCGAGGTGGGAAACGTGAAGATCACCACCCCGGACGATCTGGCGGCGGCTGAGCGGCTGCTCGGACTGCTCGGACTGCTCGGTCGGGATGGCCCGTGAGCATGCGCATCGGACAGGGGATCGACATCCACCGGTTCTCCGACGACCCCCATCGCCCCCTGGTGCTGGGCGGTGTCGTTATTGAGGGTGCCCGCGGCCTGGGTGGCCACAGTGATGCCGACGCGGTGTGCCATGCCCTGGCCGACGCCCTGCTCGGCGCCGTGGGTCTCGGCGATCTCGGTCGACACTTCCCCGACACCGATCCGGTCTGGGAGGGTGCGGACAGTGTGGCTCTGCTGACCCAGGTGGTCACCATGGCGGCCGAACAGGGCTTCGCCTGCGCCAACGCCGACTGCACCATCATCGCCGACACACCTCGACTGGCCCCGCACACCGAGACAATGGTCGCCCGTCTGACCGAGGTGCTCGGAGCGCCGGTATCGGTCAAAGCCACCCGGGCCGAGGGCCTGGGCGCGCTGGGCCGGGCCGAGGGCATTGCCTGCCTGGCCGTCGTCCTGCTCGAAGCGAACGCCACATGAGTCCGTCGGACAGACGTTCGGGCGCGCGAGGCGGCGGCGGTGGAGGAAGCGGCGGCGGTGGAGGAAGCGGCGGCGGTGGAGGAGGCGGCGGTGGAGGAGGCGGCGGAGGCGGCGGCAATCGGCGACCGGACCGCGGCGGAGGGCGCCGGCCCGACCAACGTGAGCACAGCGAACTTGGCGGCGATCAGGTCGAAGGTCGTCAGGCCGTGCTCGAGCTCCTGAGCGTCGGGCGCCGCACGGTGCGCAAGGTGATGCTGGCCGAGGACCAGGACCCGTCACCCCAGCTCGATCGTATTGAGGAGCTGGCGGCCCGCATGCGCATCCCGCTGGAGACGGTGCCCCGGGCTCGGCTCGATTCCCAGGCGCGTACCGAGTCGCCCCAGGGCGTGATGGCGATGGCCCAACCTATAGAGCCCGTTCCGCTTGAGGATTTGTGCGCACCGAGTCGCAAGGGCGTGCAGCCCTTCCTCCTGGTGGCCGCCGGCATCACTGATCCACGGAATCTCGGTGCACTCCTGCGCAGTGCCGAGTGCGCCGGTGTGACCGGTGTCATCCTGCCGCGCCATCGTTCGGCCCGCCTGTCCCCGACCGTGGCCAAAACGGCGGCCGGTGCCATTGAGCACCTCCCCTTCGCTGTAGTGGGTGGCATCCCGGCCGCCCTGATGGTCATGACCGAGTTGGGGGTGTGGTCGATCGGCTTGGCCGGAGAGTCGGAGCAGTCGCTCTACGACCTCCCGCTGGGTGACGGGCCGATCGCCCTGGTTGTGGGCAGTGAGGACAAGGGGTTGGCCCCGCTGGTGCGTCGCCGCTGCGACGCCGTGGTCTGCATCCCCCAGCACGGGTCCATGCCGTCACTCAACGTCGGCGTGGCCGGCGCGGTAGCCGCCTTCGAGGTGGCCCGACAGCGGAACCGCTCCGGCTAGCCCAGCCCCGCCACCCTTGCGGCGCGGTGGGTTAGTGGCCGGCGGATTTGGTGGCTGCCGGGGTTGGTGGCCGGTACGGACGCCCTCGGGCGCCACCACGATCTCGCTGACGTGTGTTGGTGCCGGTTTGAGGTGGTGTGGTGTGGCGACCTCACAACTTCTGTCGCTCACCGGTGGAGCCTGAGGCAATGCGTGGAGCCCGAGGCAGGAATCGAACCCGCGACATCTTCATTACAAGTGAAGTGCTCTACCAACTGAGCTACTCGGGCGACAACCCCATTCTAGGTCGTCCGACGGTGGGCCAGGAGAAAAGGGAGCTTCA
>Ga0302325_10008121_pt1 | contig 23134 bp, 17 predicted proteins | sample Palsa_T0_2_FD_201948 | JGI IMG/M metagenome (GOLD analysis project Ga0302325, IMG submission 201948) | Peat permafrost microbial communities from Stordalen Mire near Abisko, Sweden - Palsa_T0_2 | ecosystem: Environmental > Terrestrial > Soil > Palsa > Peat permafrost | place: Sweden: Abisko... | reverse complement strand
CCGGATACCTGCTCGAGCGTCGCGAACCACTTGAGGATCATGTACTCGTCGTTGCGCAGGATGAGGAAGGTCACCGGGAGCTTGTAGGCGACCGCCGTCCACAGCGCGACGATCCCGTACTGGGCCGAGCCCTCCCCCAGCACGCACACGACCGGTCGGCTGGGCTCCGCGAGCTGGACGCCGATGGCCGCGGAGATGCCGAAGCCGAGCCCCCCACTGGCCGTGAAGTAATAGCTGCCGGGCTGGGACAAGCGAAGCCGGTTGCGCAGTGCGCCGATGCTCGAGGGCGTCTCGATCACCGCGATTCCGTCCCGCGGCCACGCCTCGGCGAGCGCGGCCATCGCCGCGGATCCGCTCAGTGGATCGGCATGCGGCGGCTCGGACGGCTCGGCGCGCGGTGCGGGCGCCGGCCGGTCGGAATCGCCCACCAGCTCAAGCAAGCGCTCGAGCGCGATCGCCACGTCGCCGACGATCGCGTCGCCCATCGGGGCCCGCGCCGCCTCGCGGGGATCGCTCGTGATCGCCACCAGCGAGGTGCCCGGCGCCAGCAGCGGGCCAGGGATATAGGGGTAGTAGGGGAAGACCGCGGAACCGACCACGACGACGAGGTCGTGCACCTTGAGCGTCTCCGCCATCGGGCCAATCGCGGGCGGCAACGTGCCGAGGAAGTTCGGATGGTTCTCGGGGAAGCCGATCCGTGAGCCTCCGGTCGTGGGGCTCGCCCACACCGCCAGGTGCTGTTTCTCGACCAGCGCCACCGCGGCGTCCCAGCCGCCGCTGGCGTCGATGTCTGGCCCCGCGACGAGCACGGGGTTGGTCGCCTCCTGAAGCCTCCCCGCCAGCTGTGTGAGCGCGGCCGGATCGGGGCCGACGCGTCCGCTGACCATCCGCTGCGTCGCGTTGCGCGCCCGATCCTCGTCGGCCTCGGCTTCCCAGTCGTCCATCGGGATCGAGACGAACGCCGGACCGCGCGGCGGCAGCGAAGCGTGGTGGATCGCCCGCGCAATCGCCCCGGGAACGTCCTGCGCCCGGGGTGGCTCGTGGCTCCACTTGACGTACGGCTGCGGGCCCAGCGTCGCCTCGCGGTTGGTCAGCAGCGCCTCGAGCGTGATCTGGGGGCGGACCTGCTGCCCGGCCGTGATCACCAACGGCGACTTGTTGGCCTGCGCGTTGAAGATCCCGCCGACCGCGTTGCCCACGCCCGGGGCGGTGTGCAGGTTGACGTGGGTCGGACGGCCGGTGGCCTGCGCGTAGCCGTCGGCCATGCCGACCACCACCAGCTCCTGCAAGCCGAGCACATAGGAGAAGTCCTCCGGGAAGTCGGCCAGCATCGGCAGTTCGGTGGAACCGGGGTTCCCGAAGATCGTCGTCATCCCGTGCGCGCGAAGCAGATCGAACGTCGCCTCACGAACGGTCGCCATCAGCCGTGGACCTCCTCGGTCGCTGCGTGGACCCGAACGTGTCGGGCTCGTGTTGGGTGTATCAGCAGCAGACCCTAGTGCGGGCGCGGCGGGCACGCTCGCACGGCGCTCGCGGGCTCAGAGCTGTGCGAGCACTTCGCCGGCGGCGCGCTCGCCCGAGCTCACCGCGCCGTCCATGTAGCCGTTCCAGTAGGTCGCCGTCTCGGTCCCCGCCCAGTGGATCCGGCCCACCGGCTCCCGGATTCGCGACCCGTAGGCCAGCAACGTCCCCAGCCCCGGAATCCCCACCGGACAACCGCGCGTCCACTGCTCAGCGCTCCAGCTGGTGTCGAACATCGCGCGCGGGTGCTTGGCCGCGGGTCCGAAGAAGCCGGCGAACTGCGCCAGCACCGCCGCACGGCGGGAGGACGGCGACATAGCGGCGTACTGGCGAGCGTAATCGCCGCCGACGAAGCCGAACACGACCCCGGGCTTGCCACTGGGGGGCGAGATGTCGTACGTCAAGCTCACCGGTCCCCCGGTGGCCAGCGCCGTCCCGGTCAGCCCCTCCGAGCGCCAGAACGGGCGGTCGTACACCACGGTCACCTTGGTCAGCGTGCCCTGCGCGAAGCGCTGGGTCAGCTGGTCGCGCTGGAACGGCAGGATCGGCTCATAGTCGATCCGGCCCGCGAGCGTTGGCGCGATCGCCACGATCACCCGCTTGGCCTGCACGGTCAGTTGGTCGGACACCACGCTCACGCCACTCGCGCTCTGGACGATCCGGCGCACGGGAGAGGTGAGCCGCACGCGATCGCCGAGCTGCGCCGCGACCTTCAGCGCGATCACCTGCGATCCGCCGACGAAGCGCGACATCTGCGCCCCGCCGCGCGTGTCGAAGTTGCGCTGAAAGGTGCCAGGGTGCTTGGCGTCGCCCGACGCGGCGGTGAAAAAGAGCACGAACAGGAGCGAGAGCTCGCGTGCCTCGGCCCCGAAGATCGGCCGCAGCGCCGCCGCGACGAGCTCGAGGAAGCGGGGCGTGGCGCTCGTGTTGTGGTTGAGCCACGTCTGGAGTGTCTGGCCATCCCATTCGGCGGCGTTGGGCGCCCGCCACGGCGCGGCCACCGGCACGGTCCTCGACATCTGGTCGAGCTTGAGAATCGCGGTGGCCACGTCCGTTTCAACCGTCGGATCGGGGGGGGCCGTGCCGAACACGCTGGTGTCGCTGTAGGTGAGGCGCGTTCCATCCGCCACGTAGACGTCGTCGCCCGTGTCGTACACCGGCAACGTCTTCACCCCGAGCTCGCGGGCGAGCGCCTGTAGATGGTCCTGCGTCGGGCCGACAAACGTCGCCCCCCGCTCGGACACCTGGCCGTCGCCGAGATCGTAGTTCCAGACCCGGCCGCCGACCCGGTCTCGTGCTTCGAGCACCGCGACCGATCGCCCGGCCTTCACGAGCGTGCGGGCGGCGGTCAGCCCGGCAAACCCGGCACCGACCACCACCACGTCGACCCGGCGCACCGGACCGGTGGTTTGTTCCTTCGCCTTGCGCTCCTGTCCGGCGGCGTACGCGGAGGCGGGGACGGCCACGGCGGCGCCGCTGGCGGCCGCACCGGCGACGAACCGGCGACGCGTGATCTGGCTCTGGTCTCCGTCGCGGTCAGGTGTCATCTGTGAGCAGAACTCCGGGTGGGGGGCAAAGTTGCGGGCCAGCGCAAGCCTGCGTCGCCGCTCCGAACTTTGGCGTTTGGCGTCCGAGGCCGGACGTCAAACGACAAAGTTCGCGTCGTCCTGACCGTGTCCCGCCTCGTCTGGTATACGGCTCGCCAGCTAACTGGTGGCGTCGGCGGGGGTGCAGCGGTAGAGCGTCGACCCGGCGCCGCGGCCACCGGCCGCGCTCGAGCTGCCCGACGCGCCCGCGGCCGAGGAGCCGGACGTGCCGGATGGCAGGCTCACTGGCTGGCAATGTGTCTGCACCCAGGTCGTGCGGGCGGCGCTCACGGCCGAGCTTGCTCGTCCAGCCCCGTGCCCACCGGCGGCGCCGGCACCCCCGCGCGAGCCGTCTCCGAATGCCGCACCGAATTCGCCCCCGAATCCGTTTCCGAATTGGCCGCGGGATCCGCCCTCTCCGCTGGTGCCGGCCAGATCGCCGCCGCGACCGCTGAGCGCGCCGGTGGCGCCGCTGCCGCCGCCACCGAATCCTCCGCCACCGGATCCTCCGCCGCCGAGCAACACGTAGCGCAACTGGCCCGTCCGGATGAGCGAGGTGAGCTGCGCGACTGTCGGGGCCGGATCGGCGCCCATGAAGCCACCCATCGTGATCACGGGATCACCTGTGGCCAGCGCGATCGGGGCGGCGGTTTGGGATCCGGTCGCCGCAACGAGGTATTTGGCTCCGTCGCGGTTCTGCTTGAGGTACTTCACGAGCTGGGCGTTGGCAACGTCGCCCGCCGCCCGGGCGCCGCGCCCGGTCGAGGAGCGCGCTTCGCCACCAGGCGCGGTGTCCGCTCCGCGCTGGCCGAATCCCGCGAATCCGCCGGGGCTCCCGCCCGCGGCCCGCCCCACATCGGCAGGCCCGGCGGTCGGGCTGCTGCCCGTCTGTCCGTGCCCGACGGTCGCGATCGAGTAGGCAGCCGGCCCGGCCAGGAGGGCGAGTGCCGCCCCGCCGAGCGCGACGGCCAGCGTCACACGCCCACGCAAACGGCTCCCGAACTTCCAGGCCACCAACGTCAGCGCGCCGACTGCGCCACCCGCCAGCACCGCCCACCTCAACCAGGGGACGAAATCGGGGGTCCGCCCGAGGATCACGAAGCTGAGGAGCGCGGTTCCCATCACCGCGGCGGCGAGCAGGAGCGTGGCGACTGAGGAGCTGCGCACGCGGTCCGCGAGGAGGATCACGCCAGTGGCGGCCAGCGCGGCGACTGCGGGGGCGATTGCGCTCGTGTAATAGGAATGGAAGGTGCCCTGAGAGAAGCTGAACACGACGGCGCCGGTGATCATCCACACGCCGAACACGATCGCCGCGGCGCGCCGACGGTCGGTACGAGGGGCTCGACGACCGAGCCAGATCGTGACCAGGAACCCGACCAGCGCGAGCGGCAGCAGCCACGCGATCTGACCTCCGATCCCGGATCCGAACAGCCGCAACGGTCCGGTGCCACCGCCGAGCGCGCCGCCAAAACCGCCTCGGCCGCCACCGGTCACGCGCGAGAAGCCATTGGCGCCGAAGATGAGCTGGAACCATGAGTTGTTGGTGGAGTCGCCGACATAGGGACGATTCGCGGCCGGTATCAGCATCATCGTCCCGTACCAAGCCACGCTCACCAGGACCATCGACACCCCGCCGGCGAGCAGATGACCGGCGCGGCGCCGCAGCGATCCTTGGCCGGCGATCACGAAGGCAAGCGCCAGCGCGGGCACGATCAGATAGGCCTCGAGCATCTTCGTGTTGAACGCGAGCCCGACGAACACGCCGCACAGCACGATGTGGCGCAGCCGCCCGGATTCCAGCGCCCGGACCAATGCCCATGCGGCGGCCACGAGCAGCAACGCCAGCAGCGCGTCGGGATTGTTGTACCTGGCCATCAATACGCTCACCGGCGAGAGCGCGAGCATCAGCGCCGCCAGGAGCGCTTCCCGATAGCCCACCGTGCGCCGCACCAGGTTGTGCAGGAGCACGACCGCGCCCACCCCACAGATCGCGTTGGGAAGCAGCATGCTCAAGGAGCTGAAGCCGAAGATCCGGCCCGACAGCCCCATCATCCAGTCTGACAACGGGCCCTTGTCGAGGCTCACGTACCCGCTCAGATCGGCCGCGTTGGTGAAGAACGCCGTCCAGCTCTTGCTCGCGGCGAGCGCGGCATTGGCGTAGTAGGCGTTGGCGTCGCCACTGATCGTCAGTGCCCAGCACGTCAGCACGGCCGCGATCACGGCGGTGGCAATCAGACCCGGCCGCGACCACCACGGGTCGCTTTCAGGCCCGCGCACGACGCGCACGGCCGCGGCCGCGGGTGAACGCCCGAAGCGCAACGGGCGGCGAAGCAGGGCATCAGACGTTGACATGGCTGGGCTCGTGTGAGGGATCGAATCGTTGGGCGACCTGGTGGCGCACGGAGTCCGTGGCCTCGCCATAGGTTGCCGCCAGTCCGGTGGCCGCCACGTAAGCGTTCATCTAAAGACCCGTAAGAAACCGCCGGCCCGGCCGCCACTGAGATGCCTGAGCCGGCCCGCGTGCTGACGCTACCCTCCGAGTGAAGCCCGCCGGAGGGCACGTTCAGGGCGGCCAGCCTGAGCACCGGTGGGTTACTATACTTTATGAAGTATGGTAACTTTTCGGCGTCTTCTCGGTTTTTTGAATCCCTATCGGAGCGGGGTCATCTGGTCGTTCGTGCTGGCCGCCGGCGGGATTGGCGCCACGGTGCTGATTCCGTTCCTGACCGGGGAAGCGATCAACGCGATCCGCTCCCACCACCACCAGGAGCTGACCGCGATCGCGATCGCGATCGTCGTCGCCGGCCTCGTCCGGCTGGTCCTGAGCGTGTTCCGCCGGCTGGTCGCCGGGCGCGTCTCGCTGGGGGTCGAGCTCGACCTCCGCAACGCGCTCTACGGGCGGCTCCAGCAGCTCGAGCTGTCGTTCTTCGACCACCAGCAGACGGGACAGCTGATGTCGCGCGCGACGGTCGACCTGCAGTCGGTCCGCTTCTTTCTCGGTTACGGCCTGATCTTCATCGCTCAGTCGTTGCTGACGATCGTGCTCGCCGCCGTGGCCATGTTCCTGCTCCAGCCGGAGTTGGCGGCCATTTCGCTGGCTCCGGTCCCGTTCGTGGTCGTGATCGCCAACCGCTACGGCAAGCGCTCGCAACCGGCGATGCGAGAGGCCCAGCAGCGAATCGCCGAGCTCACCGCCGAGGCCGAGGAGAACGTCTCGGGAGTGCGCGTGGTCAAGGCGTTCGCGCAAGAGCCACGTCAGCTCGATCGCTTCAAGCACTCCGTCGGGCGGGTGTTCGACCAGCAGATCTACGTCACGCGGATCCAGGCCTTCTACGGATCGCTGATCAGCTTCCTACCCAACCTCGGGCTGGCGGCGATCCTGCTCGTCGGCGGCCGCGAGGTGATCGACGGAACCCTCAGCGTCGGTGCGTTCACCGCGTTCTACGCCTACCTGCTCATGCTCATCTCCCCCATGCGCACGCTTGGCTACATGCTCGGCGCCGCCCAGCGCGCCACCGCTTCCGGCGCGCGCATCTTCCAGATTCTCGACCGCGTGCCACAGATCACGACGCCGGCGGGGGCACCGCCGCTCCCGGACGGACCCGGCCGCGTCACACTGCGCGACGTCTCGCTGACCTTCGATGGCTCGCCGCAGCCCGCTCTGAGCGGCATCGACCTCGACGTGTCGGCGGGGCAGACGGTGGCGCTGGTCGGCGCGATGGGGTCGGGCAAGACCGCGCTCGTCTCGCTGCTGTCCCGGCTCTACGACGTCAGCTCCGGCTCGGTCATGATCGACGGCGCCGATGTCCGCTCGGTCGACGTGGTCAGTTTGCGCCGGGCGATCGCGGTCGTCAACGACGATCCGTTCCTGTTCTCGGCGACGGTCCACGACAACATCGCGTACGCCCGCGCCGACGCCACCCGCGAGGAGGTCGAGCGAGCCGCTGTGGCGGCCCAGGCCGACGGTTTCATCCGCAGGCTGCCCAAGGGCTACGACACGATGATCGGTGAGCGCGGACTGACTGTCTCCGGCGGCCAGCGTCAGCGGATCGCGATTGCCCGGGCGATCCTGGCCGATCCCCGGATCCTGATTCTCGACGACGCCACCTCCTCGGTCGACGCGTCGACCGAGCAGCAGATCAAGCTGGCGTTGCGCGAGGTGATGGCGAACCGGACCACGTTCGTGATCGCCCACCGCCTGTCGACGATCGCCCTGGCGGAGGAGATCTTCGTGCTACAGGACGGACGGCTGGCCACCCACGGGTCCCACGACGAACTGCTCGAGCGCTCTGATCTGTACCGCGAGATCGTCGAGAAGGGAATGCCCGACCAGGTCTTCCTGACCCGCAAAGCCGTCGGGGTGGGAGAGCTATGAGCGATCGATCCGAGCTGCGACGTCGGCTGCAGCAGACCCGAGGCCGCGGACGCAAGCTGCGCGGTTTGATCCAGCTCCTGTCTCCCTACCGCTGGCGCGTGTTGGCGATGTTTATCTCGCTCATCCTCGCCACAGCGGCGGCGCTCGCCCCCGCCCCATTGGCCAAGGTGGCGATCGACCAGGGCATCAACAAACACGACGTTCAGGCGCTCGATTTGGTGGTGGTCGCGTTCCTCTGCTCAGCGGTCGTGTACGCGGTCGCCTCCTACGCGCAGACCTACCTGGTCGGATGGGTCGGGCAGCGTGCCCTTCAGGACCTGCGCGCCCAGCTGTTCGCGCACCTGCAGTCGCTGTCGATCGGCTTCTATTCGCGCAACCGAGCGGGCGTGATCATCTCGCGCCTGACCAACGACGTCGAAGCGCTCGACCAGCTGGTCGAGGACGGGCTGGCGACCCTGATTCAGTCGAGCCTGACCCTGATCGGCGTGGTGGTGATCCTGTTCGTGCTGGATCCGCACCTCGCCCTGCTCACGTGCCTCGCATTGCCGTTGCTGGCCCTCGGGGGATTCATATTTAGATTTTTTTCGGCCGATGCCTACCGTTTGACGCGGGAGAAGATCGCGTCGATCACGGGCTATCTGCAGGAGACGCTGTCAGGCATCCGGGTGGTGCGGGCGTTCGGACAGGAGCCACGACACATCGCGCGCTTCCGGGAGCTCAACGATGAGAACCGGGCCGCGAACATGACCACGGTCAACCTGAACGCGGCGTACTTCCCCGCGGTCGAGTTCCTGTCCGCACTCGTGACGGTCGAGATCCTCGTGGTCGGCGGCCTGGAGGCGATCAACGGGCACACGTCGACCGGGGTGGTGTTCGCGTTCGTGGCGGCCCTGAACAACTTCTTTGACCCGATCCAGCAGCTCTCCCAGCTCTACACGACATATCAATCGGGGATGGCCGCGCTCGACAAGATCTTCGACCTGCTCGACGAGAGGCCCGAGCTGTCCGACGCCCCGGGAGCCCTCACACTGCCCCGGATCCGCGGCGAGCTGCGCTTTAACGACGTCTCGTTCCGCTATGGCTCCGATGAGGACGGTGCCTGGGCGCTGCGCGACGTCGATCTGGTGATTCCCGCCGGCCAGACGGTCGCGCTGGTGGGGGAGACCGGCGCCGGTAAATCCACGTTCGCGAAGCTCGTCGCGCGCTTCTACGATCCCACCTCGGGCAGCGTGCTCGTTGATGGGCACGACCTGCGCGCGGTGACGTCCGACTCGCTGCGCTCGCAGATGGGCAGCGTGCCCCAGGAGGGCTTCCTGTTCAGCGGCACCGTGCGTGAGAACATCTCCTTCGGCAAGCCGTCAGCCTCCGACGCCGAAATCCGCGACGCGGCGCAGGCAGTCGGTGCCGACACGTTCATCTCGGCCCTCGAGCACGGCTACGACACCCAGGTCGGCGAGCGCGGCGTCCAGCTCTCAGCCGGCCAGCGGCAGCTGATCGCGTTCGCCCGCGCGCTCGTCGCGGACCCGCGCATCCTCGTCCTCGACGAGGCCACCTCCAACGTCGACGTGCACACCGAGAGCCTGATCGAACAAGGCCTGCGGCGGCTGGTGGCCGGACGGACCGCGATTGTGATCGCCCACCGCCTGTCCACGATCAGGAGCGCCGGACGGATCATCGTGCTCGAGCACGGACAGATCATCGAGCAGGGCACACACGAGGAGCTGCTTGACGCCGGCGGTCGCTATTGGCAGCTCTACCAGGACTGGGCCGAGCAGGCGGCCGCCTGATGGACACGCCGATCACGCCGATCGTCGTCGGCGCGCTGGCGATCACCGCGGTGAAGGGAACGAACCTGCGGTCGGTCGACCGCATCCGGCTCGCACGCGACGGCGTGCGCGAGAACCGCCGCTTCTATCTGATCGACGCGCGCGATCGTTTGGTCAACGGCAAGATCGTCGGCGCGCTCACCGCGGTCGTCGCCGACTATGTCGATGCCGCGCGCCGCTTGACCCTGACCCTCCCAGACGGAAGCGTGTTCGAGGACGGGATCCGGCTCGGTGAGCCAATCGCGACGCGGTTCTTCTCGGGGACCGTGGTCGGACGCCTGGTGCAAGGCTCGCTGTCCGAGCGGCTGAGCGAGTTCGCGGGCCAGCCGATTCGCCTCGTCGAAGCCCCCGACGTCGGCGGCGCGGTCGATCGGCGCGGCCGAGGCGGCCACGTATCGCTGATGTCGCGGGCCTCACTGGCCCGGCTCGGCGAAGCCGGCGACGCCGGGCAGGTCGACGGTCGCCGGTTCCGCATGCTGATCGAGGTCGACGGCGTGCCGGCCCACGCCGAGGACGACTGGGTGGATCGCAGCGTGCGGATCGGGGAGGCGGTGGTTGCCTTCAGCGGACACGTCGGCCGGTGCCTGATCACCAGCCGCGATCCTGACACGGGCGAGATCGACCTGCCGACACTCGACATGCTCAGGAGCTATCGAGGCGATCTGGGCACCACCGAGCCACTCGCCTTCGGCATCTACGGCCACGCGCTGGTGTCGGGCACAATCCGGATCGGCGACCTCGTCTCGCCGGGCGAAAAGCTCAGCCGCACTCGCTGACCTCCAGGGCGTCGCCACGCAGGCCGCCCCCACCAACGCGCCGTCCCGATCTCACCCTCGAGTTCCGCCGTGAGGGCTCCTGACGGAACCCGCAGATCGGCGCAGCCTTCGAAGCCACGGTCCGATTTCCGCGACTCTTTGGACGGCTACGGCTGTTGGCGGAGCAGCTCCCGCCAACCCCATTCGCGTTGCTCATTGCTGAGCCTCGCTAGCCCGAGCGGCTTTCCACAGTCCTGAGCGCCGGGCCCTGTGCCCTGGCGCACCGTTCTAGCCAGTAAGGAGAATCCTCCATGTCACGCTCGATATGGGCGACGGCCGTGGGGGCGAGCGTATTCGCATTCGCGTTGACTCCGGCCGCGGCGCTAGCCGCGAGTCCTAGCAGCGCGGCGGCGAGGCCCGCACGTGCCCCCGCCAAGCCACACTCCCGCCCTGCCCCGATGATCGACCGCATCGTCCCGGTGCATGTGCCGTCGGCGCTTGCCCACCCCAAGCGCGCGAGCGCGCCGACACGCGTGGTCGCCAGGCATCCTGTAATCGCGTTATTGGCGCTGGGCAGCGTCTACCACCTCGTCGGGAACCGCTTCGGACCCGTCCTGAAGACCGCTCCCTCTGACCATCACCAACCACGATCCGGCCGCAGATCACCAGGAGTCAGAGCAGATGCTCACCGGCGTTTGGACGAGCAGGCGGCGCGACCGGGATCACGGCGTTCGTCGTGAGCGGGCCGTAACGCCCATCGATCGGGCCGGGTGTGTCACCGACACGCGCGAGGCCGCGCTGCAGGGTCCGCACAAGCCCCGAGCCGTCGGCCTACCGCAGATCTAGCGTGGACCGGCCTGAATCTCGGCGTCGACGTTCGCGCGATTCGGAGCAACACTCGACCGTGATCCGGCTCGATCGCGATGCCAGGAGAGGCCTCGCCGGCAGCCGCCAACCGCAAGCCGGGTGGACACGAGGCGGCCGATGGAACCTCAGCGTGTGCGGCGTGAAAAGCCCGGCGGTCCCTCAGCCCAGGCGATAAGCTCGGCGGCCGTGAACCCGGAGCGCGTCCAGATCGAACTTGCCGACCACGTCGCGGTGGTCACCCTGACGCGGCCAGAGAAGCACAACGCGGTTGACGTCGCGATGTTCGAAGCGATCATCGCGGCTGCCGACCGGCTGGCCAGCGAGCCGGGTGTCCGCGTGATCGTGCTGCACGGGGAGGGCCCCAGCTTCTGCTCCGGACTCGACGTGATCAGTGTGATGGCGGCCGGCGAGGGACTCGATGGGTTGACCGATCCGCTGCGGGGCGAGGTGCCCAACTGGTTCCAGCGCGCCGCTTATAACTGGGTGCGCGTGCCGGTGCCGGTGATCGCCGCGGTGCACGGAAACTGCTTCGGCGCCGGACTCCAGATCGCCCTCGCAGCCGACATCAGGATCGCCGCCCCCACGGCGCGACTTTCGGTGATGGAAATCAAGTGGGGACTGATCCCGGACATGTCCATCAGCCGGACGCTGCCGCGCCTGGTCGGGATCGACGTGGCCAAGGAGCTGACCTACACCGCCCGCGTGATCAGCGGGAGCGAGGCACACGAGCTCGGACTGGTCACCCACGTGGCGCAAGATCCTCTGGCCCAGGCGCTTGGGCTGGCCGAGGAGATCGCGGCGAAGTCGCCCGACGCGGTGCGCGGCGCCAAGCGGCTGTTCGATGAAGCCTGGACCGGAACCGCGGCGGAGACCTTGTCGCTGGAGGCCCAGATTCAGCTCGGCCTCGTCGGCTCCGCGAACCAGCTCGTCGCGGTGAGCGCCGGGCTCGCCAAGGCCCCGGCCGAATTCATCGACCCCTAAGGGGGGTCAGCCCACCAGCCAGCCCTGGGACGGGCAAGTCGGGCGAACGGCGCCACGACGACAGCGGCGCGAGCCACCAGCGAACCGCGCCACGACAACGACCGGTGCGACGGGGGACCATGGCGTCGGCGAGGGCGACGGGCGACCGCGCACCATTTCTTCACCCGGTTGGGGCCCCAACCTGGGCAACGTCCCAACGGAGGCCGTGAAAAACTCGATTGGGCTGTTCCCCAGCTGTGGGGGGCTGGGGACTACCCGACGGAGTTTTCGGAGCCCTCGAGTGGGCTGTTAAACAGGTGTTTGGGGCACCTATGGACGATCTGACCTCGCCGTGTCGACACACGTCAAGGATCCGTGGCCGGCGAGCCTGGTCGGCGGTGTTCGGTGTCGGTTGGGGCGCGGCGATTGACTGAGGCTGAGGGCAGGTGACCTGCCATCACGACGCGTCGCGTGCGCTACGATCGCGCGCCCATCGCGGGCCGCCCGACTCGGTCCGTGACAGCCGAAGCGGCGGACCTCCGGAGGCCCCATGCGTCGAATCTGGGCAGTTCTGCCCGTCGGCACGAACGACGAGTTTCCTAACGGCAGATGATCCACGGCGGACGTTGGTGCTGAGGGCACGGCGCCCGGAACAGCGTTCCGGGGCGCCCCCGGCTCGGTGCGCCACGAACGGGCGGGCCGGGTTGCGCTCGATCCGGGGGCTCATACTGGCGCTCGGGCTCGTCGCGGTGCTGGCTGGCTGCGGCGCCGGCGCGTCTCCCAATCCGGTTGCCAGTCAGTTTCTGTCCGCTTGGTCGGGTGGTCATTTCGTTCAAGCCGCACGTCTGACCAACGGCAGCCAATCGACAGTCACGACGGCGCTGACTTCGTTTGGTCAGGGGCTCAACGCCTCGGGGCTGAGCCTTCGATTGCTCGGCGTGAAGCGCAGCGGCAAGCAGGCGAGCGCCCGCTTCGGGGCAAACGTCACGCTTGGGGGACTCGGGGCGTGGCGCTACACGGGCACGCTCGCGATGACGCGCAAGGGCGGCCACTGGTTGGTCGCCTGGCACAACGCCGATCTGAACCCAGCCATCGGACCCGGAGAGCGTCTGCTCACGGTGCGGACACTGCCCCCGCGCATGCCGCTGCTCGACCGGGACGGGAGGCCGCTCGTGCGCCTGACCCCGGTGGTCACGGTCGGGGTCGTGCCCTCGCTGCTGAAGCCTCGCCAGCAGAACATCGCGATCCTGGCGCGGGTGCTGGGCATCGACGGTGCCACCCTGGCGCGCAACGTCGCCCAGACTCCCGGCGACGATTTTCTGCCCGTGATCACTCTGCGCCGCCCGGCCTACGAACGCGTCAAGCCGATCATCTATCCGCTCGCCGGCGTCCATTTCATGAGCGGTGTGCTACCGCTCGCGCCCACCGCGAGCTTCGGACGGGCGGTGCTTGGCCAGGTCGGTCCGGCCACCGCCGCGGCGCTGAAATCAGCTGGCCCGCTTGCTCTCCCGAGCGACGACGTCGGGCTGAGCGGGTTGGAGCTCGTCTATCAGCGACGGCTGGCCGGGACCCCGAGCGGCCACGTCGAAGTGGTCGACGGCAACGGATCGACCCGGGCGACGTTGTTCTCGGTCACCGGGCACCCGGGCACCCCGGTGCGGACGAGCCTCGACCTCAACCTCCAGGCCGCGGCCGAGAAAGCCCTGCCGGCGAGTGACGGAGCTGCCGCCCTGGTCGCCATCCAGGCCTCCACCGGGCAGGTGCTGGCGATTGCCAATCGGCCCGCGCTGTCGAGCGAGGACCTGGGTCTCGACGGCAGCTACCCGCCCGGCTCGACGTTCAAGGTGATCACGACCGCAGCGCTGCTCGCGCGCGGCTTTGATCCCAACAGCACCGTGCCGTGCCCGCCCTCGATCACCATCGACGGCAAGCGCTTCACCAACTTCGACGGGGAATCTGCGGCCGGAGCGAGCTTTCTCGAGGACTTCGCCCAGTCGTGCAACGCCGCGTTCATCTCGCTGGCCGGTCGCTTGTCCCGCGGCGATCTGGCCGCCGCCGCCCAGCAGTTCGGTTTCGGGTCGCGCTGGCAGCTGCCGCTGGCTTCCTACAGCGGCCAGGCGCCACCATCGGCCGGCGCGGTCGAACAGGCAGCGGACATGATCGGGCAGGGCCGCATCCTCAACAGCCCGCTCGGAATGGCGTTGGTCGCCGCGGCTGTCGACAGCGGCACCTGGCATCCGCCGACGCTGATCGCCGACCCGGCTGCGCCCCAGCTCAGCCAACCCCACACACTGTCCGCCACCACCGTCGCCGAGTTGCGAACGCTGATGCGCGCGGTCGTCACCACAGGGACGGGAACTCCCGCCAACCTGCCTGGCCAGCCCGTCTTCGGCAAGACCGGCACCGCTGAATACGGATCAGCCAACCCGCCGGCCACCGACGCCTGGTTCATCGGTTATCGGGGCGACGTCGCGTTCGCCGTCATCGTCCAAGGCGGTGGGGTCGGCGGCCAGGTGGCGGCACCAATCGCTGCACGGTTCCTGCAGCCGGCGAGCTGACCGTCGCCTCTTACCGCTCGGGACCTACCGAGCCGCCGACTCCTCGTAAGCCCGGAGCGCCAAGCGATCGCGCCCGGGCTGTCGGCAGCCTTCCGCGCGCTGCGGCTTGCGAGCGGTCGGCAGCCCCTCCGTGCGGCTCCGCCCGCGATCGTGCGCTCCCGAGGGGCAAACCACTCGGGCGGGCGAGCGTCAGCTCGCGCGGTCGATCTGCGGCATCCGCTGGACTCCGGATGAGGGGCACGTGCGGGCGAGCGCGTACTACGCCTGGATTGTCGAGGGGCTCGCGCTGTTCGATGCGCTCGCCGTCCTTGGGATCGAGGCCATCGAGGTCTTCCCCACCGCCTCGTGGACGCGGTGGCACGGCGCGCGAGGCGCCCGATCGCGGTCGGCCTGGAGCCAGAAGGGCTTGGCCGCCCTTGGCCTCGAGGGCGTGCCACGACGCACTAACCAGGATCAACGAGACGCGATCGCCGCCGCGGTCACGGCCCGCCAGCACGGACAGGGACTGACCGACACGATGGGAGAAATCGTTGTGCCGGCCGGTCGGTCGCTGGTAGAGCCCCGCAGCCCGGGGAGGCGGGAGCGGCTGAGACGGGGACCGACGCCGGACGCCGTCCCGAGGGGGCCGACTGGCGCTTCGTGATGCAATGACTGGAATGAGAATCTCCGAGGCGCAGGCATTGTGGGAGCCGGCGGGCGTGTACTGCAACACCGCCAGCTACGGTCTGCCACCTCGGCCGGCGTGGGACGCCCTGCAATCCGCTCTTGCCGAGTGGCACAGCGGCCGCACGAGCTGGGAGCATTGGGGGCAGAGCACGGAGGGCGCCCGGACGGTGTTCGCGCGGCTGGTCGGCGTGGATGTGGAGCGAGTGGCGGTAGGTTCCACGGTCTCCGAACTGGTCGGCTCGGTGGTCACCGCGCTGCCGCAGGGAGCCCGGGTGGTGGTTCCCGACATCGAGTTCACCTCGACCCTGTTTCCGCTCCTGGTCCAGGAGCGCCTCGACGTGCGCACGCTCCCGCTCGCCGGACTCCTCGACGCGATCGCTGAGGGCGTCGAGGCGGTCGCCTTCAGCGCGGTGCAGATGAGCAGCGGCGAGGTGGCCGATCTCGACGCGATCGTGGCCGCGGCGGCCAGCGTCGGCGCGGTCACGCTATGCGACGCGACCCAAGGGCTCGGCTGGCTACCCCTGCAAGCGAGCCGCTTCGACGCTGTCGTGTGCAGCGCGTACAAATGGTTGATGTCCCCGCGGGGTAGCGCGTTCATGACCGTCTCGGATCGACTGCTGGAACGCGCCGTGCCCCACAACGCCGGCTGGTACTCAGGTGAGGATGTCCACGCCAGCTACTTCGGACCGCCGCTGCGGCTGGCCTCTAGCGCGCGCCGGCTGGATCTCTCCCCAGCCTGGTTCTCGTGGGTCGGCACCCAGCCGGCGCTGGAGGTGATCGAGCGGATCGGGGTGCCGGCCATCCACGCGCACAACCTGGCATTGGCCAACCGCTTCCGCGCCGGCGTCGGCCTCGAGCCGGGGAACAGCGCGATCGTCTGCGCCGACCTCCCCGGCGCGGCCGAGCGACTCGGGCAGGCCGGCATCGTCGCCGCTGTCCGCGGCGGGCTGTTGCGCACCTCCTGGCATGTCTACAACAACGAGAGCGACGTCGACCAGGTCCTCGATGTGGTCACCCGGTAGACCCCACCCGCGCTGGTTTCGCCGATCGTCGCGACGGGCAGCCCCGAGCAGGTGAGCCCAGAGGACGACATCCGCGACGCCTTCGGCTCGGGCGACCCGTTCACGGTCGGCGTTGAGGAGGAGTTGTTCCTCGTTGATCCGGTGAGCGGGGGTCAGGCGAACGCGTCGGCGGCCGTGCTGGAACGGCTGGGACCCGTCGACGGAACGGTCGAACGCGAGTTGCACGCGTGCCAGATGGAGCTGATCACGGACATCTGCCACAGCGCCGGCGAAGCGGTGGGTACGCTCGCCGCGATGCGACGAGCCGTCTGCGCAACGGGAGCGGGGCTGCTCGGATCAGGCACGCATCCGTCCGCGACCGAGGGTTCGGCCGAGATCACCGACAAGGAGCGCTACGAGCGCATCCGCCACCTGCTCGGGGACGCGGTCGCCACTCCGGTCGGTGGACTGCACATCCATGTGGGGATGCCGGACGCCGACACCGCGATTCGAGCGTTCAACGGCCTGCGCCGCCATCTGGCGATGCTGCAGGCGCTGGCAGCGAACTCGCCGTTTCGCCACGGTCGCGACACCGGTCTGGCGTCCGCCCGCGAGGTGACCATGCGCGGCTGGCCGCGTTCGGGCGTGCCGCGCGCGATGCATGACTTCGCGGACTTCACCGCCATGGCGCGCTTGCTGGCCCGCGCCGCGGATGTGCCTGACTACACGTGGTTCTGGTGGAAGCTGCGCCCACATCCTCGGCTGGGCACGGTCGAGGTCCGGGCGCTGGACGCCCAGTCGTCGCTCGATGACACCGCCGCACTGGTCGCGCTCGTGCACTGCCTGGCCCGCCACGCCGCCGAAGCGCGCCCCGAGCCGGATCCACCGTCCGAGGTGCTCGAGGAAGGGTCATTCAGGGCGGCACGGTTCGGTGTCAGCGCCCGCTTACCAGACGCCCAGGGCCGGCTGCGGCCGGTCGACGAACTCCTCCACGATGCCCTCGCGCTGGCGCGGGGCTATAGCCGCGAGTTGCATTGCGACGATCAACTCGACACCCTTCCCGCACTGTTGGCGCGCGGGGGCGGCGCCCGGCGCCAGCGGGCGGCCTACGAGATCGCCGGGATGGACGCGCTGCTGCGCGAGCTCACCGAGCTCACCAGCGTGCGGTGAAATCGTGTCCCGCACCCGCCGAACGCTCGACTGAGTGACCGCTAAGCTCCGAAGCGAAATCTGACTCCGCAGTCTCTCGCGTGCTGGCCGCGCGGACGCTTGTACTGCAACACGAACGAATGGGATCACGCATGCCGCTGGCGACGTTTACGTTTGGAGACGCGCTCCTTGAGGCGCTCGAGATTGCGCTCTTGGTGCTCTGGATCTGGGTCGCGATCAGTGTCGTGATCGACATCTTCCGCAGCCACGATCTGTCCGGGTGGGGAAAATCCGCCTGGGTGCTGGTGATCATCATCATGCCGTTCCTGGGTGTGCTGATCTATCTGATCTTCCGCGGCCACAACATGCATGAGCGCTCAGCGAACGCCGCCAAAGCCCAAAACGATGCCTTTCGCCAGTACGTGCGCAGCGCCGCGTCGACTCCGGTCGACGATGTCGCCAAGCTCGAAGACCTCAGGAACCGCGATGTGATTACTGAGGAGGAGTTCCAGCGCGCCAAAGCCAAGGCACTCGCCTGAATCGATCGCGCCGACGCTCCTCAGCGGGGGCGTGGCTGAGACATCGCCCTTGTGGCATGGTTCGGTTGTGAGCGCGCAGCTGCAACGGCATGTCCTGGGGGTCACCTGGTACGAGGAGCGCGGCACATTCCGCTCGGCGCATGCGCTGGCCAGTGCCGGTCGCGTGTGGCTGGTCGACCCGTTCGACGACGAGCCGGCCCTCACGGCGGCGGCGGAGCTGGGCGAGCCGGCCGGAGTGCTGCAGCTACTCGATCGCCACGGCCGCGACTGCGAGTCACTGGCGCAGCGTTTGGGCGTGCCCCTGCTGCGATTGCCGGATCGTGCGCCCGACACGCCGTTTGAGGTCGTGCCGATGATCTCGCGCAGGCTCTGGAAGGAGATCGCTCTGTGGTGGGCAGCGGAGAGCACCCTCATCGTCGCCGAGGCTGTGGGCACCGCCCCGGCATTCGCGGTGGGACGCCAGGCCGGAGTGCATCCACTGCTCCGACTGACACCGCCGCGGGCGCAGCTTGCGCCCTGGGCGCCCGAGCGGCTGTTCGTCGGCCACGGCAAGCCGATCGAGTCCGGTGCTTCTCGGGCGATCAGCGACGCGCTGGCCCGATCTCGCTCTGACATCCCGCGTCTGCTGAAGATGCTGCCCACGCTGCTGCGCGGGGGCTGAGTCAGCGATCCTCCCACCGGTTGGGAGGGGGCATTCATGTTTGCTGCCATGGATGCCGACTTTCTCGGGAGGGGCTTCATGTTTGCTGCCGTGGATGCCGACACTCTCGGTATGTCGCTGCTTGAGCGTGGTCGTCAGTTGGTCGGGCCGGATACGGTCGAGGTCGGCCGCAGCGCCTGGATCCGCAACCCACGACGCACTCGAGTGTGGGCGGCCCTCGCCCTCCTGTGGTCGCTGGTGTTTGCCTGCCTGCTGTTCATTCAGGGCACCATGACGCTGAGCGCGTATCTGGTGCTGGGGGCGTTCTACTTCGGCATCGCGGCCCTGGGCATCGTGTTTGCCCGCCGGGTGGCCAGAGCCGGCGTGTGGATTGGGCCGGACGGCATCATCGAGCGGGGGCCGTTCAGGACCCAGTCGGTGTCGATCGCGGAGGCACAGGGCTTCGTTCCTGGCCTCCAGGGAGGCGCCGGGAACGGAACGCCGTGCCCGACGCTCGAGCGACGGACCGGACGACCGGTGGGGGTCTGGGCCTTGGGTCGGCGCAACTGGGTATTCCACTACCAACGCCTGTTCGGGGAGATCCAGCCGCTCTGCGATGAGCTCAATGATCTCCTGAAGACCGTGCAGGCGGGATCAACCCCGGCGCCACCGGCGTCACGCCTCTCCTCGGTCTAGCCGCTCGTCACGACCAAGCCGGGACGGCCGCGAACGATCAGTATTCGGTCGTGAGCTCAGGCCAGCTCGTCATCGTCCTTGGTCTTGCCGCGGCCACCTTGGTCGCCGTGGCGGTCCTCCGCCGGGCCGGAATCCCGGCGGCGGTTGTACTCGTGGTGGCCGGGCTGATCATCGGTTTCCTGCCGTTCGTGCCCCATGTGTCGCTGCGACCGAATGTGGTGCTGCTCGGCCTGCTTCCTCTGCTCGTCTACGACGCCGCGGTGACGTCGTCCCCGACCGCGTTCTTCCGAAATGCCCGTTCGATCGGGGTGCTCGCCGTCCTGTTGGTGATCGCGACCGCGCTCGCGGTCGCCGCTGCTGCCCACTGGCTGGATCATCTCGCGTGGCCGATGGCGTTCGTGCTCGGCACCGCGGTCGGCCCGACCGACGCCTCGGCGGCGACCAGCATCGGGAGACGGCTCGGCCTCCCACGACGGCTGCTGACGATCCTGGAAGGCGAGGCGCTGTTCAACGATGCCACCGGGCTGGTGCTCTACACGGCCGCGGTAGCCGCCGCCACCACCGGGCACTTCTCGGTGCTCCACACCGCGGGCGCGATCGTGTACGCGACGGTGGCAGGCACTGCGATCGGGCTGCTGGTTGGATTCGTGGGCCGGTGGCTGCGCAACCGGGTCGACGACCCGCCGATCGAAATCGCCGGCTCGATATTGATGGCCTACGCCGCCTATCTACCGGCACAGGCGATCCACGCGTCGGGTGTGCTGGCCGCTGTGGTCGCCGGTCTCTATCTCGGTTGGCACGGCAGCGGAGGCGCGTTTTCGGCTCGCAGCCGACTGCAGTCCAGGGCGTTCTGGGAGACCCTGGTGTTCCTGGTCAATGCCGCGCTGTTCGTGCTGGTGGGATTGTCGTTCCACACTTTCAGCACCCAAGCCAGGGGCCCGGTGGGGCGGCTCGTGTTGGCCGGGGTCGCTGTCGTCCTGACGGTCATCATCGTGCGGCTGGTGTGGATGTGGAGCTTCGGCTGGCTGGGCCGACCGAGGCGTCGCGACCGGGCCATCGCCACCCACCGAGGGTGGCGCGAGCGGTTGATCCTCGGTTGGGCGGGCATGCGCGGCGCGATCACTCTGGCGGCGCTCCTGGCGGTGCCCGTGTCGACCAACGCTGGGCGCCCCCTGGCGGGGCGCGATGACATCATCTACCTGGGCTTCGCGGTGATCATCGCGACGCTGGTGGCGCAGGGCATGACCTTGCCGGCCCTGGTGACGCGGTTGCGTCTCAGCGAGCACCCCTCGGTCGCCGACGCCGAACGCCAGGCCCGGCTGAAGCTCACCCGAGCCGTGCTGAAGCACATCGGTCAGGCGAGCGACACCGGAGAACTCTCGGAGGAGCTCACCGACGGGCTGCGGGCGCAGTACCTCGCCCGGTTGCGCCGGTTAGAGACGCTGGTTGACGACGATGACGGCAGCGAAAACGGCGCGAGCACCACCGCCGAGGCCGACCTGGCCCTGCGTCGCGACCTCATCGCCTTCCAGCGTCGCACGCTGATCGAGATGCGCGAGCACGGTCAGATCGGAGTCTCGACTCTGCGCACCATCGAACACGATCTCGACTTGGAGGAAGCTCGGCTGGCCTCGTCCTGAGCGCGTCGGAGCGTCGCGAACTGCCAGCCGGTGGGCGGCTAGCGCACGGCGATCAGGTCGACGACGAAGACGAGCGTCTCGTCGGGCCCGATCACCCCCCCGGCGCCGCGTTTGCCGTAGGCCAGCATCGGCGGAATCGTGATTCGGCGCCGTCCGCCGACCTTCATACCGGTCACGCCCTGGTCCCAGCCGGCGATGACCTGGCCCTTGCCGAGACCGAACTTGAACGTGTCGCCGCGGTCCCACGATGCGTCGAACTGCTGGCCCGTCTTCCACGAGACACCGACGTAATGGACCTCCACGACGCGTCCGGACAGCGCCTCATCCCCGTCCCCGACGACGATGTCCTCGAGCTCGAGTTGGTAGGACGGCGCCTGGTCTGAGGGGACCTCGACCTCGGGCTTCTCGTTCGTGGCCACACCGGCACGCTACTGGTTAGCGCCCGCGGGTGAGTTTCCCGATCAGCAGCTCAACCGATCGCTCGAGGTCCTCGATCGTCGCCTGCTCGACGCTCGTGACGCCGAGCTTCTGGTTCAGCCATGCGTTGATCTCACGATGGTTTGTGCCCCGCTGCCGCGTGAGCTCAGACACCAGCCGGTGCCGTTCGTCTCTGAGCAGGGCGCGCCGCTCGAACGCCGGCGGCTCGTGCGCCGCACCGGCGCGATCGAGATCTGAGTACGCGACGGCGGGCGGCGCGGTCGCGGCCGGCGGAATGGGCCGAGGGCTCGACGCGGAGCCGAACAGCGTCAGCTGTGGCGCCACATCAGCGCTCAGCGGTACGAACGCGGGAGCGTCGCCGCGTTCGGTCTCCCGGCGCTCGGCACGCCCGAACTCGAGTTCCTCGCCGGTCTCCTCACGAGTGCGCCGCGCGTGGCGCAGCTCCTGCTCGACGGAGGCCGCGTGATCACGCAGGATGGGATCAGCGGGCACGTAGAGCCAGCTGGGCTCGACCGGGCGTCCGGGGATCGTGCGCACGAAGCGCCCGACAATCTGGCGAAAGACCAGCGGCGTCTTGGCGGCCGTCGCGTACACGCCGACCCTCAGACGCGGAATGTCGACGCCCTCAGAGACCATGTTGACCGCGACGATCCACGCATCACGGGAGTGGGTGAACGCCGCGAGCTTCTCGGCCGCACGCGGCTCAGCGTGCAGCACCACGAGCGGGACTCGCCCAGTCGCCTCGCGGAGCAGCGTGGCGATCCGGCGAGCGTGGCTTGAGTCAGCCGCGATCACGAGTCCACCGGCGTCAGCGTGGCCATCGCTTCGCACAACGCGGAGCTTCGCGTCGGCTTCGCGCAGAATCCGCGGGAGGCCATCCGGCAACTCGGTCGAGATCGCGGTCCGGTAGCGCCGGCTCGCCTCCCGGGTCGACAGCACGGTCTCGAAGCTCGACTCGATCACGTCGTCGCCGCTACGCCACGACAGGGTTCCGTCATAGGCTACAAAGCGCACCGGTCGGCAGACTCCCTCGAGCACCGCGTCGGCGTAGGCGTAGGAAACGTCGGGTTCGGCCAGGCCCTGATCGTCATAACGGACCCCCGGGATCGGCGTGGCATCTGATCGAAACGGGGTACCCGACAACAGCAGCCAGCGCTCGGAGCCGGCGAACGCGGCCGCAAAGCCCTCACCCCACGCCAACTCTTCGCCCAGGTGGTGCGCCTCGTCCGCGATCACCAACGTCCGACGCGGCAGCGCCCGCCCCCAGCGCGCCGATGCCTTCGCGATCCGCGCGTAGGTGACCGCCACGCCGTGGAACCCGGTCGGCGGCCGCGGGGAATCTGCGTCTGGCGCCACATCGATCCCCAGCTCGTCCGCGGCGCGCGCCCACTGACGAGTCAATGGAACCGTCGGGCAGGCAACCACGACTGCGCTCACGGCACCCGACGTGAGCTGCCGGTGGGCCAGCTCGAGCGCCGGCCGCGTCTTGCCCGCCCCCGGTGCGGCGGAGACCAGGAACGGCCCGGTCTCCCATCGCTCCATTTCCGCCAGCGCCCGCCGCTGCCATGTGCGCAGCGAGGCGGGAGCGGTTTCGAAGCGAGGCAGCAACACGGGTCGGGCATGGTGAACCACGGACCGGACGCCAGCGCTCGCCTCTGATGGCGGCCCATGATGGTCGGCGGCGTCATCAGGGCGGTACGCCGCCCCGATTTCGGCACAATTCCAGGCGGGCGGCCCGCCGGCGGCGGAGGCGTTCGCGCACTCGTGCTGCGCACGTTCTATGGTGGTAGGAGAAAGTCGATGAATACCGAAGATCTGACCGAGATCGAACGCGCTGGACGCCGCTGCGAGGTCTGCCACTCCGGACGCGGCTGGCGCCAATTCGAGATCGTCCGCCCCGCCGACCGCGAACCCGTC
>Ga0302325_10008120_pt1 | contig 23135 bp, 24 predicted proteins | sample Palsa_T0_2_FD_201948 | JGI IMG/M metagenome (GOLD analysis project Ga0302325, IMG submission 201948) | Peat permafrost microbial communities from Stordalen Mire near Abisko, Sweden - Palsa_T0_2 | ecosystem: Environmental > Terrestrial > Soil > Palsa > Peat permafrost | place: Sweden: Abisko... | reverse complement strand
TTCCGCCCGCGTTGCGCAAACCGTGCTCGTATGTTCCGTCGGAGGGCTCGTCCTACGAACAAGAGGTTCGACAATTCAAACGGCGGCTGATTCTTCGCACGCTTCATGAATGCGGTTGGAGAAAGGCGGAGAGCGCCCGGGCGCTGGGGATTGCGCGCGGATACCTGCACCGGCTCATAAATCAGCTTGAAATCCGCGAGGACGAAGAACAGAATCGGGACGTGAGTCCGCGCGTGATGGTTTCGACGCCACAAGCGCTGATGTGATGCATGTGATGTTCGGATTCGCCAGGAGAGAAACCTCGCCCGCATTGCCGCTCGAAGGACGCGAATCTCACGAAGACGAAAACAAGGCCTTTGTCGAACGCGTCTGCCTGCCATTTCTTTTGAGCTCCCAAAACGAGGATGGCGGCTGGGGTTTTCGCTCCGAAACCCGTAGCCGCGTGGAAGCGAGCGCCTGGGCGCTCCTGGCGCTGCGGCACTGGAATTTCCCAACGTCACTCACCGAACCGATTTCTCGAGGCCTTCGGTTCCTCGAAGCAGCCCAGTTGCCAGACGGCTCATGGCCGGCCTCGGCGGAGTCGCGGGAAGGCTGCTGGGTGACCTCGCTGGCCTGTTGGGCCTTGCTTGGCGTCGAAGAATTTTCCAAAAGCGCCGGCCACGGCCTGAGTTGGCTGTGCGCCGATCAACCGGGGGAATCACGCTTGTGGTTTCGTCTCCTGCGCAGGCTGCAAGGCGGCCGCCGAGTTTCGTCACAAAAAGATTTCTATTACGGTTGGAGTTGGACGTCGGGGACTGCAAGCTGGGTGGAACCGACGTCGTTTGCAGTCATCGTTCTGGCCAGTGCAGTCGCGAATTTGTTACCCGAGGCTGCGCGCCGCAGCCGATTCGCGGAAGCGATGCTATATGACCGCATGTGTGAGGGTGGTGGCTGGAACTGCGGTAATCCGATGGTTTATGGCGTGCCGGGCGAGCCCCAAGTCAGCACCACGGCCTGGGCGCTCCTCGCGTTGCGCCGCCACGCTGAGCGGCCAGAGAATCAACGGAGCGTGCAATGGCTCGAGCAGGCTTGGCCGAAGGTGCCAAGCCCCACCTCTCTCGCCCTGGCCCACCTGGCGCTCAACGCAAGCGGGCGGGGATCTGCCGATCTCGGAACGGCGCTGCGCAAGGCGTTGAATGATAGCGAAATGCCTTGGAATGTCCCGACCGCCGCGTGGGCCACGTTAGCTTTGTGCGGAAGCCGCAATTGGCTCCCGTCTGGACCGAAGCAGTAGGAAGCCTTGTGCCGCAATCCACCGCAGCTCTGATACCTCCCTTCCTGCGGCCTGTGTCGCGCGTGGCCATTCGACGCGTGACGAGCTACCAGGCCGATATTGCCGCGGTTCTCAGCGAGACCCTGCGAGAGTTCGATCTGCCGATTCGGGACAAAACGGTCTTGCTGAAACCGAATCTCGTCGGGTTCGATCCACTCGGCATGATGAACACTCACCCGTCGGTGATTGCCGCCACTCGCGAGGCACTCCTGCGCCTCGGGGCCGCGGTTGTGCTGATTGGAGACGGGCCGGCGCTCGAACGAGATACGCAAGCGGTTCTCGAGTCGATCCGCATGCGCGAGTTTACCGGCCCGCTCGCGCGAATCTTTGTGGATCTGAACGTGGACGACGTCGAGCGAGTCAGTCTGCAAACTCGCGCGTCCAGGCTGAAGGAGCTCTATCTGCCGCGAACGGTCCGCGGAGCCGACTACGTCGTCTCTTTGGCGAAACTCAAGACGCATCATTGGGCCGGCGTCACGTTGTCTCTCAAGAACATGTTCGGGATCGTTCCGGGAGGCTGTTACGGCTGGCCGAAAAATATCCTGCACTGGGCAGGCATCGACAGAGCCATCCTGGATATCAATGCAGCAGTGCGCCCCGATCTCGCGATTGTCGACGGGATCGTGGGCATGGAAGGAAACGGCCCGATACAAGGGATGTCCAAAGCGGGCGGCGCGCTCATCGTTGGCGACGATCCCGTGGCTGTGGATGCCACCTGCGCTCGCCTCATGGAACTCCTGCCGGAAAAGATCAAGCACATTGCCAGAGCAGCCACGCTATTGGGACACATCCGGCCGGAAAAGATTCAGCAGATCGGCGAGAGTATCGAGAGCACCCGCGTCCCCTTCGCGGTCATTGACGCTTTCCGTCATTTGCGCGGTACCGTCGGCTCAACCGGTTTGGAAGCATAACTGCACTTGTCATGCTGGCGATTGCGTCCCCGTTTGTGAAACGTAACCAAAAGTAGACAGCATCGCAGCATATTCGGAGCGAACTCAAGCGGATCCGGGCGTCGGGTTCGCCTCACAGGTGTCGCGGCAACGGTGCAGGTTTGGTTACACAGGCTAATGCAAATGAATTCGGAGCTTAAGCCGCTCACAATCGATGACGGCGAGCAAACAGCGATTGCTCCTCCGCCGAGTGCGACTCATCCGACTCGTTCGGCTGGTCCTGCGGCCGAGATCGCAAAGCGCATTTCATTCTTCGAGCGACTCATTTCGTTCCCTGCGATGCTAGGGGCGCTCCTGGTGGCAGGCGCTTTCCTGCCGCTGCGACTTTTTGTCGTTGACCCCGATCTTTGGTGGCACATCAAAGTCGGCGAAGGAATCCTGGCCAGCCACCGTTGGCCAACCGTCGACCCCTTTTCGTTTACGGTAGCCGGGCAACCCTGGATGGCCTATGAATGGTTGGGCGAAGTGCTGCTCGCGGCCACCAACCGAGTTGCCGGCATCCGCGGACTCGATGCGCTCCGCATTTTTTTATGCTTTGCCGTGCTCTTGGCCGTTTACGCGCTCGCAACGCTTCGGTCGGGGAACGCCAAAGCCGGGTTCGCGGCTACAGCGGTGTTGATCGCCCTTACGACCCCCTCCTTTTCAGGGCGGCCGCAGATGCTCGGCTACTTGTTTCTCATCGTTACCCTGATCCTGCTCGAGCGCTTTCGTCAAGGCCGGCAACAAGCGCTTTGGTTCCTGCCCGTGCTATTCGTGCTTTGGGTCAACACGCACGGCTCCTTTGTCGTTGGCATCGGCGCGATCGCGGTCTATTACCTCGGGGGACTCTGGGAGTTCCGCGCGGGCGATATTGAGTCGCGGCGCTGGCTGCCTGCGGAACGCCAGAAACTGTCTTTGGTATTTCTGCTGTGCCTCGCTGCCCTGATGATCACGCCCTATGGCACGCGCCTAGCCACATATCCGTTCGACATGGCGTTTTCCCAGCCGATTAATGTGGGCAACATTTTGGAGTGGCAGTCGATGCCGTTTAATCTGCTAGGAGGAAAACTGTTTCTCGCGCTTCTGCTTGGTTTCCTGATCGCCCAGGCGACGCTTCGCCTGAAGTGGCGCCCTGATGAATTCGCCTTGTTTTTATTTGGCACTGCAATGGCCTGCCTCCACCTCCGCTTCATTTTGGTCTTCGTTCCTTTCTGTGCACCGCTGCTGGCAACGATTCTCGCTCGCTGGACGCCGCCCTACAGCCGCGCGAAGGATTTGCTGGCGATGAATGCGGCCATCATGGCGCTGGTGGCGGCTGGAATCTTCCACTACTTCCCGTCCACGAGCAGCTTGGAGCAAAGCGTTGCCCGCGATTACCCCGTCGGGGCCGTGGCGTATCTCCAGCAGCATCCGGTTCCCGGACGCATGTACAACAGCTACGGTTTCGGGGGATACTTGATTTGGGCTCTCGGCCCGGATCACAAGGTCTTCCTCGACGGTCGGGGGGATGTCTACGAGCGTGGCGGTGTGCTTGCCGATTACCTGCATATCGCCAACTTGAAGCCCGGCGCCTTTGCCGTGCTACGGAGTTACGGGATTCAGTCTTGCCTGGTGGAGCGCGATGAGGGCCTGGCTGCCGCGCTGAGCAATTCTCCAGAGTGGAACAAGGTCTATTCGGACCAACTTAGTTCGCTTTTCGTGCGTGGGGAAGCACCGGAACCAGTCCACGCGAACTAAAAATTCTCGCCTTCAGCGCGGCATTTTCCCAAACAGATTTGCTTCCTCCGGGCGTCACCAAACGCTCCAAAGCCCCCTCCCCGCTGTTCACAAACGTTGACGGCTCAGCTCATTCGATCACCGCGGCTTTCGACTGAACGTCCATAACCCATTGCCGCACAGAGAGTTGCACGCGGGCGTCAGGATTTCTTGTATGGCACGTCGAGTGCTAGTTAGGAGAGTGGCAACGCGACTTCGCTATAGGTTGCTTAATGCCCAGAAAGGAACACTAGAAATGAAGAATCTGCTCGCACGGCTATGGCAGGAAGAGGAAGGCCAGGACCTTACCGAATACGCGCTTTTGGTGGTTCTCGTCGGCCTCGGGTCGATCCTCGCGATGGGCAGTCTCGCAAGCGCCATCAGCGACGCCTTCTCCAAAGCAGCAGCGAACATGACTGCGACCTAGGCTGGGAGGCGTTATGTGGGAAACCACGGGTTGGCTGGCTGACCGCTGGGAGACACCTGTGTTTTTCAGCGGTCGGCCGCTCGCCAATCAAGAATCGAAAGCGAAAAAACATACCCCTGGGGAAGGAAATGAAAAGAATCATGACAGCGATGACGAGAATTGTAACCGAGCTGTGGAAAAGCGAAGAAGCGCAGGATCTGACCGAGTATGCATTGCTCGTGGTTCTCGTCGGCCTCGGGTCCATCCTGGCGATGGGCAGCCTCGCGAGCGCCATCAGTGACGCTTTCTCCAAAGCGTCAGCAAACATAACCCACGGCACTTGATCGGGCAGCGACAACCTTTCGAGAACGATGGCCGGTTGGCTGGCCGCTGGGAGAGATGATCGCAACGATGAATACGCAAGCAAGTATTTGGGTTTTGACGTTGGCGCTGATGTGCTTCGCCGGCTGGGTGGATTTGCGCTCGCGGCGAATCCCCAACTGGCTAACGGTATCGGGGCTAATCGTAGGCGTCGCAATGCACGCCGGGATTTCAGGATGGCATGGCGCCCTCCTTTCTGTCGGAGGAGCGGCTCTGGCTCTGGCCATCCTGCTGCCGCTGGTTTTATTGCGCGCGCTGGGCGCCGGCGATTGGAAGCTGATGGGCGCGGCCGGAGCCTTCGTGGGACCGGTGATGTTGCTCTTTGTCCTGTTGGCCAGTTTTTTGATTGCCGCCCTGATGGGGGTCGTGCGCATGATGAAAGACCATCAAGTCGTGGCCACGCTCCGCAACATGCGCGACCTCTTGCGCGGTTTCATTTCGTTCGGGCTACGGCCGCATCCGCGGATCTCGTTGGACAATCCTGAGTTGCCCAAGCTGCCGTTTGGCGTCGCCGCCGCCATCGGCACTGCGATGTGTTTCGCGGCCGCGCGGTGGGGCCTATGAGGGCGGAGCAAAGGAGAAATCGCCGATGAATCGGAATCGTTTGTTGATGGGCGTTCTGTTTGCGCTGGTGGTGGCGCTGGCGACCAGCGCTTTTGTCTATCGCCAATTCAAACAGATTGCCAGCGCGCCGAGAGCGGTGGCCATGCAGAACATTGTCGTTGCTGCCGCGCCAATGCAGCTGGGAACGCTACTCGATCCAACCAAGCTCCGGCTGATTCCATGGCCGGCGGGGCAACCCATGGACGGGATGTACACCAAAATCGAGGATTGTGTAAATCGCGCCCTGATCACATCGGTCGCCGAGAACGAACCGATCCTGAAAAGCAAACTGGCATCGGCTGACTCCGGTGCCGGGTTGCCGGCGACGATTCCCCAAGGCATGCGAGCGATTTCCGTGGCCGTCAACGACGTCATTGGGGTCGCGGGGTTTGTCACGCCTGGAACCATGGTCGACATCCTGGTTACCGGGCAGAGTGTTGGCGCCGGGTCGAGCGGCGCAACGGTCACGCGAACCATTCTGGAAAATGTTCGCGTCCTCGCTGCCGGACAGAAAATCGAGCAAGACCGCGACGGCAAACCCCAGACCGTTCCCGTCATAACCGTGCTGGTGGATCCCGAGAGCGCTGGCAAGCTGACGATGGCGAGCGTCCAGGGCAAGATCCAATTGGCGTTGCGGAATACCGTCGATACCAAAACGACTAACCCGCCGGCGATTCTGCAGAGCGCGGTTTTCTCTTCCGGCGAAGTATTCGCGGCACCGAAACCGGTTGTCCTTGCGCCTCGCAGAGTAGCGGCGGCGCCACCCCCAGCCGCCGTACTTCCACCGCCCCCGTACGCCGTGGAGGTCATTACCGGGGATAAGCGCGAAACCAAGAGCTTTCCAAATAAATGAGAAGTCCGCGGGAGAACTTCATGTCGAAAGAAATGGCCACACCTCCGTTGGTACTTCTAAAGCGAGCAGCAGCGCTCAGCGCCTTCCTGGGAATGTGCGCGTTCGCCGTCCATGCCCGCCAGGCGACCTTGACGTCCACGCCCGCTGCCGCGGCGCAGCCGGCGCCCGCGGCGGAAGACTCGCAAGAGCTGCATTTGCTCGTGGGCCGCTCGCTGGTCATCAATTCGCCGACGCGCATCAAACGAATCTCGCTGGCAGATCCGACGATTGCCGAAGCGGTCGTCATCAATCCGAACGAGGTCTTGCTCAATGGCAAGGCTCCCGGCGGCGTATCGCTGCTCTTGTGGGATGAGAACGATCAGAGCCAAACCTTCGAGATCTCCGTGGGTATCGACGCCGTCGGTTTGGCGCAGAAGATTCGCAGCGTATTTCCGAACGAAGCGGTGCAAGTCGATACCTCCAACGACGTCGTGATGCTTTCCGGCAGGGTTTCTTCGACCGCTGTGGCGGACAAGATTGTGGAAGTCGCCAAAGGGATTTCGCCAAACGTGACCAGCGTGATGCAGGTTCCTGCGCCGTCCCTGACCCAGGTCCTGCTGGAGGTCAAATTTGCCGAGGTGGACCGCACCAAACTCAATCAGCTCGGTTTCAACTTCCTGCGGAATTTTGGCACGAACATGCCGTTTTCCGTGAGCACGCAGCAGTATTCGCCGTTTGGAATCACGCAAAGCACGACCTCGACGCCGAGCGGGTCCGCGAATTCCTCGCTGCAGAGTAACGCGTTCTCCGTCGCCAGCCTGATGAATATTGCGATCTTTCGCCCCGACCTGAATCTGGCGGCAACCATCCAGGACCTGCAGACCGACGACGTGCTGCAAATTCTCGCCGAGCCGAACCTGATGACCGAGTCGGGCAAGGAAGCCACCTTCCTGGCGGGCGGAGAGTTTCCTTACCCGGTCATTCAAAGCACGGGCGCGGCCGGAGCTCTTCCGGCGATTACGATTCAGTTCAAGGAGTATGGCGTTCGTCTGAATTTTACGCCGGTCGTGACTGCCTCCGGCTTGATCGATTTGAAGGTCCAGCCCGAGGTCAGCGCTCTCGATTATTCGAATGCGCTGACCATCCAAGGCTTCACCATTCCCGCTCTTTCGACTCGCCGGGTCCAGTCGGACATGGAGCTTCGCGATGGACAGAGTTTCGCGATCGCCGGCCTGATCGACAACCGCGACACAGAAGTACTTTCGAAGATGCCGGGTATCGGCGACATACCGGTTCTGGGAGTGCTGTTCCGGAGCAAGTCGATACAGAAGAGCAAAGATGAGTTGCTGGTGCTCGTGACGCCCAGGATCGTGCAGCCGCTCGATCAGGCCAACGTGCCGGCCGGACCGACGTTTCCGAATTCGTTTCTGCCGCCTGTGAAGCCGGCGGAGCAACCGGCTGGCCTTGAGAAATAGAGTTTGCTTCTGGACCAGCGGTAAGTTCAAACCCGGTGCGTTCGACTCGGGTACCAGGACGGAGAGCAAGTGCTGACAGCGGGAATCGCGAGCGCCGATCGAGATAGTGCGGAGCAGCTGGTGGCCAGTCTGCAGCAGACCGGGCTCGTCGGCTCGGTGTCCCAATGGTCTGTTCCGGCCGAAAAGCTTCCGGATGGAAGCGACCCCATACCGGACGTGGTTTTCCTGGACCTCCCGCGCGATCCCGGGCCTTGCTTTGCGTTTGCAGCTCACCTTCGCCGGCTCCGCCCGTCGGTGCGTCTGGTCGCCTGCTCAGCGATTTCGCCGCCCAGCCATCAACTCCTGCTCGAAGCTATGCGCAACGGTGTCCAGGACTTCGTTTCCAGGCCCGCGAAGCCGGAAGCCTTGGTTGAAATTCTCGTGCGCTTCGAAGGCGAGGGCGGCCCGGTCGACCGGCGCAACACCGAAAAGATGATCGTGGTGATGGGCTCGAAGGGTGGGGTCGGCACCACGACGGTTGCGGTGAATCTCGGGGTCAACATTTGCGCAGCCACTTCGTCGCGGGCGGTGCTCCTCGATTTCGCCAAGCCCTTTGGGAACGCCCACTTATTTCTCGATCTGAATCCGCGCTTTGGCCTAAGAGATGCCGTCGCCAGCCTGGAGCGGCTGGACACACATTTCTTCGCTAGCCTGCTTTCTTCGCACAAGTCCAAACTGCAACTGCTCGGCGGCATGCTGCAGGCGGAAGAGTGGCAGGGCATTCAAATCGAGTCGCTGGGTCGCGTCGTGAATGTGGCGCAGGCCAGCAGCGATGCCGTGATCGTCGATCTCGGCTCGCAACTCTCGGTCGAATGGAGCGGCGTCCTGCAGTCGGCCCGCAAGATCATCCTCGTGGCCGAAGCCAACGTGCCTTCGTTGTGGACCCTGGAGCGCCGTCTGGCGACCCTGACGGCATTTGGTGTTTTGCCGGAACGCGTCTTGGTGGTCATTAATCGCTGGCATAAAGGCGACGACGAATCTCTCAAGGGGATCGAGAGAACCCTCAAGCGTCCGGTCTACGCGCGCCTGCCAAACGATTTCCGGAAGGCCAGCAGGGCCGTGAATCTCGGAATGCCATTGATCGAAAATAGCAACAGTGTCCTTGGCAGCAGCTATCGCCAGCTCGCGGTACAACTGGCCGGCCCCGCCTTGCAGGCCCGCGAGCCTCACAATGGCGGCACTCTCAGCCATCTGTTCTCAACGCAGGGTAAGAGGTAGCCCGCATGTCCTCACTGAACGTAACGACGCCGCGCACCGACTTCACTGCGGTGAAGACTGCGATTCACCGCAAGCTGATTCAAAAGCTGAATCTCGATCGCTTGGGCGACGTGAAGCGCGAAGACGTCCGCCGCGAAGTGACGCAGATTCTCGAGAGCCTGGTCGTAGGCGAATCGACTCCCATGAACCTGCAAGAGAGGGAGCGTCTCTCGCAGGAGATTCTGGACGAGGTCTTCGGTCTCGGGCCGCTCGAGCCGCTTTTGAATGATCCGACCGTCTCCGACATTCTGGTGAATACGTACCGGCACGTCTACGTCGAGCGGCGCGGAGTTTTGGAATCCACGAACATACAATTCCGTGACGATGCCCACCTCATGAGCATCATCGATCGAATCGTCTCGGCCATTGGCCGCCGTGTGGATGAGTCTTCGCCCATGGTGGATGCCCGGCTCGCGGATGGTTCGCGCGTCAACGCGATCATTCCGCCGTTGGCCGTGGACGGCCCAAACCTCTCCATCCGGCGTTTCGGCCACGACCGGCTTCAAGCAGACGGCCTGGTTGCCAATAACTCCCTGACCGCAGCGATGCTGGAATTGCTGGCCAACTGCGTGAGAGCACGCCTGAATATTCTGGTTTCCGGCGGCACGGGCTCCGGCAAGACCACACTACTCAACGCGCTCTCCTCCTTTATTTCCGATCGCGAGCGCATTGTCACCATCGAAGACGCCGCGGAGTTGCAACTCCGCCAGGAACACGTGGTGCGACTCGAGACGCGTCCCCCCAACATCGAGGGCAAGGGAGCCATCCATCAGCGACAGTTGGTTATTAACTCTCTGCGCATGCGGCCCGACCGCATCGTCATCGGCGAAGTTCGCGGCGACGAAGCGCTGGACATGCTCCAAGCGATGAACACCGGCCACGACGGTTCGCTCACCACGATTCACGCGAATTCGCCACGGGACGCGCTCAGCCGCCTGGAAACCATGGTGGCCATGACCAATTTGAACCTTCCCGAAAGCGCCATCCGCCGCCAGATCGCTTCGGCCATCAACGTGGTGGTCCAGGCATCCCGCCTCAGCGACGGCACTCGAAAAGTCATCGACATCGCCGAGATCACCGGCATGGAGGGCGAGATTGTGAGCATGCAGGACATCTTTGTGTTCAAGAAGCGGGGCATTCGAGAGACGGGAGAAGTCCTGGGCGATTTCGTGCCCACTGGCGTTCGCCCGCGATTTGCGGAACGCCTAGCCGTGATGGGAATTCATCTCCCGGCTTCCATGTTCTCGGTGCCAACAAAGTAGTAAGAGCGCGGATATGACCATTGCCAAAGAAATTGCCGGACTTGCCCTGGAATACCTTCGCGCGTCCCGGCGCCCGGCGGAGAGGAGGAGAACATGGCTTTGCTGCTCGGCGTGGTGACCTTTGTGGCCGTCTCCGTCATTGGTATCGTCAGCTGGATCTATTTTTCGGCCGAGGATAACCAAGAGGTTGTGCGCCAGCGCATCGAGGCTGTACGCAAAGCCGAACAGCAATCGGTGATTTCCGTCGATTTACAACTGCTCCGAAACGAGCTGTACAGCAGCGTCCCTCTGATTCACCGGGTTCTTCTGAGTCTGACCTGGTCTGGCGAACTAAACGATTATGTTGCCCAGGCCGGAATGAAAACCACGCTAGGAAAGCTTCTGTTGATGAGCGCGGTGTGCGGCCTCGGAGGCTACGTGTTGATGGCCCGATTTACCGGGGCGCTTCTTCTCGCCTTGGTGGTCGGCCTCGTGACCATGTTCATTCCCTTTGGCTTCGTCGGAATCCAGCGCTCACGCCGGCTCGGAAAGTTCGAAGAGAATTTTGCCGACTCCCTCGATCTTCTGGCCCGGGCGATCCGCGCGGGGCACGCCTTTACGACTGGTCTCGAAATGGTTTCCAAGGAATCTCCGGAGCCTATCGCGAGCGAATTCCGCAAGACCTTCGAGGAGCAGAATTTCGGACTTCCGCTGCGCGACGCGTTGCTCAACTTAGCCGCGCGCGTGCCTTTGGTCGACGTGCGATTCTTTGTCACCGCTTTGCTCATTCAGAAAGAGACCGGTGGCAATCTGGCGGAGATCCTGGACGGACTGGCAACGGTGATCCGCGATCGCTTCCGCATTCATCGCGAAGTCCGTGTCAGAACCGCCCAGGGCAGGCTCACGGCCATGATTTTGGTGGCGCTCCCCGTGGTCATGATCATCGTGCTGGAGCTGCTCAATCCGAAATACATCGGGATTCTGTTCAGCGATCCGGCTGGCCCCATGATTTTGGGAGTCGCCACGGTAATGCAAATCATTGGATCTTTGTTGCTGTGGAAGATCGTACATATTCAGGTTTAGGGAGAAGCCGATGCTGTGGGTTGTGACCGGAGGGACGTTTGTGATCAGCGCCATCGTGGTGCTGACCTTGGTGTATGCCTCGACTCCAAAAGAGGCCACCGTCGGGGAGCGTCTCTCACACCTAAAAGATCCGGTGACCTCGGCCCCGCAGCAACCGTTCGTTGAGACGCAGATGAAACGTCTTCGCGAGGCCGTGGTTTCGCTCGGTCAAATGTTGCCTTCCGCGGCCGCGGGACAAAGCGCCAAGGCGCAACTCATGATGGCCCGGGCTGGCTATCGCAGCGCCGACACCATTCTAATGATGCGGGGCGCCAAGGTCCTGTCGCCGATTGTATTCGTGGCGCTGGTCCTGCTGACGGGAGCCTACCGATACAACCCGTTTTTTGTTGTCTTGGTCGCTGTGGTCGTGGGCTACCTGGTTCCCGAGACCTGGCTCGTTTGGAGAATTAAAGCCCGGCGGGAGCGGTTGCGAATGGCTTTGCCGGACGGTTTGGACTTGTTGGTGATCTGCGTTGAGATCGGACTCGGGCTGGATCAGTCTCTGATGAAAGTTGCGGAGGAACTCCGCATTGCCCATCCGGACCTGAGCGACGAACTCAACATGGTCACTCTGGAGATGCGCGTGGGTAAAACCCGCGTCGAGGCGCTGCGCGAGCTGGCCCGCCGGACCGGATCGGAAGACATCCGGAAACTGGTGGCGATGCTGATTCAGACGGAACGCTTTGGTACCAGCATCGCTCAATCCCTGCGAACTCATTCCGATGAGTTGCGCACGAGGCGACGGCAGCGCGCGGAGGAATTGAGCGCCAAGACGTCGGTGAAGATGGTCGGTCCTCTGGTTTTCTTCATCTTCCCCGCGCTGATGGTGGTGATTTTGGGTCCGGCAGTGATCACCCTGGTGCGGCAGTTGCTGCCGGCGTTGCACTAATCGCGACGGAGCCAATTTTTTGGGTCAAGAAGTAAACGAAGCGGCGAAAGGAGGCAACCATGGATACCGTAACCATGATTCGCGTCGGTGCCGGCGTGTTGGCCAGTCTTGTGTTGGCCATCATCGTCATGCGTCGTCGGGGCAAAGCCATCGAATAACAGCAACAGAATAACAGTGGCCAGTGGCCGAGTTCATTCCAGGAGTTACGATGCCAGCGCGGGACAACGGGCGGCAAAGGCTGATGTACGTCTATAACAGGACGCGCGAAACCTTTGTCGCCACAGAAGCGGTTGTAGCCAGCGGCTACTGGCAGCGGCTCGTTGGGCTGCTCGGCAAGACTCCCAAATGGGCAACGCGCGGGGCCGGTCTTTGGATTGTGCCATCGCGCGGCGTCCACACCATCGGAATGATGTTTCCGATTGACTTGATCTTCCTTGGAAAAAACAAGGAAGTAGTCCGAATCGAAGAGCACGTGCGACCCTTTCGCATCTCTCGACTTTGTCTCAATGCCAACAGCATCCTGGAGCTCCCGCCGCATACGGTTTACCGTACCGGGACGTGCGTGGGAGACTACCTGGAAATCTCGGCAGTGGACAAAGCGCCTCAAAAAAAGCCTGCGGAGTCAGGCGACGGGGAAGTTGCCGTTCCAGGACTGCCCCCGAGGCGAACGTAAAATTGCTTCTGCGACGGGCGAGAGAGAGGTACTAAAACTCACATTTTCGCTCCAAGCCAGCGGACTGGCGCGAAAACTGCTTACACAAACTCGGCCGCGAACGGCAGCCTAAACGGCTCGTTTTTAGCTTTCTCAGAACCTGAATAGTTCGACTTGTACCACGAGTCACGCGAACGATGAGATATCTGCGTCCACAACCTATCCTTTTGGGCCCCAGGAATGCGCCTCAGGCAGCTAGGCGCGGCTTCTTTGCCCCTTGCGATGGTCCGTCGCCGCGCAAAAGCCGCGCTGGTGAGCGAGGTCAAGCGCTGCTTGAAATGGCCTTCGTGGTGCCTCTGCTGCTCACGCTGGTGATGGGCATCATCGTGTTCGGCATAGCTCTCAATACCTATGTGACTCTGACGAACTCCGCAACCATGGGCGCGCAGGCTTTGGCGACAAGCCGCGGTCAATCCACCGACCCCTGCGCCACCGCGGTCAGCGCCTTTGAAGCGGCAGCCCCGAATCTCGCGCCGGCGAGCCTCAGTTTCTCCTTCGCGTTCAATGGCGGGGCTGCAAGCGCAGAGACCTCCTGCTCCAGCCAGACGCTCGTGCAAGGCCAAAACGCCCAAATGACGGTCACATATCCATGCAACCTCACCGTCGTTGGAGTTAACTTAGCACCCAGCTGCACTCTGACGGCGCAAACCGCAGAGGTGATCCAATGAAACGAAACAGCGAGCCTTCCGGTCGACCGGCACGCGATCGGCAGCGCGGACAAGCGCTCGTTTTCTTCGCGCTTTTGCTCGTGGTCCTGCTCTCGGCGGCCGCGTTCGTGGTCGACATCGGCGATCTTTATTTCTCGTATCAAGAGCTGCAGGGTGCGACCAACTCCGCGGCATTGGCGGGAGGGGCGGCGATAACGGCCGGCACCGCGCAGAATACCGCGTACGAGTACAGCGGCGATCCGAATTCGCCGGCGAACGCGACCTATAACATCCATTCGAATTTGAACATCACGGGCGTCACGGTTACTTTCGGATGCATCTCGACGGCCACGTATCCGAACCTGGGCCTACCCCCTTGCAGTACGTATGGTTCGCAGCCGTCGGCCAACGCCATCCAAGTGGTTGAGACCGCAAGCGTGGGGACATACTTCGCCAAGATATTCGGCGTTTCCTCGGTCAATGTCACGGCCACGGCGACCGCGAGCGCCAAGGGCGGAATCTCTCAACCCTACCACGTCATGCTGGTCCTCGACACCACCGCGTCGATGGGGTCGGGTACAGATTCCGGCTGCACGGTTCCAGGGGTCTCCGGATCGCCCACGCCGGAGCAGTGCGCTCAGTACGGGGTTCAGCAATTGCTCGGCGAGCTTGATCCCTGCTCTACAGCGCTGACGAGTTGCGGAGCGGCCAGCAACGGCGTCGTCAACAACGCGGTCGATCAAGTCGGCCTGATGGTATTCCCGGGCCTATGTTCGGACGCGCTGTCAAACGGATCTTGCCCCACATCTACGGCCACATCTCCGACCTACGCGACCGGCACGGGCGCTTCCAATGATTACCAATGCCCCGCCACCAATCCCGTTACCACGCCGTACAACAACAACCCGGCATACCTGATCCTTCCGCTGCAAAGCGACTATCGCTCCTCCGATACGGCGTCCATAAGCACGGGCACCAGCGGCGCCAATATCGTGAAAGCGGTTGGAGCCGGTGTAGGTACTTGCCCCGGTGTAGGCACTCCGGGCGGCCAGGGAACATTTTACGCCGGGGTCCTCTCGCAGGCGCAAGCGTACCTCACGGCAAACTCCACCGCGAACGTGCAAAATATAATCGTGCTTCTCAGCGACGGCGACGCAACGGCTTCGGCGCAGCAGATGTCAGGATCGACGACCAGCTTCTCGGCCACGGCCGAGTGCCAACAGGCTGTCACTGCGGCGGCCAACGCCAAGGGTACGGCCAATCCCTACACCCCCGGCCTCAACACGCTGATTTACTCGGTGTCCTACGGCTCGGAAACATCGGGCTGCACTGCCGGGGACACTCTGACGCCTTGCGGGACAATGTCGGCCATCGCCTCGTTGCCCACCTCCGAATATTTCTTCTCTGTCCCGCAGACGATCAATGGAGTCAACAGTACCGTATGCAGCGGCGCGCGGCCGGATACGAGCTTGAACCAAGTCTTCACGGATATCGCGAGCGATCTCACGAATTCCCGGCTTTTACCAAACGGTGTCTTTTGAACGCGGCCTCCCTCGGGGAGGCCGCCCACCCTCGCGAGCGCGAGTCCCTGCCTTAGCCTGGAACTGGCGGCCCTGTGGCTCCCGCCAGTGGGATACGTGCGATACGCGCAGCACCATGAGTAACGAGGTATCTCGGTGCATTTACTGATCATTGCGGCATTGGCGCTAGGTTGCGCCGCCATCGTCGTCGCGTTTCCCCTCGGGGCGCGTGGAGGAAGATTGCACGTGCCGGGATACGCGGGAATCGCAGTGCTCGCGTTCGTAACGAGTTTCTTCTGCGGCCGCGCTTCAGGATACCGTTCTTTTGCCGGCGCCCCCGTGGGCATCGCGCTGTCGCTTGTTTGTTTCTGGCTGGCTGCGGCCGGCGTTGGCTCGATCCTGGCCCTTTTCTTCTACCGCAATCCGTCCGAAGTTTAATTACGATCGGAACCATTTCACAGGTACGTTTGATCTATGTTGACCGCGATTGAGTTGGGGCTCGTGTTAGTCTCGGTCGCCTTGGCGTTCGGCAGCAGCCATAACCAGCCCAGATGGTTGTCCGCAGCCGAAACCGCATTCCGCGGTTTCGCGCAAAAGCGCGCCCTGTCCGTATTCGTCGTAGGATTGCTGGCGCTGCTTGCGCGCGTCGCAGTGCTGCCTCTGCTTCCCGTTCCCGAACCTCACATCACCGACGAATTCAGTCATCTCCTGCTCGCCGATACATTGATGCACCTGAGACTTGCCAATCCAGTGCACCCGATGTGGATTCATTTCGAGACGTTCCAGGTCATCATGCACCCGAGCTACGCATCCATGTACCCGCCGGCCCAGGGACTATTTTTGGCGTTGGGCCGGCTGCTCTCGGGCAACGCCTTCGCGGGAGTTTGTTTGAGCGTCGCCGTCCTGTGCGCGGCAATCTGCTGGATGCTCCAGGGATGGCTGCCGCCCGAATGGGCCCTCCTGGGCGGCCTGTTGGCAGTCGCGCGCTTGGCGGTCTTCAGCTACTGGGCGAATAACTACGGAGGCGGCGCCGTCGCCGCTGCGGGCGGAGCCCTGCTCCTGGGCGGTCTGCCGCGCGTGCTACGGTCTCAGCGTCCCCGCGATGCCCTCCTGATGGGTCTGGGACTCGCCTTGATGGCCAACAGCCGGCCTTACGAGGGATTCATTCTCAGCCTCCCGGTTGCCCTCGTATTGCTCGTCTGGATGCTCAGGAAACGAGGGCCGGAACTGCGGCGCAGCGCCCTGCGGGTAGCGCTCCCGCTCGCCTTGGTGCTGGCCGTCTCCGCGCTTGGCACCGGATACTATTTCTGGCGCGTCACCGGAAGCCCGTTACAAATGCCCTACCAAGTGAACCGTGGAACATACGCCGTGGCGCCCTATTTCGTCTGGCAATCCGCAAAACCCCTGCCTGCCTACAACCACGAGGAGATGCGCTATTTCTACGGAGAGCGAGAGTTGGGCTTCTACCAAAGCAGCCGATCCCTGGCGGGCTATGTGCAGTTATCCTTCTTCAAAATTCTGCGGTTCTGGCTTTTCTATCTTGGTCCAGCCTTCACTCTCCCGCTAATCTGCGCCCTAGCGCTCATGCCCTATGGGTTTTCGTGGTCCCGAATGTCCCGGGAGCAGCGATTTCTCCTCGCCGCTACCGCCATTTTAATTGCTGGCTTCGCAGTCGAAGTTTTCTTCTACCCGCATTACGCGGCGCCGATGACCAGCATCGTTTACGTGTGGGTGCTCCTAGCGATTCGGTCGCTGAGTGGATGGACCTGGCGTGGCCGGCCAGCCGGGCGAGTTTTGGCTTGGGCCGTTCCGCTCGTTTGTTTGTCCATGCTGGTTGTGCGTGCGGCGGCCGGCCCGCTCGACATTTCGTTGGGCTCCGAATGGTTGGCCACGCCCTATAACGCCAGGCCACTTCAAACCGACCGTGCGCGCGTCGAAGCTGAACTGCGGGCGATGCCCGGCAATCATCTCGTTCTGGTCCGCGTGGGACCGCATCCGGAATCGGATTCGGACTGGGTTTACAACGACGCTGACATCGATTCAGCCAAAATTGTCTGGGCGCGGGACATGGGTGAAAAAAACCAGGAGTTGCTCGACTACTACAAAACTAGACAGGTCTGGCTCATGGACACCGACCAGGATGTTGGCCAGAACGTTGGGAAGTTGCGACCGTACCTGCCTGCCATCACAGCCCGCTCGTTCTGAAACAGGGTATAACGATCGAGTAAATACAGTGAGGCTTGCTTAAATTACATCGAAGGCCGCGGCCGAAGCCGCCGAACAAACCACGGTCCCGAAATCAGCGCCTCGGCGAGCACAAAGCAACTATAGATTCCCAACAAGGTTATGACCGGCTCGATGGGATGGCGGTAGAAGCCCTCCGTATGAGTCAGGTAGTTGGGAAGCGGATACAACAGCAATGCAGAGACAAACGGCGCGGTTTCTAGCAGAGAGTGTTGGCGCATTACGAGAAACAACCCCGCAAACGCCAAAATCGACCAACCGGCGGCCAAGAGTCGCGCCCAACCGCGCCTCGCCGACCAGTAAAAGAGCACCCGGCTCCATGTAAGTTGCACGAACTGCAGGGGATGCGCACGAATAAATCCCACTGCCATCCGTTGGCGCGAAGCTGCGTACCCTGCATCTCCCAACTGCAGATACTCCGCCAACTCTTGCGGATTCTGCGTGGGATCGAGCGATTCATCGTCCGGGCCCGTTACGCCGGGGTGATTGCCATACCACAAGTTCGGCCCAAAATTCCCGCGGATCGGAATGATTTTGTGAAACTCTGTGTAGTTCCGAACCGTCCATGGCAGCAAGGCACAAATAAATACCAGCAGCGCCGCCAGCGCATGCCAGCGCACCTCGCGCCATTTCTTGTACAGTAGGACCATCACTCCAAGCGGCATCAACGCCAGCAAAGCCGTGTTAACCAAGGCTGCAACCGCCCAGAATAAACCGTACGCAGCCCATTCCAGCCGACTCGAGCGCAACTCCAACAGGCGCAGATACCAGGCGATGGCAGCGGTCGCGATCAGCGCGGACAGGCTCGAATCCCAAATCCGCGCGGCGTAAACCGCGATCGCGAACTCCCCAGCCCAGAGCAAAGAACCAGCGAACGCAATCACCGGACCAAAGAAGCGCAAACCAATTCGATAGAGCAGGGCCGTTGTCAGCGTTGCGCACAAGATGTTGAAGAAATACAAACACCACGCCGCCTTCATCGAGTAAAGACCGAAGAGCTTGAACGCTGCAGCTACGATCAGCGGATAGAGCGGAGCCAGCCAAGCGGTAGGGCCACTCGGTATTCCGTAAAGAGAACTGAAACCCTGCCCTCTGACAATGGCGGCGCCAACGCCGGCCGTCTCGAACCCTCCGTAAATGGTGGCCGCACTATAGTGAGCGGCCATGTACCACACGACGATCAATCTCAGCAAGATCGTGCAGCCGCAAACTAAGATCAACGGCGCCACGTGCTTATCTTGTCGCTGGTTCGCGGGGCCTAAGAGCTGCGCATCCATGGTCGTTCGAGTTTACGCCGCCTTCGGGTGCCCGCCTAACACGGGAAAATGTCGGAGATATTAATCTGTCAACGATCGGATACTGAGATCTTTAATCCTTCCGGCCATGCGCCCTTACGGATCACACCGTCGTGCGGGGTCCGCCCCCGCGAAGCCTGACGCGGATTCGTTGCCCGTGCGCGGAGGCTACGCTACGATGACTGCTTCCGATGAACGAAGCTCCCTGTCCAACGCCGCAACCCGCGAGCAGCGGCATGCTGTTCGGCTTCTGGTACCCCGCCCTCGAAGCTCGCGACCTGCGAGCGGGCGAAATGCGCGCCGTGACGCTGCTCGAAACGCCCCTGGTTTTCGGGCGCGACGCCTCAGGACGCGTCTTCGCGCTCGCCGATCGCTGTCCGCACCGCGCCATGCCGCTCTCCTTCGGACGAATCGCGGATTCGACGGTTGAGTGTTGCTATCACGGCTGGACATTCGACGCCCAAAGCGGCCAGTGCCGCTCGATCCCGTCGTTGGTCGAGGGAGCAAACGTCAAAGTGGATCGAATCTTTGCGAAAAGCTACCGCTGCGCCGAGCGCGATGGCGCCGCCTGGGTCTACCTCCCCGACGAGCAAGCCCAATCCGAGGAACCGCCGCCTCCCGAGTTACCGGTTTTCAGCGAGCGCTATCAGACCATGCACCACGCCGTGGAATTCGCTTCCGACGTCGATCAGGGCATCCTCGGCCTGCTGGACCCAGCTCACGGGCCCTACGTGCACCAGTCCTGGTATTGGCGCTCGGCTCACAAATTGCGCAACAAAGAGAAAACCTTCGAGCCCATCCCCAACGGCTTTCGCATGGTTCCGCACGCGCCCTCGGCCAATTCCGCGGCCTACAAATTACTGGGCGTCTACGGCCAGCCCGTCTCGACGACGATCGAGTTTGTGCTGCCAAATCAGCGCACCGAAACCATTCGCTGCGGAAAATGGTGGTTTACCAATCGTACAACGGTCACGCCGATTCGCCGCGATCTCTGCCGGCTCGATTTCTGGGCGGCTTGGAACCTGTTTCGTTGGGTGCCGTTGGTGAAACCGATCTTTCGCTCGTTCGCGCGGCGCTTCATCGCGCAAGACCAGAGCAACGCCGAACGCCAGGCGGTTGGTCTGCGGCGCGACGGCCCGCGCGGTACGCCGATGATCCTGGTGGGCGACGCGGACCGTCAGGCTCGCTGGTACTTCGAGTTGAAGGAGGAGTGGGCGCGCTCGCGGCGCACAGGCGAGCCGATGACGCATCCGCTGCAAGGTCAGGTGACGTTGCGCTGGCGAACCTAAGCCGTCTCAGGCGGGAGACTGCCTGGCTGGCGCTGCTTGTCCTTCGTCCGGTCCTGCGGCCGTTTCCGGCGCCCTGGCAGGGTTGAACGCGAGATCCACCAGAGAAAGCACCGCCCCGATGGCCGCGCCGTCCAGCGCCGCCTGCCACCAGCCTGAGCTCCACATTGCCGCCGGCCCCGCGAACAGAAACGCGTACAGAAAATACCCCGGCCCGCGCTGAATGCCGGCGGCGGACACTCGGTCGCCTAGCCAAACGAGACAAAACACCAGGCCCAGAGCGAGCACCGCGCCCGATAGTGTCCAAATCGCGATCTTCCGCGCTCCCGACGAGCGCATGGCGCGCCGCACAATAAACGCGAAGAGCAGTACGTCAATCGCTCCGCACATCAGGGCGAAGAAGCAGAATTCGAGCAGCTCCGACGAGGTTCCCATCCCGTGCTCGACCGACTCCGTCAGCCAGATCACCAGTGCGACCACGGGACAGCCGATGACCCAGGCGGCGAGATAGTACGCCACCGTGCCCTGCCGGGTCATATGCGCCGCTCAATGTTGGGGAAATCCTGCCAAACTTTGATGCCGCAGAAGTGCGATCCCTCCGTGCAGATCGGCGTGGCGATGCCCGCTCGCACGTAGCAAGGCGGCCCGATGTAGCGAGCGAGTTCGGGAAGCGCCACGCGCACTTGATCAATCTCTTCCATAGAAGCCTGGTAAATCTCCTCCTGCGCGTTGAAACAAGTGCGCATCGTCCATTTGTGGAGCAGGTGCAAGAGCGGGCCAGACTCGACCAGGCGGATCGCTTTTGCATTCGGCAAAAGGTAGGCGGCGAACTCCGCCGGTACATTGAGGTCGAGAAGGCGGTTCTTGGCCGCCCAAGCGTCGGCCATGGCGCTCTCATACACTTCGCGGGCGCGAGCATTGTCGCGGATGAGCATGGGCGTGATGAAATCGGGTGCGCGAGTGTCGGTTAACACCAGCAGCGGCCGCGAGCCCGGCACCATGCGATGGCGCTGGTCCTGGCTGTCGGCCGTGTGACTGATCTTCTTGGCGAACGTGAAATAAGCGTGCTGCAAGGGCCGCATCAGTGGCGCGTGCACGCCGACGTTCAGGGTCTCGAGCCGGTAGGGATTGCGCGCTGGGTTCAGCATGCGGTCGAGGGCTTCGGCGTCGGAGCACGCTGCCTCGGTAATTCCGACGACCGCTCGATAGGCCTCGGCCAAAACGCGCGGCGCCGTCGGCGAGTAGTCCACCAGCCGCGAGGTGCTGCCGCCCAGCCGCGCGTCGAATTCGCGCGACTGCGCTTCACCGTCGCCCGCGCGGCCGGCGGTCTTCCATTCCGGCAGGTCCTCGAGCGGTCCGTCGCCAAAGCGATCGAAAAATTGCGGGTCCACTTCGCGCGCGCACGCCACCATCTGGCCGATCACCGTGCGCGCCTCCGTCGGCGTATCCGACGCCTCCTGCATCCGCCAAAGGCGATGCAGGACGATGCCGGAAAGAGTGTGCACCATGGTCGTCGCCGCGGCCACCGGCAAAACGTAGCGCGCCACTTCGATGGCCCGCTTCTCAGCCTGCCGCTCAACCTTTTCGACGCGCCTGGGATGCGACATCGCGCTCACGCGCCAGATATCGGAGAGGATGTCGCGCGCATCATCCTTGAGAAGCGCCGTCAACTCGCGATACGCATCCCAGGCGCGCGCCACGGCCTGCTTGAATATCTCCGTCGCGCCAAACAGGTTGCTCATGTCCGGGACGTGGACCAGCGCGCGGTCCATGCGCACATAGCGCTGGCTCTGCTGCTCGGAGTTGTAGAAGGGATGGGCGTGCAAGAACGACCAGACAAATTGGCGGCTGACGTTTTCGAGTCCAAACTCAAAATGCGCGTGCTGGTAGACCGTGTGGTGGCCGGAATAAAACGTCGCGGCGCCGATCGTCGTGCGCTGCTTCTCGGTGATCTCTTCGGGACGAATCAGGCGCGGCGCGTAGCAGGTGCGCGCGGCGGCGATGGCCGAATCGAAGGGCTGCGCGAACGAACTCCGCAAGGTCACGCGAGGCGCAGCCTCTTCGACCATCGCAGGCGTGAATCGCTCCGGTGTGCGAGACGTAGAAGGGGTGGGAGTGGCCATGTTCCAGACCACAGTTTACACCGCGGCGAAAACGCCGAACAGCGCGGTTCGAACCGGCTACTTCTTGGTCTTCGCCGCTTTAGCGGCCTGCACAGCTTCCGCCGCCTTTTCGTACTTGCGCGTGAAGCGCTCGACGCGGCCCGCCGTGTCCACGAACTTTTGTTTGCCGGTAAAGAATGGATGGCAACTCGAACAAATTTCGACCTTCACCATATTGCCCTTGAAGGTCGAACGCGTCTGAAACGCGCTGCCACAAGCGCAGTGAACCGTCACTTCATGGTAATCAGGATGAATGTTGGGCTTCATGATCACTCCGGGCCGCCGGCCGGTCTGCGCGGCCCCTGCACGGTGTGCAAGGCTACTGCCGCGTCGCTAGGCCAGCGAACAATCCAATATTGTACCGGAACGCGGCCGGCTGTCAAAATCCGCGAGCAGCAAAGCGCGCTAGGTCCGAACGGCAGAACCGCTCACATCACACGGCCGCTAACTACACCCGTATCGGGCGTGGCCATGAGCGTAACCTGGTGCTCTTCCGTGATCCGGCTCGCCTCCTGATGCGCGTATACGAATTGATGCCCCGTCAAGCTACCCGGATAAAACCAGGTGAGCAGCGTTAGGGGCTGCTTCTTTGACGTCGGTTGTGCGAAGCTCAACTGCGTCGCAACGGTGCCGTCTGGACGCTGGGCATACTTGGTCTGGAAAGTCCCATAAATAACGCTCCCGTCGGCGTTGTAAATGCGTACCACTCCGTAATAGTCATCCGACAGCGTGGCCAGGCTTCGGAACAAATAGGTTCCCGCCGGCAGTACTTTGTTGGGGATGCGAACAGGCCGCTGAAATGTAATCAGTGTCGCTTCGTCCACATCGTTCGCCCGGACACCAGGTACCACCGAAACGAGGACGAGCGCGAGGACAATCCCGAAGATGCATCCTAAGGCTTCTTTTCGCGTCATGGCTGCCTCCTTGTGTCTCTATTTCGTTAGATGACGCAAACAGGGCGAGAGGGGCATGGGGAGTTATGCAGAATCTACGAGTGGACCACCGGCAAGAAAAAGTTTCCCGGATAC
>Ga0302325_10008119_pt1 | contig 23135 bp, 24 predicted proteins | sample Palsa_T0_2_FD_201948 | JGI IMG/M metagenome (GOLD analysis project Ga0302325, IMG submission 201948) | Peat permafrost microbial communities from Stordalen Mire near Abisko, Sweden - Palsa_T0_2 | ecosystem: Environmental > Terrestrial > Soil > Palsa > Peat permafrost | place: Sweden: Abisko... | reverse complement strand
CCTCATCGTCACGCACGACCGCTATTTCCTCGACAACGTCACCGGCTGGATCCTCGAGCTCGACCGTGGCCGCGGCATTCCTTACGAGGGCAATTACTCGGCTTGGCTCGGGCAGAAGCGCAAGCGGCTCGAGCAGGAAGGCCGCGAGGAGGAGGCGCACCAGCGCACGCTCGCCCGCGAGCAGGAATGGATCGCCGCTTCGCCGCGCGCGCGCCAGGCTAAGTCCAAGGCCCGCTATGAGCGCTACGAAGAACTGCTGAAGAAGGCCGGCGAGAAGCAGACGCAAACCGCGCAGATCGTCATCCCGGTCACCGAGCGGCTCGGACAGAACGTCATCGACTTCGATCATCTGCGCAAAGGGTTCGGCAATAACCTCTTGATCGACGATCTCACCTTCAAATTGCCGCCCGGCGGCATCGTCGGCATCATCGGGCCGAACGGCGCCGGCAAGACCACTTTGTTCCGCATGATCACCGAGCAGGAGAAGCCCGACGGCGGCACGATCAAGGTGGGCGAGTCGGTGCATCTCGGCTACGTCGATCAGTCGCGCGATACGCTCGAAGGCAAGAAGTCGGTGTGGGAAGAAATTTCCGGCGGCCTCGATCAGCTCCAGCTCGGCAAGCGCGAGGTCAATTCGCGCGCCTATTGCGCGGCGTTCAATTTCAAGGGCGCCGACCAGCAGAAGAAAGTCGGGCAGCTTTCCGGCGGCGAACGCAATCGCGTGCACCTCGCCAAGATGCTGAAGTCAGGCGCCAACGTGCTGTTGCTCGACGAGCCGACCAATGATCTCGATGTCGACACGCTGCGCGCGCTCGAAGAGGCACTGGAGGATTTCGCCGGTTGCGCGGTGATCATCAGCCATGACCGCTGGTTCCTCGACCGCATCGCCACCCACATCCTTGCGTTTGAGGGCGACAGCCACGTCGAATGGTTCGAAGGCAATTTCCAGGATTACGAGCAGGATAAGATGCGGCGGCTGGGCACGGACGCGATTGTGCCGCAGCGGATCAAATACAAAAAGTTTTCGCGGTGATGGCGCCGGCTCAATACAAGTTTGCAGCGCCGGACGCGGCACCCTTTAGTTACCCTGCGACCCGGATTTCGTTGCACATCGCCGCCACGTCGCTATGATCGCATCTGGCCAATATGATTCGCGCGGCTTACATTTTCTGCGCTCCATACATATATCTGCGCTCCATACATATATCTGCCTCGTAGTTTTGTGGATCGGTTCAAGTATCCGTTTTGAGCAGAAACGCAGCGTAATCGCGCCGTCTGCGCGGTCACGCCGAAAAGGAGACCAACGTTGCCGACTAAATCCAGCGAGGCCCGCTCGGGCGATGTGCGGGCGCGGGCTGAAGCGAGTTTCAGGAAGGAAGAACGGGCCAAGGACGGCGCCAAGGCGATGATGGAATATCAAGCCAACGGCAAGGCTATGCGCGAAAAAACCGAGCGGTTGAAGGCGCTCCGTTTGGCGAAGGAGGCCGCCGACAAAGCGGTGAAACCCGCCCGCAAAGCCGCGCCAGCCAAATAATAGGGCTTGAAACGACCACATCTGTGGCCCATATCAGAAAGGCAGCCTGATTAGGCTTGCAGCGAGCCGCGTGTACGGACACCGGCATCAACGGCTTCCGGCTCGCATTTTCCTTTCCATAGACAGCCCAGATCGCGCGGGGTGTCCCCTTTACCCGCAATGCAGGCTCGGCGCTTCGCGCCTGGCGCCGCAAAAGCGCACCTGCCAATGCGAAAAAGAAAGCTCTCTGTTTGACATATTTTCACGACTTTGGACTTAATGACGCAATCACGCGTTCTCTCACCGAAGAAAAATACCTCACTCCGACACCAATCCAGGCGCAGACAATTCCGATCGTCATGTCGGGCCGCGACGTGATCGGAATCGCGCAAACCGGAACCGGCAAGACCGCCGCGTTCGCGCTGCCGATCTTGCATCATCTCGCCGCCAACCCGCGCGCGCCGGTGCGTAAGAGCTGCCGCGTCCTTGTGCTCAGCCCGACGCGCGAATTGTCCGGCCAAATCCTCGACAGTTTCCGCACTTACGGCCGTCACTTGCACATCAGGGCCACGCTGACGATTGGCGGTGTGCCGATGGGAGCGCAGGTGCGTGCGCTCCTCAACGGTGTCGATGTCCTTGTCGCCACGCCGGGCCGGCTCCTCGATCTCGTCCAGAGCAATGCGCTCCGTTTGGGCGATGTCGAATGTCTCGTTCTCGATGAAGCTGACCGTATGCTCGACATGGGCTTTATTCACGACATCCGCAAAATCGTCGCGAAACTTCCGGCCAAGCGCCAGACCTTGATGTTTTCGGCGACGATGCCGCGCGCTATCGCCGAACTCGCAGCGCATATGCTGCACGATCCGGCCAAGGTAGCGGTGACGCCGGAAGCCCCAGCGGCTGAACGAATTGAGCAGCGCATGATCCGGGTCGATCGCGCTGCCAAATCTGCGGTACTGATCGACGTCCTGCAAAGCGAGACGGTCGACCGCGCCCTGATCTTCACGCGGACCAAGCATGGCGCCGACAAGGTCGCTCGCAACCTGGCCCGTGCCGGCATTGCGGCCGAAGCGATCCACGGCAACAAATCGCAAAATCAGCGGGAACGCGTGCTCGCGGCCTTCCGCAAAGGCGAGGTCCGGACACTGGTTGCCACCGATATTGCGGCGCGCGGCATCGACGTCGATGGCATCAGCCACGTGGTGAACTTCGACGTGCCGAACGTGCCGGAAACCTACGTACATCGCATCGGCCGCACGGCGCGGGCGGGCGCCGAAGGCGTCGCGATCTCGCTGTGCGACGGCGAGGAAATGCCGTTCGTGCGCGATATCGAGAAACTCATCCGCATGTCCATTCCCGTGAGCGACCGGCGCGCACAGCCGCTGCGCTTCGAGCAGCCGGCTGCGAAAAGTACAACCGCCCGATCCGCAACGGCCAACCCACACAAGCGGGGGAAACGGCGCCGGGGCGAGCAGACGCGTCGCGATCGGCATCACGAGCAGCCGGCTGAGAGCGGAGGAGCAATCGCTTCCGTTGCTTTCTTACAACGCCCTGCACCGTCAAGGTTCAAGGCTGACCGACGCGCGCCGCGTTGGACAAGTCATTCAAAGGGATCATGACGTGACGAAGGAAGAACTCCTGGAATTCGAGGGCCTCGTCCTTGAGATATTGCCGGACGCCCGCTACCGCATTCAGCTCGATAACGGCCATGTACTTGTCGCGTACACCGCCGGAAAAATGAAAAAGAACCGGATCAAAACGCTGGCCGGCGATCGGGTGACGGTGGAGGTATCGCCGTACGACCTGGAAAAAGGCCGGCTGATCTTTCGCCACAAGGACGAACGAGCCGCGTCGGTCAGCCGCCCGCCGCAACGCAATCAATTTCGGCGGCGGTGAGTTCCGATGCGCAAGTAGAACTTCGATGGTGACGGTGCCGTCGCGACAACTGGAGCGGTCTGATGCGACTTTTCATCTTCAAATCCGAAGTAAGTCCCGATCTGCGAGCATTTGGCGCCGATCTGGCAGGTGCCGGGCTGCCGAATCAGTTTCGTCCCTGGCATGCGATCGGCGCGGTCGGGCCCGACAATGACCCTCCGCACAATTTGTCCCGAGCCGCGATCGAAACGGCGATCAACGATTGCGGATTTCAGCTTTGGCGCATGAGCAAAAAGGCTGCCAAATGAAGGCTGAATGCGATTACGACAGGGCGGATATCCTTGCGCAGGAGCACCTTCTGCGATGACGGACCTCACCCACAAATTCAGGATCGGACAAAGTGTCGATCTGATACCGTCCACCTTTAGGTCCGCGGCGAGAGGGCATTACGAAATTGTCAGCCTGCGGCCGGCGGAGGGCGGCAGTCCACAATACCGGATCAAGAGTAAAAGCGAAACCCACGAGCGCGTCGTCGCGGAAAACGATCTTATCCTTTCGGCGCATCTGAAATTCGACTAAGACTGAGGGCGACACCCAGATTCGGGAGTTCGCCGGGGTCGGTGCCACACGCTGGGCGTGAACGGCACCGGATAGGAAGCCGACAATGTTCAAGATCCTCGAGCTTAAAAGCGCAGATTCGACCCCCGCGGCGGAGGTCGGCGACAGATACTCCACGCGCGAGCAGGCGCTCGCTGCGGTTAAGAAGCATCTGCGGACTTTCAATGTGTCCGGGCATAATCCGGAGGGAAATTATTGGTGGGCGCGGGATTCCACAGGCCTGCGAAAATGTTGGATTTCCAACGCCGACTAAAATGGCAATGAGCGGACTATGCTTAATTTTCCGAACCAAAGCCGAGTTTTTGATCCGACGCGACGTGCGGTGCGGTTTTGGGGATACGAAAGGTCCATGGAGTGGTCGTTCTTCGTAAGCGAAGACGCGCTCAAGCGCATGCAGCCAGACATGCCGCGTGACGAAGCGGGCTTACTCAATGCCTTCGATTGCAATCGGCCCTTGATTTACGCGGCGGCAAGCAAGGCATTTACGCGGACCCGCAAGGGGTCTTACGAACTCGTAGTGACCGATTTCTGAGCCGTATCGAGCGAGCTCTCCCGCCGGCCCGAACCAGCAGCAACCGTTAGGAAAACTTCTTGCCGCCGCTTGGGACCGGATTTCCGCTGAACTTCGACGCGAAAGGCGAAGGGGGCGGAGCTTCCTTCTTCTTGTTCTTGTCGGCTTTCGGCTTTTTCTTCTCGCGGTTGCTTCTCATTTGACCCTTTGCCACGTTGTCCCTCGCGCTTGTTGTGGGTTAACAGGTTGTTTGAACGAGCCTCAGCTTTCGCCTGAAAGCCGTTTGAAGTCGGCGATGACGGCGGCAATCAGCCTCTGCTTCCTCGGATCCTGGGAGACCAGCGTTGCCGCAAAGAGATTGAGAAGGTAGCGCGCTTTTTCGGCAGCCTCTTGCCAGCTTGCCGCCGGCGCCGCCATCAGGTGCTCTTCCAATTCGTCCTGTCGAAGCCGTAACTGCTTTTCATTAGCTTCCACGTCGGCCAGAAGTCGACGAAGGCCGGTGGCTTTCTGGGCGGCCATTCCGCGACGCCGATCGAGATCGATAGTCTTCTCGGTCATGGCCCCCTGCCGCGCCGGGCCAAGGGATAGTCGGTGCTCTCGTACAAACGATGGATGTCGTCGCTGCCGTATCTTCGCTCGTCCACTTCAAGACAAACGCCGACAAGAAGTTCAGGCGCAACGTCTTCCACAGCGAAACGAATGGCGTCCGCCGCTTGGGCGAACCGCTTATAGCCGATCGGCTGCCGCTTGGGCACCCGTCTTCGGGCGGGAAACAACTCGGCTGCGGCATTGTAGTCAAATTCACTCATTGGTCCGACCCTCATGCCGTCCGGCAAACGCATCATCCCACCTTGCAGACTGTTGCACAAATATATGTCCAAAACGGAATAATACTAGGTCAGCCGCGTGGCATATTTTCGAAATCGGGAACGGAAAGTTGCTTTTTTTCGGCGCCAATGCGGCACTTTTATTCAAGCGCGATGCTTCCGAACATTCGACACCGCTCCCCGGGATCGTGCCCTACGATTTTGCAAGCAAGCCGTTAAGCACCAGATCGAGGTGGGCGTCGAAGTAGGTCTTCAAGTCGAGCGGGTGGCGATCGTCGAACATCATCATCCAGACGTCGACCAGTGCAATCGGTGCGATGACTACCAGCGGACATTCGGTCACGGCCGAGCGCCGGATTTCGCCGCGATCCATGCCGCGCTGAATCGTCTGCTTGAACAGTTCCATGCACGGGCGGTGGATTTCCTCGTGATAGCGGTCGGTAAGCGCCGGGAAGCGCGGCGCCTCGGCGATCAGCATGCGCACGACCTCGCGCCGCCGCCGGTCTTCCACAATGTTCCGGTAGATGAAGCTGAACTGCGCGCGCAAGAGATCGGCGGTCGAGCCTTCGTGGCGTTCGAACATGTCCTGGACGGTGTCGAGCGTCACTTTCATCAGCTCGTGCACCATCGAAATGAATAAGTGCTCCTTGTTGTCGAAATACACGTAGATCGTGCCCTTGGTCACGCCGGCGCGCTCGGCGATCTGATCGAGCGTAGTCGTCGCGTAACCGTTGCGCGAGAACTCGGTAAATGCAGCTTCGAGGATTTCCTGCGGACGCTCGGCTTTGCGGCGGCGCCGGGTTTCCGTGTGGGTGTCCATCACGTCGGTCATGCTGCGCCCTCAAGTTCATCCACGGGGAAGAAGTCAAGTTATTGACTAACCGGATAGTAAATAACTAGTCTGCCTTTGTTAAGTGGGTGGACAAGTGCTGATCTGGGTGGGGCAGTTACGGTCGCGCCATGGCCGGCCGGCCGGCGCGCGTCGGGCCAAGAATTGGGCCAAGAATCGAGCCAGGTATTTGGCTCGATTCGGCGTTTTCGGGCCGCGGGTCGCCGGGCTTGCCTCGTCGCTGACTCTATTAGCGGCGTGCGCGGTGGGTCCGGATTTCGCCCCGCCGCCGGCGCCTTCGGTCGGCGGCTACACGCCCGATACGCCCCTCGCCACCACCGCCGCCGCCGATGTTGCCGGCGGCGCGGCGCAAAAGTTCGCCATGGGCCGCGATATTCCGGGCGAGTGGTGGAAGGTGTTCCATTCCAAGGAGATCGACGCGTTGATTGCCGAAGCGCTCCACGCCAATCCGAACTTACAGGCCGCGCAGGCGGCACTGTGGCAGGCCAAGGAGAATCTGTATGCGGCGGGCGGCAAGCTGTTGCCGAGCGTCGCCGCCGCCGGCTCCTTCACGCGTCAGTCGCTGTCGCAGGCGGAATTCGGCCTGCCCGGTCCGTCGCAGATTTTCAATCTCTACCAGGCCACTGTGAACGTCTCTTACACGCCCGACGTATTTGGCGGCCAGCGGCGGCTGATCGAAGCGAACGCGGCGCTCACCGAATACCAGCACTTCGAACTCGAAGCGACGTATCTGACACTGACCGCGAACGTGGTGACCGCGGCGGTGCAAGAAGCCTCGCTGCGCGGCCAGATCGAAGCGACCCAGGAAATCATCAAGGCGGAAACCGACCAGCTTGAAGTCGTACACAATCAATTCGAGGCCGGCGCCGCCACCCGCGCCGACGTGCTGACGCAGGATTCGGAGGTAGCGACGACGCAAGCCACGTTGCCGCCGCTGCAAAAACAACTGGAGCAACAGCATCATGTGCTGCTGGCGTTGATCGGCCACTTCCCCAACGAAAGGCGCCGCGACCATCTGACGCTGGCGTCGTTCCATCTTCCCACCGCTCTTCCGGTGAGCCTGCCGACGCAACTCGTCGAGCAGCGGCCCGATGTCCGCGCCGCGCAATCGCAACTGCATCAGGCCAGCGCCCAGATCGGCGTTGCCGTAGCCAACAGGCTGCCGCAATTCAGTCTCACTGCCTCCTATGGCAGTGCGGCGTTGACGCCGGCGACGATGTTCACGCCGGCGACCGCGATCTGGAGCGTTGCCGGCGGCGTCACGCAGCCGATCTTTCAGGGTTTCACGCTTTTGCATCAGGAGCGCGCGGCGCGGGCCGCTTATGAGCTGGCCGACGCGCAATATCGCAACACCGTGCTGACCGCTTTCCAGAACGTCGCCGATGCGCTCCGCGCTCTCCAATTCGACGCCGCGACGCTGAAAGCGCAGCAGCGCGCCGTGCGCGCGGCGTCCGAGACGTTCGATTTGACGCGCGGCCAATACCGCCTCGGCGCCATAACCTATATCATTCTGCTCAACGCCGAACGCAGCTATCAGCAGGCCCTTCTTGCTCTCGTGCAGGCGCAGGCCGCGCGCTATGCCGACACCGCCGCTTTGTTCGCGGCTTTGGGTGGCGGCTGGTGGAACCGGTCCGATGTGCTGCCCGATCCTTTCAGCCCCGAGCCGCAAATCGTCCAGGCCGCGAGCGATACGCCGCTGCCCACCAGACCGGAGACCCGTCAATGACCAAACGCATGGTGATCATGCTCGCCGCGGTCGCCGTCGTATTCGGCCTGATTTTCGGATTCCAGGTCTTCAAAGGGATCATGATAAAGAAATTTATTACGGCGGCGAGCAATCCGCCGCAGACCATCTCCGCCGGTAAAGCGAGCTTCAGCGAATGGCAGCCGAGGATCGAGGCCGTTGGCGCGTTGCGCGCGGTCAAGGGCGCCGATCTGTCGCTTGAGGTCTCCGGCGTCGTCGAGTCGATCTCATTCAATTCCGGCGACGACGTCGAGGAAGGCGCCGCGCTGTTGAAGCTTCGCACCGCGGACGACGTCGCCAGGCTCCATTCGCTTGAGGCGATGGCGGAGTTGAACGACATCACTTACGAACGCGACCAGAAGCAATTCAAGATGCAAGCGGTCAGTCAGGCGACGCTGGATACCGACGCGGCCAATTTGAAGAATGCCCAGGCGCAAGTGGCGCAGCAGCAAGCCATCATCGACAAGAAATTGCTGCGCGCGCCGTTTGCCGGCCATCTCGGTATCCGTGCCGTGGATCTCGGCCAGTATTTGGGCCCCGGGACGGTCATCGTGACATTGCAGGCGCTCGACCCGATCTTCGCCGATTTTTTCGTGCCACAGCAATCGGTCGGCCAGGTTCGTCTCGGCCAGCCAGTCATCGTTAAGATCGACGCCTTCAAAGACCAGACCTTCACGGGCGAGATTTCGGCGATCAATCCCAAGGTCGATACCGGCAGCCGCAACGTGCAGGTCCGCGCCACGCTGAAAAATCCGGACCACAACCTCGTGCCGGGCATGTATGCAACCGTCGATATCGCCACCGGCTCGCCGCACCATTACATCACGCTGCCGCAGACGGCGATCACCTATAACCCGTATGGCGACACGGTCTATGTGGTCGTCGACGGCAAGGGCGACGATGCCGACGGCAAGCCGCAGCGGATTGCGCGCCAGACCTTCGTCACTGTCGGGCCGACCCGCGGCGACCAGGTCGCCGTGCTCAAGGGCCTCGACGACGGCGACATGGTCGTCACCGCCGGCCAGATCAAGCTGCACAATGGATCGGTGGTGCTGATCGACAATTCGGTGACGCCGACGGCCGACGCGGCGCCGGTTCCGGTTGATCGATAGGGCGGCCGCTGCAATGAAATTCACCGATATCTTTATTCGCCGGCCGGTGCTCGCCTCGGTCATCAGCCTGTTGATCCTAGTGCTCGGCGTGCGCGCCTATTACGCGCTGCCGGTGCTGCAATATCCGCGCACCGAGAATGCGGTGGTGACCGTTACCACGACCTATTACGGCGCCGACCCGGACGTGGTCGCCGGCTTCATCACTACGCCGCTGGAAATCGCCATCGCTCAAGCCTACGGCATCGACTACATGTCGTCGACCAGCCAGAGCAGCAACTCGACGATCACGATCTATCTGCGCCTCAACTACGACGCCGACAAAGCGCTGACCGAGATCAACACCAAGATCAATTCGGTGCTCAACCAGTTGCCGACCGGCACGCAGCAGCCGGTGCTCACCGTCAAGATCGGGCAAACCATCGACGCGATGTATCTCGGCTTCAACAGCGATTCGCTGGCGCCGAACCAGATCACCGACTACCTGACGCGCGTCGTACAGCCGAAGCTGCAGACCGTGCCCGGCGTGCAAACCGCCGAGCTGCTCGGGCAAAAGGTATTTGCGCTGCGCGCCTGGCTCGATCCGCAAAAGCTCGCGGCCTATGGGCTGACGGCGACCGACGTCAGCCTGGCGCTTGCCGCCAACGATTACATTTCCGGCATTGGCAATACCAAAGGACAGATGGTGCAGGTCAATCTCACCGCCTCGACCGGCCTGCATACTGCCAACGAGTTCCGCAACCTGGTCATCAAGCAGAGCAACGGCGCGGTTGTGCGTCTGCAGGATGTCGCCAACGTCACGCTCGGCGCCGAAGACTACGAATCCGAGGTCGGTTTCGACGGCAAGCAGGCGGTTTACATCGGCGTGCAGGTCGCTCCCGCCGCCAATCTTCTGGAGGTGGTCCGCGGCGTCCACAAAATCTGGCCGGATATCCAGGCGCAATTGCCGCGCGGGCTCAATGGCGAGATCGTCTACGATTCCACCGAATTCGTGAATGCCGCGATCTACGAGGTGGTGCTCAGTCTCGTCGAGGCGCTGGTCATCGTCACGCTCGTGGTGTTTTTGTTCCTTGGCTCGGTGCGTTCGTCGCTCATCCCGACCGTCGCCATCCCGCTGTCGCTAGTCGGTACGCTGATCATTCTTTTGGCGCTGGGCTACTCGATCAATCTTCTCACCTTGCTGGCGCTCGTGCTCGCCATCGGTCTGGTCGTCGACGACGCCATCATCGTGGTGGAAAACGTCAGCCGCCATCTCGAGGAAGGCGTGGCTCCCGTTCCCGCCGCGGTTGCCGCCGCGCGCGAGCTCGGCGGCCCGATCATCGCCATGACCGTGGTGCTCGGCGCGGTTTACGTGCCGATCGGCTTCCAAAGCGGCCTCACGGGCGCGCTGTTTGCGGAATTCGCCTTCGCGCTGGTTGGCGCCGTGACCGTATCGGGCGTGGTCGCGCTGACGCTGTCGCCGATGTTGTGCTCGCGCTTGTTGAAGGTTCCCGACCCCAACCATCGCGGCTGGGAGGAAAAGTTCACCTATTACGTCGATCGCGGCTTCGTTTGGCTGCGCGCCGCCTACGAGCGGCGGCTGCATGGCAGCTTGAATTATCTGCCGGTCACCGTCGTCTTCGCCCTCGTCGTGCTGAGCAGCATCTACTTCTTGTTCATCACCGCGCACACCGAGCTGGCGCCGCAGGAGGATCAGGGTGTCATCATCACCCAGTCGATCGCCGCGCCCAATGCCACGCTTAAGCAGCGACAGCTCTATTCGCACGAGGTGTACAAAACCTTCCTGCAACATCCGGAGACCGAGCACGTCTTCCAGATCGACACTCCCGGCCAGTCGATCTCCGGCATGGTGATGAAACCCTGGGACAAGCGCAAAAAGACCACCAATAATCTCCAGCCGATGGTGCAGCAGGAGCTGAATAAGATCTCGGGCGTGCGCGTGGTCGCGTTCCAGCCGCCGCCATTGCCCGGAAGCATCGGGCTGCCGGTTCAGTTCGTGATCGGCAGCACCGAATCCTTCGAGCGCTTGTACGACATCGCCCAAAAATTCCTGCAGCAAGCGCAGCAAAGCGGAAATTTCATCTTTCTCGACTGCGATTTGAAGATCGACAATCCGCAATCCAACGTGAGCATCGATCGCGACAAGACCGCGCAGCTCGGCTTGAAGATGAGCGACGTCGGCGGCGCGCTCGCTTCGATGCTCGGCGGCGGCTACGTCAATTACTTCAGCATGAGCGGGCGCTCGTACAAGGTGATTCCGCAGGTGCAGCAGCGTTTCCGGCTCAACGCGCGGCAATTGCTCGACTACCACATTCGCACCGCCGACGGCACGCTCGTTCCGCTGTCGACCGTCGCCACCGTCGACACCAAGACCGTTCCGGAATCGCTCAACCACTTCCAGCAGCTCAACAGCGCCACGATCCAGGGCGTCGCCATGCCCGGCGTGTCGCAGGGCGACGCGATTGCGTATTTGCAGAAACTGGCGGCGGAGACCTTGCCGCGCGACTATTCGATCGATTACGGCGGTTTGAGCCGGCAATACGTCCAGGAGACCAGCGGTTTCGTCACCACCTTCGGCTTCGCGTTGATCATCATCTTCCTGGCGCTGGCGGCCCTGTTCGAAAGCTTCCGCGACCCGGTTATCATCCTCGTGTCGGTGCCGATGTCGATTGCCGGCGCGCTGATCTTCGTCAGCATCGGCATCGCCGGCGCGTCGCTCAACATCTATACCGAAGTGGGATTGGTGACGCTGATGGGCCTGATCAGCAAGCACGGCATCCTCATCGTGCAGTTCGCCAACGATTTGCAGGCCGAGGGCAAATCTAAGCGCGAAGCGATCGAGCTCGCCGCCGGCATAAGGTTGCGCCCTATCCTGATGACCACCGCGGCCATGGTGCTCGGCGTGGCGCCGTTGATTACCGCCGCCGGCGCCGGCGCCGTGTCGCGCTTTCAGATGGGTCTGGTGATCGCCTCGGGGCTCTCTATCGGCACGCTATTCACGCTGTTCGTCGTGCCGGCGGTGTATATGCTGCTCGCGGCCGACCGGTCGAAAAAAGCGACCTTCGCCGGCGCGGGAGGTGTTTCGCCTTCGCATGCGGCCCCCGCTGAGTGAATTTTCGGACGATCGAGCGAAGTGGAGCTGGCGCGATGCAAGACTGGAGCGCCCGGCAATATTTGAAGTTCGAGGATGAGCGTACCCGGCCGCCGCGCGATCTATTGGCGCAAGTGCCGTTGCAGCATCCGCGGCTCGCGGTCGATCTCGGTTGCGGGCCGGGCAACTCGACCGAGCTTCTGATCGAACGTTTTCCGCAATCCGAGATCGTCGGGCTCGACTCCTCGCCCGACATGCTACGCAAGGCGCGCGAACGGCTGCCCAAGTGCAAGTTCGTTGACGCCGATATTGCCGCCTGGACGCCGGACGAGCACACCGACCTTTTGTTTGCCAATGCCGCGTTCCAATGGGTGCCGGATCACCCGCGCGTGCTGCGCCGATTGCTGGAAGCGCTACCGGCCGGTGGTGTGCTGGCGGTGCAGATGCCCGACAACACCCGCGAACCCGCCAATGCGCTGCAGCGTCAAGTGGCCGAAAGCGGGCCGTGGGCGCGAGCCTTGCAGGCGGCCAATCCGCGGGCCGACTTGTTGCCGACGGATGCGTATTACGACCTGCTCAAGCCGGCTTGCGCGCAGATCGACATTTGGCACAGCGTCTACAATCACGTCATGGCGACGCCGCAGGCCATCGTCGAATGGTTCAAGGGCTCTTCGCTGCAACCCTATCTGTCGCCGCTCGACGCCTCCGCGCGCGAGCAATTTCTCGCCATCTACGCGGAAAAAGTCGCCGCCGCCTACAAGCCGCGCGCCGACGGCAAGGTGCTGCTGAAATTCCCGCGCCTGTTCATCGTGGCGGTGCGATAGATCGCGTCATCGCGCGGTTGCTTGACAGGTTTCGCCAAGCCACTACACTTAACCTTTTGGTAAACCAATGGCGCTCGTCCCAGCTGTGCGCTTCCCGCGCAAGTCGGCGCGGGCGGTCCGGCAGCAGGGGAGTAGCGAACGTGGCAAACGTTGAAATCATCGGGCCGGCGCCGTCGACCTATACGCGGGTCGCCCGCATGGTCTGCGAGGAAAAGGCAATTCCCTACGAACTCAAGCAGTCGCCTCCGCATTCGCCGGACGTCAGCGCGATTCATCCGTTCGGCAAGGTGCCGGTGATGCGTCACGGCGATTTCGAATTGTGCGAGTCGAAGGCCATCGCCACCTATCTCGATCTCAGTTTCCCCGGTCCGAAACTGATACCGACCGAGCCGCGGCATGCCGCGCTCACCGAACAATGGGTTTCCCTGGTCAATACCAAAATAGACGGGACCTTGGTCCGCACCTACCTGCGCAACTATATCTTCCCGGATACCAGCGACGGTTCGCCCGATCGCAAGGTGATCGATGCCGTGGTGCCCGCCGTCAAGCAGGAGATCGAGCTTCTCGATCGCGCCGTCGCCAAAGGCGGCTTCCTCGCCGGTGACAGCTTCACGTTCGCCGACATCAATTTAATGCCCATCCTTGGCTATTTGAAGAATTTTCCTGAATCCGGAAGCGCGATAGCAGGAGCGAAGTCCCTTTCGGCCTATTTCGATCGGCTGGCCGCGCGGCCGAGCTTTCAGAAGACGGCACCACCGCCGCGACCGCAGGCCAAAGCGTCGTAGTGGATTGCATTGCGTCATCGCTGCGCTGACAGTACGGGGCGATGAGAATCGTCCCGTACTTTCTTTGCGCTGCCTTGCTGAACGGCCTCGTTGGCGTTCACGGTGCATTCGCGGCCGACGCGGCCTTCCAGGCCTGGTTGCAATCGTTGTGGCCGCGGGCACATGAACTCGGTGTGTCGCGCGCCACATTCGAGGCGGCGATGCGCGGGCTTGAGCCCGATTTGTCGTTGCCGGAGCTTGTTATCCCCGGACGGCCGGAGCTGGCCGCGCCGGGTCAGCCGGAATTTGTGCTGACGCCCGCTGATTATCTGAAGGAAACAACGATTGAGGGCCTGGCCGCGCAAGGCCGCAAGCTGCTCGACCATTACCACGCGCCGCTGACCGCGATCGAGCGCCAGTTCGGCGTTCCGCCGACGGTGTTGCTCGCGATCTTCGGCCGCGAGACCGATTACGGCCGCTCGCGCGATACCCACAACGCCATTCGCGTCCTGGCGACGCAGGCCTATCTCGGCAAGCGCAAGGAGAAATTCCGCGAGGAATTCCTGCTGGCGCTGAAAATGCTGGAAGACGGTATCGTCAAGCTCGCCGACATGAAAAGCTCCTGGGCCGGCGCCATGGGGCTGACCCAGTTCCTGCCTTCCGATTTCTACAAATACGCCGTCGATTTCGACGGCGACGGGCGCCGTGACATCTGGAACTCGGTGCCGGATGCGCTTGCCTCGACGGCCAAGCAACTCCTCAACAAGGGCTGGCAGCGCGATCTGCGCTGGGCCTACGAGGTGCACGCGCCGGGCAACGTCGACTGCACGGTCGGCATTCCCGAAAACACCCGCCAGCTCGGCGAATGGCTCAAGGACGGCTTCGTGCCGGCCTATGGTCGCGCCATCGCGCCGGCCGCGCGCGTCGCGCCCGCCTCGTTATTGCAACCGGCCGGCCTTTACGGACCGGCCTTCCTCGCCACCAGGAACTATTTCGCCATCAAGGAATACAATTTCTCCGACCTCTACGTTCTCTTCGTCGGGCATTTGAGCGATCGCATCGTCGATCCGCGGCCCTTCGAGACGCCGTGGGGCAGGGTTGCGCAACTTCCCAGCCGCGATCTCGATCGCATGCAGGAGATTCTCACGGCGCGCGGCTATTACCACGACAAGATCGACGGCAAGGCCGGGATGAAGACGCGCGCCGCGCTCGGCGATTATCAGAAACGCAACGGGCTCAAAGTCGATTGCTGGCCGACTGCGGCGCTGCTCGCGCACATGCAGGCGAAGCAGGACTGACGCGCCCGCGTGCGCATTGACAGCGTTGCCCGGGAAACGGAAAATCAAGGGAAGAAAAAGGAGGAGACGACATGGAAACGCTGCCGAAATTCGGCATTACGCGCGCCGCTATGCTCAAGCGCGTCGCCCGCTTCAAGGAGCTCAAAGGTTCCGACGGCGGACTTCCCGACAGCAAATCACCGCACTGCGAGCGCACGCTCTACAACGTCATCGGCTTTCAGCCGCCGCATGACGAAGGTGGCGCGGTCACTTCCCCGGTCGGCGACGACGCGTCACGGCTGGCCGCCATTCCAATCTCCGAGGGCTTCAACCTGGGCTATTGCCGCGCCAAGCCGGGCAAAGGTCCGATGATGCACAATCACGACACCAACGAGACCTTCATTCCGATGACCGGCGTCTGGCGCTGCTCGTGGGAGAACGAAAAGGGCAAGGTCGAATCCGTCGATCTCAATCCACTCGATGTTATTTCCTTTCCACCCGGCACCATCCGCCGCTTCGAGAATGTGAAGGCGGCCGACAACGGCGAGGACGCGATCCTCATGTTCGTCATCGGTGGCGACGGCCCGAAGGCCGAGTTCACCGACACGGCGATGAAGGAGCTCGAAGATATCGGCGTCTGGCCGCGGAGATGAGTCTCAGTCCTCGCCGGGCACGGCGAGCGGCAGGCTATCGTCGTCCTCCACCGAATAGCCGAGCGCGCGGCGCGGCTTTGTCGTGATCGAGCCGGTGGTGCCGGGATCGCCGTTATGCTGCGCGGCGTAATGAGAGCGCGCGCGTTCAGCCACGACTTCGCCGGGAATCGCCGCCGGCTCGCAGATCCGGCGGCCGCTCGCGCGCCGCATCAGATCGACGTGGATGTGATTGTAGTGATAGACGTTGGCGCCGGGCGCGAGCACGGTGGTGAATTCCTCGCAGGCCGCCAACTGCATGTCGTGCAGGAAACCCTGCTCCTCCGGCGAGCCGCGCCAGCCATATTGCACGCTGACCTTGTGGCCGTCGGCGAGCGTGAACTCGGCGATGTCGAGCGCATTGCCGTAGGCATGCTCGGAAATATGCGCGTTCGAATCCCCGTTCATGCCGCGGCAGGAATAGGCGGAGATTTGTTTGATCTCGACGACCCGCTGGTGGAACCAGCGTAGCGCCGCCGGCTGCACCGCCACGGTGATCCATTGGTCGAGCGCCGAGACGATGGGGCAGGCGAGCGTCGCCGCCGGTTTGACTTCGACCGGTCCGGCGGCGGTCACCGCCGGCGCCCGCGGCCAGCCGAGCGGGACGTGCTCTTCGGCGCCGGGCACGGGCGCCGCGCGCGGCGTGTAGGTCTGCGGGTCATTCGGCGGCGGGTATTTCGCCGGAGGCAGCGCGCTTCCGGGCGCGCCCGGCCTGCCGTCATAAGGCCGCGGCAGTTCGGGCCGAAAAGCGGCGTCGTCTTCCGCGGGCTCGGGAATGCCGGGAGCATAGAGCGACATCGGCGCGCCGGGTTGCGCGTTGGCCTGCATGGGGCTGGCCGGCGCCGGCGCCGCGTAGGATGGGCGAGGGGGCGTGCCGTATGGCTGCGGGCTGTATTGCGGCGTGGCAGATGGCGGCGGCAATGCGTTCGACTGGATCGGCCAATGCTGCGGCATCGCGCCATCCGGGATGGCGCCCGGCGGACGCAACGCCTCGTCGTCATAGCCGAGCGGTCCGCTTTCACCCAGCGCCGACACCCGGATAGGAAAATCCGCGCCGCACATGCCCGGTCCGCTGATGGCGGAGATGCGCACCCGTTGCAGGGTATCCTTCACGGCGCCAGAGTTGAGGCAGGACACTTCGGCGTCGTGCCGCCAGGCCTCGCGCTCGCCGACGTTGAAATAATGGCTACAGCCGGCGAGCGCGGTCAACGCGGCAACGACGACGGCACCGAGAAGCGAGTACTGAACGCCACGCGACATGCGCGGAGAATGCGAGGATTTCCGTTAAGGACTGCTCAATGATGTCGCGCTTTGGCTTGAAGGCGCGTGTTAACCATGACGCGGCCGGCCCTGGGCCTTGATCCGGCGCCGCCTTTCTGGCGACATCGCCTAACCGAAGGGGAGGAACCATGGAAGGCAAGGCGAAGTTGATATTTCCCATTCTCGCCACCGCGGTCATCGTCTTCGCCGTCAGCGCGGTGGTGACTTTTGTGAACATCGGCTTCCGCGCCGACTTCGTGCGCCGCTGGCTCACCGCCTTCATCATCGGCTGGCCGGTCGCTTCGGTCACCGGCTATTTCGCGTTGCCATTCGTGCGCCGCCTGACCGCGCGCATCGTCGCGTTGATCGAAGGCAAGAGCGCGTAATATATTTGCGCGCGATTTTTGCAACTTGTCGTCGTAATTGCGTATTTAACGCCACAAGGCAAAAGTGCGGCACTTAGAGGCGGCGCAATGGTATCGGCCAAGGCAGCAGGCGCAGCGGTTTTTGCGATGGCGGAGGAAGCGGAATGCCTAAGTTCAGTTTAGTTGAATTGCCGCCCGAACTACGGTTGCAGAGAAGCCCCATAGTGCGTGTGGAACGCGACGCCATATACATCGGCCTGCGCGTGTTTTCCGAAAAAGACCCGACTGATATTGCTGACTTTCAACTTCGCTTGGCGAAGGAAACCCGCACAACAGTTGGCCGCCGATCTGGTGGACGCGATCCGTAAGACAATCTAGCTGCAACGCAGCAACTAAGTTCAGATAGGATTTCGTCGGCCTGCCCCACCCCGCACCCTGTGCATAAATTTCATTCGTCGCGGATGCAACCGTTCATCCGCGAATAAAATGCTTTTAAATTTCATAACGTTGCGCGCAAACATCGCCATAATGTGTTGTGCACAAATTCCTGCGGCAGCGCAGCAACTGATTTTCTTTTGTCTGTCACGCCTCTCTGCTAGTCTTTACGCTAGGACAATAGTGATGGAGGTGCGACGCGTGGACCTCACTGTGAAGCTCAATGTTCTGGCGGCGTGCGCCGTGTTTGTGTTCGTTGGCGCGATCCTGCTGGGGGTCTTCTGAGTTTCTCGAGCATGATCCGGGAATAAGATCATGCTCCAATGTTAAGTCCAAACGCCAGAAAACCATCGAGGGCCGTCCAACCGGCGGCCGGGAATAAACAAACACCGGAGCGGTCTTCGCTCCGGTGTTTTGATTTTCGCGCCGACGTAATTATTCGGCGGCGCTGCATTATTCGGCGGCGCTGCGTGCCATCGCCAGCGGATCGTAATTGAGGATCGGCGCCAGCCATTTCTCGGCTCGCGCGAGCGTCCAGCTCTTGCGCCTGGCGTAATCCTCGACTTGATCGCGCTCGATTTTGCCAACGCCGAAATAGTAGCTTTCGGGATGGCCGAGATAGAGCCCGCAAACGGACGCTCCGGGCCACATGGCGAAGCTTTCGGTCAGACGCACGCCGATTTGCCGCTCGCCGTCGAGCAGTGCGAACAGGGTGGCTTTCTCGCTGTGGTCGGGCTGCGCCGGATAGCCCGGGGCTGGGCGGATACCGCGATATTTTTCGGCGATCAGCTCGGTGCTGGCGAGGGTCTCGTCGGGCGCATAAGCCCAGAATTCTCGGCGCAAGCGCTGGTGCAGACGCTCGGCGAGCGCCTCCGCCAGCCGATCGGCAAGCGCTTTCGCCATGATCGCGGAATAATCGTCGTTGGCGCGCTGGAAGCGCTCGACGACGGCTTGCTCGCCGGCGCCCGCGGTCACCGCGAACGCGCCGATGTAGTCGGCAAGCCCGCTGGCGCGCGGCGCAATGAAGTCGGCGAGCGCGACATTGGCGCGACCCTCCCGGCGCGGCAGTTGTTGACGCAACGTATGCAGCGTGGCGATCGGCGCACGGCGCGCTTCGTCGGCGAAGACAAGGATATCGTCGCCCTCGCTGTTCGCCGGCCACAATCCCACCACCGCGCTTGCCCTGAACCAGCGCTCGACGGCGATACGCCGCAACATCTCCTGCGCGTCGGCGAACAGGCTTCGCGCGGCCTCACCGACTTTCGGGTCGGCGAGGATAGCGGGGTATTTGCCGTTGAGTTCCCAGGTGGCGAAGAACGGCGTCCAATCGATAACGTCGATAAGCTCGGAGATCGGAATATCGTCGAGACGGCGGATGCCAAGACGTCTCGGCACCGGCGGCAGGTAATTTCCCGACCAGTTCAGCTTGAGCGCGTTGGCGCGCGCGTCGGCGAGCGACAGCCGATGCTTGCCTTCCTCGCCGCGCGCACGCGCTGCTGCGATGCGGGCATATTCCGCGCGCACTTCGTTGATGGTGTGCTCGCGCGTCTCTTTCGAGAGCAGCGACGATACCACTCCGACGGCGCGGCTCGCATCGTTGACGTAGACCGCCTGTCCGCGCCGATAATTCGGATGAATCTTCACTGCCGTGTGCACGCGGCTTGTCGTTGCCCCGCCGATGAGCAAAGGCACGTCGAAACCCTGCCGCTCCATCTCGGCCGCGACATGACACATCTCGTCGAGCGAAGGCGTGATGAGGCCGGAAAGCCCGACGATATCCGCTTGCTCCGTGATGGCGGCCTGCAGGATTTTCTCCGCCGGCACCATCACGCCGAGATCGACGACATCGTAATTGTTGCATGCGAGTACGACGCCGACGATGTTCTTGCCGATGTCGTGCACGTCGCCCTTGACGGTGGCGAGCACGATCTTGCCTGTTGACGACGAATGCTGCCGCCCGTCTTTGTCCTGCTCCATGTAGGGCAGCAGATGGGCAACCGCCTGCTTCATCACCCGCGCCGATTTGACCACCTGCGGCAGGAACATCCGCCCCGAGCCGAACAGGTCACCAACCACGTTCATGCCGTTCATGAGCGGGCCTTCGATCACCGCCAGCGGGCGAGGGGCCTTGTGCCGTGCCTCTTCGACGTCTTGCGCGATGAAATCGGTGATGCCATGGACGAGCGCGTGCGACAGGCGCTTCTCCACCGGCCATTCGCGCCAGGATAGATCGGCCTCTTTCCTTTCCTTGCCGTGGCCGCGATGGCGCTGGGCGAGCGCGAGCAGCCGTTCCGCGGCGTCGGCGCGCCGGTTGAGAACGACGTCCTCGCAGGCCTCGCGCAGCTCCGGGTCGAGATCGTCGTAAACGGCGATCTGGCCGGCATTGACGATGCCCATGTCCATGCCGGCGGCGATGGCATGAAAGAGAAACGCCGCGTGCATCGCCTCGCGCACGAGCTCGTTGCCGCGGAACGAAAACGAAAAATTCGACACGCCGCCGGAAACGTGCGCGTGCGGCAGGTTCTGCCTGATCCAGCGCGCCGCGTCGATGAAAGCCACTCCGTAACCGTTATGCTCCTCCATGCCCGTCGCCACGGCGAAGATATTCGGATCGAAGATGATGTCCTGCGGCGGAAAGCCGACGCGGTTGACGAGAATGTCATAGCCGCGCGCCGCGATCGCGGTCTTGCGCTCGAATGTATCGGCCTGCCCCTTCTCGTCGAACGCCATGACCACGACCGCGGCGCCGTAGCGGCGCACCAGCCGGGCGTGGCGGATGAAGGCGTCTTCGCCCTCCTTGAGCGAGATCGAATTCACCACCGCCTTTCCCTGCACGCATTTCAGTCCGGCCTCGATCACCGAGAATTTCGACGAATCGATCATCACCGGCACGCGAGCGATATCTGGCTCGGCGGCGATGAGATTGAGGAATGTCGTCATCGCTTTCTCTGAGTCGAGCAGGCCCTCGTCCATATTGACATCGAGTATTTGCGCGCCGTTTTCGACCTGGTCGCGCGCTACGGCAAGCGCGGCCGCGTAATCACCGGCGGTGATGAGCTTGCGAAAGCGTGCCGAGCCGGTGATGTTGGTGCGCTCGCCGACATTGACGAACGGAATCGCCGGAGTGAGCGTGAAAGCCTCAAGCCCGGACAACCGCAGCAGCGGCGCAACATGCGGGATTTGGCGCGGCTTTTTGCCGGCGACAGCGGCGGCGATGGCGCGAATGTGATCGGGTGTGGTGCCGCAACAGCCGCCGACAATATTGACCAGGCCGGAGGCGGCGAATTCGCCAAGCGAGGCGGCCATGGCCTCGGGGCTCTCGTCGTAGCCGCCGAATTCGTTGGGCAGGCCGGCATTAGGATAGACGCAAATCAGCGTGTCGGCGACGCGCGCCAACTCGGCGATGTGCGCGCGCATCTGCCGCGCGCCGAGCGCGCAGTTCAATCCGATCGACAGCGGCGCGGCATGGGCGACGGAATTCCAGAATGCCTCCGGCGTCTGCCCGGAAAGAAGCCGCCCGGAGCGGTCGGTGACCGTGCCGGAAAGCATCACCGGCACGCGCATGTCGCGCGCTTCCATCACTTCGGCGCAGGCGAAGATCGCGGCCTTGGCGTTGAGCGTGTCGAAAATGGTCTCGATCAGCAGCACGTCGGCGCCGCCGTCGATCAGTCCGCCAACCTGTTCGGCGTAAGCGGCGCGCAAGTCGTCGAAGGTGATGGAGCGAAAGCTTGGATTGAGCACATCGGGCGAGATCGAGGCGGTGCGATTGGTCGGGCCGATGGCGCCGGCGACGAAGCGGGGGCGGCCGTCCTCGTCCTGCGCGATCCGCGCCGCCGCGCACGCGAGCCGCGCGCCTTCGAGATTCAGCTCATAGGCGATCTCTCCCATGCTATAGTCGGCTTGTGCGATGCGGGTGGACGAGAACGTGTTGGTGGAGACGATATCGGCGCCGGCACGGAAATAGGCGAGATGGATGGCGCGCACCGCGTCCGGCCGGCTGAGATTGAGCAAATCGTTGTTACCGCGGACCTCGCGGTTCCAGGCGTCAAAGCGGGCGCCGCGATAGCCTTGTTCTTCAAGCCCGAGCGCCTGGATCATCGTGCCCATGGCGCCGTCGAGCACGAGGATGCGCTCGGCGGCGAGATGGCGCAGCGCCGCTTCCTTGGTCGAGGGGACCACGGGCTTGCCCATCGGGCTACGTGCGCTCCGTCTCGGCGTGGGAAAGCGTGCGGGCGCCGCCGGGCCGCAAGCCCAGCAGGTGACAGATCGCGTAAGCGAGGTCGGCGCGGTTCATGGTGTAGAAGTGAAAATCGCTGACGCCACGGTCGACGAGACCGAGCACTTGTTCGGCGGCGACGGCGGCAGCGATGAGCTTGCGCGTGGCCGGATCGTCGTCGAGGCCGTCGAAGCGCGCGGCGAGCCAATCCGGCACCGAAGCGCCGGCGCGCGCGGCGAAATTTCGGGTCTGCGTGAAATTCTGCACCGGCAGGATGCCGGGCACGATCGGGATGTCGATGCCCGCGGCACGGACGCGATCGAGATAGCGAAAATAAAGATCGTTCTCGAAGAAGAACTGGGTGATCGCGCGGTTCGCACCGGCGTCGACCTTGGCCTTGAGCATATCGAGGTCGGCCGCGATATCGGCGCTGTCCGGGTGTTTCTCCGGATAGGCGGAGACCGATACTTCGAGGTCGGCGATGCGCTTGATGCCGGCGACGAGGTCGGCGGCGTTGCGGTAGCCGCCGGGATGCGGTGAAAATCGTTCGCCGATGCCGCCGGGCGGATCGCCGCGCAGCGCCACGATGTGGCGCACGCCGGCCTGCGCGTACGTTTCGATCACCGCATCAGCCTCCGCGCGCGTGGCCGCGACGCAGGTCAGGTGCGCCGCCGGCGTGAGCATCGTTTCGGCGAGGATGCGCGTGACGGTCGCATGCGTGCGCTCGCGGGTCGAGCCGCCGGCGCCGTAGGTGACGGAGACGAAATTCGGCTGCAAGGGCGCGAGCCGCGCGATCGCCTGCCACAGCGTCTGCTCCATTTCCGCGGTTCGCGGCGGAAAGAACTCGAACGAGACGCGGATGCGACGCCCGACTATTACGCCACTCATCACGCCACCTCGCGCGTTGCCGGCGCCGCGAGCGCGATGCGCGGATCGCGCCCGAGCCAGAGCGAGACGGCGATCCTTCCTTCCGGGCCGGGCGGTAAAGTCTGCTGGCGGAAGACGCCGAGGCCGGCGGCTTCGAGCCATTGCGTCACCGTCTCGCCGGCGAAGCCGAGCCGGCGATGGGCGTGCTCGTCGCGCAGGAATTCGAGATCGTGCGGCGCGAAATCGACGACCAGGAGGCGCCCACCCGGCCGCAGCACACGCGCCGCCTCGCGGATGGCG
>Ga0302325_10008118_pt1 | contig 23135 bp, 18 predicted proteins | sample Palsa_T0_2_FD_201948 | JGI IMG/M metagenome (GOLD analysis project Ga0302325, IMG submission 201948) | Peat permafrost microbial communities from Stordalen Mire near Abisko, Sweden - Palsa_T0_2 | ecosystem: Environmental > Terrestrial > Soil > Palsa > Peat permafrost | place: Sweden: Abisko... | reverse complement strand
GAGCGGAGAAATTCGCCTTCGAGGGGGCGGCCGTCAACGTCGAGGCGGACGGTCTGGGTTAGATTGCCCTGGGCGACGGCGGCGATGGCGCGGGTGACTTCGGTGGTGGGGCGGAGGAGGTCTTCGATGAGGGTGTTGACGGAGGTTTCCATGTCGTCCCATGCGCCCTGGTGGCGGGGAACGCGGATACGCTCGCGGGTTTTGCCCTCTTTGCCGACGGCCTGGCCGACGCGCTTGAGCTCGCGGGCCATCTGTTCGTTGGCGGAGACGATCTCGTTGAAGTGGTCGGCGATTTTGCCGGCGAGGCCGGTCCAGGAGCCGGGCAGACGCACGCTAAAGTCCCCATCTTTCATGGTCTGCAGGCCCATCAAAATGATGGGAAGGTAGTCGGTCACCTCGGCATCGGAGCCATTGGTGGGCAGATTTTTTTGTGGATTTTTCGACTTGGGCGTGGGCTGGGTCGCTGTCGCCATTGAAGGAGACTCCTGCATAAAGTCTGAAATCTATCCCGGAGGTACACGGAGTAACAGCGCCACCGAGACCTTTGCGTGAAAGGAGCGTTGGGTAGATGTTCACGAATCCACAAAAGGTTGCCTGGGTAACGTTGGGAATTTCCGTTAGGGCGATGGTGGCCCGGTGACTTGATTTTGGGCGGATGAGCGATGATGGACGGGCTATGAAAAGGCTGAATAGGCGGGATTTTTTGCGGCTGGCGGCAATTGCACCAGTTGCCGGACAGGCACTGTGGTCACACAAGGGGCAGGAGGAGAAGCGGCGGTTGTTGTTTGTGGGGACACAGACGGAAACGGGGACGAGCCGCGGGATTTACGCGTATCAGTGGGAGCCGGAGACGGGGGAGCTGCAGGCTGCAGGGCTGGCGGCGGAAAGCGATAATCCGACGTTTCTGACGATCGATGCGGACGCGAAGTATTTGTACGCGGCGAATGAGATTGCGAAATTCGAGGGTCAGGCGAGCGGGGCAGTGAGCGCGTTCGCTATCGATCATGACGCGGCGCGGCTGAAGCCCATCAATAAAGTGCTGGCTCATGGGACCGGGACTTGTCATGTTGCTGTCGACCACACGGGCAGGGCGGCGTTTTGCGCGAACTATTCGGGGGGGAGCGCGGCTTCGTTTGTGATCCATTACGACGGGCAGATCACGGATGCTGTCTCGCATTTTCAATATCAGGGGCACGGACCGAATAAAGATCGGCAGGAGGCGCCGCATGCACACCGGGTGACGCCTTCGCCGGATGACCGGTTCCTGCTGGTGAACGATCTGGGTTTGGATTGCATTCACATTTACCACCTGAACGACGCGAACGCGAAGCTGACGCCGAATGCGCCTCCGCAGTGGAATGCGACGCCGGGGTCGGGGCCGCGGGCGCTGCGCTTTCATCCGAACGAGCGGTTTGCTTATTGCGTTCATGAGCTGGTGTCGCAGGTGGAAGTGTTGGAGTGGGATCGGGACAAGGGCACGCTGAAGTCGGTGCAAAAGGTGGGGCTGATTCCTGAGGATTATCGAGGGGAGACGCGGGGCGGCGATATTGTGATCACGCGCGATGGGCGGTTTGCGTACGCGGCGAATCGCAATTACGACTGCCTGGTGAGCTTTGCGGTCGATCCGAAGAACGGCAGGCTGACGATGCTGGGGCGCGGGTCGTGCGGGGGGAAGATTCCTCGGCATCTGGCGCTCGATCCGACGGAGAAGTGGGTGCTGGTGGCGAATGAGCAGTCGGATGTGATTTCGGTGTTCGCGCGGGACGAGAAGACGGGCAAGGTGGCGGAGACGGGGACGGACTTTGCGATTTCGAAGCCGCAGTGTTTGGTGTGGGCCTGAAGGCAGGTTACAGGTTGCAGGTTGCAGGGTACAGGGTACAGGGTACAGGGTGCAGGGTGCAGGTTACAGGGATCAGGACGATTCTCTGGAGGCGATCACAAGGTCGAGATCGCTGATGAGGTCGCGCAGGTTGGCGAGGTCTTCGGAGGTCAAAGGCTCTTCGGACTTTAAGAGGAATTCGATCTCGGAGGCTAGCTCGCTGCCCTGGGGTAATCCAAAAACGCCGAGAACGCCGGAGAGTTTATGCGCTGCTTCGAGGCCGGTGGTGCGAGATTCGTGGTCGGCTGGGTTTTCGGTGAGGGCGGTGCAAGCCGTGCGCAGAAGGCTCATGCGTTCGAGGATGGTGGGCAGGCTGGTTTGCCAGAGCTCGGTCAATCTTGCGGCGATTTTGGCGGCCGCGTCCTCGTTCATATTTCCTGCCAGGTTAAATGTCCTGCCAGCCGAGGGTCGCTGCGATTTCCTGGGCCAGCACCAACGGGTCGAATGGCTTGAACATTACTTTAACAACGCCGAGGTCGGAGAAGCGTTTCTGATCGGCTGCCTGGACTTTGGCGGTGAGCAGGATGACGGGGATGTCGGCGGTTTCGGGCAGAGAGCGGAGCTCGCGGAAGGTAGTTGGGCCGTCCATGCCAGGCATCATGACGTCGAGCAGGATGGCGTCGGGGTGACTTTCGCGCGCTTTGATGATGCCTGCGGCGCCGGAACCGGCGACCAGAACGTCCCAGCCAGCTACGGTTTCAAGGCTCAGTGCGGCAACTTCTCGAATATCTTCTTCGTCGTCGATGATCAGAACGCGTCGCGACATCAATGTCTCAGTTCTCTGTTTTAACTAGTAGCGCACTTGCTGCTGCAGCGCCATCCCACTCCGGTTCTATATTTATTGTCTGAATTTATGCTGAAGGCCTGTTTGCCCGTAATTACGCAGACAGGCTTTTATCCAAGTTTCTGTTCGAACTGGCTCTGGGTGGCTTCCTGAGCGAGGGCGGAGATGGAAGCGCGTTCGGGGAGGAAGAAGCGGAAGATGGCGCCGCGGGAGCCGTTTTGCTCGGCCCAGATGCGGCCGCCATGTTGATGAACAATGGTGCGGCAGATGGCGAGGCCGAGGCCGGTGCCGCCCTTCTGGCGCGAGTCGGAAGCGTCGACCTGCTGGAAGCGGTCGAAGATGGTTTCAAGCTTGTCGGAAGGAACGCCGCGGCCTTCGTCGATGACGCTGACGGTGACGCCGTCGGAGGCGCGGACGGTGACGACTCGCACGGTGGAGCGGGGCGGCGAAAACTTAATGGCGTTGCTGAGCAGGTTGGTGAGGACCTGGAGAAGGCGGTCAGTGTCGGCTTCGACGAAGACGGAATTGGGATCGCTGGCGAGGTGGACTTCTTCGGCGTCGGCCATGGGCTGCATGGCGTCGATGGCCTGGCGCACGAGCTCGTCGAGGGAAATGCGGCGGAAGGCGAGGGGGGCTCGGCCGGAGGTCATGCGCTCGAGGTCTAGAATGTCGTTGATGAGGCGCACGAGGCGGTCGGAGTTGGCGACGGCGATGCGCAACAGGCTGGTTGCTTTTTCGCTGACCTCGCCGAGCAGGCCCGCGGAGAGAAGGCCGAGAGCGCCACGGATGGAAGTGAGGGGTGTGCGCAGCTCGTGGCTGACTGTGGAGATGAACTCGTCCTTCATGTGGTCGAGGGCGTAGCGCTGGCTGATATCGCGGAAGCTGAGCACGCTGCCGACGGGTTCGCCTTCCTCCACCATGGGCATCAGCGAAAATTCGACGGGGTAGCTCTTGCCATTGCTGCGGAAGTAGACGTCCTGGCCGGAGGCGCCTTCGGCGGTCTGGAATGCGCGGCGAGTGAGGCAGCTGGAGTCGCAGCCGGCGATAGGGGGATGGAGCAGCTCGTGAACGCGGCCTCCGATGAGCTCGGACTCGTTCGATTCCAGCATGCGGGCCGCGGCGGGATTGACGAAAGCGATGCGGTTCATGGAGTCGACGCCGATGATGCCGTCGGCAACCGAGTTAAGGATGACGGCTTTTTGACGATCGAGCTGACGAACGCGGACTTCCTGGCCGGCGCGCGCCATAAACTGGCCGACGGAGCCGCAGACGGTTTCGACGGTGGCCATGAGGTCGGGATCCTCGCGCATGAACTGGCGTGAGAAGCACTCGACGACGGCGATGACCTGATTGCCGACGCGGACGGGGACGGCCCATCCGGAAATATATCCGTTGAGGCGCGCGGAGGTGCGGCGCATGAAGGCGGGATGCTGGCGGAGGTCGGGGATCCAGCAGGGCTTGCCATGAGACCACACGACGCCAGGCAGGCCCTGACCGCGAGAAAGGACGAGTGCCTCGGTTTCCTGATGAAAGTCTTCGCTGGAGCGGCCTTTGGCGAACCAACAGGTGCGGGGACGGATAGCGTGCTGGATTTCGTCGACGGTCCAGAGTGCGGCAAATTCGCAGGAGAAGGTTTGGCAGAGGGCTTCGAGGACGCGGGTGAGGCCTTCATCCATCGAAGTGGTTTCACCAATGATCTGGCTGACGACGAGCTGGATGCGCAGGCGGCGCTCGCGGCGGTTCTGCTGCGTGACATCGCGGAAGATGCAGCGCACGGAAACGGGACCGGTTTCTTCGCTGCGGCAGCTGAGGCTGGCTTCGACTTCGACGTTTTCGCCGGCGGAGTTCTGGAGACGCAGCGGATGATGTTCCACGATCACGCCGTGCAGCGCTTTGTGGAACAGGGCGGCGGTTTCTGCCTGCACTTCGGGTGGGAACGGGGATTCGAATCCAATGAGGGACTCGAACTGCGACGAATCCATGCCGAACAGCGCTTGCCAGGAGGGATTGACGTAGAGGTAGCGGCCGCGCGGGCTGAGCGTGGCGATCATCTCCGCGGAGTTGTCGAACAGGTCACGGTAGCGCTCTTCGCTTTCACGGAGAGCGTGCTCGGCGCGGCGCGTGGCGCTGAGGTCGACGGCAATGGAGACGAGGCCTTCAACGGTTCCGGCGGAGGAACGCACCGCGGAAAGGTAGACCATGGCGGGGAAGGTGCTGCCGTCTCTGCGGCGGTAGCGCATTTCGATCCCGCGCACGCGGCTGGCAGGGAAGGTGGCTACGTAGCGAACATAGGAAAGGAGAGCGGGCGCCGTGTTGGGAGGGACTTCGGGGTGGGTGCGGAAGGTGGGCATGGAGGCGGCGAGCTGCTCGCCGACGCGGGCCATTTCGCTTTCAGAAAAAAGCTCGGCCGCGGTGAGGGTGCCGAGAGCTTCATGAGTGCGGTAGCCGAGCATGCGTTCGGCCGCTGGATTGAAGAGATTGATGCGGCCGGTGAGGTCGCAGGCGATCATCATGGGCCCGGCGGAATCGAGGATGCTGCGATGGAGGCGGGCTACTTGCTGCAGCTGGCGTTCGCCCCGGCGTTCGCGCTGCGAGGAGCGAAAACTGGAGAGGGCAATGGAGACGAGGAGGGCCTGGGCGAGGGTCCAGAAGGCGGCAAACCAGAAGATCCACGGGCGGCTTTGGGTGGGCGGGCTGCCATAGCGAGCGAGGACGACGGCGCCGGCGAGGGAAAACGCCAGAGCAATGACAAAGGCTCGCGTGACAGTCCGGGTGTGGTTGAAAGGGGTCACAACTCGATCCGTGGAGTCGGGAATGGGCTTCCCTACGTGGCTAAACAGGGATTCGAGGCTAAGTATAGGGGAATGCCCCTGGGTTCCGACAGGAAAATCCACAGGGGATACGCGAAACAATCCCACTTTGGTGTTACTTCCAGGAGACCTGGCACTGAACAGCTGTGTAATTTGTAACAGTGCTGGTGCATTCAGCCCTCGAGAATTCCCTCAGGGGCTGAAAGCCCCTTCATTTTTGCGCCCATTACGGCGCGGCTGAAAGCCGTGCCCCTTCAAAACGGCCGCTTCAAATCGGCTGCTTGATCGAAATGGTGGCCCCGTGGTCAAAACGGCGTCTTGATCAGAAATTGCTTAGACGGCGACCGGATCGAGAATGCGGCTCCAGCGGCGCTCGCGACGTTCGGTGTATGCCTTCTTATGCCAGGCATATCCGGCGAGGAGCGGCAGGGCGAGGGTCGCTTCGCTGTAGACCATCTGCTCGTACGTGGTGTCGACTTTGCCCCAGGAGCTGGCTTCCTTGAGAGTGCTTGAGGAGAGCGCGCCGTCGCGGACGTCGGCGACGGTGATCTGGATGGCGTATTTGTGCATGGGGGCTTCGTTGCCGAGGATGTCGGCGGCGACGACGATGTCCTGTGCGAAGTTTTTGGGAACGCCGCCACCGATCATAAGCAGGCCGGTGGTGGGGTTAGCGATCTTGAGCTGGGTGAGCTCGTAGAAATCTTTGACGGAGTCGATGGAGACTTTGGGCTTGTCCTGGCGCTTGTGCTGGTGGGCGACGAGGCCGAATCCGGCGGAGCAGTCGCTGAAGGCGGGACAGAAGATGGGGACATCTTTCTGCCAGGCCGAGTAGACGATGGAGTCGGCGCCCCCGTTTTCAGGGGTCTTGCCATTGGCTTCGAGCCAGGCGCCCATGGCGCGGATGAACTCGCGGGAGCTGTGGGGGCGGGGCGGTAGCGAGTCGGCGACTTTTTCGGTGGTCTCGTCGCAGTGGCGGAGTTCTTCTTCGTCGATCAGCGTGTCGTAGATGCGGTCGATCATGAGCTCGCGGAGCTCGCCGTCCTGGGTGCCGGATTTGTAGAGGTCGTCGGCGATGTAGTGCCTGAAGCCGAGGGCTTCGAAGAAGTCCTGGTCGACGATGTTGGCGCCGGTGGAGACGATGGCGTCGACCATGTTGTTGCGGATGAGGTCGACGAAGACTTGCTTGAGGCCGGCGGAGATGAGCGAGCCGGCGAGGCAGAGGATGACGCCGCAATCCTGATCGCGCAGCATGCGCTCGTAGATGGAGGCGGCCCGGGCGAGGTCACGGGAGCTGTAAGCCATGGACTGCATGGCGTCGACGAGGGCGACGACGTTGTGCTGCTTGATGTCGATGTGGCGGATGGGCGTGGAGAGGAGTTGTTTTTTGGTGGCCATCGCTCTTCAGAATAGCAGGGGAAAACGAGGGCCTGGGTTGAGCGGAGATGAATTGCGCAGGGTTAGGCAGCTCCGGTCGTGCGACCCACTCAAGCTCCTCCGAATTTCTCCGATAAACAGGGCGAGGCACAAGGTTCCAGGTTCGTGGAACGGCCTGCCGCGATTCGGAGGAGAGATATGCGCAAATTTGCAATGGTTGCGGCTGTGGCGCTGTTGTCATGGTCGGCAGCGGTACTGAGGGCGCAGAGTCTGGACGATCTGAACATTCAGATTCATGGGTATGCGACGCAGGGGTTTCTATACACCACGCACAACAACATTTTTTTCGCTAACTCGAGCGATGGGAGCCCGGCATGGACCGAGGCGGTGGTGAACCTGACGGCGCAGCCGATGCCGAAGCTGCGGGTGGGGGTGCAGGCCCGCTATCAACTGCTGGGGAATTCGGGTAACACCGTTACCCTGGATTGGGCCGCAGCGGACTATAAGTTCAGTGACCGCTTTGGAGTGCGGTTCGGCAAGGTCAAGACGCCCTGGGGGCTGTTCAACGAGACGCAGGACATCGATCCATCGTATATGTGGGCACTGCTGCCGCAGAGCGTTTATGACATCACCACCCGCAACTCGGATTTATCTCACTACGGCGGGGTCGTTTACGGCACCGAGAAGCTGGGCGCGGCGGGCAAGCTGGAATACAAGATGTGGGGCGGGGAAGCAGTCATTCCCGCGAACGATGGTCAGTTTGCCGATCTGAACGCAGCTGGCACGGGCCCGCTGAACGCGATGACCTATGTGATCTACGGAGGTGCGCTGCACTGGCTGACGCCGATTCGCGGGCTGATGCTGGGTGCATCGGACGGGAAGGCGAATCAGACCACGGTGGCGCTGATCGGAGGCGGGACGGACTACTTCGCGCCCTGGAACAATCTGTCGTATTTCGGAAAATACGAGAAGAACAAGGTAATGGTGGGAGCGGAATGGAACCGGCAGGCGGCCACAGGAGTGCTCGATATACCGGGTTCTTTGCCGAGCCCGCAGCCCGGCGATCCGCGGGCCTGGTATGCGATGGCCAGCTACAAAGTGACGGCGAAGTTCTCGGCTGGAGTCTATGACAGCCAGGTGGTCGATCATCAGCAGCCGCTGGGTCCGGAGCGGTACAACAAAGACTGGACGATCTCGGGACGCTATGACTTCGGTGAGTTTCTCTATCTCAAGGCCGAAGAACACTTCATCGACGGTACGGTGCTCAGCTTCGAAGATTCCAACAATACGGTGCTCGAGCCCACCACCCGTTTGACAGCCCTTAAAGTCGGCGTCAGCTTTTAGCCGCGCGAAAGGAGAATGACCCATGAAAAAGCTATTTTCAGTTTTCCTTTTGGCGGTGGCCGCGGCGGTACTCGTGCATCGTGTCGAGGCACAGGCCATCGTGATTGCCAACCCCGGGGTTGCGGCGACGGACGTATCGAAAAGCGATCTGCGGGACGTGTTCACGGGCGCAGCGACGGACCTGAAGGGTTCGCATGTCACGCCGGTGCTTCTGAAGGGAGGCGCGGTAAACGACGAATTTCTGGCGGCGTATGTGGGCAAGACCGACAGCGTGTTCAAGGCAGGTTGGCGGAGCCTGGTTTTTTCCGGGCAGGCCAGCATGCCCAAATCGCTCGATTCCGAAGCGGCGGTGGTGGAGTATGTTGCCCACACCACGGGCGCGGTCGGGTACATCGGCAAAGCCACGCCGCATGAGGGCGTGAAAGTGCTGGGGGTGAGGTAAACCATGTTTCGGGAATTGAAGATCAGGACCATCCTTCTGGCGGTTCTCGTGGTGCTGGGAGGCGGCTATCTGCTGCTGCTGGCGATCGTGCAGCTCTCGGGGACAGCTACGCACAACCGGATGTCGCAGATTTCCTCTTCTCTGTTTCCGGCGGCGCTGCGGATCGAGGAGGCGAAATCGGCCTTCGAGCGCATGAAGAAGCACGACGGGGATGCGGTTGTGCTCCAGGATGCGAGCGCACTGGCGGGCGCGGAAAAGGACGCGCAGGCGACGGCGGATGCGCTTGTGTCGGTGAAGGCATCTCTGGCGGGGGTCCCCGAGCTGGCCACCCAGGCGGATGCGCTGGTGAGCCAGTTTGCCGATCTTCGCGCGCGCGACCGGGACACCTATGCGGCGCTGCTGGGAAGCAAGGACGGGCCGACGGACGAATTGATGGCTCGGGTGGGGAACCTGGGCAGGGAAAACCTCGCGTTGTCGGCGGCGATGAATACGCTCGACCAGGTAATCTCCGCGGACTTCCAGAAGCAACTCGATGCGGTGGATGCCTGGTCGGTCCGCAGCCGGCTGACAGGCGTGGCGATGTTAATTTTTGTCCTGCTGGCGGTGGGCCTGGCCTGGTGGGTGATCCAGTCGAGGATTGTGGCCCCATTGCGGACCGTCGGAATCCATATCGAACGGAGCGCGGACGGAGATCTGACGGATCGAATTCCTGTGACGACGGGGGACGAAATCGGAGAACTGAGCGGGTGGTTCAATATGTTTCTCGACAAACTGCAGCCGCTCATTCGGCAGGTGCAGGAGAATACGCGACGGCTGTCGGAGTCGTGCGAAGGGATCACGAACTCGTCGGTGGAGATGTCGAAGGGGGCCGGCGAGCAGCAGGCACAGGCGGGCCAGGTTGCGACGGCGATGCAGGAGATGTCGGTAACGGTGCAGGAAATCTCCCGGAACTCGAACTCGGCTGCGGAAACAGCCCATGGAAGCGCGGAGGATGCGCGCGAGGGCGGCAAGGTGATGGGGCGCACCATCGCCATGATGCAGCGGGTGACCGAATCGGTGGATCAGGCGGCGAAGCAGGTGGCGGAGCTGGGCAACCGTTCGGATCAGATTGGGCGCATTGTGGGGGTGATCAAGGAGATTGCGGAGCAGACGAATCTGCTGGCGTTGAACGCGGCTATTGAAGCTGCGCGCGCCGGCGAGCACGGTCGCGGATTCGCAGTGGTAGCGGGGGAAGTGCGGAATCTGGCGGAGCGCACCACGAAGGCAACCCAGGAGATCGCGACGATGATCGGCAGCATCCAGACGGAGACGAAGGGTGCCGTGGAGGCGATGGTGCGCGGAACCGGGGAGGTGCAGCAGGGCGTGAAAGCGGCAGAGGAGTCCGGCGCGAAGCTGCAGCGGATCATCGAGGGCGCGCAACAGGCGGCGGATGCGGTGGCACAGATTGCCACGGCGGCGACCGAGCAGGCGAGCACGACCGACGAGGTCAACCGCAACATCACCGAAATTGCGCGCATCTCGAACGACTTCGCCTCCGGCGCCAAGAAGTCGGCGAACTCGAGCGAATCCCTGAGCCAGCTGGCGGTAGAGCTGGATTCTCTGGTATCGCGGTTCAAGGTCGAAGAGGGGGAGGGGACCGGCGGTATGCGCGGGCCGGCAGTGAGGTTGGCAAAGCGGGAGCTCCCGGTTGCGAGGCCGGTTCGCGCGGCGCTGAACATGAACTAGAACGTAACGCGCTCGGAGGATCGAGAGGGATTGGCCGCAAGGCCGATCCCTCTTTTTTGTGAGGCGCGACAAGCTTAGTCGGGGACGAGCATGGCATTGCCGGCGAGGTCGCAGGCGCGCCACATGTACCAGCTGGCGACGGAGCGCCACGGACGCCACTTTTCTGCGCGGCGCTCGATCTGGTCGATGGTGGCGAGCATCGATGCGTCGAAGGGTTTGGATTTGGGGAGGCGGAGGAAGGTGAGGGCGAATCCTTTGCGCACGCCGTAGTCGGTGACGGGGAGAACGTCGGGGCGGCCGAGGCGGAAGATGAGGAGCATCTGGACGGTCCACGTGCCGACGCCGCGGACCGCGGTGAGGCGCTCGATGATTTCCTGGTCGGACATGCGGCGGATGGCGGTGAGGGTGGGCACGGTGCCGTCGAGGGTCTTGGCGGCGAGGTCGCGCAGGGCTTTGGTCTTGCCCGCGGAGAGGCCGCAGGCGCGGAGCATGTCGTCGGGAGCCTGGAGCAGGAGCTCGGGCGCGGGGTGGAGTTCGCCGAAGGCGGTGAGCAGGCGTTTGAGGATGGCGGCAGCGGCTTTGCCGTGGAGCTGCTGATAAATGATGGACTCGAGCAGCGCTTCGAAGGGGGAGTGCTGGCTTTTAAGTTTCAGCGTGAAGGGGCCGACGCGCTGGATGAGGCTGCCTAGTTTGGGGTCGGCGGCGGCTAAGGCGCTGAGGGCCAGAGCGGAATCGTAGCGAACGGCGCGGCGTCCATCGACCATGAACGCAGAGTACAGGGTACAGGGCGCAGGGTACAGGGCAGGGCACCGGGCGACGGGTACAGTTGTGTGAGTTCGGAACGGGTCGATTAGGTCACTGCCACGGTTACAGATTGGTGAACACGAGGGGTGTGGGCCAGGCCTGCTGGCCGCTGGAACGCTTGATTTGCGAGGTGAGCGCCGCGCAGTGGCAGACTTTGGCGCGTGCGAAGTCATGCGCTGTTCATTCAAATTCACAATTTTTTCTTCGCGATGGCTCGTGCGGCTTGCGAGCGCGGCGAAGTGCCGCTATAGTTTTCTTTACACAAATTTGTGATGCAGGTCACAATCGGCTGTGATCCAGAACACAACCAAGCCACACTCCAGAGCACAGGGCCTTGCCGGGAAGTAAAGTGCTGCGCGCTGGACAGCATCATCGCGATTGAAGAAAACTGCCCGTTCTATCTGAGGCCGACGCTGGTTGTAGCTTGCGTCGATCTAATCTCGGTAATCCTCAAGCTCTCACCTTGCGATTCACCAGGAGATTCAGGAAGCATTCATGGCGCAGATTTTTGATCGCAGCTCGAACGCGCTGGCCCGGATGAGCCTGATTTTGACGGGGCTGATTGTGATAGCCCTGGGGCTGACACTCGATGAACTGCAGCGATCGCCGTGGGTGACGCGCCAGGGACAGCGGGCGGATCAGCCGGTGCCGTTTAGTCATAAGCATCACGTCGAGGGGCTTGGGCTGCAGTGCCAGTACTGTCACACGACGGTGGAGAAGTCGAGCTACGCGGGGATTCCTCCGACGAAGACGTGCATGAACTGTCATGCGCAGATCTGGACGGACGCGCAGTTGCTGGAGCCGGTGCGGCACAGCTGGGCGACGGGCGCGTCGCTCGAGTGGATGCGGGTGCACGATCTGCCCGACTACGTTTTCTTCAATCATGAAATTCATGTGAACAAGGGCATAGGGTGCTCATCGTGTCACGGGCGCGTCGACGAGATGCCGATCATGTACATGCAGAACTCGCTGCAGATGGAGTGGTGTTTGAACTGCCACCGGAATCCGGGGAAGAATCTGCGGCCGACGAGCGAGATTTACAACATGGCGTGGACGGGGGCTTCTGAACTGAAGCCGGTTTGGTGCGCGGCGGAAGATGTGGCGGCGGGTTCGCCGACCGCGGGTGGTGTGACCTGCACGGAGAGCGCTCCGGACGGCGAGGTGCAGATGGCGGCGATGAGCGCACCGTTGACGGGACTGCATCTGCAGACGGCGGCGACCGCGATTGGGAGCGAGAACACAACTCCGATCACACTGCCGGCCGGACTGCACTACACGAAGTTCACGAGCCAGGAAGCGCTGGGGAAATTCCTGGTGGATCACTACGGCATCCGCAATCCGCGTGAGCTGACCAGCTGCGAGGTTTGTCACCGATGAACAGAAACGAGCGTTCAGCGATCAGCGATCAGCGAGAAGAACAGCGTTCAGCGATCGGCGTTCAGCGTTCAGAAGAACATTCGACCGCGTTCGCTGGTGTTCCGGAAGCGCAGGAGAACCTGGTGCAGATCGAAGCAAGGAAGCCGACGCTTGCCGATGTGCGGGCGAAGCTGGCGAATCAGAAGGGTAAGAAGTTCTGGCGTTCGGTGGACGAGCTGGCGGAGACGCCGGAGTTTGCGGAGATGGTGGCGAAGGAATTTCCTTCGCAGGCTTCGGAGTGGATCGATCCAGTTTCGCGGCGGAATTTTCTAAAGGTGATGGGCGCGTCGATGGCGCTCGCGGGCCTGGCCGGATGCACGAAGCAGCCGGATGAAGCGATCATGCCATACGTGACGGCGCCGGAAGATTTGATTCTCGGCAAGCCGGTGTATTTTGCGTCGGCGTTTCCATTTGCGTCGGGCGCGGTGCCAGTCCTGGTGAAGAGCGATTCGTACCGGCCGATCAAGGTCGACGGGAATCCGGAGCATCCTGTGGTGAGGGGTGGATCGGACCCGTTCACGCAGGCGACGCTGCTGGATTTGTACGATCCGGACCGGTCGCAGCACATTTTGTATCGCGGTGAGACGCGGACCTGGCCGTCGTTTCTGGCGGCGTTTCGTTCGATGCTGGCGGACAAAAAGCCCAGGGGCGGGCAGGGATTATATTTTCTGAGCGAGACGGTGACGTCGCCGACGCTGGCGGCGCAGTGGGCGCAGGGGCAGAAAAATTATCCGCAGGCAAAGTTTGTGCAGTACGAGCCGGTGAATCGCGACAGCCATTACACGGCGGCGAAGCAGGCGTTCGGTTCATTCGTCGACGCGCAGTACAAGCTGGATCAGGCCGACGTGATTGTTTCGCTCGATGCGGATTTTCTGGGCGGCGCGACGTTCCCGGGATTCCACAAGCTGGCGCGGGACTACGCGCAGAAGCGCAAGCTGGACGGTACCGATCAGATGAACCGGCTGTACGTGGTTGAGTCTGTCACCACGACGACAGGGTTTAAGGCGGAGCATCGGTTGGCGGTGAAGCCGAGCGAAGTGGCGGCGTTCGCGCAGGCTCTGGCGAACGCGGTGGGTGCGGGTGGCGCGAGTGGCGGCAACTGGACCGATCATCAGACGAAATATTTGCAGGGGCTCGCTGCGAATCTGAAAGCGAGCGCGGGTAAGTCTGTGGTGATCCCTGGAGAATTTGCGGCGCCTGCGGTGCATGAGGCGGTGTTTGCGATCAACCAGGCGCTGGGCAATGTTGGGAAGACGGTGGTGTACACCGATCCTGTGAATCCGATGCCGTCGATTCAGGGCGATGATTTGAAATCGCTCGTCGCGGACATGAATGCCGGCAAAGTGGGCTGGCTGGTGATTCTGAATTCGAATCCCGTCTATGCGACGCCGGCCGATCTGGATTTTGAGAGCGCATTGAGTTTGGTTGGGACGGTGGTACATCTGGGTTCACATCTGGATGAAACCGGCGAGCAGGCGCACTGGCACATCAACAACGCTCACTATCTCGAGATGTGGTCGGACGCCCGGGCCTACGACGGCACGGTGAGTATCGTGCAGCCGATGATCGATCCAATGTACGGCGGGCACAACGCGCACGAGATTCTGCAGTCGTTGCTGGATGAGCCGGATGTTTCGGCGTACGACGCGGTGCGCGGGACGTGGAAGACTCAGCTGTCCAAAGGCGATTTCGAATTCAACTGGCGTAAGGCGCTGCACGATGGGTGGATCGACGGGACGGCGTATACGCCAAAGACCATAACGGCGAAGGCTGGAGCGATTGCCGCGAGTGCGTCTGCCGGCGGCGACTCTGTCGAGGTAGCGTTTCGTCCGGATGCGAATGTTTATGACGGGCGCTACGCGAACGTTGGATGGATGCAGGAGATTCCGCGTCCGGTCACGAACCTGTCGTGGGACAACGCTGCGCTGATGAGCTTCGCGACCATGGAGAAGAGCGGGCTCGCCGAGAACGATGCGGTTGAGATCAGCGTGGGCGGGAAAAAGGTTATCGCGGGAGCGCTGGCGGTTCCTGGCCAGGCGGACGGCGTTGTGGTTGTCACGCTGGGACAGGGTCGCAGGTTTGGGCGCGTGGGCGGCGGGGTTGGGTACAACGCGTATCTGATCCAGCAATCCGGAGGGCCGTGGGCGCAGTCGGGCGCGTCGCTGCGGAAGACCGGCGACATTTACGACATCTGCGTGACGAAGAGCCACCACATCGATCAGCGGAGTGTGTCGCATGGCGGCGATGGATCGGGGACACATTCGATCGAAGGCAACGAGTCGCTGGATCGCGGGATTATTCGCTACGCGACGCTGACGGAGTTCAAGGCGAATCCGGAATTCGCGCATGAGGGCGAAGGGCACGATACGCCGGAGCCGGATAACAGCATGTTCCCCGCGTATCGATACGACAAGAACGCGTGGGGCATGTCGATCGATCTGAATTCGTGCATCGGCTGCAATGCGTGCGTGACGGCTTGCTACGCCGAGAACAATATTCCAGTGGTTGGGCGCCAACAGGTAAAGATCGGCCGTCTGATGCAGTGGATCCGCATCGATGCATATTTCGAGGGCGATCTGGCGGCGCCGCGGGCGCACTTCCAGCCGATGACGTGCCATCACTGCGAGAACGCGCCTTGCGAGCAGGTTTGCCCGGTGGGGGCGACGGTGCATTCGCCCGAAGGTCTGAACCTGATGGTTTACAACCGCTGCGTGGGCACGCGGTACTGCTCGAATAACTGTCCTTATAAGGTGCGGCGATTTAACTTCCTGCTCTACTCCGATTACGAGACGGAGAGCCTGAAGCTGATGCGCAATCCGGATGTTTCGGTGCGCAGTCGTGGCGTGATGGAGAAGTGCAGCTACTGCAACCAGCGCATCCAGGAAGTGAAGATCGCGGCGGACAAAGAGAACCGCGACATTCGCGATGGAGAGATCAGGACGGCGTGCCAGCAGTCGTGCCCGACGGACGCGATCATCTTTGGGAACATCAACGACAAGGCCAGCCGCGTGGCGAAGATCAAGACCAACGAACGGACCTACGGCGTGCTGGCGGATATCAATACGCGGCCGCGTACGACCTATGTGGCCGGCGTGCTGAACGTGAATGAGGATTTGGCGAAGTCGCTGGGTGAGTACACAAGTTAAAAGCAGCAAGAGGCGAGCGAACTGCGAGCGGGAAACGAGCGGAGTTAGTAAGTGGGTTGGCCAGTTTTAAGAGGATTCTGAAGCGCATGGCGACGAAAGACGCACCCGTCAACAATCCGATGGTGGATCCGGTCACCGGAGAGTACCGGGTTATCGCGCCCGGGCACACCTTCAAGTCGGTCACGGAGAAGGTATCGCGGATCGTGCTGACGAGCCACACGCCGCTTGGCTGGTATTTCGGGATTCTGCTGGCCGGCTCGATTGTGGGAATTCTGCTGACCGCGATCACGTGGCTGTTCCTGAAGGGCGTTGGTATCTGGGCGATCACGATTCCGGTCGCATGGGGCTTCGCGATTATCAATTTTGTGTGGTGGATCGGTATCGGCCACGCGGGCACGCTGATCTCCGCGATTCTGTTGCTGTTCAAACAGGGCTGGCGCAACTCGATTAACCGGTTCGCGGAAGCGATGACGATTTTCGCAGTGGTTTGCGCCGGCATGTTCCCGCTGATTCACGTAGGCCGGCCGTGGCTGGGGTACTGGTTGTTCCCGTATCCGAGCACAATGAATTACTGGCCGCAGTTCCGTTCGCCGCTGCTGTGGGATGTGTTCGCGGTATCGACGTACGCAACGATCTCTGTGGTGTTCTGGTACCTCGGGATGATTCCCGATCTGGCGACGTTGCGGGATCGGTCGACCTCGAAGCTGGGGCAGTTTGTGTATGGGTTGGCGGCTGTGGGATGGCGGGGTTCCGTGCGGCACTGGGTGCGGTACGAAACGGCATCGCTGCTGCTGGCGGGCCTGGCGACGCCGCTGGTGCTTTCGGTACACAGCGTCATCAGCCTCGACTTTTCCGTTGCGCTGATGCCGGGCTGGCACACGACGATTTTCCCGCCGTACTTTGTCGCAGGCGCGATCTACTCGGGATTTGCGATGGTGCTGACGCTGGCGATTCCGATCCGGAGGTTCTATCACCTCGAGGATCTGATCACGATCCGGCACATCGACAACATGGCCAAGGTGATGCTGGCGACTGGGCTGATCGTGGCCTACGGCTACTCGACTGAAATTTTCATGAGCTGGTATTCGGCGAGCCACTGGGAATACTTCATGATGTGGAACCGCATGTTCGGGCCGATGGGGTGGTCGTACTGGGTGCTGATCACCTGCAACATCGCGCTGCCGCAGCTGATGTGGCTGCGGAGGTTCCGGGTGAATGTGGGGCTGATGTTCCTGATGTCGCTGATCGTGAATACGGGCATGTGGTTTGAGCGGTTCGTGATTGTTGTGACAAGTTTGACGCGCGATTATCTGCCGTCGTCGTGGGGCACCTATCGCGCAACGAAGTGGGATTACGCGACGTTCCTGGGAACGCTGGGACTGTTTACGTTTCTGTTCCTGCTGTTCGTACGCTTCCTGCCCATGATCCCGATGTCGGAACTGCGGATGATGCTGCCGCAGGCAAAAGTGAAAGAGCACTCGGAACCACTACCGGAGGCAGGTGACTGATGCCTTTACCTGAAGGAACCTACGGATTGATGGCGGAGTTTGAGACGCCCACGCAGCTGGTGTTGGCGGCGAAGGCGGCGCACGGCGCGGGCTATCGGCGCATGGATTGCTACACGCCGTATCCGGTGGAAGAAGCGGCGGAGGCGATTGGGTTTCATCGCGATGAGGTTTCGCTTTTGTGCCTGCTGGGTGGATTGATGGGACTGGCGGCGATGTTCTCGCTGGAGACGTGGATTTCGGTGTGGGCATATCCGATCAATGTCGCGGGGCGGCCGTACTATTCGTGGCCCGCATTCGTTGTTCCCGCGTACGAGTGGACGATTTTGTGGGCCGGGCTTTCGGCTGCATTCGGAATGCTGGCTTTGTGCGGGCTGCCGAAGCCGTATCACCCGGTGTTCAACGCGCCGAATTTTCGCAATGGCGCGACGAGCGATAAGTTCTTCTTATGCCTCGAGGCGACGGATCCGAAGTTTGAGCCGGCGGAGACGCGCAGTTTTCTTGAAGCGCAGAAGCCATTATCGGTGGTGGAGGTGGAGTATTAACGCCTGGACAGAGCGCAGAGCTCAGAGCACAGAGCACAGAAAAACCGCTGCCTCCGCCTCGGGCTTGAGGCGGAGTGCGGGGATTGTATGTGCTGCGGGACTGCTGATGCTCGTCGCGGGTTGCCGGCAGGATATGCAGAATCAGCCGAGGATGTTTCCGCAACGTGGAACCAGTTTGTTCGCGGATGGGCGTTCGGCGCGGCCGCAGGTGGAGCACACGGTGGCGCGCGGGCAGCTCTACGAGAGCGACTACTTCTACACCGGCCTGGTGAATGGTAAGGAAGCGGACATGATGCCGTTTCCAGTAACGATGCAGGTGCTGGCGCGGGGGCAGGAGCGGTTCAACGTGTACTGCACGCCGTGCCATTCGCGCGTGGGCAACGGTGCGGGCATGATTGTGGATCGCGGGTTCAAGCCCGCGGGGAATTTCCACGATGCGAAGAGACTGGGCGAACCACTGAGCCACTACTTCTACGTGATGACGAACGGGTTTGGCGCGATGCCGGATTACAAGGCGCAGGTGGCGCCGGAGGATCGGTGGGCGATTGCGGCGTATATCCGCGCGCTTCAGTTGAGCCAGAATGCAAAGACTTCGGACGTGCCGGCAGGGGCGCAGGTGGAGAGCCTGAGTTCGATCGCCGAGAAGATGGGGCATCCGGAATACTCAGGGCCGTGGCCGCTGCCATCGACGGCGATCAACGCGAAGCCGCGGAACCTGATCATCGCGGGGGCGCCGGCGCAGACGCCGAATCCGCAGTCGGCAACGGTGCCATCGACGAAGACGACGACGGGTGCAACGAATAAGCCGCCGGCAAGGCCATCAGGAGCGCAGCAATAATGGCGAACGATTCCTTCAGCAAAGGGTTGACGAGCACGCTGACCGCGCCGGCGTTCGTCGATATGTGGCGGCGGCGCGCGCTGCGCGTGGGGCTGGTCTTCGCGATTCTTGCGGTGGTGCTGGCGCTGCTGGGGGCAAAGTTCGACCAGCCGGCGCTGGGGTTTGATCATTTTCTGCGCGCATGGCTGGAGGGATTTGTCGGCTGTTTCGGCCTGTGCATGGGTGGAATGGCGTTGCTGATGGTGCAGTATCTCTCCGGCGGAAAATGGGGATTGATTGTGCGGCGTCCACTGGAAGCAATGACGCGCACGTGGCCGCTGGTCGTGCTGATGTGGATCCCCGTCGCGGTGCTTGGTGCTTCGTACGGCAAGCTCTACATCTATACGAAGTATGCGGACTGGGCGGGCGCACTCAAGGCCGGGAAGATCACGATCGAGCAGGCGCATGCGATCCACTGGAAGCAGCCGATGCTGAATACCCCAGCTTTCTATGTGGTGTCGCTGATATGCTTCGCGATTTTTGCGATGTACATCGCGCTGCTGAATTCCTGGTCGATGAAGCGCGATGCCGATCCGGAGCCGAGAGTGGCGTACTGGCGGACGAAGTTTGAGAACTTGAGCGGATTTGGGGTTGTGCTGTACGCGGCACTGCTGTTCATCCTGGTCATTTATTGGGTGATGGCCCTGGACCCGACCTGGTACTCGACGATCTACGGATTCCAGTATCTGGTGGGGCAGGCGTTCATGGTGCTGCCGCTGGCGATCCTGACGCTGCTTGGATTGTCGAAGGCGGAGCCGATCAAGAGCACGTTCCGTTTGGTGGAGCAGCACGATCTGGGCAAGCTGTGCTTCGCCCTGGTGATGCTGAACATCTACTTCGCGTTTGCGGCGTTTCTCATTATCTGGTCGGGCAACTCGCCGGAAGAGATTCCGTGGTACCTGGATCGCATCCGCGGCGGATGGGGTGTGATCGCGACGCTGGATGTGATCTTCCACTGGGTGATTCCGTTCAGCCTGCTGTTGTCGCGGGGCCTGAAGAGGATCAAGAGCCGGCTGTCGCTGGTGTGCTCGATCATGATCTTCGCGGGTTTCTTTGACCTGTTCTGGCTGATCGAGCCGAACTTTAAGGACGCGGCGCGCAACCTGCATTTCAGCTGGGGAATTCTGGAGTACATCGCGGTGCCGGGGGCGCTGTTCAGTTTCTGGCTGGTGTACTACTTCTCCGCATTGAAGCAGCGGCCGCTGATTGCGACCAACGACCCGCATCTTGCGGAGATTCTGGAGCATGACTATGCCCACGCATGATCCGCACGATCCGAAGCTGGATCCGAAAGAGCACTACGACGAGGCGTCGGTTCGTGAAGGCTACGAACTTTCGGACGCGAACACCGGCGGGATCGCGGTTTTCCTGGTGTCGCTGTTCATTTCCGTCGGCGTGTTTTTCGTCTTCTGTTTCGGTATGGGGAAGGTGATCAACAACGGGCTGGACAAGTCCGACGGGCCGCCGAACAAGTGGAACGCGCCGAATCAGATTGCGCCGCGGAAAGCGATCCAGTCGAATCCGGCGCTGGAGCAGGAGCAACTGGCAAAGCTGACGCAGCAATTTCCCACGCCGCGCCTGGAACTGGACGACGGGAATCAGGACCTGACGGATCTGCACGGACGCGAGGACCTGCTGCTGGATAACTACACATGGGTGGATAAGCCGGGCGGGGCGGTGAGGATTCCGATTGAGCGGGCGATGGAGTTGATCGCGCAGCGTGGGTTGCCGGTTGCTCCGGCAGAGCAGCGTCAGGCGCTGATGATGGGCGACGCGGCACCGCATGTGCAGATGCCGCTGACCGATGGATTTGCGCGAACTGGGTACGAGCAGGAACTGCATGGCGCGCCGGAGCAAGCGGGAGAACAGGCTTCGACGAAAGCGAATAACCAGTAGAAACAGGGTGCAGGGTACAGGTAGCAGGGAACAGGAAAATGCAGAGCGGCGGGATAACGCGGAGATGGGCGAAGGCGGCGGGGATGGCGCTCGCTTGCGGGTTCATGCTCGCGTGTGGGTTGCCGGTGTTTGCGCAGGGGCAGTTCTTTGGTTATGAGAAGCCGGGAACTCCCTCGGATCAGCAACCCCTTCTGCTGAAGAAAATCAGCGTCGAGCAGCGGCTGAATACACAGGTTCCGCTGAATCTTGAATTTCGCGATGAGACGGGCAAGACGGTTCATCTGGGCGACTACTTCGGAAAGAAGCCGGTGATTCTGTCGCTGGTCTACTTCGAGTGCAAGATTCTTTGCCCGGAGGAAATCGACGGGCTGGTTGGCGCGCTGGAGATGATGAAGTTCAATCCAGATCACGATTTCAATGTGGTGCTGGTGAGCATCGACGCGAGGGAGACTCCGGCCATCGCGGCGCGGGAGAAGGCGTTCTACATGAAACGCTACGGGCGGCCGCAGGATGTGAATGGCTGGCATTTTTTGACCGGACAGGAGCCGGCGATTCGCGCTTTGGCGAGCGCTGTGGGATTTGGCTACGTGCCGATGCAGGGTCCGGACGGGAAGATGACGCAGTTTGCGCATGCGAGCGCGGTCGAGATCGTGACGCCGGAAGGGCGATTGGCGCAGTACTACCTGGGCGTGGAGTTCTCCCCGAAGGATTTGCAGTTGGGTCTGGTGGAGGCGTCGCACGGCACGATTGGTTCGCGGGTCGATAATTTGCTGACTTACTGTTACCAATACGATCCGACGCAGAATCGGCACACGCTGATGTACATTCGGATTTTTCAGGCGGGGGGAGTGCTGACAGTTTTGTTTCTGGGGATGTTCCTGGTGATGAACTTCCGGCGCGACATACGGGAAGCGCGACAACAGAAGACACAATGGGTGAACGGATAGACGATGCATTTCATCAGTCCGGTACTTTGGCAATTCTTAATTAAGTGGCTTACGTTCTTCGCGATCTTCCCGCCGGAAGCGTCGACGATTGCGCCGTATGCGGACGCGCTTTATTTCTTCCTGGTGCTGATCTCGGTAGTCGGGCTGGTGGCGGTCGCGATCCTGGTGATTACGTTCTCGATCCGATACCGGAAGGACCGGAATCCCGTGGCCACGCAGATTGAAGGATCGACGCTGCTGGAGGCGACGTGGACGATCATTCCGCTGATCCTCTTCATGATTTGTTTCGTGTGGGGCGCGTTGCTGTACTTCAGGATTTACAGCCCGCCGACGAATGCGATGAACGTTTACGTGGTCGGCAAGCAGTGGATGTGGAAGGTGGAGCATCCAGGCGGGCAGCATGAAATTAACTCGCTGCATATTCCGATCAACCGGCCGATTCAGATCACGCTGATTTCGCAGGACGTCTTTCACAGTTTCTCGATTCCGGCTTTCCGCGTGAAGCGCGAGGCGATACCGGGGCGGTATAACACGGAGTGGTTCGAAGCCACGACGCCGGGGACGTATCACCTGTTTTGCACGCAGTACTGCGGCACGCTGCACTCGCAGATGATCGGCGAAGTGGTGGCGATGACGGAGGAGGATTACGAAGCGTGGGCGGCGAGCTCGACCAGCGGCAACTCCCTGGCACAGAACGGGGAGCGGCTGTTCGCGAGCCTGGGATGCAATTCCTGCCATAACAGCGGGCCGAATGCGCATGGTCCGAACCTGGCGAATGTGTACGGGTCGCATCTGCAGCTGAAGGACGGATCATTTGTAACCGTGGATGATGCATTCTTGCGGGACACGATTTTGAATCCGACCATGCATGAAATTGCGGGATTCGCGCCGATCATGCCAACGTATCAGGGGCAGGTAAGCGAGGAAGGTCTAATCGATCTTGTGGAGTACATCCGGCGGCTGGATTCGCAGTACCGGATCGACCAGACGATTGACAACAGCGCTGGGCAGCCTATTCAGACGGGCGCAGCGCCGCCGGGGACATCGTCTCCGACGCTTGCGCCAGGGACGGTGAAGCAATGAGCACAATTCTGACACTGCCGGACCAGTCGACAGCCACGCTGCCGAAGGTTTCGTATCTGAGCAAAGAGTACGGGCTGAAGAGCTGGCTGCTGACGGGCGACCACAAGCGGATCGCGATGCTGTATCTGATCTCGATCACGTTCTTCTTCTTTATTGGCGGGGCGATGGCGGGGCTTATTCGGCTGGAACTGCTGACGCCGCCGAGCGATCTGCTGGCCGCGGACACCTACAACAAGGTGTTTACGGCGCACGGCATCATTATGGTCTTCCTGTTTCTGGTGCCGTCGGTGCCGGCGACGATTGGGAATTTCGTGATTCCGATCATGGTGGGCGCGAAGGACCTGGCATTTCCGAAGATCAATTTGCTGAGCTGGTATCTGTACGTCGCGGCCGGGTGCATGGTGATCGCCGCGCTGGTTTCTGGGGGCGTGGATACCGGCTGGACGTTCACGACACCGCTGAGCACGCATTATCTAAACACGCATGTGATCACAGCGGGGCTGGCAGTGTTTATTGCCGGGTTCAGTTCGATCTTTACCGGGCTGAATTTCATCGTGA
>Ga0302325_10008117_pt1 | contig 23139 bp, 34 predicted proteins | sample Palsa_T0_2_FD_201948 | JGI IMG/M metagenome (GOLD analysis project Ga0302325, IMG submission 201948) | Peat permafrost microbial communities from Stordalen Mire near Abisko, Sweden - Palsa_T0_2 | ecosystem: Environmental > Terrestrial > Soil > Palsa > Peat permafrost | place: Sweden: Abisko... | reverse complement strand
CAATCATCAGGTTAGGTACTAGGAAGAATCTCTACTAAGTAGTACTACTTACACTTTCGCCACTAGCACTATTACATCCAAGGTCAACTCCAAAACAACCTGACGGACCGAAAGCGAACTCTCTAACTAGAATAGGGACTATTGACAATACTTGCTCGCAACCCAGAACGCTTCGCAGGCGTCCGAACTCCAGGAGCCCCGAAAGAATCTCTTGTCGGCCTCTCCAGTGCCCTCTTCGCAACAATTGTCACATCCTGAGGAAGTGCAACCACGATATTTTTGTCTTGTCCAAACCGGAAATTGTCACTGACTACTTCATCAGAGTACCTCCTGATCTTGTATGGTTCGGAGTGATTTTGTTGAATCTTGCGAAAGTCCCATGTGATAACATACGAACCAACACTGCCATGATTAGCCCCGTAAGAATGCAGGAAACCTTGTTACTATCGTCGTCTCCCTCTCATTGAGCCCAGTGTTGAACTTGGCAGCGGTGAAATTCATTTTTTGGCCGGCATTGATATTCAGCCATGCGACGTGCTGTGGCCTTGCTATTAGCTTTGATTGAAGCGTGGTTACTTTAATTGTAGGCGCCGGGGTCGAGGTTTCACGTCTTTCCCAAAACTTCTTTGGAATCCAAGCTGGCCTTCATATTTCCCATCCTTTATGAGCACGTCTATAAGCAGCAAGTAGGTGCTGCAGGTTGCTAGAATCCAACGTCCATCAGCCGAAACATCAAGACCAGTAATCGCTTCGCCTAGAGCAGGTAATGTCACCTTCGCCCGTATGCCCACCCGGTCGAACAGACGAATGTCTCCTTTCTCGCTAGCCACAGCGATATATCCAGCTTCCGTAGTAGCCATCGCCGAGAATTGGTTCTTGGAAACATACTGCTGATGCTGTGACTCAACAAGTTTGTTGCCAGATAACCGAGGATCAATGCGAAAGAGGGCGTTGTGAGAAACTCCCAAGAGTGTCTGTTCTGGCGTCATCTGTGCAAATTTGCTTTCGGGACCGAAACTCTTCAGAGAAATGTCCTCATGGACTTTCCAATCTTCAACGACCTTACCCACCTCTAGATCCATTCGATACAGGCTCGAGGGATCATCAGGATTTTGAAGAACCAGCGACGCATCTTGTTGGTGTAACATGACCTATCGAGTTACAATTCTCATCTGGGGAGATTTTACCCTAGAAGGCACAAAAGTCTTTCCACTTGGCGTACTGACGTGGGTGATCGATGTTGAATACTCTAAAGGAATCAGCAGGCATCACAGCAAAGTTATTAACCTAGATTGTCATCGACTGTGTGCTTGAAAACACCGATACGGTCGCCTCGGACGACGAAGGAACGATCGGAATTATAGCCAACAGCGAGTGCACTATTCCGGGCATCTGTTGCCGGCATACGACCCTGAGACTCGTACTCCTCATCATCGTCGTAACTTTCTGTACCTGTATGTTTAGTTTGGGATCTTTCATGCCCATCTACCTTCTGTCGGGTCGTGAGAATCACCACCGTCCTCAGCCTCATCTTCATCCTCTTCCTCATCCTCAGATTGGTCAGGCATTTCGACATCCCCTTGGAAGGCTTGCAAGACATACTCTCTTTCATCATCCTTACTTTTCATCCACCTTTGCTGGTTCAATCGTTCCCAAAGTGCCCGCATCACACCCTCTTGAAAAGTCTCCTCAGTTGCAATGTCATGAAACCGAAGTAACCAGGAGTACGCCCGAGAGTTTTCATCGAAGTAATTCCATATGAATGAAAGATGTTCCTGCAATCAGAAACCTTTCTTTAGCCCAGATGATGGATGTACATAATTAAAAACAGGGTTCATCTCGGCCTCCATCGATTGACAAAGCCAAGTTTTCTTTGGCGTTGTGACTGTTAACCAATCTTAACGTCAGCAAGCGAAAAGCACAGGCGGTGTGGAGATACACTCCCAATTTCCAGCGTCGATTACCGAAGCGGTGACATTGTTGTCCTGTAACATAAAAACACCTTCAACGGCATCAAAAAGATGGAGTTGGGCAGGCACTCGAGCAAGAAGATCCGAGGAGCTTCCAGTGGGTATCTTCAAAGCCGGGGGAGCTGTGGTTGTTGAGATTGTCAAAGATTTGAGATTGAGATTTTCGATGGGGCTGGTCGGCACGGACACATTTGGAGATGAGGAGGGAATAGGCGAGTTTCTAGGCGATTAAAGAGGTTCTTGGGACTCGTCTTACGCGAAATTAAACTGCTCCAAATCTGCTTCCGTGGCCTGGTCATGTGGCTTGTTAAATTTTCGTTCCCACATGCACTGGTATGCTAAGGAGAAAGTCGTTAGCGGGTCCTAATCAAGACAAGGAGGAATTACCCACGAGCTCGAATGTGTGAGAGACACCTGGCTGAGTTGCCGTATCACAAATGAACTTATAGACATCTCCCGGATCTCCAGAAAGATCACGCCACGCAAGCACCACAGATCCCTTTGTAATGTTGCTGCGGAAATGCAGCGACTCGTCGAGCAGGAAAACCCGCTCGTCTTTGCTGTCTACAAAGGAATCAGTACAGCGACGGTAGTAGGCCCACCATCAAGATCAAGATCATCATTTTCCGACAGCTGCTCTTCGCCCTCCTCATAAGCCCGTTGTATGACCAGCTGATAGTTGAACTCTGTGGTCGTGCGCCGAATGGACGCGGCAGCATCCTTGAAGCTGGAGAAAATCAGCTGGGGATGCGAGACATGAACCTTACATGCATTCACTCGTGCCCTTGACCGAGTTCTTTGGCCGGACAAGATAGAGCTGGCCTGACGAGATCTGAACAATTTCCGTCTTATCGGGGTCGCCCCAGATAAAGCGTCCCAAGCCTTTGAGGACAAACATGAGCAGCACAACAACGATTTTTGGCTCCGGTGTGCGGCGATGAATGAGCTCTGGTCTGCCTTGGTCAACAAAGAGTGATCGCCGGTCGCATTTACGCACATATCACGTAATAAATCAAACAAAAAACGTTATCTTTTCTAAATTTAAACAACATGTAAATTTCCTTTCTCGAGCTGCAGGCGGCAACAGAAATTTGTATGTGCCTCGCCCTACGACTGTTTCGGCCTGCGCTTGCTCAACGGCGAATTTTCTTCTCAAGAAGCCTATCGCTTCCGTCCCGAAATCGAACATGGAACTTGCCAAGCCCAAGCTCGTCCCTCAACGACTCGGACAGTTCGAGTGGTTCCAAACCGCAAGGTGAGCCGCTGCTGCCTCAATCGAAGAAGATTTCTCAAAACACGAGAAGGGGAAAAGCGAGCCAAATATCAGCAACCCGCTTGGCTACGGATGCTCAACATACTGGCTTCCATCCTCGCAATCACGCAGGCGGGGATATGCAGTCTACATCCGCGAAACCAACAAACCACATGAAAACGAAGGGGAAATCGGATGAATCATGGGTTGCGCGAAAAGCCGCGTTAAGAGCTAGATACCCAGAAGGGTGGAAGCCTGTTCGAAAGATTTCACCGGAGGCAATGGAAGGGATTAGAATTCTTCACCGTCAGGTACACTCACATCTGTGGCAAAACTGATTTCTTTAAAGAGACCTCAATTCACTAATACCGAACTGGGAGAGTTCTTCAAAATATCGCCCGAAGCTATTCGAAGGATATTGAAAAATAGTTGGAAACCCACAGCAGAAGAGCAGACAACAAGAATTGAGCGATGGCAGCGGAGACGCCAAAGAATAGCCGCAGAGGCCATTAAAAGACACGCGTTTCGCGAACAAGCTACTTCATTGCAACGTTATAAACATAATTTGGATAGCTCGGCGATGCATACGAAAATGAATCATGCGGTGCCCTTTGCAAGGAGCAACTTCGAGATTAGCGGAGGGCGTACACAGCCAGCACGGCGTCCCGAGCGACTTCCATTCTCGAGCATCTCGCGGAGCTCGAACAACTCTCCGCCGAATCTAAATGACAAGCCTATCCGGTCACCTCGCCACTTCCGGCCTTCATCCATGGGCGTCCGAACAATAAATGACTCGGATAAAAGATACTAAATCAGATACCCTCGCCAGTGGCCTGAAAATCCACGTGCGACTTGTTCTTCCAGATGCGATATTATGACTGACCAAGAAGTCTATCGCCAGCTTCAACTAATGCCTAAAGAATCAGCAGATCGCAGGAGGTTGAACCTTCAATTCCTTGGACACATGTTGATCTGTAGTCCCATATTTCAAGTCACTCAACTCTTCGGATACACTATTACGGTCAGCGAAAGAGATTTCGTAGACAAAGATGAACCGTTTTAAGCTTCTAAATGAGTGATCGATTTCTTCCTGAATCTTATCCATCTCTTCCCGCAGCTTGTGAGCCGCACTTTTCAACTCGGGCACAACAGATGCTAATCTGACCGTTGTATCGACTTGAGGCCCCTCAAATATCTAGTTCGATCAGTGGCGATCAAGATAGGAATTACTGCAGAGTCAATCTCAGTCTCGCGCCCTCTAGATTCCGCGGCGGTAGCTTCTCTTTCTGCTCGTTTTTTCGCAATCATGTTGTCACCCATGCGGCACTCCAAGTTGATCTGTTTAAGTGCCGACTCACAGACTACATTTCGTTGAGTCTGGATATCCCGAAATAGTTGGCGGACTAACGGACTGGACCGTTTGGAGGACGGAAAATATGTGCTGAACTCCGAAAGAGTGAGCACATCGCGTATACCAGCTTTCTGCAGCAGGAAGGACCGTAGAATAGTTTCTTCTGTGGGAGTCATTCCTTGGAGTCGATTGATTGAGCAAAACAAAACGCGTAGCCGGGACGGGACGTCCCAGCCATGTAGAGAAACCTAACCCAAGAAGGCAGACCGGCCGCAATGATTGGCCATAACGTAAATATACCACCGTCTCACTGAAAAGGTAACATTAAATCTCAAGCAGAGAAGCTAATCGCGGAAACCGGAAAGACCATTGTGAGAGCTCGGAGATACTTGGAGATAGTCCTGATGCACAGAACGCGCCAATAATCGTGATATAGGCCAAAGATCATGATGAGATGGAACCTGCCTCCCGGCTAGTAAATTTCAAAGCCAACTGACCAATGCTGCAAAATATCCCACTTTACCAACGCGCGTATAAATACATATCCCCGTTCTAGCGCGCTTCGTACAATGTTCAAAGTCAACGACAAAGTGCTATGTTATCACGGACCCTTTCTATACGAGGCTACTGTACGCTACTCTCTGGAATGCCGTGGCTGATTTCAACAGGTGCTGGAAGCAGAGAACAGGTCGGGCAAGGGAACCGAAGGGGTCGGCCCACACTACAAAGTCCACTATAAAGGCTGGAAGAGAACGTGCGTCTTCATCCCTTGTGCTGCGTTCAGAAGATTGACCGTTGTGTACAGTTGGGATGAATGGGTCCCTGAAGATCGTGTCTTGCCGCCTACCGAGGAAAATTACGCCCAGCAGCAAAAGCTACGGGAGCTTGCCAACCCAATCCCGACTCCAGCGCCGAAGAAGAAAGGCGGCGTCCCGGACGGGAAGAAAGGCGCGGGTGCAGCCGGAGGGGAATCTGCTCCCAAAGGAGTCAAGCGATCGAGAGACCATGATCTTGAGAAGGTACGCGGCTCGACTACTCCATTGACTGGTTCTAGCAGAGCGACTTCTTGAACCGTCCGGAGATCAAACTCAACATACCGGATACATTGAAGGGCATCCTTGTAGACGACTGGGAGAATGTCACAAAACATCAACAGGTTAACTTTTATCCTTTTTGGCTTACGCTGCGCAGCTCGTACCGCTACCCAGAAAACCGAATGTTATGGACATCTTGAAAGCCTACAGCGCATCAGAGAAATCGAGTCACCCTAGAAGACCAGGCTCCGCAGAAGCCGACATTTTTGAGGAAGTCATTTCCGGAATTAAAGTCTACTTTGACCGATGTCTCGGTAATATTTTGTTGTACAGATTTGAGCGACAGCAATACGTTGATGTTCGGCGTTCCAACGATGGAAAAGAGATGAGTGATATTTACGGGGCAGAGCATCTACTCCGGCTTTTTGGTACCTTTTCTGTCGTCCATCACGTTGATTTTATCAGTTTCCTTACCCGGCTTAATTGCACACACCAGCATGGATCAACAGAGTATACAAACGCTGAAAGAACATATTGAGGGAATTCTCAGGTAGTTTCCATTTTCCTTATTGCCTTACGATTAGGTATATGGCCAAAAATCGCGACGATCTATTTGAAAAAAGGTATGAGGACACGTCGGCGCAGTACCAGAGAGAGCCTCTTTAGCGGGCGAGTCACGAATGCCCGCGAGAACAGGAGATCATATTCGTTCATGGATTTACTTCAATTAGCATAGCGAAACCTTTTCGTATTCAGATAGCTACTTTGGTCCGGTTGCTGGGACAGGAAAGTTACGGCTATGGTCAGTATAAGCGCAGTTTGGTACAGAAGTACATATTCAAAACGGCTCCTTTTACACTTCGAATATCTGTCTTAACTCGGTTTATAATGTCATTCTTGGCGTCGTCTGAAGTCGCATTGAAGCCGTAGCCACCAAAAGGAGCCGACGTATAGATTTGATTATTCAGGTAGACGAGTAGGTCCTCTGTTGCGAAAGAGAGTTCGTTATGGGCAACGGTCTCGCCGCTCGCGACCAGTGCTGTAAGCATTGTCGACAATTCTGTCAACTTGTCGGGGATGGTTTCGCTTGGTGGTTCGATAGACGAGTCTTTGTCAAGGGGAACAGCGGGTAGATTCTCTACTTCATTAGTACTTGACAGGAAAACATAATGAACACAGACCTGAGAGGTCTTGGGCCAGCTGCGTGATTTTTATGAGGACGTGCTGTTGGAAATCCCGTCGGGCGCTGACCACCCGTCTCAATAAGGGTTGGATCAGCAGCTACAAAATAAGTGATGAATGAAAGTCTAGCACCTTGGCAACAAGATAAATCGTAGCAGTAGCTCCGGCAGTGAGGTACAAAACGAGAAGGAGACGCCTTAAAGTGACAAGAGGCGGCAGTGAAGTTTGGGAAGGCGCAAATTCGGGATACGTGATAAACTCGCCGACGGTTAGATCGAGAGGCCGCGAAGTACTCTGCACATTGCTAGGAGCTGGTCTCTGTACGACTGACTTGGAGAGCGCGAGCGCATCTCTTTGTTTCTGCACCTGGCTGTCTTCTGTCCCCATCCAGGCAGGCTCAACATGAGATTGTCATTCACTCAGTCAGAATCACTCCGACGGTCCGAGCTTTGGAGGTTGCCTAGGTGACATAGATACGTAAGCCACACGGATCGGCGCTTTGCTGCGAGCCTGTGGATTGTGTTGGTTGGTTCGTGGAGTCGTGGACCGCCAACATCGACGTCCGCGGATGGAGGGCCCTGACGATGTCGACGAAGATGAGCTTGCTCTTGCAATGTCCACAGAGCTCTCACGTCCAAGCGCGAGTCTGCCTCCTCGCCGGGCTCGATCCTTTACTTCTCTGCGGGATGAGCAGGTTGTCTCCCTCGCGATCTACGCTGACCATCCAAGCCATCTGTAGATATATTGCCTCTCAAGCCGGCTGGGGAGCCCCGGGCAATAAGAATTCAAAATCACTCACTTGACAATCAGGACAACGATAATCCGGATGGGCTCTGGGCTAGTAGCGTCACGGTAACCGACCCGTCAATTGTCAAAGGCACGCAGAGTAAAGGCTTGCAGGCTGCGTCCGGCTATGTTGGTCAGATCCTTTGCGGGACACAAAGCTCACTGCCTAGTTTGGCTTTGTACCGTGGAGACCTTTGAGGTAGTGCATTCAGTGATTGGGTCATTAACAGCAAGGGCCGCATCCTGAAGACGCATAAAAGATATTCAGAATTCTATTCTCTACGACAGAATCTATGCATGGCTTTTCCTCGTCACGAGAAATTGATACCCCCGCTGCCTCCCAAATCGATTGTCTGTATTAAACCTCTAAGATACAATCCTGATACAATGTAGCCAAGTTTAGGCCGTCCTTTCTCGAGAAAAGGCGCAGAGGTCTCGAATTGTTTTTATCGACTGTCCTCCTGATGCCCGAACTGGGTTGCTCTCCGATTGTTAAGAAGGTATTACTGAATTATGATCTAAGAGCTCACTGTAAGTGGTGGTTTGTTTAGTTCACAGATTCCCAGGGGAGTTTTGGTTTTCTCGGCAGATCAACGATGTACATATATAGCTGTCACTAACCTGTATTATTTTGACAATATGATCAACTTTGGATACGAGCAAGGTCTCTTCTATACTCTCACCATCGCTGTCCGTCTCGTTTCAGCAGCAGTGGCCAGCTGATCTCGCTGCACCTCCTTAAGGACCTTTTCTCTGAGGCCGTTCCGTTCCCCGTCCCCAAACAGACATTCCCAAAGTTCCCCGGTCTCCACCACTTCACCAATCCCCCGTCGCTCTAGGAGCCTCCCAATATGTTGTTGAAGGTCCTTTGCCTCGCTCTTGTCAAGCTGAGGACCAAACGATGGCTTCAACTTCTGCTCGACCGGGTTTCCGCTCTCGAGTTTACCTTTCCAACTTCCTAGACGTTTCTGACTGGAGAGCTCGAGAACTCGCTCCTCCACCGTTCCATTCACAGTGTAGAGCCATACAAACGTGGGTTTGGTCTGTCCGAGTCGATGAATCCGAGAAACAGCTTGAAGCTCTATCGCCGAGTTAATGAGTGGCTCAACCAGGAAGCAATGTGTTGCGTTGATCAAGCTTAACCCCGATGACTGTGATTGAGAATGCAGCATAAAGACTTGGATTTCAGCAGAGCTCTTGAAGAGCTTGACAGCGTCCTTGTCTCTACGTTGCTTCTGATCGAAACGAACATATCCGATTCCATTCAGCTTGAAAGAGCGCTCCATGACATCCAGAACATCGCTCCACTGGCTGAATACCACAGCCTTCGCTCCTCCTTGAGATTGGATCCACAGAAGATGTCGAGTCAGGTTATCGATCTTGGATCCAAAAGATGTCCTTAGCTCGACACGTTGAATCTGCTGTAGGACTTTGGTATCTATTGCATCATATATCGCTTCTGAAAATGAATGATCGTGATGACTAGCCTCTGATTCTCGAAGCACCACATCAGCTTTCTGGGTTGCTATCTTGTGCCAGTCATGATTCGTTAGTCTTTCTTTGCAGACCGGGCAGGTATGATGGCTTTTCAACCAAATCTGAAGGCAGGAGAAGCAAAACAAATGACCGCATTTGGTCAATGAGCCGATATCAAACGTGCTCTGGCAAATAACACAAAGTCTTTCTTGATCCACCTTATTCTGCCAAGATTTCAACTCCTGCAAATATCGACGTCGAGCCAGGTTTCGAGATATCTTGGGTTCAAGCTCAGCTTCAGATCGCAATAGCTTCTCCAAGTCTTCTTCAACGTTGTCGCCCGTGTAATTTTCAAGAGTATCCTATTTGACTTAGCACAGGCCGCTCTCGGGAAGTTACCGAAACAAGCTGCAATTGACGATAGTACTCAATTCGAGCATTATAGACTACCCGAAACAATTCAACCTCCCTACATGCGTCAGACTTATAAACGAACCACGTACTTCTCTAATGCAGCGTTTGCTCGGTTTTGATCAGCCAGGCATTGTTGAAGTCGTTTGATTTCCAGCTGCCCGATTGCTAACTCATTTCGTCTCCAGTTAGAGGAGTCCTTGATATCTCCGGAATTGAAGCCGGTATCCTCTCCAATATTGCCGACAAGTGATCGCAGCACATCAACTACGCCTTTGAGATCTGTGAACTCGTAGTCCCGGGGTGGATCAGACTGTGGAAGAACAGGCTGAATCTCTTCGCGTATCTTCCACAATTCTGATTGCAATGGTGTTAACTCGATGCCCAAGTTCTTCTGGCGTAAAATATCGTCCCGAACCAACTCATTGAGGAAGCCGCTTGTTGCCTGGATTCGCCCTGCGACAGCTTGTCGGAGAACCTCTTGGTAAGCTGAAGCTTCTTCTTGCACGTCGAGTCCGGCTTGATATTCCCTAGGATCATTTAGCGCAGTTTAATACCAGAGAATACTCGCCATCCGGATCCACAGTCTGATCGAGGAGTGGCAGGCGAAGTTTTTGTATTATTTTCTCCCGCCATTCATCCATTCTATTGGCTTGCTCGTTCATCTGATCTACGAGGGGCTGCAGACGCTCAAAAATCTTCCGAGTAACGATCCCTCCAGAGAATTCCGAGTGTTTTAATTCTGGAATCTCAACAAACTGTTGTTCAGCAGCCATGCCGTCGAGTCGTCTTATCAAGTGATTGGCGCGCCGAATGGGGTGACGAAGTATCTACGACGTTAGGATTACTCAGAGATTACCGTACCTCGCGTCGTAATTTTTCTGCTTCATCATAGAGGCGGGTCTCTTCAGCTTCGTTTTTGAGCTGGAAGTTCGCGCTGGCCATCATGAACGTGGCGCGATGTTGAAGTTCTTGAAGATCGCGAAGCTCGTTGGCTCGCTTCGTTCGTAGATATTGTCTTCTTTTGGCTCGGCGTTCATCCTGAATATCTTCGTCATCGCTTTCTGTAGAGTATTCTGATTCATTGTCCATGTTTGCCTTATCTTGTAGAGCTAGAAGTTCCTCCTGCTTCGCAGTCGTCCGCTTTTGTACATCCTGAAGAACGCTTGACCATAACTCCAAAGCTCGATCATGGGCTTTAGTAGAGTCGTATATCTGACCACGTTTTATTCTTGAAATGAAAAATTCCCTCTCGTCACGATTGATAGTAGTGCAAGTATCTTCATACAGCTTTTCGAGAACTTCATCCATGGTCTGCATCTCCTTGTTTCCGGTTCTCCAGGTTCCCACTCCAGGATGAGAACATGCCTGACGCAACCGAACTATGAAATGTCAGTCTCACGTTAATTGTAATAATTACCGAGCCATTTCTTCATTTTATCTGCAATCCGATCATTCAAATCCCAGTTCGGTCGGACGGGAGTTCCGGACGGAGTTAAACCGCAATCATCAAGCATCTGCTCAAAGATATGCTGATAATTGATCTCTTCCACCGCAGTAAAGTCAACAGAGAGTAGCGTCTTTGTCTGGGGAGGGAGTGTCATTTCATCCCTCACCGAATGTTTGGTATTACGACAGACCAGAGGAAGGAATATTTTGTAGAAATTGTTCCAGTCTTGACAAAGTCGTGTCCACAGAGACACATTGCCAGCGACGGGGTGGTATTGAAGGAATACGAGCAATCCATACAAGTCCGAGATGTCTTTTTTGCACGGTGTTCCCGATACGCACCAAGCATTCTATTGAGATAAGTAGTTTCATTTTGGGGGCTTACGGTGCGAGGCAGCATGCAAGCTACGGTCGCTGCGCTTGTGACAGAACCCTCTATCATTTGAGCTTCATCCAGACAGACTCTCCACCACTGAAACTCCATCAGAGGACTTCGACGAGGTGGACGGATCTTCTTATAGCGCATACTGCGATCCGGAGGCGGTCTTGCGTAGTATACTTCTTTTGAAAGCACGGGGTACGTTGCAAGAATGACATCGAACTCTAAGAAATTGTCATAGTTGAAATCTGCGGGCAGATTCTGTATCCCAGGATACGTAAAAACCTTCAACGACGGAGCCTTTTCAGCGAACTCTCCTTCCCATTGCGATACTTGAGAGAGATCAGCCAAAAGAAAGAATTGGAAATACATATTGTCGGAGGAGTAATAATAATGGTAGCCTTGCTAGAACGAAGGGAATGGCTTTCAGTGACACCATTTCTGTCGACGGCAACTTCCGATGGCATGGGATTGATAAGTATCAGGTCGATCATCTCGATTGTTTTCCCAAGTCCCATTTCCTGCAGTAAGAACCGAACTGAAGAAGATCGTACCTCAGCAAGAATTCCACCCAGTATGGGTCGTGGAATAAAAGAGTTGAAAACCCAAGCCTCGTTAAGAGTCAAGAAACCTTGGTATCTATTTATATATATAGTCCTATCACTGAGATCTGTGGCCGTCTCCCAAAGCGGCGGAAGCTCTTCCGGCGACCGCGTGTCGCTATTGGCAGTAATGGGTCTTATACTAGGCGCGTAGCGTTCGCGTCGTAGCATCCAACCAATGGCTCTTTTCTGAAATGGGAACAATCGGCAGGAAAGGGAAGGATGCTGTAACGTCTCCTCAAATTCTCGATTTTCGTCATTCTTTGGCAACGTTCCAACATCAGCATAGAATTGTTCGGCGGTAACTGACTCGCGCGGCTGCTCATATGCGGACTCAATTATCGAAAGTCTGTCCTTTAAACTGAGTTTGGATACCCGTAACAGATTGTTATCAAATCGTATCTCTATGATGAAGGACACCGCTGCCTGCTCGATTGATCCTTGACGTTGACGGAAAGTGGTAGACGTTAAACAGCGAAGACATGAACTTATAGATGCGTCCTTGTGTGCGAGAGTTTGATACCAAGTGATCTTGTCTACTACTTCCGCGTCCTCCGCTCCGCAAACAAATGCAAACAGCACGTCGTCCGTTTGAGGATTAGAAATCGAGAGGACGGGGTCATCAAACGTGATAGCTGTTTCCGTCGTGGATGTTTCGGTAGCGGCGCTCGTTGAGTGCAAAGACGAGAGACTGTTGTCCACCAACTGGCACTGAATGGTAAACTCAAGAATCGCTGCCCATTCGTCGTCCTCTGACCCGATTTTCCGGCGTTTCAGGGGTCGACCCGCAGAGCCGTCTTCCGTTTCCTTGGCAGCAAGCTGTTTGCACGCAGCTTCATCTAGAAATGTCCTTTGAGCAGCCGAAAGAAGAAGTGTACGGCGGGACATGGAACAACCCCGTTGGTTGATGCGCAGTTGTTGGACGGAGGCAAAAATGGCGAGCGGGTGAGTCTCTGCCGATCAGATCAATCATTTAGAGTACGGCACGGCTTATGTATTTCCGGGCCCTGGTTGGTGGAGGACCGGTCGGACTGCTGCATTTTGACTAATCTCTGGCGCTCCATGAGATGTTAATTAAACTTGATCCTTACCTGCCTGATATGGTAAACGGTTTTTCCCTGCTGCGTTCATTTGAAGCAAGTCGGAGGCTATTGTTGCGGAAGCAGATGTGACGTTGTTAAGAAAATAAGCAACAGATAATATCTACTCAGAGGTATATGTAGATATCGACCTAAGGGTTAAGTTCATGTAAGGTTCCAAAATCTCTAAGGTCGTACGGTCCATGGCCCCAATAGATGTCATTTCCTTGTTCATCTTCCCCGCAATCCCCCTCCGTATCCATGTAATAAACCTTCTTATCTCTAGCAAAAAACAACATTGCCCCATATCGGCACTCGAAATCACGGATCCAGCCGATTTCTACAGCAGGAAGTAATCCAATAGGTGTCTCCAACTGCACTACTACAGAGTCACACCCTGCGAGAAGGAAATTCCCGCTCCAGAATCCCCCGTCTTGACGCCGTCCCATGACAATATTCTTTTCTTGCATGGCAGGAAGTTTAATCAACTTATCGTTCCATCGCAATAGCCTGTAGTTGTCTGCCTTTTCCCATCCCACACGATCTTCCCACATTCGGAAGCAAATAGCAAGCACATTATAAAGCCCAGAGAAGAAATCTGATTCCTGCTCAGGTCTAAGTCTGCTGAGTATTGGAAGCGGTTGGCGCGGAATGGAGTCTGATGACAACGTTGAGACTGAATCACTAACTGATTCATCAAAATCTTCAGCTGTTTTGGTACGCACGATCGATTCGGAAGCTACTGGGGGAGTTAGACTGTTCTTGCCAATCGGGGATTTCGAAATGCGCTTTATCCTTTCGGATACTATCACGTTAGCCGGGGAAGTAATGAGGACAGACAAGATGGAGACACGGTGTTCGAAGATAAAGTAGGATCTATCGGGTTTGATTTTGTAGAGGTGACGTAGATATCGGCGCTATCCTTCGGTTGAATAGGAGCATACCGTGATAATCTAGAAAACTCCCGAGTGAGCCTTTTCGATAGTGTATCATTGTCTAAAGCGGGAGAGGCGATATTGATGGGAGAAGCACCAGAGCTTTTAACCACAATGTCCAGTCTCAAATGTGCAAGCTCCTGAGCAAGGATTTTTGGACGGCGTATCATCATCCTCTAATGTAGGAGAGAGGGGAGAGGTGGAGAAGATAGACGTGCGACCCGGACCCTTTATCACCGGAGAAATCTGAAGCTCGGAATCAAGGATGCGAGTCCATGGTAACTCTGTGTCGTAGAGAAGAGGGGAACCATGGGTAGGAGTTTCCGGAGAGAGGTCAACCAGTGTACCAGTAGCTGCCATGGTAATTCTCAGCTGGCCTAAATGAAGGAGTTTCAAAAGTGAGACGATCTTATTTACAGTGATCCGGCGGAAAGTACTGGTAGGCGCCGGGGACAGCGGGCCGTCTCCGACACGGGTAGTACTAAATAGACCCTCGAAAATAGAATCCTGAAGATCATTTCCACTGAGAAGTGGCAACCTAACACCGCCGGCATTCATAACTTCGCACCAGGCACATACACAGACAGCATGGCCGATATCGACGTCAACACAGCTCTGACAGCATTGTCAGAGTCCGCCCAACAAAAAGTCACCAAACCAAAGAAACGACGTCCCGCGCGCAAACAAGTCGAAGCAAAGAAACTAGCCGACCAGGCTCCCAAACAAACCGGCCACACCTACAACATATGGTACTCCAAGTGGTCTGGCGGCGACCACAACGACCCCTTCGCAGCAAAAGAACACGCAGAGACACGGTGCAGTATTGCCAGGGACTCAGGCTATACCAGAGCGGACCGGACGCAGGGGTCCTATTTCTGTCTATTCTTTGCGAGAGGGATGTGTCCTAATGGGTATGTCTTCTGTGTTTTTGAGAAATGAGAGCTAATTTGTAGACACACATGTTCTTATTTGCATCGTTTGCCGACGATACATGATATGTTTAGTCCTAATGTGGATTGCTTTGGCCGCGATAAACATGCCGATTACAGAGACGATATGGGCGGAGTGGGATCATTCATGCGACAGAATCTGACATTGTATGTCGGCAAGATACATGTCACGGACGATATTGAGGAGGTAGTAGCTCGACACTTCTCAGAATGGGGCGAAGTGGAACGGATACGGATATTGAACGCTCGAGGTGTTGCTTTTGTAACATACATGAATGAAGTCAATGCACAATTCGCCAAGGAAGCAATGATGCACCAGTCTCTGGATCATAATGAGATTCTGAATATACGATGGGCAACACAGGATCCAAATCCTCTGGCAATGTCAAGAGAGAAACGGAGGTTAGAAGAACAGGCGGCGGAAGCTATTCGACGGGCATTGCCGGCCGAGTTTTTGGAAGAGTTGGAAGCTCCGGATGGAGGCGAAAGTAAACGGCGACGACTGACAGAGGGAACATTTGGATTACCTGGATATGAGGCTCCAGATGAGATATGGTATAATCGAGAGTCGTTATCAGAACGGAAGATGTTAGAGAATACACCTGCAACAGCGAATGGAAATGCCGATGACGAGGAAGGAATATTTGGATCGGATACGCTACAAAGATTAAAGGCTCTCAAGGGAAAGGGAACGACAGCTACTCCCGCCACACTCTCCGGCATCGCCGGATTTGATGCATATTCAAGCAGTGATGAGGAGGAGACCGAAGAATAAATGAACAAAGACAGGTATGCCTCACGAATTGAGGTCAGACTTGGTTTGTTTATTTTCGCTACTCACATTCCGCGAGACGGCTGTTGCATTGACCTGCACCCATTGTCCTGTGCATGAGTGCTGAACCATACATATCGGGAGGATTCCGTGTATTTAGCCATCAGAAAGCGATAGAAACTATGTATAAACATACTGTTTTTGTAAAAGACGGACTTTCATGACATTGTTGAACTGAACACTTCCTCGACTTACAACCACAGTTAAATGAGATACCCTGGACACTCTTTCACCTTCCTCACTTCAGCGGACCTGCGATCTGAAATTGCTAAACAATGCTATGTCAATGAAATCTGTGTACAGCAGCCATGCATATCTACTTCCGTTTCTTGGTCGCTCGTCCCGTTACTCTCGCCTGAGCATCAGCAAATTCCTGTTCCGTAGGTTCCTTCCGTTTCCCTTTCTTTCCTCCGCTCGTTTCCTGAGCTTCCAGCGTTCCTATCAGACCGTCCAGCCATCCCTGCTGCCTCTGTCGAATCAATTTCCCTAATTCTCCTTCATCCATTCTGTTGACGGGTTTCTTTGCTCCAAGCTCTTTACTCAGTTCTTCTGCCTCCTTGGCTTCCTTCTCTGCAGCTTTCTTTCTCGCTTTGATGGCTTTGTCGGATGTGTCCTTTTTCCATCTTGGTTTTGTCTCAGCGGTTCCTTCGGCTATCGCGTCATTGACCATCTGAATAAATCTTGGCTCATCCTCATAGGAACAAGCCATGATGTTCTCGATAATGAATTTGACGCTCCCTTCACCGTCCTCATAAGCCTGCAACACATCTACCTTCTCTTCCTCGCTCCCTACCATTAACCCTCTTCACAGACAAAATTTTACCCTGGTACTTCTCCGAGAATTCCTTGATCGTATCGCCATTGACAACTCCATCCCACATCTCCGAGAACCATTCCTTCCAGTTAAAGTCCCCCTCCTCCGTCTCCTCAAGACTCCCCGTCGCATCATACCGTTTCCTGCGCGTCTCATCGCTCAGAATCGCATATGCAAACGCAATCTCCTGGAACTTTGTATGTGCCTGTTCCTTGTCCCCTTGCTTGTCCGGATGCCATTGCAGCGCTAACTTGCGATACGCGGTGCGGATTTCTGTGGCAGAGGCAGTTTGAGCGACGCCGAGGACTGTGTACGGATTTATTTCTGTGGGAGGATCGGACAGGTTCTCGGTGATGTCTTTGCGTTGGGACTGTTTGGACGCTTTTGTGGATTTCGATCTCGAGGGCATTGTATGCTGTGATGTTGAAGCGGAACGAGTGGCGCGATGCGCGTCAAGGGACCTCGTCTGGGAGTTCACACCTCAGTTTCCGGGTCGCGTTCAAAAGGGGAAAATTGGCCTGACTTGAGCGAAGATCGTTTCCAAGGCTGCGGATTAAGGCTGAGTTGGATTGACGAGCAGAAGGCAACAACAACATGTCACGACAGCCTCGCTTTGAGGAAATCGACGACATCGACGACCCAGAAGAGCTCGATCTTCCATCCTTTGGCGGCGGCTCATCATCCCTTCTGTCCCGCAATGATCTCCCTCAACCTTCCACGGGCGGCATGCCAGCTTCTGCAGACGGTGCATTCAAACCACACATGATATCACAGCAAGACCTCGAACAGTTCAAGTCATGGTCATGTGTCTACCCAGTCTACTTTGATGTCTCACGAACGCTGCGAGAAGGAAGAAGAGTCCCCCTCGCGCTTGCCACTCAAAATCCCATGGCAAAAGAATTGGCTGAAGCGGCTGCCTCACTCGGCATCCAATCTGTATTTGAGGTATCCTCCTTTTGCCAGGGTGTTCTAAACAACAGCCTAACAAAACGCATCCGAAAGACTGGTCAAATCCAGGTCGCATCCGAATTGCATACAGAACCGAGTCAGGGAGAAAGGGAGTCTATCAGAGTAAACAGGAATTATACGCTGCGCTTGCAGGATATCTTCAGAAACATCCTGTGACGAAGGAGAGTCCGATGAAAGTACAGATCCCGGGATTACAGGTGGATAAGATCCCTTCACCACCGGCGGTGCCCAAGGGATGGAAGATCAATGAGATATTGCCGGTTTATAGTCCTGCTTTAAGTGGTGGTGGGGTGAGTGATAATTTAATGAGGGATCTTATGAGGGAGGAGGGGATGCCGGAACCGGTGGTTGCGAAGAAGAAGGGAAAGAAGAAGTGATGATAGCGGTAATAGAAAATAGTGGAATGTATGATACGGCATCGCAGCGTCTTCGAAGAGCCAAGGCTACTCGTGCGTTGACAAATACATGTTGTGAGACTTCATAGATTACAGTTTATGGAGTTATACTACATTAATCTTCTTGCATATCCTCGTCCTCATCGTCGTCTCCCAACTCAATTGCATCAGGATTAGCCATAGGCGTATCTTCCTCGACTTCTTCCTCCTCCGGCTCCTTGTGTCCAGCACCACCACCCACAGTCCCAGAGGTAGACTCCACGAATCCCTCCAACGGGGCACTTTTCTCCAACGAGGCCATCGGATCATCTCCATCAACCCCGCCGTTCACATTGCCGCCAGTTGATTGTCCCGCCATAGCAGCGGCTACCAAACCCACATCAGTATTATACTGAGCCTGTACACTTCTCTTGATTCGTAACATTTCCTACCATCAGCATCATCCTTGAATATGAAAGAAATAGAAAAGGAGAGCGCATACCTTGAAAGTATCCTCATTCCCGTGTTTGACTTCGAATGCATGCCAGACCTCCCAGTACTGCGGACTCGTCCTCGGATCAGCAAATTGGCTGCCGTGAGCATAAATGCTTCTAGCCCGATCAATCTCCCCGACCCGCCGTTCCATACTCGCAAATCTTAAACACATCTCCTTGGCCTCTTTATCAGGCAGCACTTCAATCGCCTTCTCATAAATCGGTCTCGTCGACGTGATTCCAAACCCTGCAGCCGATTTCGTGATATAAAACTCAAACATTTCAAATCTGTCTTCATCGCTTACAGCTTTGGTAGCGCGTTCATAGATCCGCATGGCATGTCGTGCCAGTCCGTGTTTCTCCTCTAAATCCCCGTAGAGGAGGTATAATGGTTTGGCGAATTTCGGGGGGCATCCATTGAGTGCTTGTTCGAAGAGGTCGCGCGCACGCTCGATTTTCGTGCCTCCGTAGCGGGCGAGGAATTTCGTCAGGTACAGGTTCCAGAGTTCAAAGGCCACGGGGTAACTGAAATGATCGACTCCTCTTTCGTAGATACGGAAGGATTCTTCGAAGTAGCCTTGTTCTTCGAGGAAGTTGGCGTAGTTTACTATTATTTGAGGGGTCGCGATACGTAATTCGAAGATTCGTTCGTAGACTTTTCGGGTCGAGTCGACGGTGCCGACACTTTCTTCGAGATCCACATAGAATGACCATAGTTTACTTGATTTATGCACTCGCGCTTGAGGCGTAAGTGTCTACCTGTTAGGTTCATCGGATTTTGGGGGTACCTCATCGAAATAGTCGACATGGCTTATTCTAGGGGACTTGGTAGCCACAGCCATAATCTCCAAAGCCTTGTCCAGATTATCCGCCCGAATCTCCATCTCCGCATAATCAATCCACACATCCGCCAGTTCATTGACACTCTTATACCCCACTCTCGTAGCCTTCTCCATGATCTCTCTCGCAGTCTTCAAGTCCCCGCCCTCCTCATAAAACTTTGCAAAGCCCGTCCACAAATGTCCAAATCTTCCCTGCGCCTTTTTGGGATTAATCGTTTTAATGGCCTCAGTATAAGTATTGACGACCTGGGTTTTATTTTCTCCCCATAGGGCGACTCGTTTTTCCCATTCGATGACGTTGTTGGGATTTTGTCTTAAGAGGACGTCGTTTACGAGAAATGCTCTTCGGTCCATGAGTTGTTCAAAACGCATCATACGGATGTCCAAGTCGAAATCGGCATCTTTGTCAAGCAATTCTCTCTTATTAGCTTCGTCCATTTTTTGTGAGATGATGTTTTCCTCGAATTCGGCGTATGCGTCGAAAATTTGAGTGAAATCTCGGACTGTCATGACCGTCGTAATACCCTCCTCAAATATATCTCTGGCTCGTTCGAAATCTTGTAATGTAATCCAGTACGTTGCAAGAGCCGTCCATAATTTTCCTCTCTGATCTGAGAATCTCTCGATTCCGGCTCGAAGAATACGCTCCACGGGGATGTCGATTTCGATATCGCGAGGATGAGAGACGAGCAGGTCGGCGAATTCGGACCATATTTGGTAGTTCGATTTCCCGTGTCGAGACTTGAAATGTGGATCATTGAGTATTATGATGTATTGTCTTGCTGCTTCGGACCAGGCCCCTAATTCGTGAAGGATATCGATAAAGTCTTCTCTCAATTCAGGTTGAATTTGCATATATCGTTTCCATATCTTGATTGCGGTCAAGCCTGAAGCGGAATGCGCAAAAGAGAGATATAGTTTCCATATCCGATCATGTTGAGTTAATGGCAATGCCCTTAGCGCATTATCGAAAGTCCGTCGAGTTCTGGTAATTTTACACTGCTTCATCAGGTGAGTGAGATACATGATCCATATCCGCGGCATCTACAATTAACTCTCGCTCCTGAGCGCAATACCTTGTTCAGCAAGACGAGCGCTCTTTCAAACGCATCATTGACTTTATCATACTCCTCCTCATATTTCGCGGGATTCAAACCATCAAGATGTCGAACTCGTAGGTCAAGGTACATTTTCCATAACTTGTAACTGCCTGGGAGATCGCGACACGCTCTCTCGAGAACAAATACTTTCTCATGGATTGGTCGGTCTGTTTTATGCTGCATATATCGTAACCATGGCGAGAGTTGGTATGGATTGCGGATGAGTTCTTCTTCGTAGGCAATGTCTTCTTCGGCGATGAGGTAGATGTCGATGTTCGTTGATGCTGGGACGACCGGCTTGGGGTTCAATACTTGGCCAGGCATGGCGACAGAAACGCAGCCTTGTTTGTTTCACAATCGGCCCTCGGCTTTGCTTCGCCTGTGTCCTTGTTTTAATGTGTTGACAAGTCGATTGATGTCAAAATCGCATCGGAGTTCTAAGAAAATCCGCCCTGGTCAGGACCCAAATTCGAAGCTTTGAGGTTGGGTGCGTGGAGGCTGCGCGGCGATCCGTCATCGCGCAAGGTCAATCTAGTCTGTCCTCCGTCAGCGTCAACAGACTCCATGGCCTCCAATGTCGTTGTGATGCACAACAACCGAAGGCATGTCATCAAAACGACTCCGTCCATGCTGTGTAGAGATATTCTCTCTCAGGCTTGCGAGAAGATCGGATTTCGCAACACTGAACTCTACGGGCTAAAGTAACCTCTCAATATGCCGCTAGTGCTGATACACAGGAACGGGAAGAATACAGTTGACTTGGCACTACCGGTTCGACTAGCAAACCTCCCAGCTGGAGCGAAACTCGAAATCTACAAAATCACCGCCTCAGAAGGTCTGCTTCGTGCCTGATCCGCGTTCCTGACTTTGTGTATTGGACATGTACTAATTGGTAGCGTCTAAACCGATTACATTAGCGTTACAGTGCTCAGATCCTCCTCTGCGATTAACAGGAACGTTTCCGCCTACAGCGACATTGATGGAAGTACTCCTCCATTTCGAGCAGGAGTCAAATGGGAATTTAAACATCTTCGGGCGTAAAAATGAGGAGGCCGTGTTGAGTGTTCTGGGCCGCGAGTTTGGTATTACAGAGGGGACGGGGGGAGGAGGACAAACTACTCTTGCTGGGATGGGAGTAGGAGGAAATGTCCTTGTCAGATTGGGGTTTAGGAAGGTTGGAGCAACTGCTAGTACCAGCACCAACGCGATGCGTACTTCCAGTGGTGGATCTTCATCACAGACTCCTCGCCAAACTGTTTCCTCTTCTACGACATCTCGTTCTTCTGAACCACGAACTGAACCAATCGATATTTCTCAGCGAGGACAAGTCCTGTCACCTCCACCCTCTCAAAACATCGTGCAATCTCCACCTCCGGAAGTCGTGCCAGCGTCATTACCTCCGACTGAGACGTCCATTCAACCACAAACACCCTCCGAAGCGCCTTCTTCAATCCCATCATCATCATCACCAGAATTAATTCCAACACCACCCGAACCTATCCCACAAGAACCAATCGGCCCTCAAAACAGAAAACGCATAGTCTACACCGCAGCCAGCGCCTCCACCCCCGCCGCCGCAAAACGTACCTCCCTTTTCCGTTGCCACTCCTCAATCCTTGTCTGCCATCCCATATCTTGTCAGAATATACTAACGGATTTTTAGTCAACCTAGACGACTCCGTCTACAACATGACCACAGAACAAGCAAAAGGCTACCAAGCCCACCTCTCCGCCGCATCCAAAGCCCTCGGCGACCGCACTCTTATGACAAAAGAAATGCGCGACGCCATAGCCCTTGAAAAAGCTGCCAAACGCGCCTTTACACAATGCGATATTCGCGTCAGATTCCCGGATGGGACACAAATCCAGGGGACGTTTTCTGCCGAGGAGACAGTGGGCGATATTTACTCTTTTGTAAGAGAACAACTCCAGCAACAGGTTCCTTTTAGTTTACGTATCTCCCCTCCCCTGTTCCCTCTCCTTTCTCGCCCGGGTCTTTATTGTGGATGTGTGGATGTTTATTGTAGATTTGGTGCCGAAGGGGGAGTTAGCGGATTCAAGTGTACGGATTGGGGATGCTGGATTTGCCGCCAGGACGTTAGTCATGTTTCGATGGGAACAAGGAGGACAAAGAGCATTACGGGAGGATGTGTTGAAGGACGCAGTGGATATAAACAGTGTTGCCCAGGAGATGTTGGCTGTTGATTCGGTCAGTACGAGTACGAGTACTAGTGGACGAGATAAAGGGAAGGGCACAGCCAATAACCGGACCGGGAATTAGTCACATTTGCTTTCCGATCTTCAAGCTGTACTACTAGTAGCCATCCACTACTAGCGGTACCTCGTCTACTTATCTGTCTACTAGGATAGATCTTTGCCACTAGAAAACTGCAGAATAAATCGAAGCTCAAACGGTAATTTCGCATCCGTGATCACCACTTCCTCTCCGTCAGATACCAATGATTGCAACGATTTATCTAAATTTGGTCGAGTTATCTCTTCAAGCTGAGGAGGCGACTGCATGTAAAGGGATCGTGAGGAAGAACGCAGCGAGGGTTTTTTAACCTGACTACAATAGTTAGCGACAACAAAGGATGGGCATACGTATTCGGATCTTCTTTCAAACTCTCGATAAATTCGTGAAGACTCCATCTCCGATCAACCTGGCGCCTGGTTGCCTGAGAGCCGCATACTGGGCAGTTTGGTTTCTTCTCATGCTCGAATGTATGTGTGTAGACAGCTTCGTTACCTGTGTACCTAGCAATGTCAGCGGACCCCATTCGACGGATTATTACATCATGTAGTTATCCAAATTGGGATTCATGCTGGTTACAATCTTCAAGGCCTCATTGCAACAA
>Ga0302325_10008116_pt1 | contig 23142 bp, 29 predicted proteins | sample Palsa_T0_2_FD_201948 | JGI IMG/M metagenome (GOLD analysis project Ga0302325, IMG submission 201948) | Peat permafrost microbial communities from Stordalen Mire near Abisko, Sweden - Palsa_T0_2 | ecosystem: Environmental > Terrestrial > Soil > Palsa > Peat permafrost | place: Sweden: Abisko... | reverse complement strand
CCAAGCACAAGAAAGGACTCGGTCGTTGAGCGTCTCCGTATGTGCCTCCGATGAAGTGTACGTGCTCTACGACGCGGGAAACGATGTCTGCTTCGTTGACTGCAAAGCATTGGTCTTTCCAGAAGTAGCTGTCGATTATGCGCTCGCGGACGGGCTTTTCCATTATTGTGGCGGGGTTGAGGCCGTTTGGGGCGAGGGGACCTGAGGAGCCGCGTTCGTCTAGGAAGCGCTTTTCGTCAGCGCGGTGGTTCGCCATATTTGTAAGAACTTCCTGGTATCTGATAGTATTCGAAAAGCGTGGATGGGTTCGTTTTATGAGGCGGAAGGAAGATCTGTGGTTTCGATGTCGTTGTGAGATTTGGATCGCGATTTGGATATCGAAATTTCTTATCGATTGTTGCCCGGTCAGAAACCTTATTTACATTGGGCTATCAGCCTTGGCAGGAATCGTGAACAACGTCACAGCACGAAGGTACAAGAAAACAATTCACGAAGGTCCAAAAGACTTAATCAGATGCCCAATCTCCATATTCCAACGATTGTGCAAAATGCTATTAACATCCTCCCAAGTCTCCGTCGCAATCTCCTCGTTCGTCGGTGCGTCTGCCCCTCCATTCCTCAACTCCTAATCACAAACACTCCAGTCAAGCTAACGTACCTACCGACAGTTTTCATCTTCACAACCGCCCTCTTCCTATCAGGCTATGTGCTCCAGCAACAGACCGTTCGCGATTTACGAGCAGCGATAAAGCCGCAGCTTGTGAGGCCCAACCCGGGTCCGGATTTATATCTGCCGCCGCAGTTTCGGGATGCGGAGTATTGGGAGGAGAGGGGCGTGGTTGATGCAATTCAGGTCGTTGAGCCAGAGGGAGATGGTGAAGGCAGGGGGGAGTCCGATAGTGCTGAAGGGGAGAATATTGAGGGTGGAGAAGCAGGGGAAGACGATATGATTGGAGCTACGAGGTGGCAGAAGGCTGCTGCGAGGAAGAAGAAATCGATGGAGGAGCTGGCTTTACAGGAGGTACAAAAGGTCATAGTTGAAGAGGGGGCGGAAGGGGAAGAAGTTGAAGTGGTACCGAAGCTGCCGGAGAAACCGATCAGTCGAGCTGAGAGGAGAAGGAGAATTAAAGAGCAGATTCTGGCTGAGGGAGAAGGGGAGGGATTTAAGGGATATAGGAGGCGGATGTGGTGATTATGGAAGAATACATGGGTACAAGGTAATTGGGGTGCGGGAGTAGATGGAGTTGGTAACTACATCGGGACGGAATGAGGAACTGATTTTGGAGTTTTGGGACATGGGCACAGGTACAACGACGATATGAGTATTTTTTGTATTATGATGTACACATCTTCCAAATGGCCCAGCCATATTACATGAGCGTATGCTTTCCTTTCCCGTCCCCATCCCGGACCTAAACTCCGCCAAAATAACAAATTTGCCGCCCCGTCCCGCTAAATAGAAAACTCAACACGGTTTTCCCTCATCGTATTCTCCCAGAAGTTGTCCGGCTGACTCTCTCTCGTCTTGTCTTCTCCTCGTCTCTCCTAAACTTTTCCCTATTGACATCCTCAACCCATCGCTCGCTGGCTTGAGGAATTCCATTCTGAGCTGAACCACTAGAGTTGCCAGCTTGCGTTGACTGCAAGTTGCATGTCAGCTTGGTTTATCCCGAAGATAGTGGGAAAGTTACAAGGCAAAGAGCACATCGGTCGCCGAACTTGGTAACGGTGTTGTGGCAATTTATCGAGCTCTTGATCGGCCAATCAGCTAGAGCTTCAAGTGGAAAGCCATTTTGGTACTTACGTAGTAGTTGGCACAATAACAAGTCATAGTGAGTGCAGTGATGGATGAAATAAGGTTGAGTATTGAGATATCTTGAAGCGTCGATCTGGAGGAATTGGGTTCTCGGGCGTTCAGGGAGGACTCCACTCCCAAATAAGTATGTGAGAGCAAGGCCTAGAAAGTAAGAGTAGCTCCATTGCTTGACACTGGTGTCCTGGACAGCAAAAATTCATCAATCATGCATGCATGTAAGCACCAGTGCTTCCCGAGCATCAAACAGCCTTGACAACTCCCATGCACGACATCACGTCTAACCACAATCATGCATCCGGTCTTATCTCCCAACTAGCAGACTGATTCTGGCATTCCGATAAGAGAGATGCCGGGAGGCTTTAGAAGCCGCGACGTTGTTTGCTGCAGTCTGTGTTGACTAGAAGCGGGCCGAGCGTAAACTGTTTCATCTCAACGTCCGATCCGGACTGGGAACAGTGGGCCAAAGACTTCTTTCCCTATGAATAAATCGGATCTTTCATGCAGCGAGGGAGATCTGTCGGGACAGTGGAGCAGGAGCCGAGCACGCATTAAATCCCACGCTGAGGCTGTCTGCGGATGCTAGCCCACGATGGCGGACCAGAACGTGGCTTCCAAGGAATGAAACAATCTCTTGGTCCAAGAACATCGGACGTTTGGAATTTTTTCTGCTGCAGAGATGAAACTGTTTCCTCGGAAGCCTTCCGAAGGTCCAATGGTTGCGAGTTCCCCAACGCAGAAAGCGCTATGATTCTATGATCTCGTCATGGGATCCCGTCTCGGCCCTATCCGTACACACATATGTCAAGTTCATCTTAGTCAGAACATGCTCCGACGTGATCTATTTTGAGTCTATTCTCCTATTCTTTGCAACCGCCTTGTACCAAGCCTTCGTTGCGGACTAGTGACATTTTGCTCACCTTGCTGCTACTACAAGGTATAGTCTTCTTCACCTCAAGCACGTTACCATGTAAGCGGGTACTATACCACTTCCAGTCTCATAATGGAGACAAGAATATTTCATCGCTCTGCTTGTCTGCCTCATTCTACGAAACACTTCAGATGAGAAAGGTAGATCATACCTCTCACTGTCGTCTCGACGGGACTGCAAATTCCCACGTCTATCGAGACGCGTTCACGGTTTGACAGTTCAAGCATCGAGAGTCCTTGCAATGAGCGAGGGTTGCTCGACCCAGCTCACCGGAAACAATAATCCCGAGTTGCTGCTCTTCCTTGTTTCGCTGGTCTCGGAGACATATGCTGACAAAGAGAGTCGTTACCTAGATTCATGTTTCTTGTAAGAGTGATAAATAACTTGCTTTTTGTTCTTGCCGCCAAAATAAAGTTCAACTGTACAGTAATTTCAAACGTTGCAATCAGCAGGTGCAATGAAGGAGAAAGCTCAAGCCACCTGAAATCATGTCACTGGTCACTATAATTCCTGGGCGTCCCTTGTCGGTGTCAAACCTCGAAGAGACGGGCCGATTCATTGGCTACTTAGCAGTCTGCTGCAATGAGAACACTTGTCTGGCATGTATAAGGGTCGATGGACTAAACTTAGTCCCAGGATACTTTTCATTGTACGGAGTAGAACGTGAGCTCATTTCCGTGAGCAGTAATGTCTTCGCATTAGTAGCTGAGGACCGTAACAGAAGGTACATGATCTATTCGTAAGACTACAGGCAATTATAGAAAATAAATGCTGCCCCAATCAAACCAGAAAACCCTCAATACGCCGATCGCTGAGGTGCCAATATTACGTCCAAGGATCCCACTCAGACGCATGCACATTTATCAGTTCAGTCAATCACTTCACTCCGTCAATGAAGCCATCCTCCCATCAACCATGAAGAAACGAGATTCATTCAAATAACAATCACCGGCCAGAGGACCGACAACCATAGCGAGAGTGTGCCCAGCACACACAGTCATAGAGAAAACACCGGTATTTGCAAGCTGCTGAGAAGGTCCGAGAGTACATGCCATTGAATGTTTAACATGGGAGAGTATGGGGTCTGATCATTGTTCACATCTACCTGCTTCTCGACAATTGCAGGCAGCAGAACAGTGTCTGTCAGTGTCGAGAAGATGTTTGCGGGTGGTGATCACGGTAATCTGGGAGTGCGGGAGGCGGTGGTGGTTGCGCTTCAGGTTTTCGTCCTGGTGGCCAGAAGTCGATCGCAGCCACCACATCCTCACCCCGTTCATCTTCATAAGCATAAATGATCTGTACGAATCAGTATCTCTTACAATGACCAAAATAACGACAATGTTTTGCTTACCTCGCGTGTACTTGTATGGAGCATGCGAATATTCTTGTGCGGAACGATGTGCACTGCATTCGTGTCGATGTTTCTGATCTCGATGAAGTTAGGCTCGAAAGCCAATATCCAAGGATATGAGAGTGCAAAGCTTTGCGGTAAGCCTTCCCAATCAATTCTCCAATCGGGTCTCGCTCTCCAGCCGTTACGGTTGACGAAGAATGAGAACTCAGAGTAATTGAGCAAGAATTCGCCATTGAGACGTTCGATGTGTATAGGTCGAACGTTCTCCTTTCGAGCCACGAAATCTAACGACGTGTCTGCTTGATCAAGAAGCGACTGTGTTTCAAGTGTCTCTAACGAAACCACCTCAAATCCTCTTGCGCATGCTACACACAACTTAGATTTGAGGAAGTGGATCGATGATGATTCTGTAGGGATGTAGAACTCTTTGAAGGCTTTGAGTTCGTCTTGTCCACTGTTGAACATCTTGAAACCCTTTTGCTTTTTACCCTTCGACATAGCATCGTTGGGTTCAAAAACCTTGATTGTCGTTGATAGAGCCGAAGACTTCACGCAGCAAACGAGATGACGGCCAAGGCAGATCCCGGTCTTGAAGAAATTGCAGTGACTTTGGATCTTCTTCGGTCGTTTTGACAGGGCTGGCTCGTTCGGATTCAGTGCCGAGAGGGAGTATGAAAGCAGCGACTTTTGTGATAACACTAAGAGCAACTGGTACTCCTCGAGAACGTCAATCTGCGTGACGTTAGTTGCCTCTAGCACCCTTACAGGCTTCGCAGCAACGTCCTTCGACCTCCGATCTGAAACGTAGATTCCGGAGTCAGTCCCGTAGATTAATTTACGGCCACCATCTGCAGCGTGTTAGCAATACCTATGTCTTGGCAATACACAGATAACAAACCAAAAGGTGCAACGCAATTGACTCTATTCGACGCAGAGAAGAAATTGCTTGACAAAATGGATCTGTTGTAGAAGTCCCCCCGTTTCCGGAGGATGGCCTGTTGATCACCGATATGCTCCATCCACTTGTTTCTTGCTCCAGCCGTATTGGCATACAATGTCAATTCATAACCACCTTTTCCTAAATGACGGAAAGTAATTGGGAAGCCTTCTTTCTTGGAAGAATCATTCGTCGTTGATTTTGCTCCAGGGATCAAACTAGACGAAGGGCGTTTCGCAATGCCGAGTTTTGGGATGACCTCTTCCATTTCCCGGATGGAGAGCAACTCGAGGGGTATGGGTCTTCGATAGACTTTTACTTCCTCCTTCTTTCCAACCATCTTGACGCGAACCAAAAGAACTGCATGGTCGAAAAGATAAGCTTGAATATCCGATGGGTCTGTTGGTGTCTTCTTTAGTGTGCCCTTGTAAACCAGTTCTCGCCCGGGATCTGTGAGCTTCAAATCGACACGTTCATTTGGACGGAACCGGAGCTGCTCATGGAGTCGCTTGAGATTGAACCTGTTCTCAGCCTTTCCTGACTCAGCATTGACCCGGGTCAGTAGATCTCGAATCATCTTCATTGCCTTTGGAATATCTTCCTTGTCTTGGTTGGTTGGTTCCGTGTACTTGAGTACATTGTCCAGGAGGAGAGGATAACGAGCAAGTCTGGTAGTTGGCTTCGTCAAGTAGCCATTGAGTTCAAGTTTCCTCGACTCTTTCCGTCGCTCGGTCTCATCTACGAACTTCGAGAAATAGGGGTTAAGGGACCTTTCATTCTCGAACTCGAATTTTCCAGCTAGCTGGTTGGATCCATATACGATGAAAGGCTCAAATTGGGGTACAAATTCAAGGAAAATATCGCCAACGCATTGGACAACTGGGCCCTTCCTCTGCCGTTCCGTGAGAGCCTCCGCGAAGCGGGAGCTGACGCCATGAATGCTCGGAGGATCAATGATATTGGAAAATATGGTTCGAACGATTCGATCCTTTCTTGATTCAGGTATTGGTGAAGGAGCTGCAGGGTTTGTGGATCGTAACGGCATAATCCAGAAATCTCGCAAATACTCCAAATCCTTTACGAAATCCCTCTCCGTGTACATGATCTCTGAAATAACTTCCTGGCGCTTCTTTTCACGTTCAGTAACGCTGTCGGCAACCTCTTGAGAAACGGTGTTGATCCAGAGCTTCTGCTCATCTGGCTCATCCTCTTGGTCATGTAAACTTGTTTGCGACTTCTCACGCCGGAGACCTGGCTGTGGTTTCAGATTCAATCTCGATTGTTGCTCAAGTCTGCGGGGGCAGGCTATTGAATAGCATAATTGGTCCCTTGTGCAAGTCGGAGAGTAACATTCTGTGAGAAGAACGAAAACCCCGTTGACTTCTGGCGCTTCATGCGGCTCGTCCATCATTGTCTCCCGGAACTGGTACATCTCTGTCGCAGAATCACGGAGCCGGTGATCGTAAGTAACATCATGGAAGAATTTTTGAGCATCCAAAGCTCTCCCTAGCAGTAGAGCTAGATTCCTGTCGGTAGTCTTGATGATATACGATATAACATCAACAGCTTCAGCTCCGCTGAAAGCATTTTTGTACGTCAAATCGTTCTTCGTCCTATCTCCAACCTGGATCTTATCTTTAAAACATTCCGCAACTCGTGATAGCAGTGCCGGATATACGAGCGGCGACTTCTGCCGTTTCTCACCTGTACTACTGCTAATCGATTTGGCCACTGAAGGGCGATGTTGAAGGCTGTCTGATTGTTCAGAGGGCGGGGGAGCAATAGTTGACGCCATGGACATTGATCTGCTCATATCCCCTACAGTTGTCGAGGCCATACTGGTAGTACGCGTTTGTGTGGCTGGACTTCGCGGTCCCGGAATCGGATAACCATTGGCCTGCAGATCATGGGGCCCGGAGGATGAAGTTCTTCTATTCGGGATAACTCTCCCACTCATGGTTTGATGCTCTCGATCTTGAGAATATGTTGTCAAGGACATCGTACGCTCATCGTGCCTCTCAGGAACTACACGCCCTTGCGCAGTCGTCCGTGAAGAGTGTGCTTGATATGAAGCTTGCCTGAATGCGTTTGCTGGAGCTTGGGAATACGTGTTTGGCGGGGGAGAGTACATCTGCGGCCTAGAAATGCTTGCCATCGACTGCGAACGATACGGATCTGAATTTAAGGCCGGTCCATTCCCAGGATAGTAGCGTGGACCAGGAGCCTTTTGTCCATATGGTGATTGCTGGGGAGGCCCGCGAGGGTCGACACGATTTGGCACCGGGTACGGCCTTCGATCTTGTCGGACTTGCTGTGGCAGATACTGAGGCTGCGGCTGGGACTGAACCTGACCTGGGGGTGCTTGTCGTAGCCCTTGATGATATCCGTTCGTCATGCTCCCGTTAGGGCCCCCATTCAGCATATTCCCAGGCGGTGGTGAAGGATATCCGCCCGGCCGTGGAGGAGGTTGTCGCTGCATTGTCACCTGTGAGCTGGAAGGTTGTGAGCTCATTGTCTGTGTGCGGACTTCATTCATAGGCGTTGGAGGCGGCGACACTGATGAATTCATGGTCTGGGAACGACCCGGGGGTGGGGCAGCACCGAAGATATTCGAGAAAGCTGCTTCCCGCTCGTAATTCGAAGCATGCCCATACTGGTTTGGACGCGGTCCACCAGACCGTCCTTGCCCATAATCCGCCATATTGCAAAGTCGATTATGATGGGTTCAGCCTCGCCAGTCCTCCCTGACTCCTCTGGTCGTTGTTGGGATTCAGAAATGCCCGCTCCACGGAGCCGAGGGCAACCACCCCGGCCTCAATATCTGAAGTCACAACAGCCCCTCTGTCTGACTGTCGACGTCGACGGAATCCCGTCGTATGTCGACCAAACTACGTTTGCCTTTAAGGGGGATGTTGCTGGCACGGTCTTGTGGTCTTGCCTGGAGGGGATTGCTTCGAGCAATGTCGTGTACCTTAATCCAGTGCTTGCTAGTCGTGGAATAATGGATCGAATGAAGAGAGATGCATTGGAATGCCGCTGAAGAGGACAGCTCAATGATCGATGGTTAGTCGTGTGAGGTTGCGGATCAGAATCTTTGAATTCTCGCGATCTCCAAAGACTCAACTTGGTCGTTCTCGCTAGCTTCGGGTTGCGTTGCGGCGGCGGCAGAATCCGGCCAATGGCTTACGAGGAGATAAACAGTTGTTCACGAACTTCACTGGACCTTCAAAAAGGACAAATATTTACTGGTCTGGTAACAGGTTTATAGAGGGGTACATACTTTGCTCGATTTCATCAAACTGTCTTATCCGAAATATGACGAGCAGCTTTATCCAGGAGAAATGGATGTCTCATCACGTGAACAGCTAGCGCATTTGCTCCAGGTCATGATGGATATTGACGATGTCTTATCACCGTCTGCCACAACCTCACTGAACACCCTTCACATCCTCCATCGGCCTTGACGTTCACGCACAGAGCTGGACCTCATCATGGCAGAAGCAGAATTGGCCCCGAAGTTCGCGCCGTTCATCGGAATGGTGAGCAATCCAGCTAGACGTTGTGAAGTGAATTTACTGACAGCTTCACCAGGCCGGTATTTGCTTCGCGATGACCTTCGGATGTAAGTTGACCGGTAGCTATTCGATTCAACAGCACTGATAGTCGACACCAGGCATTGGCGCGGCGTTTGGTACGGCAAAGTCGGGAATTGGAATCGCTGGAGTGGGAACATTCAGACCAGATCTGATTATGAAGGCATGTGGAACCTTGTTTCACAGATGCATGCATCGAAATAGCTGTCCTGACACATTTGGCATTAATAGTCGCTCATCCCCGTCGTCATGTCCGGTATCATTGCGGTCTATTCTCTCGTCATTGCTGTTCTGATAGCATCGGATATCGGTCCTCCTCATCAACAGAGTTACAGCTTGTTCAAGTAAGAATACCATGGGCAGAAGTGTATGAAAACATAGCTAACAGCTATATCAGTGGATTCATGCATCTCGCATGCGGTCTATCCGTTGGCTTGACTGGACTAGCTGCCGGATATGCGATTGGAATAGTTGGAGATATGGGTGTAAGATCATACATGCAGCAGTCGAGGATTTTTGTTGGAATGGTTCTAATTCTAATTTTCGGGGAAGTTTTGGGTCTCTATGGGTCAGTACACTCGAAACGTCCTGAAACTATAAATTAACAAAAGTATAGGCTCATTGTTGCCTTGATTCTCAACACCAAGAGCAGAGGCTAGTCTATATTTTACCTAAAAGTTATACAACAAGGTACAGAACAACTGTCGATATTGAAGGTGGGGCGAAGAATATTGTTTGACTAAAGGTGTGGGGAGCTGCATTGCTCGGAGTTTCGGTCGTGTATAAAGGGAGAGGAGATCCATCGCAGATCTTACAATTCGAATATCTTGTATAGCTTCCTCGATTGTCGAGCATTTCTCTGTGCACGTATCGATGCAAGCCGGACAGTGGGACATTGAGTTGCACTCATGTTCAAGCACGAGTTTTACCAAAATGTCAGGAGTGTGTTTTGTCGCGACTCCAGAGGGTATGCCCAGGTGCCCGAAGGGAGACGTCCTCGATGTCGAGACAAGTGTCACTAGTCCTGAGTTTCTGCATTTCATCGTTCCTTAAGCTCAGAACCTCCACCCCTCCTTTCCTGCCGAGATGGCAGTCTTCTGTCGATCTTCTGCCTTCATTCTCAACTTTCAGCTCTTCACTTTGCCCGTCTCTATCTACTCCTTCCCCTTCAAGTCTCTGAGGCAGATACACCTTCCTATGTATGCCAATATCCTGTGTCTCGTCACATTCTCTTGACCCTGAGCACATCGAAACCGCCTCTTCACCGACTAGGCGCTTGCGCCTTTTGCTCTAGTTCACGACTTGCCGAACCTACTCTTCACTAGTTGTTGTTTTGCAAAAGCTTTTCCTTCTAGAAGCCTCGGAGGAATAGTTTCCTTATCACCCGTTGACCTAAGATTGTGCCTTCATTGCATTGGCCAGGGTCAATTCCTTGCGCAACCTGACAGGCGCCGGCCGAGCCCTGATTGCGTGACAACAAATGTCCTTCCTAAAATTATGGGTTTGCAGCAATGGATTCGGCATTTAATATATACCACTCTCAGCTCCTTCCCCATGCGGACCGCTGAGCCGCATGGTATGGTTAGAACTTAGAAGTAGCGACGCAGCGGGTGGTTGCACAACTGCAGGACGAAAGATCACATCACAAAGTCGATGCGAGATCCAAGGCTGCGCTCGTCCCTCTCGTCCCAAAGTATTTTGGAACAGGAACTCGAGGGGCAACCCGTTTGGCAGACCATGGGGGATGGCAGTTAAAAATGACTGTCAGAGAGATGACAAAACGATTGTCACGCACACCCCCTGCACGCAATTAACATTTCGCATCTGAGGCCAACAAATCAGGCGATTCATGTCTGGCTCGCGAGAGAAATCCGTGATTGGCTATAATTATCGCGACAGTGTCCACCACTATTGATAAGCCCTATATTGAAGCAAAATAATTATTGGTTAATCGCAGCCTCTCATTTGGTTCTCGTCTCTACTCCGTAGACTCTATCTAAGCTATTATCGAAGTCAGACGGTATGCCAAGGCACCGCGGTGAGCACGGCAGCGCTATTCCAAGCCACTCAACCCCCAAAGCAAAGCCACCTTCTGATCTGGGCAAGAGCCGCAAAAGAGCGAGTGCGTGCTGCTTCCGGCACCATACTAGCTCAGCGCTTCTTGCAGCATGATCATCGTCATCTTCAGAAGACAAACGCTTATTAATTTTTGGAGGTTCGTCTCTACCCTCGACCTCGGAAGCACGTTCATGCATGGCTATTCAACTCCCGCTCGCTGAGACCACCCAGCGACGTGATTTGTGGGCCGCGGCCAGCCACTGAGCAGTGAGCACAGAGCGACCGGCATCCCTGCAAGAATATTTTGCGTCGCGAGCCGCGACCAAGATAGGAGTAAGATGTTGCTCCAACTGGACCGACTTTGCTGTTGTCTCGAAGCCACTGTCAATGGCATGGAACCTCTGCGGCGGTCGACCCCGCACCGCCCGCTAGATCTCACCCCTCCGCCAGGCTAGGCACTGATAAGTCTACCTTCCTATGGCAGCCTCTGCCCCGGTGCTGCAGGACATAATTCAAGCTTAATGCTGCCTCTACCTCGATACCTACAGGTATTGGGCCCTGCAATAGACGCCGCAAGGCCGGCACTCGCCCTCATTTCAATTTGGTCAAAACTTTGTTTCACAATAGGATCATCAGGTGTGCATGCTTCCAGCAATTCGATGTCGGTCTTACATGGGTTTGCCTTGTCTCGAAAACCATTTGTCTGCAGACCTCCTTTGGGAGGAAGCTCATCTTGCTCAGATAAGGCCAGCTCCAGCTCCTTCTTGGTCTGATCTAGGTCGGACGGGCCAGAAGCTCGTCAATAGCAGCATGGCCCTGCCAATCATCGCAAGCATTTGATCAAGTTGGTCTTTTGCACCGCTGCGATTGTCGCATCAGGCCGAACTGGCCCAAACCTTACCGGAATTTCTATCCTCACAGTGTCCGAGTAGAGCTTGAAGGTTGAAGATATAAAGTCGAGTGGCTTCCCTCGATTTTGTCTGATCTCCATCCCGCTCACAGGCACTCGATTCCCTCTTAATATCCAGCTCAAGTTTGCACAATGATCTCTACAATCACCGTCCTCGCTCTGGCCCTCGCGGCGCAAGCAGCACCGGCTGGAGTTGTAACTGGCAGTGCGTGTAATTTTGTGTTTTTCCTCCTTTGAGAATTTCCCAGAGTTTTGGCATATTGGGAGCTTTTGTGCAAAACACCCTGCCATTATCCCCCATCGTGCGGAACATGCAAAATTTTCTTGGACTAAATACTGACTCGGAGATTCCAGGCTCTAAGTTCTCCGCCCCCGCCGTTCACAATGTCAATTTTGTCCGCAATGGCACGGCAGCCATGTTGAAGGCATATGCTAAGCACCACTTAACTCCCACACATGAAATGCCTAGCGAGTTTATGGCCGAGGTTCGAAAGCGCCAGGACGGGTCTGCCACGGCCGTTCCTTCCGATGGTGTTGAATACTTGGTTACCACTTCTGTTGGTGGCCAAAACTTGAACTTGGACTTTGATACCGGAAGCGCCGACTTGTAAGCGACTCGCTACAATCTGAAAAATGTGATAGTAGCTAATGTCCTTTAGATGGGTGTTTTCTTCACTACTTCCCTCTAGCGAGCAGACGGGCCACAACATCTACACTCCCTCTGAGAGCAGCTCCTACCAGGCACTTTCAGGCTATACATGGTCAATCGAATACGCTGATGGATCTAGCGCAAGCGGATCTGTCGGTACCGACACTGTGACGATTGGAGGAACAACTGTTCAAGGACAAGCTGTCGAACTTGCAAGCGAGGTCTCTTCGACTTTCGTTTCTGATGCCTCGGACGGTCTTGTTGGCCTTGCCTTCAGCAGCATCAACACTGGTATGATTCTGTTCACTTTACCCTTTTCGGAATTCCGACTAACATGCCAAAGTCACACCTCAGCAACAGTCAACCTTTTTCGACAACGCCCAGGCCTCTCTCGACTCCTCCATCTTCGCCGCCTACCTCCCCTTTAATGCCGACGGCGCCTACGACTTTGGCTACACAGACTCTTCAAAGTATACTGGCAGTATTACTTACACTGCCGTCGACTCCTCAAACGGCTTCTGGGAGTACCCCTCGACCAGCTACAAAGTCGGCTCGACCACGCACACCATGTCTGGCTACACTGGCATCTCTGACACCGGCACCACCCTTATCCTGATGGGCGATTCCGCCGTGACTGCCTACTACGCTAAAGTATCCGGTTCTTCCTACAACTCTTCGCAAGGTGGCTACGTCTTCCCCTGCAGCGCCACTCTCCCAACTCTCTCCTTCCGCATCGGCACCTCTGCTTACGCTACTATACCATCCTCCCTTCTGAACTTTGGATCCGCTGGTGGAAGCAGCTGTTTTGGTTCTCTGCAGAGTGTAGGAAGCGGCAGCCAGAACATTTATGGTGATGTGTTTTTCAATGCTTATTATGGTGTTTTTGATGCTAGTGGACCGAGCTTTGGGTTTGCTGCTATTGCATAAATGATTGTTGCTTGAGTTTTTAACGGGAGAGCAAGATTGAGAGCTAGAGACAGGAGAAGTGAAAATAAAGATGGGGGAGTGATTGTTGGATACAAACGGGGAGATTCTTACCTCTTTTTTGCATATGTGGTTTTGTACACAGAAACATGAATATTCGAAAATGAATTTCTCATCTCATTTCCAGTAAAAACGAATTCAGAGGTTCAGCCCAGCAAGAGTTTCAGGACACCCAGAACAATATAAGACCCTGTCAAACCGCAACCACACCCAATAACGAGCAAGCATTACAAAATGGGAACTTCGCAACTCTAATGCAGGTACTATCGGCCCAACGATCACCTTTTCATTTGGAAGAATTGGTGCTTCCCTGTCTCTAGATGGGAGGTTCTGAATACCGAATGTAGAAGGGGACCATAACCAGCCTGATGTTTCCTTTTTTGGTGAGGAGTCTTGGCGCTTGATCAGGACTGGGGAGGAGAGTCATGTTAACTCTCGAGTATATTGTTGATAGAAAGCGACCCGTGAATTTGGAATGTGACGGTATTGTTATGGGACATGAAAGAGGCTGGTTTTGTGATAGTTCATAAATGCTCGCGGTGGGTTGGGATACTGGATGAAGAAGGTTACTTTCGGAACTGCCTCACGTTGAATTGAAGATGGCCCTGCAGAGTTAAGTAATACAATAATCGTGTCCTTGCCGGTATCAATCAACGACTATGCTCCTTCCCTGTCCTTATATATCTAAATGACCCGTAATACCGAAGCCGAACGCCTTCAATTTCATTCTGAGCCCGATGCAATATCAGTACACAATCTAGCCACTATGTTTTACATTCTTGTTTCCAGTGCTCCTTGATCCACTCCGCCATGAGATCTGTAAACGCTTCTTCTCTATAATCCTCGACGTGACTCGCATTATAGCTATGTCCAGTGAACTGCAGGGCTAGGAGAACCCATGGCTGGACGAAATCTATGAATACGAGATCCACGGTCTCTGGATCGTCTTTTTCAGGCATTGATATGGCGCTCTGAATACAGTTTGGTATCTTATAAAACGAAATGGGTGCGTGGAGGGTGTCATCTCCGTCGTCGCCAGCGTCGTCCTTCGTTGTGTAGCCTGGTACTAGATCAGGCGATGAAGAGATAAGAGGAGATTGTGCTGCTCTTGGAAAGAATGAGTCCTGAGTTGGAAGCTGGGGAGCAATGATATCGGAATGATAAGCAAGCTGCTCGGGAGGTGCAAGCTGTGATATTTTGAGCTCTACAGACTCGAAGACTGGACCGCCGTTGTTGAGAAGTGACAAAACCTGATTGGCAGCCTTGAATGGAACATCTTTGATGTATTTGAGCTTGCTGACAAACGGTGACACGATGTAAGTACTGTCTCGGGTGAAAGCGCCTTTGAATATGTCAAATCTCATCCCTCCAGTGTTCATGATGACCAGCCTTGGGATATCTTTCCGCTTCGGATTGAGGGAAATATCTGGGAGAACTTCCTTTTCAAGCCAGGTGTACAGACTGTCATCGCTGGGATATGGTGCCCTGCTCATCCAAAGATCCTTTGGCGCACAGCCGTAAAGGTGGTCGAGCTTTAACGCTTTCCTTGCTTTTTGTATTGCAGCTGACACATTCCGGCCGTGCTCTGTGGGAAACGTCGAATCGTTCAAACTGGTGTGATAATGGTACCCGAAGAGATTGTTGTCGATATATCTCCTTTGAAATGACATGCCGCCGGATCGTAATTCAATCTCCTTGGGGTTTCCTTTTTCCCCTTTGCTCTTGATGCCTTCGATCGACATCCAACCAATCGTCTCCATATACCGGCCGCTTTGTAATGCGTAGGCTTTAGAGTCGTACTTCGCAAAGTCTCGGATGTGGCTATGTCCACCAAAGAACTGAATAGGAGTTTGCCATTTCTGGCTTCTGATTGCCTTGAAAATGGCCTTATATTCTGGTCCATGAAGTGTAACATGACCGATGACCAGGAACAGATCGACATCTTCACGAATCGCGTCTTGGAACCATTTTTCCTCAATCGTTTTCTCGACTGGTTGAACAACAGTGTTGTTTGCATTCCCCGTGAAGTCAAAGAGGAATCCGAATGCCAACACTCGAATCTCCTGATTCTTGGTAGTAAACTTGCGAAATCGTTGTGCCATAGGAATCGTCTTTCCTGTCTTAGGATTGATATAATCAAGATTCGAGGCTATGTATTTTCCTTTGAAGTTTGGCACCGACTTGGTATATTCCCGAGCTGCTGCATCGGCTTGATAAAGCTCATGATTGCCGGTACAAATAACATCAATATCTTGTTCCTTGAATATATCGTAATCATATTCCCCTTTGGGATTGGATGCATCGTAGAGGCCATTGCCCTCTATTCGGTCGCCGGTGTCAACAAGAAGGAGGTCGACGCCAATTTCGTCTGCCTTCTGGTGCATATGCTCGGCAAACGATATGTAGTCACCCCAGTCGGCGGAGTACTGCGGCCTGGATGAGGTTAGACATTGTTGAGAAACTGGGAGTCCGCAACTCACTCTTGCAAATGCCCTGCGTGCCAGCCATGCGTATCAGTGGTTTGCAGGAAATTCAGTTGACCCCACGGCAAAGGCCGCATAGGAGCAGCTACAGGCTTAAGCGCGGAAGGCTGCTCAGCAGCAGCGAGCGAAAGAAGGACATAAGTCCACGGCAGGAGTTGTTTTGCCATTGAACCCGATGGGCGCTGTCAAGCAGCATCAAACTGTATACAAAGCAGTCTCGGTAATACGAGCGTAGCTCTGCTTAAGAAGGAGAAAGAAGTTGTAGGAAGAAGTTGTGGACTCGGTGAGTGGAGGTGGCTGGGTGTTTTGACGAAGCCTGGTAGCCTCGAGAGGTCTCGGAGGTGCAAGCCGGTCGATAAGGCTCTTATCGGCGCGAAGACACACCCCCTGCCCTGTAACTGTATTTGCTTCCACGAGGAACCAACCGACGCACCGACTTCATCAACACGCCATCCCCGGCAGCGACAAATGTTGGAACGAGGCGCGCAGGGCGTAACACGCAAATTCAAGCGCAGAGGCAAGATAGATTCTTCCCAGAAAGCATTTGCTAGGGCTGTTTCTGAGGCCGCCGACTCGAATGCTCTCATTTCTCCGGCTGCGCCATATCCCGCAGACGAACCCCCCGATGTCAAACGTGTCGGTATTGCCTGTATGTATCTGTTTCTGCGCATTCCCCATGATATATTGCTAATAGGTGACTAGACAATTTTGATCCATTGCCCCGACAATGGCAAAACATCGCCATCAAAGACAACATAACAACACATGGATCCAAAACGACATGCGGTTCTGGGATCCTCCGAAACCACCGAAGTCCTTTCGAGGCAGGTGTTGTGAGCCACCTTCGCCAGTGCGGGGCGTCAGTCTATGCGAAGACGAACCTGGATGAGTTTGGAATGGGATCACACTCGACAAATTCGTTCTTGGGTCCCGTGAAAAACCATCTGCCCTTTAGTAGTTATTCAGCTGGAGGGAGCTCTGGAGGCAGCGCAGTGGCTGTTGCATCGGGCCAATGGCCAACTGCGTTGGGCACAGATACAGGGGGCTCTGTCCGGCTTCCAGCAGCATATACTGGAATTATTGGCTTCAAGCCTTCATACGGCGCAATATCTCGGTGGGGCGTGATTCCGTATGCGAATTCTATGGATACAGTGGGAATTATGGCCTTACATATGAAGTCTCTACACCGAACATTTCAATGGGTTCGGCAACATGACGTTCGAGATCCAACCTCCCTCTCCGAAAACGCATGGACACGTCTAATGACTCGACAACGAGAAGCTAGAAAAGAGGAGATTAGAAGGAGAGCAGCGCTGGGAGAAAAGATAGTTTATGATCATAAAATACTCCCTGGAGCCAGGATTGGAGTGCCGTTGGAATATAACATCGCGGAATTGGAGCCCGGAATACGGCAAGCATGGAAATATTGCTTGGAGATGCTGCAAGATGCTGGCTGTACCATTGTGCCCATATCTCTTCCAAACACGGAGCACGCTCTTTCAGCATATTACGTTCTTGCTCCGGCCGAAGCAGTATCAAACCTATCCAAATATGACGGCGTCAGATATGGATCGCGAGAGGGCTCTACAGATAGAGCGGGTGATGTTCTATATTCTAAGACGAGAGGGCAAGGCTTTGGTGACGAAGTCAAAAGACGTATCCTTCTTGGGTCCTACACTCTGAGCGCAGAGGCTGTTGACAATTATTTTCTGAAAGCCCAGAAAGTCCGCAGATTAGTGCAACGAGACTTCGATCGTGCTTTTGCGGCGCCAAACCCTCTTCGTCCAGCAGAGCAGTTTGACCTCAGCGAGATAGATACATCCGTTGAGATGTCAGACAAACTTGGCCCCACTCAGGTTGATTTCATCATCTGTCCCACTGCTCCGACACTGCCTCCCACTCTCGAAGATGTATCAAAGCAAACTCCAGTCGATAGCTACATGAATGACGTTTTCACTGTGCCTGCAAGTTTAGCTGGCCTTCCTGCCATAAGCATTCCTTTTCCTATATCGGAGGAGTTTCGAAACGAGGGCAAACCTGCTTTTGCTGGTATGCAGATCATTGGACAATACTCATCAGATTATTCAGTCATCGAAATGGGGAAAGCTCTCATGAAAAAAGGGCGCCTGGTACGGCCAGAAAAAGCGAGCGAATTTTTCAGTTTTGCAATGCGCGGAATATCCAGAGAAGCGCAGAATTTGAGAAGGATGGAGAGGCTAGAGTGGAAGTCTCGAAAATGGAAGAATTCAAGCGCATCGACCATTATCTCTGGGAGAAAGGACCTGATCAGAAAGCATTTTGCTGTCAATCGATACCTGATCAAAAAGTATGTGAGTTCTAACGTTGGCGATTCATTGGAGCCAATGGGCGGAGATCTCTTTCCGATGTCCTCCGAAAACGAGGGGAAAATACGACGGGTCTACGCGGGTCAACCTAATGAACGCCTATCACTTACCGAAAACGAGATCGGTAATGCTTTTAAAGACGCTTGGGCTAAGTGGGAGAAGCAAATGTCTCCGAGTCCACCGTGATGAGCGTCGATTAGGCAATCTCTTCATCTCCGATTACCAGGCATGATGCCCTACTCTGCGAGTCTTGCCAACACGAAAGGACATCAATGGCGTTTGATGGGAAAGAAAGTTGTATGATCCGTACAATGCTTCGATCTTGTTCCAGCATCGTGTGCCGAGTCCTCCTTCGGCGAATTCAATGAAGATGACTTTTATGTAATTTTTGACCTGGTGATAGCCGTATACATATCCAAACTTGAAAGCTGCCTTAACCCAGGCTTAGATGGGTAATGGACAAAAAGGCCAAGGGCGGATCTGTATCAGCCAAGTTGTATGACAATACAACAATTTTGAGAAGAGTAAATGTATATAAAATTGTACCCTGCTTCTAACTCGTCAATTTTCACAGGAAGGAAACACGAGGACTCTGAATCTGCCCTGTCAACTGCAAGTGTTCGGGCATAAGATGAGAGAAAGAAATCTGCAGCTCTCAAGCGAGACCGCTGAGATGAAGTAAAAGTAACCCGAGACTCTCTGCTACGAACTAGTATTTGCTATCGTCCTGGTTTAGAAGAGCTCCGTGTTCCCAAAAGTTTGGAACATTGAGATAGATCTATGCAACAAACCGTTGACATGAAATTGAAATTTCCAGCTGAGAGGGAAAATTCTAATGTTTTATACAAACTGAGACATTGAACGCAACGTGCAACGTAGATTTTGGAAGAATTCATTTTACTTCTCAAGTCGAGAGCGTGCCCTTATTTGGTCTATTCAAGCACAAGCTTGACGACGGCATCTCCCACCACCTCCAAGCCGACTTTATCTCCTATGACGTGTTCTGCGGTTTCAAGAGTGACAGTTACCTCTATCTCTACTGTTTCTGGGTCAGGTCCAACAGTCACAATCACCTCCATGTTTGTTGGTAGGCCCCCGCTACTTGGCGTCGTGTTTATCAACGTAAAATATTCGAGTACAAAAAGATTCCACTGAAAATTTATCTAGTGACCATCACAGCTTCTGCGCCCGCTATTACGGACGTCGACATGATAACTCTTAACGTCAAAAGCCTACCCACAGTCGATACCATTGCCACGATCACCGTCGGGCCAATAACAACCTGCAACACAAGCCTAGGCGGTTTCCATCTCACATCTCCTCTCCGTAGTCGGCTCCACAACAAATGGCTAATATGGCTCTCTTGGCAATGATCCGTTGCAAATATACTTCAGCACCAACCCCTGGACGCAACTCTCTTCACCTACAACTCCGCCTACTACCTCGCCGCCGTGCCCTCTAGCCTAGTCGCTGGCATCCTTGCCGACACCGAAGGCGCACTGGAGTTCGATCCTTTCGATCTGGTCGCCGATAATCCGAGCTTCTTCCAACCAGCGATTTGTGATGTGAATTTTGTTTTCCTAGAATGCGTTGATGATGGGGCTACACTTTGGTTTTACTGCCCTTATTATCCACTACAATTTTCTTTGTTTGTGGGCACTGATGATGGCTGCTCCCAAATTGAGCTTAAGGCGTTGTTTGATATGTTGGAGATTTTGGAGTTGGAGTTTATAATTGGAATATATATATCTGCTATGCACCCAGCTATTAGACTTGAAGTACTCCAAGCAACACGCGCTCGCAAAACCGAAACCTAGAACTCAAAAATCCTGCAGGCCCGTCTCCCCGCCCGTGCCTCCCTTTTCCCCTCCATCCCACTCCGGCTCCTCCTCATCAAACCACCTCTCCTCACTCTCCCTCCTCTCCCCCTCATCAAACTCCTCGCTCTCATCCACAGCCCTATAATCAAACTCCTCATCCCCACCCCTTAAAAACCTAACTGTCATCTCGAACTTCCACCTCTCCATTCCCTCCTCCCTACTCTTCACCTCTTCTCCATCCTCGCCAATAATCTCTCCATTTGCCCCTCGCAAATAGCTTACAAATGGGATGGGGTTTTGTGACTTTGAGTTCCCGGGCGCTGACGAGGATGAAGGCGATGATGAGGAGATGCTGAAGTTAGTGAGGGCAGGAGGATGAGATGACTTTGCCAGAGCTGCGAGCTTGGCTTCTGAGCGGTAGAGATCCGCTTCTAGGACGCCTGAATAGCCTTTTGCTTTTCCGTCAGCTTCGCGCTCGGCGGCAGTTTGAAAGCGCCGGATACAGCGGTCATATAGTAAGGGATCTGAAGACTGTTAGATTTGGTCTTGGGCGGGAAAAGGGGGGACAGGAAGGGGTACCTGCTAGTTCGAGGTCTGGGGATGTGAAGTAGGAGGGGTGGCGGTCGAGGTAGAGTTTTCGACGGTTTTTTATACAGATTTGGTGCGTTCTTTCTGTGGAGGTGGAAGGGTCTTCTTGAGGGACGATATGTGGCTCTTCGATGTGTGGCATTGTTGTTGAGGTTTGAGTGGGAGGATGTGGCGTTTGATGATTTGAAGTCATCAGATTTTGTTGGAAGTGGGCCAGCTTTCAGCCTTGTGCGTAGAATTATGCGATCTTGTCTTAGATCCTTCCAGTACCCTTGATTATGAGAGCTCCCTTGGAAAGTTTGAATACGTTTGACACGTGGGATGTCGAGATGAGCGTGTTTGATAGCAGTGCCGAGCCTCCCTCAAATCCGCGGCAAACTTCCCTCGGCTCTTTCCCTCCACCTTCTCACTACTGTACATATATGCTGTACTTGTGAACTATCAGAGTAAGGCCAATAAATCTACATGTTTTAACCATGACCACACAAACAGCTGGCGTCAAGTCAGCAGCACTGCCATCACCACCGTTCATTACGGTTGCAGGGATTCCGAATTTTCGAGATTTAGGTGGTTATCCTAGCGCCTCGCCATCCAACTATTCAATCCGGAGGGAAGTCATATACCGCTGTGCCGAGCCCTCGCAAGTCACAAAAGATGGAATTACAACTATGCAAAGGCTAGGTATCACCCATGTGTATGATCTGAGATCAAGCAATGAAATCGAGAGAGCCCAGGCCGCAGGATGGGGTGGCGTTGTAGAGTGGGAGGGTTGCGAGAGGGTGTTTGTACCAGTATTTTCAGATCAGGATTATAGCCCTGAGAATTTGGCTGTGAGGTATAAGGACTATTCTGCGAATGGAACTGAGGTAAAGGTTTATTGATAATTCATGTACTTTGGCTGAATTTCGAATCAGGGTTTCACAAGAGCTTATTTGGATATCATAAAGAATGCTCCGCCTTCTTACAGAACTATTTTACTACACCTTGCAAATGAGCCAGAGAAGCCTCTGATTGTTCATTGTACTGCTGGGAAAGATAGGACGGGCGTTATTTGTGCTTTAGTTTTGTCTCTCTGTGGTGTGGAAGATGAGATTGTTGCTCATGAGTATGCCCTTACAGAAGTGGGGTTTTCCACAGAGTGGAAGGAGGCCGTTATTGAGCATTTGATGCATCATCCGGCTCTAAAAGGAAATCTGGAAGGGGCTTGGAATATTATTTCAGCCAAGTGAGTTCCCTCCTGCCTTTATGCCGAACATTCTAAGTGCTAATCACATCCTTCAGGACCGCTAATATGTTGGCGAGTTTGAAAATGATCAGAGAGAGGTTTGGAGGTGCTGAGGACTATGTGATTGAGAAGTGTGGTCTTACCAAAGAAGAGGTAAAAAGGATCCGGAAGAATTTGATTGTTGAGAAACCTGCTGTGCATGAAAAGCCTCAACAACATTTATAGACGTCTCTCACAGATTTACCCAGAAAGATTAGAATAGAACGCTTCTTGATGTCTTCTAGCTCTGACCTTCCCTTGATATGAACTTTCTAGCGGCTTGCATGGAGAGCTGATGATAAACCCAAGTTTACATTTAGATCTTCTAATCAACTTTGAAAACAATATCACCAAGTTTCCCAACCTCTCTTCCCTTGGGATTAATAGGGAGCAATAGGGGGACCTTATGCTGTGCACGTGATCATCCACTAGCGTTCATGTTCGCGAGACTTTTCCTCGAGCTTGAGCTCACCCAAGTCGCCTCCGACACCACATTGTACAGGACACCACAGGGGCGCAAATTGCTACCCAGTATCAATTGGGTGCATTCAGAATGCCACCACCTTTACGATGCCCCTCTACTCTTCCATCGACGTGTGCGAAGCAGCTATGTAGAGCCGGGCAATCGACACGATCCTTCTCGACAACTCCTCGACAAGATCAACGAACAACTCGAGCACGACGGCAACTGTTCCGATGGCTGAGTTCGCAAGGGGAGAACTTCCGAAACCCATTGAGCGGGTCGACGAATTATCTGAGTGCCTATAACGCTCAAGGTCAACTGAAGAGAGTCGTAGACTCCGCGAGGAAGGAAAAAAAGGCCGACGCCGCAACAAACGACCCCTCGAAAGCGGCCACCGCAGAGTCAGAGGAAGGGAAAGAGCGAGATAATAAAGGCAAGATACCACCGGAGACTACAAGAGATTTGACGCCTTTTCCTTTAAATCGTAGTTTCGTTAGCCAGGCCGTGCTGAGCGAAGAATTACGAGAGGAAGTCTGGAAGAGAATAATGAAGGATAGCAAGTCAGTCAGAGAAGTTAGTGCCGAGCTAGGGGTTGAGATGAGCCGCGTGGGTGCTGTAGTGCGACTGAAAGAGGTCGAGAAGGAGTGGGAACGAATAGTAAGTGTATAACTGCCAATCTTTATTTTCTCTCCCTACGTCTTTATGATGATCTCTTAAAAAATCGATTAGTCTTTAAGACAACTACATGGTTACAAACTTTACGCATGCGAGCCTCTCTGAAAATTACATCCTCGCTTCAATTATTATTTCACAATATTTGGAGATTATTTGCTGACCTTCTGCGCCCAAGGGAAAACCCCTAGCAAGACCATACCATGAAGCAGTAATGTCTATGCTTCCGAAGACCCCATATGACCCTGAAGGGAAGAACAACCCGCACGAATCCATCA
>Ga0302325_10008115_pt1 | contig 23148 bp, 20 predicted proteins | sample Palsa_T0_2_FD_201948 | JGI IMG/M metagenome (GOLD analysis project Ga0302325, IMG submission 201948) | Peat permafrost microbial communities from Stordalen Mire near Abisko, Sweden - Palsa_T0_2 | ecosystem: Environmental > Terrestrial > Soil > Palsa > Peat permafrost | place: Sweden: Abisko... | reverse complement strand
CGGGTCTCGAAATTGGACAGGGGCGTCTCGCATTCCCAGCAGTACGGCAGCACCCTAAAGCCCTCGTAGAGCAAGCCCTTTTTGTGGAGCTGCTTGAAAGCCCACATGACGCTTTCCATGTAGGAAAGGTCCATCGTCTTGTAATCGTTGGAGAAATCGACCCAGCGCGCTTGGCGCGCGACGTAGCGTTCCCATTCGCCGGTGTAACGCAGGACCGAGGTGCGGCAGTAGTCGTTGAAGCGCTCGATGCCGTAATCTTGGATGTCGTTGCGCGTGGGTAGCCCGAGCTCTTTCACGGCTTCCATCTCCGCCGGCAGACCGTGGCAGTCCCAGCCGAAGCGCCTCTCTACCCGCCAGCCTCTCATGGTCTTGTAACGGGGGATAGCGTCTTTGACATACCCCGTCAGGAGGTGCCCGTAATGAGGCATACCGTTGGCAAACGGCGGCCCGTCGTAAAAGACGTATTCGTTCGCCTCGCTGCGCGCCTTCACCGACGCTTCGAAGGTGCCATCGCTATCCCAATACGCGAGGACCTCGCGCTCTATGCCTGGGAAATCGGCGCTGCCAGCGACCTGGGGATAGGGAAGGCGATCGGGCAGTTGGGAGCTGGTTGGCACATCACCATGCTATGGGACAGGCCTGGCACCGCTCGGCGCAATTGTCGGCCGCACCTTGCCGGCCGCACCTTGCCGGCCGCACCTTGCCGGCCCGGGTCAGCTGCCGTCCTCGTCCTCGTCCTCGTCTTGGTACTCGTCGTCTTCCATCGCCAGGCACCACGAGGCATGCTCCTTGCCCGGCTCTGCGCCGCACTCAGCGCATGGTTCGACCTCTGTCTCGACCGTCTTCACGGCACGCTTCAAATCACGCGCCTCTTCGAAGCGGCGATGACGTCCCTTTTTCACGATGAACTCCCAAGCCGAGACGTGCTAGTACGAAAGCAGAGCTTACAGCCATCTCCGCCTAGAAGGTGGCAGCACGGCCCGTGCCCGTACGATGGGGCGCATGGCCCAAGACCTCGACATCGATGCCATGCTTAACCGCTTCCGGGAGCGGGCGCGAGCCGTGCGCCAGCGGGGGCTCCCCCCTCTCGAGGGCCCGGAGCGAAAGCGTTTCATGGACCAGGCCCGGACTGACTATATGGACTACGCGATGATCGGCGATGCCACCGCGACATTGGAAAACGGGATCCTGACCCTGCAGGTCGACCTGCGGCCCGAGAGCGCCCGCAGCTAAGCCTTTGCCCCTCCGGCCGCCACCCCTCCGGCCGCCACGACAGGACGGTCCTCGAGGAGAAGCCGTCCATGCCCGTCCAAAGCGAGCGAAGCTTCGCCATTAGCAAGCCGCCGCAGGGGAACCCCAACCAGACGCGCCCTCCAGCCTTGCCCGAGCCGAGCACCCGGCTTGCCCGAGAGGAAGTCGACAATGTCGGTGCGGGTAGCGAGCAAAGCAGCATCGACGTCCTCGTCCCGGCTCAGCTGGGCGACCCAGGCGGAGGCGAGTGATACGGCGGGCCGCAGCTCCTTGCTCACCTGTTCGGTTTGGGCTACGTGCAGTGCACCGGGAGGAAGTGCTCGGCCCGCCTCAACAGCAGCCATGATCTCCTGCTCGGCTCCGGCTCTGAGGTGCCGCACGTCGATGCCCCTGGTCTCGCGCAGAGAGGAGACGCTGGCAGGTGGCGAATGTGCGATCGAGAGGAGTGCGAGGTCGGGCAACACCATGCGCGGCTGGACGTCGAGCACTCTGGCTTTGTCCTCACGCCAAGCAGCGAGCTCCTGTGCTATCGCCCTTGACACCCCCTGAAGCTGGCGGTTGTCGCGCAGCTTCCACCAGGCCTCCAAGGGCTCGGTCGGGCTGAGAGGGCGGGCGAAGAGGGTCGCGCATTCTTCTTCTGCCCAACCCAGCCGGCCTCGCAACGCAAGCTCCTCCGAGATGTCGTCAGCAAGGTCCAGCAAGTAGGCAACGTCGGACGCGGCGTAGGCAACCTGGGAGGCAGTCAGGGGCCTCCGGCTCCAATCCGTGAGCCGGTCGCCTTTAGCAAGGCGAAGCCCAAGGAAACGTTCGACAAGCGATGCGAGCGATGCGGACCCGTACCCAAGAAAACCTGCCGCAATCTGGGTATCGAACAGCCTCCCAGGCAACAACTGGCAGGCGCGCCCCAACACCTCGAGGTCCTGGCTCGCTGCGTGGGCGACCATGACAGCCGGGCCGCCGAGCACTTTGGCGAAAGGCGCGGGGTCAACGGCAAGGGGATCGACCAAGGCGACCCGAGGGTGCCCTTCGGGGTTGCTCCGCCATGCCACTTGCACCAGTGCAAGGCGCGGCCAGTAAGTCCTTTCCCGGTGGAACTCGGTGTCAAGGGCGTACCGCGGTACCTCGCTCAGCTCATCAACGAGGTTTGCCAGGGCACTTTCGGTCGTAACGATCTCAGGGGGCCCACCGGCCTCAGGGAGCCCGCCAGCACTTGCCTGCTCGGTCGTGCGCAGCCGTCGGCCTGCGGTCGCCACCTACTGGCTCTCTGGCTCCGACCACGAGCGAAGCTGGGCGAGGCTGCGAGCCAACATCCGCGACACCTGCATCTGGCTAGCGCCCACGAGCGAACCGATCTGGGTCTGCGACCAACCCGCGACGAAGCGAAGGTTGATGATCAATCGGTCCCGCTCAGGGAGCCGGGCCAAAAGGGGGCTCAACAGGAGCCGCCCCTCCACCTCGGCCATCCCAGAGTCTTTGACGCCGAGCTTGCGGCTCACGTACACGTCGTCGCCGGAGGACCCGATCGTGTCAAGAGGGGCGCTGTTGCGCAAGCCGCCGGCGTCGAGTGCCTCCACGACCTCTTCGACCGGGGAGCCGATGTAATGAGCCACCTCGGCGACCGTCGGTGACCGCCCGTGGCGCTGGGTAAGGTCGTCGATCGCCTGTTGGGTGCTGATGTACAGGTCGTGCACCCGCCTTGGCGGCCTCACCCACCATCCGCGGTCGCGAAGATGGCGCTTCAGCTCACCGAGGATGGTGGCGGTTGCGAAAGTGGTCAGCTCGGTGCCCCTGGCAGGGTCGAAACGCTCGATCGCTTTCAACAGACCGATGAGCGCCACCTGGTTGAGGTCCTCAACGTCTTCGCCGCGTTGAGCGAAGCGGCTCGCAAGCGAGTAAGCCAAGCCCTGGTAAGAATTGACAATGAAGTTGAGCGCAGCCCCGTCGCGCGACTCGTGGTAAGCGACAAGAGCTTGACGGACCTGACGGCGCCGGTCCGTAGTTTCGTCACACCCGGTGGTAGCAGCTGCGGGTGTGGCCACGAGCCAAAGCTTACTGGCAATGGCACCACCTTGCCCTGATAGATCTATTTCACTTTGGCCGTGACCTCGGATTTCCGCGTTTATCGCGGTCGCGCGCCGATGCAAAACTACCGTTGCCTGCCAAGGAACCTAGCCGCCGTAGTTGAGCCTCGTGTCTTCCATACGGAGCAACTCTGCGTCCTCATCGGGAGCCGCACAGTCCACTACTTCACCGACAAAAAGCGTGTGGTCGCCCAACGCAAGCTCTTCGCGCACCTCGCACTCCAACCATGCTGCCGCCTGAGCTAACACGGGGGCCCCGGTCGACCCCACCCGGACTTCGACACCTCCGAGCATCCCCGGCTCGGGGCCTACGGTAGCGGGCTTTGTAAATCCTCTCACGAGCGCCCTGTCCTGCCGCTTCAGGAAACAAAGGCTGAACACGCGGCCCTCCTGCACCAGCTCGTGAGTCAACGCGTCGGCCTGCACCGAAACCGCGACCAGTTTGGGCTCTGTTGCAACTTGCATCGCCAAGTTGTGGGTCATCAAGTTGCGGCGCCCGTGTGCCGCGCTGCCTAGCAGGTAGATACCCGCTGGCATCCGCCAGAGCACCCGGCGGCGCAAGCGGTCATAAGCGTCCGGGTCAGCGCCGGGCGGGAACGGTCCTACGAGTTGGGCAGCCACGTTCAGACGGGGGCTCCCACCGTCAGCCCCGCCCCATCAGCCTCACCGCCGCACGGCAAGGTTCAGCCTCCCCGTCTTTCCCACTCGGGGTCCAGCTGTCTGAGGAAGAGCGCGCACCGCTGCTCCTCGTCTTCCTCGCCGATCTCCCCCGCCCTGCGCCGGAGAGCCTCCACACAACGCAAGAAACCCCTGTTGGACGGGTTACGCCAACGAACGTAGCCCGATCCCCTCCACCCGACCGCCCGCAGTGCATCCAAGCCGCGGTGGTAACCGGTCCGGGCGTACGCATAGGCGGTCACGGGGACATCGCACTGCTCGGAAAGCGTGGCCCAAGCAGCCATGTACCTGGGCCACCGGCCAGCCACTGCGAGCAGGCTGCCAGCCGGGGCGGACGGGGAGCCTGCCTCGGACAAAGCCTCCTCAGCTCCGGCAGGTGGGCCCGGGAGCACGGTCTCGGGAGGAGCGGAGCCAAGAGGGATTTCAGCCATATCCAGACAAAGCGTAACCTCGAGCCCACGGCAGAGTGCATTTTCGACCAGATCGTCAACGGTGATGTCCCCGCCCACGTGGTCTTTCAAGACGAGGCGTTCATCGCGTTCCTCGATTACCGGCCCGTCTTCGACGGGCACACGCTGGTGGTACCGCGTGTGCACTACGCGAACCTGGCCGAAACCCCCGAGAACTTGTTGGGGCCCATGCTGGGTCTCGGAAGGCGCGTTGCAGCCGCACAGAAGACGGCGCTAGGGGCACACGGAGCCTTCTTCGCTCTCAACGAGACGGTCAGCCAAAGCGTGCCCCACGTGCACTTGCACGTCGTCCCCCGTCGAGCCGGGGACGGCCTGCGGGGCTTCCTCTGGCCGCGCCATGTCTACAAGACCGACGGGGTCGCGGCCGAGCTGGCGGCCCGGCTGAGGGGCGCCCTGGACTAGGGCGCTCCGCTGACGGCGACGGGCACTACGTGGCGGACGTGGAGCGGCTGGGGACAAGACGTCGTCAGGCGCTTGCGGGGCCGCGACCCCGGTAGGCGCTTGCGGGGCCGCGACTCCGGCCGTAGTTGCCGGTGCTGTGAGCGAAGGCAGCACCAAGACTGGCTCATCGTCCAAGGCAAGCGTGGCACGGTCCCGGCCGGCCCGCTTGGACTCGTAAAGAGCCTCGTCAGCGGCGGCGATGAGGCTGTCGCCCTCCGCGCCCTCCCCCGCTCCGGTTGCAATGCCGGCGCTCACGGTCACTTTGGCCACGCCACTGACAGAAGCAACAGCGGCTCTGACCCGCTCGATGACCACCAGCGCTCCGGCACTGCCACAGTTGGGAAGCACGATGGCAAACTCCTCGCCCCCGTAGCGGGCAACCAAGTCGACGTCGCGCACGCTCCGCGCCAGCGCACCAGCAACCTCTCGGAGCACTTCGTCGCCCGCGACGTGCCCCAACGTGTCGTTGACGTCCTTGAAGTGGTCAATGTCAATGAGCGCGACCGACAGCGGCTCTTTCGTCCGTACCGTTCGCGCAACTTCCCGGCTGAGCGCAAAGTCGAGCTGGCGGCGGTTAGCCAGGCCCGTAAGGGCGTCTGACGACGCGAGCCGCGCCACTTCGGCCTGAAGGTGCGCGTTGTTGATCGTCAAGGCCGCGTGGACCGCGAAACGGTTCAGCATGTCCAGCGACCGCCGGGCCACTCGCCTGGAAAAGGGCGGCCCGGCTTCGGCCAGGAGGAGCCCCAGGCGGTCGTGACCAGCCCTAAGCGGTAAGACGATCAGGTTGGTCCCCCCGGGCACGATCGCGTCGAGCGAAGGGTCTGCCTCCGACGAGAGGCTGTGGACCAAGACCGGGGCGTTAGTCGCCAGGGCCCGGGCCGCTACGTCGCCGTTCAGGGCGCGCTTGCCCGCCTTCCCCGGTGGTGCGGCTTGGACGGGAGAAACTTCAGCGTCTCCAAAGGCGAAATTGGCAGCAACGAGCCGGCCCTTTTTTTCCCACACGATCGCGACTCGCTTGAACGCGAACGCGCTGGCAACGCTCCTCAGCAAAATGGCCACTATTTCGTCGGCGCCGCAGCTTGCCTCCATCGATCGCTCCATCTCGGAGGCCATCTTGGTGAGCGCGTCGAGCTGGGCCTTGGAGCGGCGCAGCTCACGCTCGCTGAGGTTTGAGAAGTACGCCGTGCTGAGCGCGACCGCCCAAAAGCCGACAATACGCAGGGCAACTGCGCCGGAGCCGGGGTTTACAACCTGCGGAGTACCCAGGAGTTTTCCGACAGGGCCGCCCAGTTGCAGCACCGAGATCGCCAGGAGGAGGGCCGAGTCCCACATTGCAAGCCGCACGCCCGTGCGCGGGCTAGCGAGGAGCGTGACCGCGATGAGCTGCACGGTGAACAGCAATACGAAGTCGCTCTGGGCTGCCCCAGCGGGCACCATCAACAACGCCAAGTAGGCCGAGTCCACCGGCAGCAGCATCTGTTGGACAGGCGCTCGTGAACGTCGTGCATTGCGCCTCTCAGGCGGTGACTTGGCCATGAAGTGGTCGGCCAGTTGCCCGGCAAAGCACAGCGCCAAGTACGCGGCACTCAGCGGGAGGACTTGGAGGAAGCGGAGGCCCAGCTCGGCAGGGAAAGAGGCAGCCGCGGCGCAAACGAACCCGACGATCACGAGCCGCACCATCTGCAACGCGCCCAGGCGCTGGTCCAAGCTGGTGTGCTCGGGGCTGGCGAGGCCCGGCTGGCTAGCCCTGCCCTGTAAGGCGCTCGAACCTGCGGAGCTCGGCGTTGCAGATCTAGCGGTCACCCGTTCACTCGAAGCCAATTGAATCCTCGTATTTCCTGGCGGGAGCTTCGACAAATTTCGGGTCCCGCCTGTCGATAAGCCACTGAACGAAGACAAAGATCAAGACGAGGGCCCCCAGCGCGAACGGCACAAGCTGGCCGGTCGACGTGTTCGGCGAGCCGCCATCCCACTGCGCCCCGATAGAGCTGACCTGCTGGCCATCGATCACCCGTTCGCCGAGCGGGACTCTGACGGCCCCCGCAAAGGGCGCCGTGGTGGTCGTACCTGCGGCGGGGACCGCAAGAGACGCTGCGCTGTGTGGGACCGCACCGGTCGAAGCTGCCGGGGTGCGCGGCAGGGCTCTAGTGGTCGAGGCCGGGACCGCCGTCCTGGTGACGGGCCGGGCCGCCGCGGAGGGGGTCGGGCCAGTCGTGAGAGGCCCGTTGCCGCCGGCATCGCCGCCTGGGTACCCCCACGCCTTAACGGGCCAAGCCAGGGCGCTGACTGCAACGAGCGCTAGTGCTACCGCGGGACGGCCACGGCCGCTCGTCCAAGGTCGTTCCGCCGTAGCTGCCTCCCGCGTCGTCCTCATCCGTCCAGCCTTTCGACCACTGTCGGTGGCCCTTGTGCCAGGCGGCCGGAAGAACGCTACCCAGAGAGATGGCCTTGCCTATTTTTCGGCGGCACTACTGGAAGATACGGAAGAGACGGTAGCTACGTCGTTTCGGACTATCGAGGCTGCACCCTCTGAGCGTAAAAGTAGCACGAGACAACGCCGCCGCCAAACAGCCCTTTAGGCGTTACCTAAATCGTGGCCCCGCTACGCCTTGCCGTGATCGCTCGGGCCCTGGAAGCGACTCGACGACTGAAGCTCACATCCGCTCAGGGGCCTCGATGCCAAGTAGGTCAAGCCCTTTTTCGAGCACCGCGGCCGTAAGCGCGCACAGTGCAAGCCTCGAGGCTCTGGTCTCCGGGTCGGGCGCGCCGAGTACAGGGCAGTTCTCGTAGAAGCCCGTGAAGGTGCTGGCAAGTTCGAAAAGGTACCCGCACATCTTGTGCGGGCTGTACGTTTCGAGGCTGGAGGCAACCGCGTCCCCGAAGCCGAGGAGACGCTTGGCAAGCTCGCGCTCGGCCGGTTCGCTGGGCGGGAGGATCGGCCCGACATGGTACGCGGTACCTGCCTCGCCGCCCCTTCCCGCCTCACGGGCCGTGCCTGCCGCGCTCGCTGTGGCTACCTCGCTCGGCCCGGCAGCTCGCCTGAGGATACTGCGCACCCGGGCGTGCGCGTACTGGATGTAGGGAGCGGTATTGCCATCGAAAGCCAGCATCCGGTCCCAATCGAACCGGTAGTCGCGCGCCCGGTCCGTGGAGAGGTCGGCGTACTTGACTGCACCTATACCTACTGCGCGTGCAATACCCTCGAGATCCCCTTCAACGGGTTGGCCGATTTGCTCGGCCCGCGCGACCATCAATGCTCTGGCGCGCTCGGCCGCCTCGTCGAGGAGCTCCGCGAGTTTTATCGTGGCGCCTTGCCTCGTCCGGAACATCTTGCCGTCCGGCCCGAGGACATTGCCGAAGCCGACGTGAGCAGCTTGAGCCTCGTCCGGCAACCAGTGTGCCAGCCGGGCTGTTGCGAAAACCATCTCGAGGTGCTCCGACTGAGTAAAGCCCACGACGTAGATGAGCAATTCGGCGCCGAGGCGGCCTACGCGGTCCCGGATGGCGGCCAAGTCTGTCGCTGCGTAGGTGTATCCTCCGTCGGACTTCTGGACAATGAGCGGGAGAGGGTAACCTTCACGGTTGGTGTGCCCGGGCGGGAATACACAGCGAGCCCCCTCGCTCTCGACCAGAAGGCCCATTTTGGCGAGGTCATCCACTACGACTGGAAGGAGCGGGTTGTAATAGCTCTCCCCTACGACGTCCTGTCGCGTGAGCTTGGTGCCCAGACGACCGAAGATCTCGTCGAAATAGCTCAGGCTTTGGGCCACGAGCAACCGCCACAGCCGGAGGGTCTCGGGGTCGCCCGATTGTAGTAGGACCACCCGGGCGCTCGCCCGTTCGGCAAAGGCGCGGTCGTTGTCGTAAGCGGCCCGCGCCTGCTGGTAAAAGAGCTCCAAGTCCCCGAGCGCGAGCTCGTGCACTGCCTCGTCTTCGCCAATGTCGACGAGGTGCTCGATCAACATCCCGAAAGGGGTACCCCAATCCCCAACGTGGTTTTCCCGGATGACACTGTGTCCCACAAGTTCGAGCAGCCTCACCAGGCAATCGCCGATAATCGTGGAGCGTAGGTGGCCGACATGCATCGGTTTTGCGACGTTCGGGGCCGCGTAGTCGACGACCGCCTTTTTCGAAGGGCTTGCGAGCTGCGCGCCCAATTTCGCCGGATCCAGCCACATATTCAGCAGCTCCGTCGCTAGGAACTCGCCCGAAAGGGTCAAATTGATAAAACCGGGCCCAGCCACCTCGGCGTTCTCGCAAAAATCTCCCAAGCCCAGATCCGTGGCCCTCGCGACCACTTCCTCGGCCACATCCCGGGGAGGCCGGCCAAGAGCGCGGGCGAGGGCGAGCACGCCGTCCACTTGCAGGTCGGCGCGCTGGGAGGGGCGGAGCGCTGTGGCCGCCCCCGGCTGGAGCTCTTCCAGAATTGGCGCGAAAAAGGCGTCAACGATCGCTAGCAGTCCTGGCACCCATCCATCGTCGCGTCCCAATAGGTAGATGAGCCAACCGATAACGGGCGGTGGCTGGCGTTTCTCGGCGTGGACCTCCCTGTCTCGGCGTGCCCCAAGCCCAAACGTGTGCTCACCAACGCCGAGAACTGCCGCTCCACGCCTAGAATATGTACTCATAACACGCTTAACGGCATGAAATCGCGTGAAACCGTCGCAGGCGAGGCACCGCCTCCCGTACGGTGGGTGTCCCGACGAGGGCTCGCGCTATCCTTGCCCGGGTTGCCATGGCACCCGACGAGCGCAGCGCCTCATCACCCGCTCTGCGTTTTGCCGATGTCGACCTGGACCGGGAGGCGACACCGGTCCTGAGAGGCGTCAACTGGCAGGTCAGCGCTGGCGAGCGCTGGGCCGTGATAGGCCCGAACGGCAGCGGCAAGACCACCCTGATGCAACTGGCGTCCGGCTACCTCCACCCGACGCGCGGGACCGTAGAAGTGCTCGGGCAACGCTTGGGCCGTACCGACGTGCGAGCGTTGCGCAAACGGGTCAGTACCGTTTCGGCCAGCGTCGCCCGGGTCATAGTGCCGTGGTTGACGGCCAAGGAAGTCGTGGTCTCAGCACGGCAGGGCGCCTTGGAGCCGTGGTGGCATACCTACAGCGAAGAGGAGTGGTCGCGGGCCGAAGAACTGCTCGTAACCGCGGGCTTCGGCCACATTGCCGAGCGCCCTTTTGGCGTGCTCTCGGAGGGCGAGCGCCAACAGGTGTTGCTCGCTCGGGCCCTCATGACTGACCCCGAGCTCCTACTGCTCGACGAGCCGTGTGCCGGGCTCGACATGGGTGGCCGGGAACGGTTGCTGGCCCGCCTTGGCCCCTTGGCCTCGGGAGAGTCATCAGCACCAATCGTGATGGTCACTCACCACGTCGAGGAGATTCCTGAAGGTTTCACCCACGTTTTGTTGCTCCACGCCGGGAGCGCCCTGATCACCGGGCCGATCTCTTCGTCACTGACGGCAAGGGCGCTCAGCGAGTGCTTCGGGTTGCCGCTCGAGCTCCGCCACGACGCCGGCCGGTGGACCAGCCGGGCCGCCCGCACCGGTTGAGGGCTCGCACCGGTTGAGGGCTCGCACCGGTTGAGGGCTCGCACCGGTTGAGGGCTCGCACCGGTGGAGGGCTGGCACCGGTTGATGGCGCCGAGGGTTGATGGCGCCGAGGGTTACCTTCCGGTCCACCATCACCGCGAGCGTTGCCTATTCGCCTGTGTGCACACCGCCAGCTCCAGCTCCCGCACAGACCATGCACGTGCCGCTCACGGCAAAATGACCAACGTCGGCCCGGAAACCGTAACGCGTCTCGAGCTCATGGGCTAGGAGATCGAACAGGCCAGGAGCTACCTCGATCACGCCACCGCAGTTGCGGCAGATGAGGTGCTGGTGGGACCGCCACCCGGCCAAGTGCCATTGGGACGGTCCGTGGCCCAGGTGAACGTGATAGGCGATGTCCAGCTCTTCGAGACGATCGAGGGTGCGGTAAACGGTGCTCTCGCTGATGTCGGGGTAGGCTCCGGCAACGACCGCGACTATTTCCTCGGCGCTGCGGTGGCCTTCAGCCTCGACCAGGGCGGCGACCACACACCGCAACCCGACTGTCGCGCGCCCTCCGGCCTGCCGCACCGCCCGGACAGCCGTGTCAACAGCGGTCTCACCAGCTAGTACCGGCTGCGGGCCGTGCCCTCTCGCCGAAGTCATCGCCTAGTGGGTTCTGGCCAGCAACACCGCCCAGAGCTCAGCCGACCGGCAGAAAGGTCTCGAGCCGTTCGTTGATGTCCGAGACCGAGTACAGGTTGCGGCGAAGCGTCTCGGTGAGCCAACGCTCGACCTCTTCGCGAGCGGGGCCCTCGTCCAGTACACCCCAAAGGTCCAGGAGGTGGTCCTGGACGTCCGAGGCGGGAACTGCGATCTGATCGGAAAGTTGCGCTAGCCAGGCCTCCGCCACCTCGACAGCGCTCGTAGCCAGCTCCGCATCGCCGCCCTCGCTGCTCGCGCTATCCGCTGCGTCAAGACCTACCGGCACAACAACACCTACCGGCACAACCACGCTTTCCCCGATCTCAGTCATGTACCAATCATATGACACCCGATGGACATAGCGAGTGCAGCAACTGTGCGCTCAAGTGCCCTTTTACCCCAAAAGACGCCTTCCGCCACTGTCAGCACCCGACCGTGGACCAAAACGCCCGACCAGTTCCTCCATTTCCGGCTCCCCCGCTCTTCCTGGCGCCTTCCGCTGACGGGCTCGAGCCTCCCTCCAAGGCCGCATCCACGAGCTGCGGAAGACCCAAGTGGCCCTTGCTCCCTTGCCCCTTTGTCCCAGCCCGGTTCAAGCTCACTTGGGCTGACTCGGGCTCGCGCGCACTCGCGGCTTCTAGCTCTGGCCACGCCCGCAGTGCGGGCCAGCAGTGGGCGGCCCGCAGTGGGGGCCATCCCGCCGGGGCGGCCACTCACCGCCGCCCTGACGACACCTCCCGTCGACACGCTCCGCACCCTCGTCCGCACTGACCAACGGGCCCGGAGCCACCGGCGCGGGCCCATCCGGCCACGCAATCGCTCCGGGTGCCCACTTTGTGCGCGTCAAATATCCCCCCGTGCAACGCCTTTGACCAAAGCGGTGGTTAACAAGCGCCTGATATCGCTGGTCAGCACACCAAAATGCGACCGGACTTGACTTAGGGCCAAAACCTACCCTAATGTTAGGGATTCAATAACAAACGCTCTCAGGCGGCGTTCAGCACTAAAGTTCTCCCCGTGGTCAGGAGAGCTGGGTGCCGAGAGCCAAGGTTGACTGAAAGCAATCGTCCCGTTCGGGTTTATTTGCTCGCGGGGCCACGTGCCTATTTACTGCTCGTAGCTGGTTACTCTCCACCGAAAGACCGAGTGTCGGGCAGATGGTACGCGACCAAGGAGACTGAATGGTCCGACGTCACCAACCTATGCATTTACGCGGCGAACCCGCCCGCTCCGGCACACGGCCGAAAGGCGTCGGCAACCCTTCTCCCGACCCCGCTAGAAGTCCTGCTCTCGCGAACGTACTGGGCAAAACAGCGGCCAAAGGGCTGCATTTTCGCCCGTCTCCCCAAGCAAGGCACATCCGGCGCCGGCCGCGCCATTTCCGCCCCGTCGGCACCCTGCGGACCTCCTCAACCGTCTTGGCCACGCTCTCCCTGCCCCTAGCCGCTATCTCCATGCTCGGCCTCCCGGCCACCATTGCGGCAGCCGGGCCCACGCGCGCCGCCACAGATAGGTCTGCTCCCAAGGCGGTCCGAGGCACAGCCCGAGACAAGACGGCCCGCCGCGCGGCAGTGACACCCACGCTGACTGCCTTCAGCCACGTGGACCACCCCGTAGCGTCTGTGGGCCCTCATTTTGGCCGTGATGATTACCTTTTTGAAGGTACTGACTACTTTTTTGGCGGTCATGATTACCTTCTTGGCGGTACTGCCGACCATTTTGATGGGCCCTACCGTCCCCAGTTGCCGACCAAAAGACGGAGCCCTGCGATGGTCAAGTTGGCAGCACCGGGTTCGATCGCTGCTTTCGGAGACGCCACATTTCTAGGAGCGCCGGGCGAACATACGCGAGACATCGTTGGCATCACGTTGTCGGGTTACGGGCAAGGGTACTGGGCCGTTGGCGAAGGCGGTGGCGTGTTTTCTTATGGCGACGCTCGTTTTCTGGGCTCCCTGGCAACTGACCACCGCTCCAGGCAAATAGCTGGCATAGCGGCTACGCCCTCGGGCGGCGGCTACTGGTTGGCTTCCAGGGATGGCGACGTCTTTAGCTTTGGCGATGCAAAATTTTATGGGTCGCTTGGCAAGGATGATTTGAAAACGACCGTGGTCGGGATAGCTTCTCTCCCGGACGGGCGAGGATATTGGTTGGCGACCGCTGACGGTGGAGTTTATACCTTCGGGGACGCCCGCTATTACGGGTCCCTCGGCAATACCGTCGTGAAACAGCCAGTGATTGGCATCGCTGCTTCACCAACCGGCCGCGGCTACTGGCTAGCCACGGCCGACGGAGGCGTGTTCCGCTTCGGGGACGCCACCACCCACGGGTCGCTCTTGAACCAGCACCTGACCGTGACCGCGATCGCAGCTTCTTCCGGGCCGGCACAGGGTTACTGGCTTCTCGCTGCGGGCGGGAGCGTGCACGGCTTCGGTGCAGCGAAAAACCTCGGCTCCGCCTCGACTGGGCCCGGGGTTCAAGCCAGCGCCCTCGCAGCAACGCCTAACGGCGCCGGTTACGTCGTAGTCACGATGGGGCCGACCGCGCCGAGCCGCCATCTCAATTTCCTGGGCAATTTCCTCGTGACTTGTTACGACCTCAGCGGTCTTACAAAGACCGGGGCGATGGCAGGCCTTCAAAGCGCCGCCGTCGACCCGGGAGTTATCCCGCTCGGCACGCAGATTTATGTCCAGGGCGTTGGAGTTCGGACGGCGGACGACACAGGCGGAGCGATCGTCGGCAACCACGTGGACATATGGGAACCCACTTTCGGGCAATGCGCGGCGTGGGGCACGCAGCAACGGGCTGTCTACACCGTCACCGGGTGAACCAAAGCGCCACGCAACACCCCGGTTGCCCCCTACCGCGGAGATAGACGATGGCGGGACTTCACCCACGCGCGCTAGGGTCCGCAGGAGTGGACGGGTACCAAGCACTGCTCCTGGTGTCGTTCGGCGGCCCTGAACGCATGGAGGACGTGAAGCCGTTCTTGAGGCGCGTCACGGCGGGGCGCGACGTCCCCGAAAGCCGGCTGGACAAAGTCGCCGAACACTACTACGCAGCCGGTGGGGTGAGCCCCCTGCCGGCCCAGTGCAGGACCTTGCTCGAGGCGCTGCGGACCGAACTGGCCGGGACTTCGCTCGAGTTTTACTGGGGGAACCGTAACTGGCACCCCTTGTTGGAAGACACGCTCGCCCAGATGCGCGACGACGGCATCGAGCGTGCCCTGGCATTTGTGACGTCGGCCTATGGGGGCTACAGCGCGTGCCGGCAGTACCTCGACGACATCGCGGCGGCTCAGGCTAAGGTCGGGCCGCGAGCACCCCGCGTCGAAAAGCTGCGCCTCTATTACAACCACCCTGGCTGGGTGGGCCCCTGGGCATCCCACCTCGCCATGGCACTCGAGGTTTGCAACGTCAGGGCGGCTCTGGCCGGAGCGGGTGACGACAGCGCAGCCGCCTCCGAGGCCCGCGGGGCCGGCACTGGAGCGGTTGAGGTGCTCTTCAGCGCGCACAGCATCCCGGTGGCGCTGGCACGCAACAGCCCCTACGTGGAGCATGTCACGGAGGCTTCCCGCTTGGCGGCCGAGGGCGCCCGCGTCAAGTCGTGGCAGCTGGTGTGGCAGAGCCGCTCTGGGAGCCCGAGCTCACCGTGGCTCGGCCCCGACGTCTGCGACGTGATCCGGGCCTCATCGGCTGGGACTTTCGTCGTTGTCCCGATCGGCTTCGCCTGCGACAACATGGAGGTCGTCTACGACCTCGACATCGAGGCCGCGGCCGCAGCCAGGGAGAAAGGCGCTCATTTCGTGCGCGCAGCAACGGTGAGCACCACACCCGCTTTCGTCAATATGGTGCGCGAGCTGGTCCAAGAACGCGTGGCACCCTTTGGGCCACGGCACGCCGAGGGCATGTTCGGGCCGTGGCCCGACCACTGCCCGGACGGCCATTGCCCCGCCAGCGCCCCCGCGGCAAGTAGGATGCCCCCCGGCTGACCCGCTGGGGAAGGGCTCGATGGCCCCGGCCTCCAAACCGGCTAATTTTCGCGCGCTAGCGCGCAGGTTCAGCAAAGGAGCACTATGTCCACGTCTCAGCTCTCCGAGACTCCCAACAAGGCCGACTACCGCGTCGCTGACATTTCTATCGCCGACTTCGGCCGGCGAGAAATCGACCTGGCCGAAGTGGAAATGCCTGGGCTGATGGCCTTGCGGCAGGAATACGCGGGCCAGCACCCTCTTGGCGGGGCGCGTATAAGTGGTTCCCTGCACATGACTGTTCAGACCGCCGTACTGATCGAGACGCTGCGCGACCTTGGCGCGGACGTGCGCTGGGCCAGCTGCAATATTTTCTCGACCCAGGACCACGCTGCGGCCGCGATGGCGCAGAGCGGGGTGCCTGTTTTCGCCTGGAAAGGCGAGACCCTCGAGGAGTATTGGTGGGCTACCGAGCAGGCCTTGTCCTGGCCGGCGCAAGACGGCCCCAACATGATCGTCGATGACGGCGGTGATGCCACGTTGCTGGTGCACTTGGGAGTTCAGGCCGAACGAGAAGGTAAGGTACCCGACCTCGGCCCAGACGACAGCGAGGAACACGGGATCATCGCTGCAACGATCCAAAAGACGCTGCGGTCACGGCCGGGGATGTGGACGAAAATGGCGGCCGGCATCAAAGGGGTTAGCGAAGAGACGACCACCGGCGTCAACCGGTTACGCCAGCGCGCAGCGAACGGCGCATTGCTCTTTCCTGCCATGAACGTCAACGATTCGGTCACTAAGAGCAAGTTCGACAACCTCTATGGCGTGCGCCACTCGCTGGTGGACGGGATATTCCGCGCCACCGACGTCATGGTGGCTGGCAAAGTGGCCGTCGTATGCGGCTACGGCGACGTCGGCAAGGGGTGCGTCCAATCCCTGCGAGGGCAGGGGGCGCGCGTCGTGGTAACCGAGGTAGATCCAATCTGCGCGCTCCAAGCCGCCATGGAGGGCTACCAGGTTGTGACCTTGGAAGATGTCGTCGCGACGGGTGATATCTTCGTCACTGCCACCGGCAATAAAGACGTGATAACGGCCCATGACCTGGCGCAGATGAAACACAACGCCATCGTTTGCAATATCGGTCATTTCAATAACGAGATAGACATGACGGGCCTGGCTCGCTACCCCGGCATTTCGCGCCATGAGGTGAAACCTCAGGTGGACGTATGGGAGTTCCCCGACGGCCATGCGGTTATCGTGCTCGCCGAGGGGCGATTGGTAAACCTCGGATGTGCCACCGGCCACCCGAGCTTTGTCATGTCCTCCAGCTTCACCAACCAGGTCCTCGCCCAGATAGAACTGTTCAACCACACTGACCGCTACCCGATCGGCGTTCACGTCCTGCCGCGTCACCTCGACGAAAAGGTAGCCCGGTTGCACCTCGGGAAACTTGGCGCGAAATTGACCCACCTATCGGAAAACCAGGCCGCCTACATCGGCGTGCCCGTAGAAGGCCCGTACAAGCCCGCCGACTACCGCTACTAGTGCTGCCTCCAGGAACCAGGTGCTGCCCTAACGCACGAAGCGGCTGACCACCTCGATGTGAGGCGTGCCGGGGAACATGTCAACGAGCGCTGCCCATTCCAAACTGAAGCCTTTCGTCCGGAGCAGGGCCGCGTCCCTTCCAAGGGAGGCAGCGTCGCATGAGACGAGCGCCAGATGGCTTGCTCTGCTCCCCGCCAGAGCGGCCACCCCGGCCGCGCCGAGGCCGGCCCGTGGGGGGTCCGCCACAACGACCGCCGCCTTCGACGCTCGCCATCGCCCGACATCGACACGGCGGACCGAAGCACCGGGAAGGTTGACCCTGGCATCCGCCGCAGCGGGCGGCGAGCACTCCAGGAGCATCACCGGACGGCCCTCTCCAACAGTCGCGGCGAAGAGGCCGACGCCTCCGTAGGCATCGACCAGCGGCCCGTCCGGCGCTCCTGCAGCTGCCGCGCTGACAAGCCTGACCAGGACCTCCGCCCCTTCGGGGCTCGCCTGGAAGAACGACTCGGCGGACAGCCGCAGGCGCTTGCCTGCCACCTCCTCGAATATCCAGGCGCGTCGGCCAGCCGCGAGCTCATCCTCACCGATCACGCGAACTGAAGCTGGCAAGGAGGCGCCTCCCGAGCTCGGACCGAGAACGGCGAGCCGTTCGCCGGTGCGGGCCCCGCAGCGCAGCGTGATCCCGGTCGCCTCACCAAAATCACCGTCCGCCAGCAGCTCGGCCAACAAGGGGTGCGCCACCAGGCAACTGTCGACCGGGACGACCTCATGGCCTCGGTGCCGTCGAAAGCCCGGTCGAGCACCATCGGACGTCAGGCGCAGCGTGGTGCGGTAGCCAGCGAGACTCGCGGGCGGGGCTGGGATGACTTCGGCCCCATTGACCCCGCCGATGCGCTCGAGTGCCTCCGAGACCACCTCTGTCTTGTAGCGGCGCTGGGCCTCCAGGGAAATGTGCTGCCATCCGCACCCCCCGCAACCCCGGGCGACATGTGGGCACGGCGGGGCAACTCGATCAGGTGACGGCTCGAGGACCACGCCGACGCGGGCGCGGGCATAACTCGAACGTTCTTCGGTGAGCACGGCGTCGACCGTTTCCCCTGGCAAGGCTCCGTCGACCAGCACCACCCGGCCCGTGGTCTCCCGTGCGACCGCCGCACCGCCCGCGGCCATAGCTGTCGGGACAAGCCCGAGCAGGTCCGCATCAATGGACCGCGACACCATCGCAGACTACGCCGCCCCGAGGGGTGCTGCACTGGTACTATCCGCTCTGGGCTCCTCGACAATGACAAGGGGGTGGTCCATGGCTAACGACAAAGAGGAGACTGGGACCTCAGCAACCGAGGCCCAGATAGCGGTCCATTGGCGGGAAGAGGAGTACTTCTACCCGCCTGCGCGTTTTATCGGCCAAGCTAATGCTTCGGACCCGACGATATTCGACCGGTTCACCGAGGAGCATTTTCCCGAATGTTTCCGCGAATACGCAGAACTGCTCGACTGGGACCAGTACTGGCACACGACACTGGACACAAGCGACCCGCCGTTTTGGAAGTGGTTCGTGGGGGGGCGCCTCAACGCCTCCTACAACTGCATTGACCGCCATCTGGCGACAAAGGCGAACAAAGCCGCTTTCATATGGGTACCAGAGCCTGAAGCCGAAGAAACCAGGACAATTACATACCGCGAGATGTACCGGCGGGTCAACGAGTTGGCAGCCATGCTGTCCGGCTTCTGCGGCCTCCGGAGCGGGGACCGGGTCACGCTCCACATGCCGATGGTCCCTGACCTGCCAGTAACCATGCTGGCATGCGCTCGCCTCGGCGTCGTCCATTCCGAAGTATTCGGTGGCTTCTCCGGCACCGCCTGCGGCGGTCGTATAGCCGACTCGGCCAGCCGGGTACTGGTGACAATCGATGGCTACTACCGGGATGGGAAATGGATCGACCATAAAGCCAAGGCCGACGAGGCCGTGGCCGTCGCAAAGCAAGAGGGGGTCGAAATAGAAAAGGTCCTCGTGTTCAGGAGGCACGCGGGCCAGTACCTTTCAAAAACTCCGATGGTAGAAGGGCGCGATTATTTCGTGGACGAGGTCATCGTCGACTACCTCCGCAAGGTTGTACCGCCGGTGTCAATGCCAGCAGAGGCGCCCCTTTTCCTGATGTACACCAGTGGCACGACCGGGAGGCCCAAGGGTGCCCAGCACTCGACGGGCGGCTATCTCTCCTACGTCACTGGCACTTCCAAGTACTACCTCGACATCCACCCCGAAGACACCTACTGGTGCGCTGCCGACATCGGCTGGATCACCGGTCACTCCTATATCGTCTACGGGCCGCTCTCCCTTGGGACCACGAGCGTGCTCTACGAGGGAGCGCCGACCAGCCCCGACCCGGGACGCCCCTGGAGGATCGCCGAACGCCTTGGGGTCAATATCTTCCATACTGCCCCCACGACAATCCGGATGTTGCGCAAGCTCGGGCACGACGAGCCAGCCAAGTACGACTACCACTTCAAATTGATGTGCACGGTGGGTGAACCCATCGAGCCAGAAGTCTGGCGCTGGTATTACGACTCGGTGGGCAAAGGGGAGGCCGCGATCGTCGACACATGGTGGATGACCGAGACAGGGGGTTTCCTCGGGAGCACTCTGCCCGCGCTCAAACCCATGAAACCAGGCAGTTGCGGCCCAGCGGCGCTCGGGATTTACCCCGTCATATACGACGAGGACGGCAAGACTGTCGAAGCTGGCAGCGGCAGCGCTGGCAACATCTGCATGCGCAACCCGTGGCCCGGGATAATGCAAACTGTCTGGGGCCAGCCAGAGCGCTTCGTGCAGACGTATTACGCCAAGTACTGCCACGACAAATCAAGCAAGGACTGGCACGACTGGCCCTTCTTATGCGGTGACGGAGCGCTGCAGTCGATGGACGGCTACTACCGGATCCTCGGCCGTATCGACGACGTCATCAACGTCGCCGGGCACCGGCTCGGCACCAAAGAGCTCGAATCTGCGGTGCTAACTGTGCCCGAAGTCGCTGAAGCGGCAGCCGTGCCTGTAATTGACGAAGTGCGCGGCCGCGTGGTCGAAATGTACGTGGCGCTCCAGCCCGGTGTCCCGGCGAGCCAAGAGATCGAAGACAAGGTCAAGGGCGCGATCGAGACCCAGATCGGCAAGGTTGCCAGGCCGAAGAACGTCTGGATCGTCCCCGACATGCCCAAGACACGCTCGGGCAAGATCATGCGCCGTGTCATCGCAAGCATTTCCAACTTCGCCGACGTGGGGGATATCACAACGCTGGCAAACCCCGATGTCGTCGAAGGGATCCGTCAATACGTTTATAGGGAAAAGTCACAGCGTGGCGAAGCGCCTCGCGAGCTCACAACCAAAGAGCTCGAGGAGATCCAGTCTTACGGTCGCGCTGAATAACAACGACAGGGGGGCAGGTCCGTCCGCCCCTCATAAATACCGGGGGGCAGGTCCGTCTGCCCCTCCATAAACGACCGGGGGGGCGGGTCCGTCTGCCCCTCCAAAGGAGCAGAAAATGTCAGACCCAACGGCACCACCACTTCCCCGCCAACCACTTCCCCTTGCCGACCCGGCCCCGTTGGGCTTGGGCGGGTTCGCCTTGACCACCTTTGTCCTGTCCGTCCACAACGCAAACTGGGCGCCGGACCTGATTTGGGTGGGCCTGGCCCTTTTTTATGGCGGGCTTGCCCAGTTCATAGCCGGCCAGCACGAGTTCCATAACAAAAACGTTTTCGGGGCGACTGCCTTCAGTACATACGGTGCGTTCTGGATGTCCCTGGCCGCATTCATCCTCATGGACCTGGCTGGCTGGATCCCGGCCACGCTCAACGTGCACCAAGCCCTTGCATGGTTCATCGCTGCGTTCGCCGTGTTCAACTCCTACATGCTGATCTTTAGTATGCGGGCCAGCAAGGCTGTCTTTGCGGTGTTCCTGACCCTAGAGGGCACCTTGGTCATCTACTTCATTGGCCAGTTCCTGGCCGGTTCGGGCCATGTGCTCGGCACCGACCTGATCCATGTCAGCGGCTACGTCGGCGTTGCGACGGCCGCAGCCGCCTGGTACGCCTCCGCGGCGGGCGTGATCAACGGGATGTCCCCCCGACCTGTAATGCCGGTTGGGACCCCGCTTTGGCCCGCCACTTAGGCGTGCACCATGCGGTAGCCAAGGCTCGGCGCCGGTGGCGGGACGAAGCTGCCCCGCAGCACTGAGCGTGTAGGCCTACAAACTGGGTAGGCGGGGGACGCTGACCGAACGGCCCGTCCCCCGCCGGCAACGGTGGGCACCGTCGGCGCGGTGTTGCTGATATATGCTGCTAACCATTCCGCGCTAATGAGCAAGCTCGCCCGCCTCAGGCGCGCAGTCCCCGGTCCCTTGTTGGCGGTGGCGGCAGTCGTTGCTTGGAACCTCTGGAGCCTTCGCTCAGTTGTGCTGCCCGTAGTGTTCTTGAACGACGGGTCCGTCCACGAAATGATGGCCCGCTACGCGAGCAGCGTGATCACCGCCGGCAAGGACCCTTATACGTCATGGTTCCCCTATATAGGCTTAGGCTCCGCCCAGTACCTTCACTACCAGAGCCTTGGGTCGGTGCTAACCGGGCTTGTTGGTGTAGTCGTCGGACCGGACACGGCCTTTCGCTGGTCGGTCTACCTGCTCTTGTCACTGTGGCCTTTCGTAATCTATTCCTCCGCAAGGCTGTTCGGCCTACCGAGGCCTGCTGCCGCCATTGCCGCGATGTTGTCGCCTTTCATCGTGAGTTTTACCGGCGTCGGTTACGAGCGGGGCGCGTACCTATGGATCGGAGGTGCCGAGGTCTGGACCCAGCTCGTCGGCTCCTGGTCTTTGCCCTTCGCATGGGCGAGCAGCTGGAGAGCGATGCGCGACGCGCGGTACCTTTGGCTCGCCGGAGGATTGACCGGGTTGACCGTGGCACTTCATTTCATGAGCGGCGACCTTGCTTTCCTCGGCATCATCGTTGTCGCGTTGGTGGCAGAGGGACCGGTGCTGCGCCGGCTCCGACGAGCAGCGGTCCTTTTCATCGCATCGCTGGCGGCTGCGGCCTGGGTGATAGTCCCCCTCATCTTGTTCACCAAGTGGTCAGCGATCAACCAGGAACTGGCGACGACTGGGTATGTGAGGGGCTACGGTGCGCGCCAAGAGGTCGTTTGGTTGTTCACCGGGCGGATCTTCGATGCCCGCCACGCGGTCCCGGCAATCACCGTCGCGGTGCTCTTGGGCGCTGCACTGGCAATCATCAAGTGGCGGCGGGAAGCCTTCATGCGCGCTCTGGTCGCACTGTTCGTGGCAAGCCTATTGCTCAGCTTTGGCCCGACCACGTGGGGCCCGCTCGCCGACCTGGTCCCAGGGCATGCAGACCTGTACTTCCGCCGCTTCATGATGGGGAGCCAACTCGCCGGGCTCTATCTGGCCGGTCTAGCGATCGTGGCGGTCTGGCACACCTGCACCTCGACAATTAGCGCGACGGCGACCTCCCGGCGGGCACGCGTTGCGGCCCTCTCGGCAATAGCGGCCGGCTCGGCGGCGTGCTTCTGGCCGGCTGCGAGAGCGGTCTCCCAGTACGACCAACGCAATGCAGCTGCCATCTCCTACCAGCGGAGCGAGGACGCAACCGAAGGCGGCGAAATAGCCCCGTTGCTGCGCTACATAAAGGACCATGGAGGCGGGCGGACCTACGCAGGCCAGTCCATCAATTGGGGCCAAGGGTTCACCGTCGGGTACGTACCGGTTTACAAGTACATCCAGACCCAAGACATCGATGAAGTGGCGTACACGGTCCCGAGCTTGTCTCTGATGCTGGACCCCGAAATCGAGTTCGACGAGGACGACCCCGCAGATTATGCCCTTTTCGGTGTCCGCTACATGCTTTTGCCGACGGGGATGGACGCCCCCGTGCCCGCCCAGAAGGCGCTCGTCGAGGGCAACTACTCACTGTGGTTGATCGCCTCGAACAGCTATGTCGACCTGGTGCAGGTCACGGGCACGCTTTCCGCCGACCGGGCAGACATAGGGTCGAAGTCCGTAGTGTTCATGGATATGCTCCAGGCCAACCAGGACTGGGCTGTGAAATGGCCGGGAGCGGCGCCTCCACCCGCGCCGTCGGTCCCGGCGTTACAGGCGCAATTGGGCGTGGCCTCACCCGGGACGGTCGACAGCGTCCAGGCCAGCCCGCCAGAAGGATCTTTCAGCACCGAGGTGACGATGGACAAGCCCGGCACACTGTTGTTCTCGGTTGCCTACGACCCGGGCTGGCACGCCTGGGTGGACGGGCGGCCTACGCGGACTGAAATGTTGGCACCGGCGCTCGTCGGCGTAAAGCTCGCACCTGGCAGGCACTACATCGTTTTCCGTTATACCGGCTTCCAGTGGTACCCAGAGCTGTGGGCGTTCGGCTTGCTCAGCGTGGGCGGTATGTTCCTACTTGGCAGACGCTGGC
>Ga0302325_10008113_pt1 | contig 23153 bp, 27 predicted proteins | sample Palsa_T0_2_FD_201948 | JGI IMG/M metagenome (GOLD analysis project Ga0302325, IMG submission 201948) | Peat permafrost microbial communities from Stordalen Mire near Abisko, Sweden - Palsa_T0_2 | ecosystem: Environmental > Terrestrial > Soil > Palsa > Peat permafrost | place: Sweden: Abisko... | reverse complement strand
CCTAAACAGGCGGGCGTCTTGATTGTGCCCGGCGGCGCAACGCCCGCGGGCTTGCGCCACGTCATCTGTCCACCTCGCCCAGCACGATATCCAGAGTACCAATGATCGCCACAACGTCGGCCACCAACCCGCCGCGTACCATGCGGTCGAGCGCCTGCAGATTCACGAACGAGGGCGGCCGCACGCGCATGCGATAGGGCTGCGTGGAATTGTCGCTCACGATGAAATAGCCGAGCTCGCCCTTGGGCGCTTCGATCGAAACATAAGCCTCGCCCACGGGCGGCTTCACCACCTTGGGTACCTTGCCCATGATCGGCCCGCTGGGGATGCGGTCCACCGCCTGCCGCAGTATGCGCGTGGACTGCCGCATCTCCTCCATGCGCACCGTATACCGGTCGTATGTGTCGCCGTTCTCGGCCGTCGGGATTTCGAAATCGTACTGCTCGTAGCCGGAGTATGGCTGCGCCTTGCGTAGATCGAATGCCACGCCGGCGGCGCGCAGCACCGGTCCGGTGACGCCGTATTCCTTGCATTCATCGGCGGAGAGGATGCCCACACCTTTTAGCCGCCCCACCCAGATGCGATTGTTGGTCAGCAGTTCTTCATATTCATCCACCTTGGGGATGAACCAGTCGCAGAATTTCTTGACCTCCTCCTCGAAGCCGTCGTAGGGCTCGTACTGCAGCCCGCCGATGCGGAACGCGTGCGTGGTCAGGCGGGCGCCACAGTAATTCTCGAAGATCTTGAGCACTTCCTCGCGCTCGCGCAGGCAGTAGAACACCGGGGTGATGGCGCCGATATCCAGCGCGTGCGTGCCCAGCCATAGTAGGTGGCTGGCGATGCGGTTCAACTCGGTCAGGATCACGCGCACGGCCTGCGCGCGCGGCGGCGCCTCGACGTTCAGCAGTTTCTCGATCGCCAGGCAATAGCCTAGGCCGTTCGAAACCGCGGCCACGTAATCCATGCGGTCCACATAGGGCGCGAACTGCTGATAGGTGCGGTTTTCGCCGATCTTCTCCACGCCGCGGTGCAAATAGCCGATCACGCACTCGGTGCCATTCACCTTCTCCCCATCGAGCTTCAGGATCACGCGCAGTACGCCGTGGGTGGACGGGTGCTGCGGACCCATGTTGATCACTAGCTCGGTCGCGTCTAGAAAGGTGGCTTCCGGCATAGAGGGTTACTGCCCGCTTTCGATGCCCAGGTTCTCCCGCACCCAACCTTCATCCTGCTGCAAGATCCCATAGTCCTTGCGCAGCGGGTAGCCCTGCCACTCCTCCGGCAGCAGGATGCGGCGCATGTTGGGGTGGCCCGCGAACTGGATGCCGAACATGTCGAACACCTCGCGCTCCAGCCAGTTGGCCGCCAGATGCACGGTGACCGCGGTGGCCGGACTGTAGCCATCCGGGATCATGGTCTTCACGCGCATGCGCTCGTTGCGCGCGTAGCTATACAAGATGTAGACCACGTCGAAGCGCTCGGCCCGCTTGGGATAATCTACGGCGGTCACATCCACCAAGTAGTCGAAATCCAGCTCCAGCTTGAGGGTTTCCAAAATGGGGATGACGGTTTCCGGCTTGGCCACCAGAAAATTCTGCGCCAGGTACGTCGAAAACTCCGTGATTTCGGCGCCGAAGCGGTCTTTCAGAAGTTGCGTGATATCGCTTTCCCAGGGCGTGGTAACCATCACGGCGGGGGGCTTGGGAGGCGCGGCATGGGCTGCCGGGGCAGGTTTGGGAGCGGCGGGTTTTGGCGCCGGAGGAGGCGCAGCCGAGCCCTCGGGATTTTGCTCGTCAGCCATCTGATTTTTCTAGCGAAGATCACTACACATATCACTTGCTCCTAGGGAGTGTCAAACTGAGGTGGGGGCGGACGCCCCGTCCGGGCGCGACCCCCACCCAGATCACGCCGCGCTCTTGTTCCTAGATGAACAACTTGACCGCCAAGTTCAAAAAGCGCGGCCAGCTTCTTGGCTTGGGCCTTGCTGATGGAGCGTTGGGCGTTCAGGATTTCGGAGGTATGCCCGCACAGACGGCTCAGAACTCGTCCGCACCGCCTGTCGTTAATCTGTGGTCAGGGTTGCGTACTCATTTTTGTGTCGGAGCCGGATTGGCCGCAACACAAGAGCTATGCTGGATTGAGATGACCAAAGTCCAGATTGGCTTCCGGCTCCAACATCCGCTAGACGACGAGTTGATGACCCGCATCGCCGGCGCATACTCGATTTACGGGATACAGAAGATCACGCTGGCGCCTGCGCTAGACGGCCTCACGGTGGAATATGACGCCACGCGCCTACGGCTGGCCGAGGTGCATGCGGCGCTCACTACCGCCGGCATACCGCTGGCCCCGACTTAGCAACCGGCGGCACCGGAAACCAGTTCTTTGGAACCGGCTCCCGGTCCGCCGGTTCGCGCCACTTCAACTGATATAACGCTTGCAAGACGCGTGCCAGTTCCGCAACTAAGGGATTAAAGAGACTTAACACCAGCCGGCCAAACCGGTCGGAAGGTATTACACACACTCGCCTTGGAGAAATTACGCGTTTCTCACCTCAGTGGCATGGTGCCGGACGTCCACGCCCTTCACCAGGAAGACCACGTCCTCGGCGATGTTGGTGGCGTGATCGGCGATACGCTCGAGATTGCGCGCAACAAAGATCAGGTCCACCGCGGCGGGCACCGTGGTGGGGTCCTTCTGCATGTATGCCACGAGTTCCTGGTAGACCGAGTCGCGCAGCGCATCCACCTCGTCGTCGGCGGTCAACACGCCCGTAGCTTCCTCGGCGTCGCCTTTCACGAACGCGTCCAACACCCGCAGCAGCATGGATTCTACCAACTGCGCCATGCGCGGAATATCGATCAGCGGCTTGACCGGCGTCTGCGCCACCAGCGAAAGCGCACGCTGCGCGATGTTCACCGCCAGATCCCCCATGCGCTCCAGATCGGTATTGATCTTCATGGCCGCGGTCAGAAACCGCAGGTCCCTGGCCATGGGCTGGCGGAGGGCGAACAGACGGGTGGTCAGGTTATCGATCTCGATCTCCATCTGGTTGATGCGGGCTTCGTCCCGCAACACCTGACGGGCCAACTCCGGGTCGCGATCCACCAGCGCGCGCACGCTGCGGTGGATGGCCGACTCCACGTAGCCGCCCATTTGCAGAACTTTTTCGTGCAGTTCCTCGAGCTCAACGGAAAATTGCCGCATTCATCTCCCTAATTCCCGGACAGGCCGGATGCCTGTCCCACTTACCCGAACCTGCCCGTGATGTAGTCCTCGGTTTCCTGCTTGGCGGGATTCTTGAAAATGATCTCAGTCGTATTGTACTCGATCAACTTTCCCAACAGGAAGAAGCCGGTCCCATCGGCGACGCGCGCCGCCTGCTGCATGTTATGGGTCACGATCAAGATGGTGCACTGGTCTTTCAGAGTAAACAGCAAATCTTCAATCTTGGCGGTGGCGATGGGATCGAGCGCCGAACAAGGCTCGTCGAGCAGGAGCACCTCGGGATCCACGGCCAGGGCGCGCGCGATGCATAGGCGCTGCTGCTGCCCGCCCGACAGGGCATATGCGGACTTGTGCAGCTTGTCTTTTACCTCTTCCCACAGCGCGGCGCGCTTCAGACTGTGCTCCACCGCATCCTTCAGCGCGCCGGTGAATCCGTTTACCTTCAATCCGTAAGCCACGTTGTCGAAAATGGATTTCGGAAACGGGTTGGATTTCTGGAAAACCATCCCCACGCGCCGCCGCAACGCCGTCACGTCCACCTGCAACACGTCCTCGCCATCCAGCAGGACCTGGCCTTCCACGCGCGTGTCACGGATGGTCTCACTGATGCGATTCAGCGTGCGCAGGAAGGTTGACTTGCCGCATCCGGAGGGCCCGATCAGCGCTGTAATCCGGTTGGCGGGAACCTCCAGCGTGATTTCGTGCAGGGCCTGATAGGCGCCGTAATAGAAGCTGAGGTTGACGGCCTTAAGCTTGCCCGGCTGCGCGATCGGTTTACCGGCGGCCGGACTGGCGGAGGGTAGATTAGCGGTGCCCATGATCATATCGTTCATTTCTGGACTGCGATTCCCCGCGAAAGGATCAGGCGGGCGGCGATGTTGGCTAACAATACCAGGAACAAGAGGACCATGCCGGCCGCCCACGCTTGGCGATGCCAGTCGTCGTAGGCCGACAACGCGCGCAGGTAGATCATCACGGGCAGGGATGCGGTGGGCTGGCTGAACCCGGTACTCATGTAGTCGTTGTTTCCGCTGGTGAACAGCAGCGGCGCGGTTTCGCCGGCGATGCGGGCCACGCCCAGGATCATACCCGTCGCGATTCCGCGATAGGCCGCCGGCACTACCACGGTGGCAATGGTCTTCCATTTGCTCGCCCCCAACGCCAGGGCGCCCTCGCGCAAGGTCTGGGGTACGGAACTCATGAACTGCTCGGTGCTGCGGGCGGTAATTGGAATCAGCATCACCGCCAGGGCGAAGCCGCCAGCCAGTGCGGAGTTCACATGCATGGGAATCACCACCACCGCATACGCGAAAATACCGATCACGATCGAGGGTACGCCATTCAACAAATCGGCCATGTAGCGCACCAGGAAGGCGAAGGACTTGCCGCCGAATTCCGAAAGGTAGATGCCCGCCATAAATCCCACCGGCAGACCGACGATGGTCGCCAGCAGAATGATCTGGAAGCTGCCCACGATGGCGTTGACCATGCCGCCGCCCGTTTCGCCAGGCGATTTCGGCAGTTTCGTGAAAAAGTTCCAATCTACCGATCGCCAACCATTGTAGATCAAGTAGCCCAGGATCAGAAACAGTATGGAAACCGCCGCTACCGCGCAGACGCCGGTCAGGCTCAGCATGACGTAGCTCAGCGTCTTTCTCCAGCGGTTGCGCAGCGTCATGACTGGGCGCTCCCGCGGCGCGTGGTGGCGATGATGAGCAAGCGGGCCATGGCGTTGATCACGATGGTGAGGAGGAACAGCACCAGGCCGAGTTCCACCAGCGACTGCAGGTACAGGTCTCCGGTGGCCTCCGAGAACTCGTTGGCGATTACAGCGGCGATGGTGTACCCTGGCGCAAACAACGAGGCGTGAATGCTGGGATCGTTTCCGATAACCATGGTGACCGCCATGGTTTCGCCCAGAGCGCGCGCCAGGGCGAGAAAGATTGAGCCGAAAATACCCAGCCGGGCGTAAGGCACAACTGCCTGCCAGGTGGACTCCCAACGCGTGGCGCCCAGCGCCAGCGCGGCTTCCCGCTGTTCGGTAGGCACTTCCAGCAACGCTTCGCGGGATATGGAGATGATGAACGGCAACGTCATGATGGCCAGGATCACGCCGGCTGTAAGATATCCGAAGCCGAAAACGGGGCCCGCGAAGATAGGCAGATCGCCCAGCGTCTTCTTCAGGAAGGGCTCCACATAGTCGCGCATCAACGGCACCAGTGTGAAGATGGCCAGCAAGCCGTAGATCACGCTGGGCACGGCGGCCAGCAATTCGATGAAGAACGTAAACGTGCCGGAGATGCGCGGCGGGGCCAGTTCCGAAAGAAAAATCGCCGCCCCTACACCCAGCGGCACGGCGATGAGCAAGGCGATTACCGATGTGATCACGGTGCCATAGATAAACGGCAGCGCGCCAAATTGGCCGCTTACCGGGTTCCACAGCGAGGATGTGAGAAAGCCGAAGCCGAACTTATGCCGCGGCAGGGCGGAGGTGGCCCAGAGCTGGTAGACCAACCCCACGGTCACCAGCAGGATGCTGGAGGCGAAAGCCAGGGTGATCAGGCGCGCCAACTCGTCTCCGCTACGCAGGCGCAGAACCAAAGCCCGCGCGCCGGTGCGAGGGGGCGCGCTCGTTGGCGCCGAGGTTGCCATAATTACTTGATTAGCGCAATCTGCTTTTCTTCTTTGGCGGCTACTTCCTTAGGCAGAGGAGCGTAGCCCAGCGACGCTGCATCCTTCTGGCCGTCGGTCGTCATCCAATGCAGGAACGCGACGATGGCTTTCTTCTTCGCCGGGTCGTCAATCTTCGATGGTATCAGCAACCAGGTGAAGGTGGAGATAGGGTACGCCTTTTTGCCTGGAGCGTTGGTAATGGAAACGCGGAAGTCGGCGGGCATGGTCTGGGCGGCTGAAGCCGCCGCTTCCGTGACGCTGTCGAGGTCCGCTTTGAGGTACATCCCGGCGGCATTGCGCAGAAAACCGTACGCCATTTTGTTCTGCAGCGCGTATATCAGCTCTACGTAGCCGATCGAGTTGGGGGTTTGCTTGACGACGCCTGAGACGCCCTCATTGCCCTTGCTTCCCAAGCCGACAGGCCAGCTCACGGAAGTACTTGCGCCCACCTTGGACTTCCATTCCGGGCTAATCTTCGACAGATAGTCGGTAAATACGAAGCTGGTGCCGCTGCCGTCCGAGCGATGCACCACCACGATATCGTTATCGGGCAGTTTCACGCCGGGATTCGCTCTTTGCAACTCCGGATCGTTCCACTTCTTGATCTTGCCCAGATAGATTCCCGCCAACGCTTCCGGAGTGAACTTCAACTCCTGGGTGACCGCGGGAATATTGTAGGTGGGGACGATTCCGCCAAGCACCGTGGGAAAGTGCAGCGGTTTGTTTTTGAACTTGCCGATCTGCTCGTCGGTCATTGGCATGTCCGAAGCGCCGAAGTCCACGGTGCCTTCGGAGAATTGCCGGATTCCGCCGCCAGACCCGATCGACTGGTAATTGATCTGCGCGTCCGGATCGATTTTGGCGAACTCTTCAAACCACTTGCCGTAGATGGGATACGGAAACGTGGCGCCTGCCGCGTTGATCAACACCTTGGCTTGCGCGACTGCCAGCAGGATGGTGAGGGCGCCGAAGACGCCCAGCCACAGATTACTCTTCTTCATGATGACTCCTTTGTTCAGGTTCGCACTTTAAGTGTTACGGATGCGGGGCGGGCAATCCTGCCCTCAGCCGCCTTTCAGGCGGCCAGAGCCGGCTAAAAGCCGGCTGCGGCCAGTATTGGCCGTCCTCCAACCCAGGCCCCACAGCGCCTTAGTAGTGGGGTGCCTGACCCGGCAGGGTGTACCGCAAGTCCAGGAAAAGCAAGTTGTTGTGCGTATCCCGTGGCGATCCCGCAGCCACGTACCACGGGTTGCGGAACAGGTAAGAGTACTGGAAGATGAAGCTCAGCGCTCCGTAGTTCGGATTCTTCCAGAACGTTTGGTTGAAACCGAACGTGGCTTCCTGGATGGTCCGGTTTTGGCTGTTGGCCGATTTCGGATAGCCGTAACCGATAAACGCATCTTTGTTGCCCGGGTCCTCGCTCACGTCCTTCCCGATGTAGTCGCCACCGTAGTAGGCGAAGAGCAAGGTGTTGTGCGTCGTATACTCGAAGCCGCCTATGGCGGAGGAGGCATGCAGCGGCGAGGGGGCGCCGTTCCCCTCGACGATCAGATCGGGCGCCTGGCCGAAGAGATACCGGCCGCCGCCATCGCTCAGGAACGTGTTCACGATCAGGTGAAAGTTCTTCACCAGTTCGAGATTGAAGTTAGCTTCGCCGCCGCCGCCCTGTTTGGTGAAGGTCGTGCTGGTGAGGGGATTGTAGGTCTTAAACGCGCTGAGGACGCCTCCGAACTCGATGTGGAACAGGTTGCCGTTCACCTTCGGATCGAACGCAATCTTGGCCTGGACATCGGGAATCAGGTTCGGCGGGGTGAAGGTGGCCGCGCCCAGATCGATCTGGGTGTTGGTGTAAGGAGTGGCAAGCAGGCTAGGCAGCACGACCGCGCCGCCGCCGGAGGAACCGCCGCCGTATTGTTCGGCCGTCTCCAGGGCGAAACCCAGGGTCACGCTGTCGCTGGCGTGATAGACGGCGCGGAACTGGGGAGCGCGCGTCCACGTCAAGCCCACCTGGTAATTCGTGTCCATATTCTGGGAATAGAAGATGTCGGAAGGCAGCGGAGAGATACCTACGCGGCCGGGCGTCATCATGCTCCAGGATTGGCCGCCCAGGATCTCCCATTGCCCTTTCCGCAGGTCCACGAAATAAAGCCGCATGCGGAAACTGTTGCTGTTCGAGCTCACGCCCGCGTTGGTGGACTGCGTCCCCAAGAAGTCAGACTCCCAGTAGGCCAGCACTTTCGTCCCGTGAATCAGCGCGTCGATGCGCGCGCCGATACGCGAGTTCTGCGCGCTGAAGCGCTCCTCGCTCAACTTCCCCAAGCCCGTCGAGGCGTTGTTGTAGGGGGTACTGCCGAAGCTGCTGCCGATGCCACTACCCTCGTCCGCCGAACGGAAGACGCTGGTGAAATCCATGAAACCCAGCGGCGTAATGGTGGCCGTTCCGATGTGTATTTGTAAAGGCGACGCGGGATCCGTATCCAACTGCGGGAGGGCTACCGCCGCCGCCATACCAGTATTCAGCACGGGGGCCGCGTCACCCGCCGGAAGAATGGGGGTGGTACTGGCAACCTGGCCCAGACTGGGCGGTTTGGGCTGGCTGGCCCGATCTAACACTTTCTTCTCGTCCTCCAGCGTACGGCGAAGCTGATCGATTTGCTCCTGCTGAGCAGCCAGTTGCGCTTTCAAACGCTCGATTTCAGGATTGGTGGCAGCGGGTTCCTGGGCGCGCGCGGGCACCCCTAGGGCGCCCAAAAGGAGCAGGACTCCGCCAACCGTCACAAGTACTCTTCTCTTCATTGAAATTGAAGCTCCTTACGAGATTTGGGAGTTACAGCCGCACAGGCAAGACGAGGATCTGCCGGCACGGCCTCACCCAACGTAAATGGAGCGCGATTATGGGTTGATGACGGAAGTGTTAAGTTCCGGTTACGAAAAGCATGAGAGCCGTGTTGGCAGGCGAAAGCGCCTGCCCCACACTTCATGGCACGATCAGCGACGAAGCAGGCGGAGTTTGTGGAACGGCGCCATCCGCGTCGCCCAAGAAGCCACGCAGGGAATCCAGAAAAGCTCGGCCGCGCGGCCGCCCGTTGTTACGATCCAGTTCCAAACGTTGCAGAAAGATCAGTACTACCAGGACATCGGCGTCGCGGGTACGCGCCATGCCGAGATCCTCGCGCTCGCTCTTGCGAAATTCCTCCAAGCCGGTTTGCGTGGCGCCAAAGATCCGGTTGGCCAGAGCGTTCGCCGGCCGCGTTTCGTAATACACGCCGCTTTGCAGCGTGCGCTGCGTGCGAATGAGCGCGTCGAGCGCGTCGCGCACATCGCGATCCACCGCGCCGGGAGTGTCGAAGGCCGCGTGCATCAGGCTGCCCATGGCGCCCACCAGCAGGGGTTCGTGCTCCTCCAGGAACTCTTCGGTAACGCGGATATCCTGGTTGGGAAGCTCCGCCGGATTCAGCGGTTCGGTGTGCTCGTGCTTGCGCGCCTCCCGCAGAAACGGGCAATCCAGCGGGCAGTCCACGGTGACCTCGCGCTCGTTGCCGCAGCAGAGCGTGCAGATGTCGCCGTGCACGCCGGGGCAGAAGCGGCGGGGTTTCCGGGTACGGCATATCGCGCAAGCCATTCCCTTAGTATAAGGGGAGACACCTTATGCATCGAACTAATCTGTTCTTCAAAGTGGTAATCGAGCACGACGACGAGGACCAGCCGGAGCGGCTGGGCCGCGAGATCTGCCGGCAACTGATGAAGGTTTACGGCGTGCGCGCGGCGGAGCTGGCGAGCTTCACGCGCGTCGAGGAGTAGGCGCGGCGACGATTTATAGCGGATCGGCGCCACTCAACATGAGGATGGTGTTCAGGAACGCTTTCAGCTCCGGACATTTGTTCGCCGATATGGCAAGGTCTTTGCCGCGCAGGATTCGGCCGGCGTCGCGTGGCTTAGAGTAGTCGTCCCGGCAGGTTCCGGCTCGGAAGATCTCGCGTATGTGGTATGAGGGCGGCCGGTTGTGGTTTACGGACTCCGGCGGACCGGAGGGCGCGCTCCGGTTGTGCCCGGCGAGGGTCTGGATGTCGCTCCAAAATGGAAGCAGCCATGCTTCGAAATCGTGCTGCGCGGCGTGCGGGTGGAAATTGCCGTTATTCCCAACCCATGCTTGCATCTTGCGTTTGGCATCGGCGGCGTCGACGAAGTCGTTCGTTCCGGTGTAAACATCGGTCAGCGCAATCACGGCATCCGATGGCGCCTTCCCATTTCGCAGGAGGTTTTCGACCGTCCGCCGGAGCTTTTCTCCCTTGTAGATTCTTCCTTGACATGGGAAGAAGTCGACGTGGGGCATTCGACGATCGAGCCTGCGTTTCAGGAACTCCAGCAAATGCGGTTTGAAAGCCTGCTCAGTCCTTCCTTCGATTAGAACCGCGATCTTCAAGCCCGCGCTCCAATGCGCCCGTTACGCCAAAGCTCATCCAGCGAATAGTCCTTTAACCATTCACCCAGATCGAGTTCGTCTGCTCTGGTGAGTGTGGTCATGCCGTCTTCGGTGGCGTCCAAGACGACCACTTCGGATGGCTCTAAGAATCGAATCAGGGCATCCGAGTGCGTGGCGACAATGAGTTGAGTGCGCTGCGAGGCCTCTCTCAACTGGTCCGCCAACAAACTCAGCAATTCCGGATGCAGACTCACTTCCGGTTCGTCCAGGAGTGTCAGCGCAGTCAGTCCCGGACTCTGGAGTAACGTCGTCAACCACAGGAACCGCAGGGTGCCTTCCGACAATTGGTGCGTGTAGAGAGGCTTTGAAAAGCCATGCTCGCGCCAAGCCAGCCCTAAAGTACCCGCCGCCACGGGAGGAAAATCCAGACGCTCGAATCGTGGAAATGCCGCGCGAAGAGAGTCTTCGATCGCTTCAAACCTGTTTCGATCGGTCTCTCGAAGATAGAAAAGACACGAAACCAGGTCTTCACCGTTTCTTCCGGGCAGCTCCGCGGGTCCCATCGCCTGGGGCAGTCGCACGGGTGACCGGGGATCGACATTCAGGACGTGATAAAAGGTCGAAGAAGCGAGCCGCCGCCGGAAGTCCTCTGGCTCCTGAAACATCTTCGGGACCTGTGCCAGCGCAGTCTCCAGCGGGTCGTGTTCCCATGTCGGGGGCAGGAGCTTTCCCTTTTCGGTATTGAAGTATCTGACGTCCTGTCCGTGGGAGCTAATATGAAGAAACGGCGCCGGCCGCCCCCTATCCTGGCTAAGCGTCTCTTCGCGGAGCACGTGAGCGATGCCCTGCGGGCGGAGCCGCAGCGAGTATTCGAGGGGGGCGTGCCCTTGAACTTCCATCGTGATTCCAAGTCCGAGTTCTTCAGCCTTGTCGTAGGTGAGCACATTTGTCAGGCCTCCCAATTCCGAGATGGAGGGGCTTAGTCTTGCCTGCGCCGAAAAAGCCAGTAGGGACAATACATCGAGCACGGATGTCTTTCCGGTTCCATTCGCGCCTATCATCACCGACAGCGGGCGCAAGGAAAGACGAACGTCGCGCAAGCGTCGAAAGCCTTCGATTGAGACTTGGCCGAACCGTGCCGAAGAATGATTCATTATCAGTTTTATTTTGAATTCCAATAGGCCTGCTGGCCGATGTAATCGTCGTCCGGCAGGTTCGCCAGGATCAGGCGGCGGACTTCCAACGGGTCGACTTCGCCCTGCTGCTGGTAAATAACCTGGCCGTCGATCCCGATCAGAACCGTGTAGGGCACGCCGGCGTTCCATGTGGGATCGAAAGCCGCCATCTGGTCGTAAGTTTCATTCGTGGCGAAGATCAGGTTCCTGGTCGAGGCATGCCGATCGTTGAGGAATTTCAGAACGCCCTTGCTCTCGTCCGGGAAATTCACGCTCACTGTGACTAGGTCGAACGCCCGTTTGCGATACATGCGGTACATCTTCTGAAACTCGGGGAGTTCGGCGGTACACGGACCGCACCAGGTCGCCCAGAAATCCACCAGCAGGACTTTGCCGGTTCCGTTCTTGCGCAGAGCTTTCAGTTCGTCCAACCCGGCGGGATCAAGCACCACAGGTTCCTTGGCGATGCGCGTCATCTCCGCTTCGCCGCTCGCTTGCTTGTACGCCCACTTGATGGAGCAGCCCACCGTAGGAGTCTTCTCCATCTTTACGGGCTCGCCGGCCAGCACTGCGTCGATGGCCAGGCGCGCATCCTGCCGCTTGGCGAGCGGCTCCCGCTGGCTCGAATCCACGCGGCCCTGGTAGCGCAGTTTGCGCTCCCGATCGAATACGAACACGTGCGGCGTAGCCGTGGGACCGTACGCCCGCGCGACACTCTGCGTCTCGCCGTCATACAAGAACGGAAAATTGAAATGCCGGTATTCCGCGCGGATCTTCATCTCCGGAAGCGAGTCGGCAAGGTCCGTGTAGCCCAGTTCATCTAGGCGGACGGCGTTCGGATTGTTGGGCTGAATCGCCACCAGTGCGACGCCGCGATCCCGATAGTCGTCGGCCAGCTTCTTGATGCGGCCTTCGTAAAGCTGCGCCGTGGGGCAGTGCACGCAGGTGAAGACCACCACCAGCACCTTGCTCAACGCAAAGTCCTGTAAGGTGTAGGTTTTGCCATCGACGGCCGGCAGATTGAAATCGGGGGCGGCCGCGCCGATCGCCAATGTGGGCGGATTGTCATCCGCCCGAACAACGCCTAAGCATGCCCACAGCAGGACGACGATCGTAAGTCTCATATTAAGCATGGCGCGAGGCAAAGCGCCGGCGATCGATGGCCGGAACGGCTTCAGGCAGGCGTGCGTCCGGCAGCGGGTCGCCGGCCTGCATGCGGAGTGGAACCACACCCGCCCATATCGGCAACGCGTAATCCTCTTCGTCGTCGATGGGCGGGCCGGTGCGCACCTTCGCGGAGACCTCGTCGAGCGCCAGCGCCAACACGGTGGTGCTCTTCAGCTCCTGCTCGGTGGGTTGGCGGACTTCATCCCAGCGGCCGGGCACGATGTGATTGGTAAAGTGACTGAGCGCCGCCGTCTTCTCTTCCGGATCGGTGACCACGCGGGCTTGGCCCAGCACCACGACCGAGCGGTAGTTCATCGAATGATGGAATGCGGATCGCGCCAGCACCAAGCCATCCACCAGCGTTACCGTGACACAAAGCCTTGCGCCCTGGCCGAGCGCGCGCAACATGCGGCTGGCGGCGGATCCGTGGAGGTAGAGCCGGTCGCCAGAGCGCGCATAACCGGTCGGAATCACGTAGGGCTGGCCGTCCACTATAAACCCGACGTGGCAGATAAAACCTTCGTCGAGGATTGAGTGGACTTGCGCGTGGTCATAGACGCCGCGCTTGGGCAGACGCTTCACTTGGGTGCGTTCGGTGGGTGTGTATGTCTCCATTGGTATTAGTTTAGCAGCGCGAAGCAGGCGTCCCCAGGAGTGGGGACGCGGCACGCCGAGGGCGTGCGCCACGTCAGTGCCCGAGCATGGGGAAGAGGCGGCGCAAGTCTTCGTCGCTCGGCTGGCGGCCGTATTCGCATACTTCGAAGGCTTCGGCGTGCTGGATCTTGGCGGCACGCTCCGGACCGTACCACCTCTCCAGTGCGCGGCGCACGACCGGCGTGATCTCGCCCGCGGGGCTTTCGGCTAGCCATCGTTTGCGCTCCGCGGGATCTTTGGGCACCGTATCGAGCTTGCCATCCACCCAGGGCAGCCATTCGTAAACCTGCGAGACGTGCGCATCGAGCGCCGCGACCTTTAGATCGAAAACGTCGTCGATGCCGATGGCTACATCCGGGCGGAACGGCGACGGCTTCTGAAAGTGGTCTTCGTAGTAGAGGAACACCGGATTCTTGCGCAGCGGCGGCGTATCGGGACAGACGTCGGGAACCACCACCATGTAGGCGGCATCCTGCACCAGTACGCCTGTATAGCGGTGATCTGGATGATAGTCGTTTGGCCGCGGGGCGAGCACGATATCCGCATTCCACTGCCGTATGCGCCGAATGATCTGCTCACGCACGGGGATAGTCGGCAGCAACTCGCCATCGTGGTTATCGAGCACTTCGTAGGTGATGCCCAGCCGCCGTCCGGATTCCTCCGCTTCCGCGCGGCGGCGCTTGGCCAGCGCGCCGCCTCCCATGCTCTGATGGCCGGCATCGCCGTTGGTCACCGAAACGAATTTCACCGCGGCCCCCAGGGCGCGGAACTTGGCGGCGGTTCCCGCGGCACGGATATCGCAATCGTCTGGGTGCGCGCCGAATGCGATCACGCGCAACGGGGCATCCTGCGCCAGCAGAGCGGCCGCGGGCAGCAGCAGACAGACGCCCAGACGGAACATATTAGACGTCTCCGAACTCGTCTTTCCAGACTGCCTCGCGCTTTTGATAAAGCGCCGTGCGGCCCAGAATCGCGAACAGCGTGCTGATGGCGGAGCGCTCGGCGACGTTCTCCACCTCGCCATTTTGAATGCGCGTCAGAAAGGCCTCAATCGCATCGTTGGTGATGTCGCGCGGGGAAGGTATTGTCTCGGTATCCTTGGGGCCTTTATGGTGAACCATGCGGGCGCGCGAGGTTTCGATCACGCCCTTGGTGCCGGTAAACTCCTCGCCGACGCGTCCGAATCCCGGCGGGCTGATCTGGTTAGCTTCGAAATTCACGTGGATGCCGTTGGGGAACTCGAACGACAGCGTGAGATGATCCAGGATCTCCATCGACGTGCGCACCTTGGTGCCGGCCATGCCGACGGCGCGAATGGGCCGCGCGTCCAGGAACCAGTGGAGCACATCGAAATTGTGGCAATCCTGCTCGACGATGAAATCGCCCGAGTAGTCCCGGTAGCAGAACCAGTTACGCAGATGCTCGATCTTGGGATCGTCGTACGGTGTGCGCTTGAACGGATCGCCGCTGATCCAGAAGGCGCGGGCATTCACCAGTTCGCCGATCTGGCCCTCGCGGATGCGCTTGTACGCTTCCAGGTAGACCGGGCCGTAGCGCTGCTGGAATCCGACTGAGACGTTCTTCTTAGGGTCGGCTTTGCGGCTGGCGGCGATGATCTTCTTGACGCCTTCGAGGTCCACCCCCATGGGCTTTTCGCAGTAGACATGCTTGCGCGATTCGATGGCGGCGGCCAGCATGCGCGGGTGCTCGAAGGGCGGGGTGGCGATGATGACGGCGTCGAGATCGTTGGCCGCCAGGAGCTTCTCATAATCCTTGTAGACGGTGGGCTTTTCGATCTTGATTTTCTGCGTGCCGATTTCGATGCGGTCGTCGAACAGATCGCACAACGCGGTGACGCGCGCGCGAGGGTCGGCATTGAAGATGGTGGCGTCGTACTGGCCGCGTCCGCCGACGCCGATGAGGCCGACGGCGATTTTGGAATTTGCTTGCGAGCCGCGGACGGATTCCGGGCGAACGATGGTGAAGCCGGCGGCTAACGCGGCGCCGGTCTTTTCGACGAGCTGCCTCCGGGAGAGGCTGGGGGTGGATTCAGACATGGTGGATCTCCTTAGCGGATTATAGCTCCTGCACAGGCTGCACAATGCTACACAAGATCCTCGGGCGGCTTGGCTTCGGTGGCGTGCATGCGCTGGCGCGCGTGATGGTGGATTTCGCCGATGTTCAATCCGGTGAGCGCCGTGGCGATGGCTCCGCCCACCAGCAACGGCAGCGTCAGGGCCAGGAAGAGCACGAAAGAAAACGTGGTCGCATCGTTCCGTTCCACCCCGAAAACATCGTACAAGGCGATCACGCACGCCGCTTGGATCAGGCCGATATTGGCCGGCGCGTTGGGGACCGCCGTGCCCAGCCGTACGATTGCCAGCACGGCCACCGCATCCCAGGGGGAAAGATCCAACTGGAAAGCTTTCATTAGCGCCCAGTACGAGAACACCTGCAAGACAAGATATAGGAAGCTTACCGGCATCACTTGCGCGAGTGTCCGCCAGTTGCCCATAGTGTGCAGACCTTCCACGACGTGGCGCAACACCTCGGCCCAACGGCTCTCCTTTACCATGGCGTGCGCATGCGTCTTGTGGATCATCACATATGCCAGCAGCGCGGTCCCGGCGACCACCGCAAATTCAATCAAGCGCACTGTGTCCGTCAACCAACCGGGGATGCCCTTGAGGTGCTGCGCCACGATGACGAACGACAGAACCATCCAGAAGCCATCGATGAGCCGTTCGATGGCGGCCGAGGCGAAGACCACGGAAAGCAGTTGATCGTTCCAGTGGGCCACCAGGTAACAGCGGATCAGCTCGCCGACACGCAACGGCAACAGCTCGTTGGCAAACAGGCCGATGTAGATGGCCTGCACCGTGCGCCAGAACGGCAAGCGGTCCACGGGCCGGTAGAGCAGGACCCAGCGCCAGGCTTGGCAGAGGTAGACGGAGAGGTCCAGCGCCACGCCGAGGGCCACCCATTGCCACTCGAGCTGGCGGAACTGCGGAATCAAATCGGCGACTCTGTAACTGTGGAGCACCCAGGCCAGGCATCCGGCGGAGAAAGCATAGCCCACGAATTGCGGCACCCAATGGGGCATTTTGCGGCGCGCCTCCCAGGCGCGGGCTAACCAGGACGGCGCGCGGCGGAGGGGATCGGTGGGTTGGGAGTGCTCGATCGGTGGCGGCCCCAAGTGCCTATCATAGCTGGGCGCTTGCGCGCCGGTGTTGGGTGCTGGGTGGCCGGGTTGGGTGCCGGGTAGGGGGCGAATGGCGGCGGGCAGTTCGCGCGAATTTCCGCCGGGCAAACCTCCGGTACCGGCGGAATTATCGGTAGAAGCCAAGCCTGCCCGATGTGAGGATCGCACGGCCGTCAACCGGCCCAATGGCTTGGTCAGAGACCGTCGACGCTGGAGGCTTGGCGGAAGAAGGTGCAGTCTGCGCTCAGCCGTTTGCCGAAGGGTAAGGCGCGGTACGCAGCGCGGTAGGCCCGTCGAATCTCGTAGTTGCGGATGCGAGTGGGGATGCTTCTCGGAGCGCGCTTATGGACCACGCCAAACCAACGCAGTTCCCCCGGAGCCGACCAGGGAGTCGGCTGCGGACCAGGGGGTCCGCCCCACTAATTAAACCAAACCCCCCAGTCCACTCCCGGAACGTGCATTCCCAAAAGCGAACACTTTTGCATTCTCGGCCTCGCGGTCCTAACCTTTTTCCCCCAAAGGAGTCATAATGTTACCAGCCTCGGATCGATTGGCAGGCGCCGTGCCTCTCCCTCCGTGGAACCAAAAATGGATGTACCGAGAAAAGACGCAGCCAAGAAACGCCTGATCAAGCGCATTATCATCGGGTTAGTAATACTCGTCGCCCTCATGCCCGTGGGGTATTACGTGGGAATCCCGTTTACCCCGTTCAAGGGGCATTTGAAGGCCGCCGCGCCGGGCGTGGATCTCTCCACGCTGTGGCCCGAGACGGTGAAACGCGGACCGATGGTGCTTGAAGTGCGCGGCTTGGGCACCCTGGTCCCCGAAGACACCCTGCTGATCCCGGCCCAAACGGACGGGCGCATCGACAAGATCCTGATCAAACCCGGCACGCCGGTGCATGCGGACAGCGTCATCCTGGTGATGAGCAATCAGGAGCTGCAGACCGCCCTGCTGGATGCCCAATTCACTCTCAAGGCCGCGCAAGCCTCTTACACCGATTTGCGGGTAACCCTGGAAAAGCAAGGGCTGGATCTGCAGGCCAACGCCGCGCAAGTGTCCGCCGATTACCATTCCGCGCAGCTCAAGGCCGAGCGCGACGACGCCCTGGTGAAAGAAGGCCTGGTGGCCCAGGTGGATGCCAAGATTTCCGACGTGACCGCGCAGGAGCTATCCACGCGCAACGGGATTGAGGAAAAGCGGCTCAGCATCAACCAGGAGTCGGTGGAGGCCCAGTTGGCCGCGCAGAAAGTGAAGGTCGACCAGCTTGAGGCCGAGTACAAACTGAAACAACAGCAGGTGGAAGAGCTCAGAGTCCGGGCCGGAGCGGAAGGCATGCTGCAGGCGCTGCCCGTTCCGGTTGAGGAAGGGCAGAAAGTGCTGGCCGGAACCGCGCTGGGCAAGGTCGCGCAGCCCTCGCACTTGAAAGCCGAACTCAAGATCGCGGAGACTCAGGCCAAGGACGTGACCATCGGACAGCCAGCGGTCATCGACACGCGCAATGGCTTGGTGAAGGGACACGTTTCGCGCATCGACCCGGCGGTATTGAACGGAACGGTTACCGTGGATTGCCGCCTCGAAGGTCCGCTGCCGGCGGGCGCGCGTCCGGATTTGAGCGTGGATGGAACGGTGGAGCTGATGCGGCTGGACGACGTGGTCTACACGGGCCGGCCGGTGTTCGGGCAGGCGGATAGCAAGGTCAGCCTGTTCAAGATCGAGCCGGAGGGGAAGTACGCCAATCGCGTGCAGGTCGAGCTCGGCCGCGCCTCGGTGAATACTATCGAGGTGAAAAAGGGGCTGAATGTGGGCGACCGGGTGATCTTGTCGGATATGTCGGCGTGGGACCAGTACGACCGATTAAAGTTGAACTAAGTTGAACGAAAAGCCGGAACGAAACGTATTGGAGATGAAATGGGCACTAACGGAAACGGAAAAGAATCGCTGATTGTATTGGATAGTGTGACGAAGGTGTTCGTGACCGACGAGGTCGAGACCCACGCCCTATCCGGGATACAACTCGATCTGAAGAAGGGCGAGTACCTTTCGATCGCCGGACCGTCGGGCTGCGGCAAGTCCACTTTGCTGGCCATTCTGGGCTTGTTGGATACTCCGAGCGACGGCACTTACACGCTGAATAGCCGGCCGGTCAGCGGGCTGAAGCTCTCGGAGCGCGCGCGGATTCGCAACCGGGAGATCGGTTTCATTTTCCAGGCGTTCAACCTTATTGGCGACCTGACGGTGTATGAGAACGTGGAATTGCCGCTGACGTATCGCGGGATGGGATCGGCCGAGCGCAAGAAGCGCGTGCAGGAGGCGCTGGAGCGCGTGGGCATGTCGCATCGCATGAAACATTATCCGTCGCAGCTCTCGGGCGGTCAGCAGCAGCGCGTGGCGGTGGCGCGGGCGCTGGGCGGCGATCCGGCCATCCTGCTGGCGGATGAGCCGACTGGAAATTTGGATTCGGCCAACGGCGAAGCGGTGATGAATTTACTGAAGGATCTGCACCGCAATGGCGCCACGATATGCATGGTGACGCACGATCCGCGGTACGCGCAGTTCGCGGACCGCACCATCCGCATGTTTGACGGGCGGATCGTCGAGGAAAGCTACGAGGCGACGCGGAATTAAGCAGCACGAGGCGTCGGCATGAGTGCCGACGCGGCACGCACGAGTGCGTGCGCCACGAAGGAGGGAGAATGCTACTGGCGAGCGCGCTGTTGGCGCTGGCAGGGGTGGTCAACCTGCCGGCAACGGGAAACTTCCATCAAGAGTCCAGCCGGATTTATCATCTTTCGGCGCGTGGACGAGTGTCGCTCCAAAACATCAACGGCGATGTGCACATTCGCGCCTGGGACCGCAATGAAGTGCGCATCGCAGCGGTCAAGACCGCATCCAGCAAGGGCCTGCTGAACGAAGCGCGCGTCACCATCGATGCGAGCGCCGATGCGATCAGCATTCGCACGCGATTCGGCGACGGCTCGACCACCAATCCCGGCAGCGTGGAGTTTACCGTGATGGTACCGCGGCATGCGCGTCTGAGCGAAATCAAGGCGATCAATGGCGCGGTGGATATCGAAGGCGTCAGCGGCGGAATCAATGCGTCGTCGGTGAACGGACCCGTGCGCGCGGCAAAGATTGCCGGAGACGTGCGACTGTCGACCGTGAATGGGAAGCTGGAAGCCACCTTCGAGCGCTTGAGCGACGCCAGAACGATCTCCATGAATTCCGTGAACGGGCCGATCTCGCTCTCCATCCCCTACGACGCTGGCGCCGAGTTTAATGCGCGCAATGTCACCGGCGGCATCGACAACGACTTCGGCATTCCGGTGAGCCAGGATCACTCCGCGGGCAGCCAGTTGCATGGCGTGCTGAAGGGCGGCGGGACCTACATCAATTTGAAAAACGTCAACGGCACGATCTGCATCATGCCGATGTCGCACGGACGACGGGTCAAGTTCACGTAGGCTGAAAACCGCGTCCCCATGAGTGGGGACGCGGCACGCACGAGTGCGTGCGCCACGATGCCGGTCGTGCTTTGCCTTGGCATTGGGGATGCTTTCCTGCTGAAGCCAGTAGCCCTGCCGCAGCTTGAGAACCTGGTGGTCCAGGCCGCCAACTGGACCGAGGCGTCTCCAGAGTGGTGGGCGAGATCCAGTATGACTGGTTGGACAAGGAACCGCCGCCAGTCCTGTACCAGAGTTACCGGCAGGCGCCGGAGGGTTGGACGACCCTGGCGATCCGCGTGCACGGCGATCCCATGCGGGTTGTGCCGACCGTACGGAGCCAGGTGGCGAAGGTGGATCCCGACCAGCCGCTGGCGGCGATCAAGACGCTCGACCGGGTGATGACGGATTCGGTGCTGGGGTTGTCGTACATGGCGGTGATGATGACCGTTCTGGGCGCGATCGCGCTGGGGCTTTCCGCCGTCGGAGTGTCCGGCCTGATGGCCTACGCGGTGACCGAGCGTACGCACGAGATCGGCGTGCGGCTGGCGCTGGGGGCGCAGCGGGATGCCGTGCTCCGCATGCTGGTGGGCCGCGGCATGTTGCTGGCGGGTATCGGCCTGGCGATCAGCCTGACCGGCTCGATTTTCCCGGCGAGGCTGGCGAGGCTGTTGAGCAGCCTGATCTTCGGCGTGAGCGCGACCGACTGGACCACTTTCGGCGTGGTGCTGGTGGCCATGGCCGCCGTTTCGCTGGCGGCAAGTTATATCCCGGCGCGGCGCGCGGCGAGGCTGGATCCGACGATCGCTTTGCAGCACGAGTAGAGGGCTTGCGCTGCCCGCGTCGCTGCCAGCAAGGCTGCCTGAGGCGGCGCGTGCAACGTCCTCGCAAATTTCCGAATTAGGTTGCATTCTGTCGCATTCCGTCGCGTCAGCGGGGGATTGAGCCGGATGAGCGGGTCCGTCTGGGTCGTGCCATTCTTCATCCCTTTCAATGTGGTAGAGGCCGGGAAGGCTATCATAGTCCTGTTCGAGGATGGCGGAGTCGATGAGCTTATTCCCATCCGGATCGGGGACGGGTTCGGGTAGGGACCAGCCGACCTTGGGCAATTGGGGACGCTGCAGGATGAACATGGCGGCCCGCAGTTGGACGGCGGGCGACGATTTGGGATTGGCGAGGACGGCGCGGAGGGTTTTCAGACAGCAACTGCTCAGATTGTGGAGCTCGTCGCGGAGCGCCAAGACGGATTCGGCGCGAGCCTGGCTGAGGGCGGGGGAGAACTCCTGGCGGGTCTTGAGCCAACGGTAGACGGTGCTGCGATGGACGCCGAATGCTGCTGCGGCGGCGCTAAGGGTCGCGCCGGCGGCCAGGGCCATGGCGACTTTCTCCTGAATGGGGGACAGGGGGGATGGCGTAGGGTCAGATGCAGTGTCGATTGGCATACTCGACGTGAGAGTAGCATGGGGGTTTGTGGGGGGATGGGGATCTATTGGGGCTTATGCTTTGTTTTCATGGGGATGTAGGGAGTTTGCAAGCTGTGAATGGAAACCGGATGGCATCACGCCGGCCAGTAAGATTCAAGCCACAGTTGGAGCGTCAGGTCGTGCCGAGCCTCGCGGGGCAAGAGATTGGGGCGCAGCTCGTTGTAATAGCGGTCGCGTAGAATCTCCGGCTTCAGGAGGCCCGCTTGCGCAAGGCGCCGCACTTCGTCACGATCGCGATCAATGTTGCGCTCTAGCTTGGAGAGGGCCAGGCCATGCGCTTCTCACTAACGCTTCTAGTCGAAGGTGAACCCATGCGCCGGGATACTTAGAGGCGAGCCGTTCGTCTTGCCCGCGACTTCCGTTAAGTCATCTCTGCACGTTCGGCAGGTCAAGTTCGCGCAGGCGCTGAAAGCCGGGCGTCCCCAGGAGTGGGGACGCGGCACGCAAGAGTGCGTGCGCCACGGCGGCAGTGGTCATCCCGCGCTCCGTATCATGGGTACACCGGTGTGCCTTCTTCCAATGCCAATATTCCCGTTCAGGCGCCGGGCGGAGGGCATGGATGGGGTGATGGGGTAGGTGTTGCCATCGAAGCGTAACTCCGCTTCGTACCCCTTAGGGATGCCCGGGTGCGAAGTGGTGGTCAGCACGCGGATGGGCGGCCATGTGGCCATGATCTTTGTGACGACTCTGAAAGAAGAATGGCTGTGTGCCAGGATCATTGTGGTGCAACCGCCGCTGCCGCACCGTCCGCCACCCGAAAGATAAACGGCGTTAAACGGCGGCTTCAGACACCCCGTCGCCATTCAGGTCGACGAAGGCGGCGACGTATCGCGTTGTTTTGTCGTTTTCCGAAGAAGGAGGTCCCACATAGTCTTGAAGAAACTTTTCAGCGTGTTGTCCGCTGGTTGTTCCCCCGCAAGAACAAGTATTAAGCAAGCCAGCGTCGGCATGAGTGCCGACGCGGCACGCAGGAGTGCGTGCGCAACGGTCATTTCCGGCACTCTGCGCAGGGACAGATGTTGCGCAGGTGCTCCCACGAGTAGAGGCCCGTGGAATGGCCGTCGCTCCAGTGGATGCGGATGGCGTAGTTGCCCACCGGCTCGACGCTCAACATCTTCAGCGTGGGCTTGTACATTTGAAATGGCGAGGCGGCTTCCGGCTGGCGCGGCGGCGTGCCGTGCGCGCCGGTGCATGTGGCGCAGGGACACCTGTCGCGCAGATAGTCGATGCCGTAATCGCTCGAGTGGCGGTCCTTCCAGTCGATCTTGATGCCTTTCGATTTCGAAATGGCGATATGTTCGGGGTCGCTGACGATGGTCATATCAGTTCTGCAGCCGCTCCACGTCGCGCACGCCCGAGATGCGGCGCATGGCGGATACCAGCTTCTCCAAATGCTTCTTGTCGCGCACGTCCACGGTCATCTCCACCATGGCGCCGCCGTCCGCCTCGGTTTCGGTCTTGGCTTCCAGACTGCGGATGTTGGTGTTTTCGTCGGAAAGCACTGAAGTCAGTTGGGCCAACATGCCGGGACGGTCGTCCGTCTGGATCACGATCTTCACCGGGAAGGCATCGGAAGCTCTGCGGGCCCATTCCACTTCGATCTTGCGCTCCACGTCGTACATCAGGTTTTGTACGTTGGTGCATAGCTTGGAATGCACGGCGACGCCCTTGCCGCGGGTGACGTAGCCAACGATGCCTTCGCCG
>Ga0302325_10008109_pt1 | contig 23165 bp, 25 predicted proteins | sample Palsa_T0_2_FD_201948 | JGI IMG/M metagenome (GOLD analysis project Ga0302325, IMG submission 201948) | Peat permafrost microbial communities from Stordalen Mire near Abisko, Sweden - Palsa_T0_2 | ecosystem: Environmental > Terrestrial > Soil > Palsa > Peat permafrost | place: Sweden: Abisko... | reverse complement strand
ACCATGTTCATCAACGCGGCCTCGGTCTCGGGCCATCTGCGGGTCTTCAGGCCGCAGTCGGGGTTTACCCACAGCTGGTCGGCCGTGAGGTGGGTGCGGGCGGCCTGCAGGAGCTCGACCATCTCGTCCACGGTCGGCACGCGCGGCGAGTGGATGTCGTAGACACCCGGCCCGATCTGGGCGGCGTAGGCGTCCGCGGCGAAGGCGCCGAGCAGCTCCATTTTCGAACGGGCGGTCTCGATCGAGATGACGTCGGCGTCCATCGCGGCAATGGCGGGCATGATGTCGTTGAACTCCGAGTAGCACATGTGGGTGTGGATCTGGGTCGTATCGGCCACGCCACCCGCGGTCAGCCGAAAGCATTCCACCGCCCAGTCGAGGTATCGGCCCCAGTCGCGCCGACGCAACGGCAGGCCTTCGCGCAATGCCGCCTCGTCGATCTGGACGATCGCGGCGCCCGCCGCTTCCAGGTCGCCGACTTCATCGCGGATCGCCAGCGCGACCTGGCGGCAGACATCGGCGCGCGGTAGGTCGTCACGGACGAACGACCAGTTGAGGATGGTGACCGGACCGGTGAGCATGCTCTTCATCGGCCGCTCGGTCAGGCCCTGGGCGTAGCGCCACCAATCGACCGTCATCGGCTGCGAGCGCGAGACGTCGCCGTAGAGGATCGGCGGGCGCACGCAGCGCGAGCCGTAGGACTGCACCCACGCGTGCCGGGTGAAGGCGAAGCCGGAAAGTTGCTCGCCGAAATACTGCACCATGTCGTTGCGCTCGAACTCGCCGTGGACCAGCACGTCGAGCCCGATGGTTTCCTGCCAGCGGACGGCGCGGGCGGTCTCGTCGCGCAGGAAGGCATTGTAGTCGGCAGCGCCGAGTTCGCCCCTGTCGTGCCGGGCCCGCGCGTTGCGGACCGTCTCGGTCTGGGGGAAAGAGCCGATCGTGGTGGTCGGGAACGGCGGCAGGTCCATCAGCGTCTGTTGCACGGCGTGGCGCACAGGATAGGCGGATGCGCGCTGCGCCATCGCCCTGGTCGTCTGGGCAGAACGGGCTGCGACCGTCGCATCATGGATCCTGGATGAGGTTCGGCGGGACTGAACAGCCGCGCAAGAGGCGGCCAGGGCGCCGGCGACACTGGCGCGGCCGTGGTTCAGCGCCTGCGCCAGGACAGCCAGCTCCTCGATCTTTTGAACGGCGAAGGCGAGCCAGGACCGGATCTCGGGGTCGAGCGCCTTCTCCAGCGTCAGATCGATCGGGCAGTGCAGCAGCGAGCAGGAGGGCGCCAGCACCAGGTCCCGGCCCGCGGCCAACGGCGCCAGCCGATCCAGGATCGCTTCCAGGTCGGCCCGCCAGATGTTGCGGCCATCGATCACGCCGAGCGACAGCGTCAGACCCGGCAAGGCGGCTGTCGCGACCAGGTCCGACTGTTCCGGCGCCCGGACCAGGTCGAGGTGCAGCCCAGCGACGGGAAGGGCCAGCGCAGTGACCAGGTTGTCGCCGAGGCCGCCGAAGTAGGTCGTCAGCATCAGCTTGATCTGCGGCGCGGCCCTGGCGAGGGCGGCGTAGGCCACATGCAGTGCGGCGCGATCCTTGTCGTCAAGGTCAAGCACCAGACAGGGTTCGTCGATCTGCACCCAGTCGGCGCCCGCGTCGGCGAGCCGGGTCAGGACGTCGGCGTAGACCGGCAGCAGCGCGCCGAGCAGGTCGCGGGGATCGAAGGCGCCGCCCCGCGCCTTGCCCAGTTTCAGGAAGGTGACCGGACCCAGCAGCACGGGCCGTGTATGGATGTCGAGCGCCTTGGCCTCCAGAAACGCGTCCATCGGCTTGGTCGAGGCCAGTTCGAACACCTGGCCCTCAGCGAACGCGGGGACTAGGTAGTGGTAGTTGGTATCGAACCACTTGGTCATTTCGGCCGCTGGAGCGTCGAGTCCGTGACCATGGCCGCAGGCGTCGGGCTCGGCGTCGCCCTGGGCGCCGCGGGCCATCGCAAAATAGGCGTCCAGATCGACGGAGCCCCCCGACCAACCGTAGGCGGGTGGGATCGCGCCGACCATGACGCTGGTGTCGAGCACATGGTCGTAGAGCGAGAAGTCGTTGCTCGGGAGATGGTCGACGCCGAGGTCGCGCTGCCGCTTCCAGGCGTTGGCGCGCAGAGCGGCCGCCGCGGTCAACAGCGCCTCACGGTCGGTCTTGCCCGACCAATAGCGTTCGAGCGCGATCTTCAGCTCGCGGCGAGGGCCGATGCGGGGAAAGCCAAGGGTGGCGACGGTGATGGTCATGTGCGGCCTGCTTCTCTGCTGGGCGAGGCAGGCAGCCGCGAGCCGGCGCGCCCCGGAAAGGCGGCTTGGACCTGCGCCTGACCGGAGTCCCCGCCGGTGGACGTCATCTGTCGGGGCAGGTCTCCTGGCTTGCGGGTCGACGCCTCGGTCCGGCCTTCCCGACGCCCTGCGGGAACGTCAGTGACGCGAGATGGACTCCGGCTCGCCGCTCACAGTTGCGGGGGCAGCGCCGGCATGGACGCAATCTGCGTCGCCACCGGCTTCCCTCTTAGCTCCGAGGCTGACGCCTCGCAGAACCTCGACCATCCGATATCACCAGAGAGTCTAAGATGCGTCAATCGTTATATAAGGGTATCGTTATGGTCTTCTGCGGCACGGCCGTGCATTGATTTGGCGCCCCACGTTCTGATATTGATAATCGTTCGCGATTAGAGAGCCCTCCGTGCGCCATCTGAGTGAGTTCGACCTACCGAGCGCCGGAGAGGGGCTGGCCATGCCTGTCGGTGGATCGCCGCTGTCGGCTGAGCGTATCGGTTTCGCCGGCGTGATCGTCGAAGTACGGGCGCCCGATCAGGCCGGCGGCCTCAGTGGCGCGGAAATCGAACGGCGGCTGCTGGAAATGGGTTTCGTCGAGGGCGCGCCGGTGCATCTGGTGCACGAAGGCATCTTCGGGCGCGATCCGATCGCGGTCAGGCTGGCGGACCGCACCGTGGCGCTGCGGCGACGCGAAGCGCGGGCGGTGATGGTGCGGGCGACACCATGAGCGCGGCCGAGATCACGGCGCCCACTCTTGAGGCGGCCGTCGACGCCAGGCCGCTGCGCATCGCCCTGGCTGGCGTGCCCAATTGCGGCAAGACCGCGCTGTTCAACGCCCTGACCGGCGCCCGCCAGAAGGTGGCCAACTACGCCGGCGTCACCGTCGAGCGGAAGGAAGGCGTCCACGCGGCGTCGAACGGCGCGCGACTGACCATCCTCGACCTTCCCGGCACCTACTCCCTGCGCGCCCGCAGCCCCGACGAGGCGATCACCCGCGACGCCGTGCTGGGCAAGCTGGCTGGCGAGGCGGCGCCGGACGTGATCGTCTGCGTCGCAGACGCCACCTCGCTGCGCGTTGCGCTGCGCCTGGTTCTCGAGCTGAAGGCGGCGGGCAGGCCGCTGGTGCTGGCTCTGAACATGATCGATATTGCAGCCCGGCAAGGCCTCGAAATCGACGTCGAGGGCCTCTCGCGGGACCTTGGCGTGCCGATCGTCGCCACCGTCGCCACCCGCCGGCGAGGCATCGAGGTGCTCGCCGCCGCGATCCAGACCGCCGCCGCCTGCGTGCCGGTCTCTGCACCCAGCTGGAAAGAACCCGCTAGCGGCGAGATCCGCGTGCTGCACCGCGAGGCCGAGCGGCTGGTCAAGGCCCACGCTCAGCCGCCGAAGCGGCCCGACACTTGGACGGGCCGGCTGGACTCGGTGTTGCTGCACCCGGTCGGCGGCCTGGCGATCCTGCTGGTGCTGCTGTTCTTCATGTTCCAGGCCGTGTTCTCCTGGGCGCAGCCGGTGATGGACCTGATCACCGCCGGCTTCGCCTGGCTGAGCACCGGCATCGGTCACGTGCTGCCGGACGGCCTGCTGAAGAGCTTCCTCTGCGACGGCCTGATCGCCGGCGTCGGCAGCGTCGTCGTGTTCCTGCCCCAGATCATGATCCTGTTCCTGTTCATTATCCTGCTGGAAGACGTCGGCTACATGGCCCGCGCGGCCTTCCTGATGGACAAGATCATGGGCGGCGCAGGCCTGCACGGCCGAGCCTTCATTCCGCTGCTCTCGTCGCATGCCTGCGCCATCCCCGGCATCATGGCGACACGGGTGATCGACCAGAAGCGCGACCGGCTGACCACCATCCTGGTCGCGCCGCTGACCACTTGCTCGGCGCGGATCCCTATCTACACCCTGATCATCTCGGCCTTTGTTCCCAACCACACCCTGTTCGGCTGGGTCAGCGAGCAGGGGCTGGTGATGCTGGGACTTTATGCGTCGGGGATCACTAGCGCCTTGGCCGTGGCCTTCGTAATCCGCAAGGTGTTCTGGCGAGGCGCGTCCGAGCCGTTCCTGATGGAGCTGCCGGCCTACAAGCCGCCCGACCCGTGGAATGTCGCCCGCCTGGTGCTGCAGCGCGCCGAGATCTTCCTGCGCCGAGCCGGTACGATCATCCTGTCGATGATGGTGATCGTCTGGGCGCTGTCGAAGGTCCCGCTCGCGCCGCCCGGAGCCAAGGACCCCGCGATCGACTACAGCTTCGCCGGCATGATCGGCCACGCGCTGCAGCCCCTTCTGCAGCCCATAGGCTTCTCATGGCAGATGAGCGTCGCCCTGATCCCCGGCATGGCGGCCCGCGAGGTGGCGGTCGGCGCGCTCGGCACCGTCTACGCGGTCAGCGGCGGCGACAACAACACCGGCGTCCTGGGCGCGGCCCTGGCGAACCACTGGTCGCTGGCCTCGGCGCTGGCGTTCCTGGCCTGGTACGTGTTCGCCCCGCAGTGCGCCTCGACCCTGGGCGTGGTGAAGCGCGAGACCAATTCCTGGAAGTGGCCGGCGATCATGTTCGGCTACATGATCACCCTGGCCTACATCGCCGCCTTCATCACCTATCACGTCGCCCTGGCGCTGGGAGCGGGGTAGGGCGGCCGGCGCAACGACAGCCGCCCCGCTCCCCGCCGCCTTCAGAAGATCACCTTCTCCTCGCCCCACCAGAGCGGCGACTTTGGCAGGTCGATGAACTTCCGCTCGTCCTCCAGCAGCAGCCGGCCGGCTTCGGCGGCGGCGGGATCGGCGCGAGCCATGTCCTCGAAGCTGTCCCACCAGAGCTGCGCCACGCCGTCGAAGCCCTCCGGGCCTTGCCGGGCGGTCCGCAGAGTCTCGGAGGCGTCGGCCGGCAGGCTGTGCAGCTGGACGTAGCGCTGGATCCGCAGCGTGTCCCTCACGCTGGCCACCAGCGGCGCGTGGGTCTCGAACCAGTACCGCTGAAACGCCTCCCGCGACAGCTGCGGCAGCCTGACGAGGCAGAAGGTGAGCTTGATCATGGGCGGCGGCGCTTTCTCCGGGACCGGTAAACTCTTTCTCCGCCGATTGCGCCTCGCCGTCGATGGCAAGGCGCAGGCGATCGCTCGCGGGCCACCGAATCGCTCCTTGAGCGGATCAGTTCTGCGTTCGCGGCTTCGTCCGGCCGCCGCATTCCCAGTTGGCGAAGAGGAATCTGGACATGATCGCGCGATACGCGTCAGCTTCGCCACGGGCGACGCGACCGAGCGAAGCCTTGACTTCGTAACTGCGTCCATCGAAGGGAGCAAAACGGGGTTGAACCGGTTTTGAGCTGCGGGCCACTATGGGCCAAGGTGCGTAAAAGGGCTGGAGGTGCGGCCTGTGAGAGCCAAAAGCGTCGTCGACTGGGCTTCGGCGCGCGCCGAATTCTTCGCCAGGACTGTGTTCGACGCCGCGCCCCGGCTGGTGGACACCACCATGCTTTATGCGCCGAAGAGCGGCGGCGTTAAGCGCTACCTGACCGCCAAGCGGGCCTGGTTCGCCAAGGCCAGACCCCATATCCGCCACACCCTGGTCGTGCCGGGTCCGCGCCATGCCTACGACGGCAACGGAAGGCTTTCGATCTACGCCGCGCCGCTACCGTTCGGCGACGGCTATCGCGTGCCACTCGGCAAGACCGCCTGGATGAAGCGCCTGATGCGCCAACGACCGACCTTAATCGAGGCCGGCGACCCCTATACGCCGGGCCTCGCGGCGCTAAAGGCGGGCGAAGCGCTTGGCGTGCCGGTGATCGGCTTTTGCCATACCGACGTCGGCGCTCTGGCGGCGCTGCACTTCGGCGAGTGGGCCGAGAAGCCGATCCGACGCCACTGGGGTGAGATCTACCGCCGCTTCGACCGCGCGGTCGCGCCCAGCCGGTTCATCGCCGAGCGCCTAGCCGACGCCGGGGTGGACGATCCGATCGCCCTGCCGCTGGGCGTCGACGTCGAGGCCTTCCGGCCTGACGGCGCCGATCCGACCGGCCTGCGCCGTCGCCTCGGCTTGTCGGCGCATCACCGGCTGCTGGTATTCGCCGGGCGGCCGGCGCGGGAGAAGCGCGTCGATGTGCTGGTCGAGGCGGTCGAGCGGCTCGGCGATCCCTACGTGCTGCTGCTGGTCGGCGCGCGGGCGACGACGCCGTCGCCTGGCCGCGTAATCGAGCTTCCCTACGAGACCGACCCGACCAAGCTGGCCGCGCTGATGGCCAGCTGCGACGCCTTCGTTCACGCCAACGACAGCGAGCCGTTCGGCCTGGTCGTGCTGGAGGCCATGGCCTGCGGCCTGCCCGTCGTCGGCGTCGCGGCGGGTGGGGTGGGAGAGAGCGTCGACCGGACCGTCGGGGAACTAGCCATACGCTCGAGCGGTCCTGACTTCGCCGACGCCGTCGAGGCGCTATTCGAGCGGGATCTGGCGCGACTACGCCGCGCGGCGCGGCAACGGGCCTGCGACCAGCACGGCTGGGACGCCGTGTTCCGCCGCCTTTCGGCCATCTACGCCGAGGTCAGCGGCGAACCGGCGTTCGCCCGCCCGGCGGCGGACTTCGCTCTGGCGAGCTGAGCGCGATGACGAGGCTCACCGTCCGACCGACATTGCGAGCGGTGGGACGTTCACGCATTGTCGCGGACGGGAGGTCGTTGCATTTCCATGGATGACGCGGGCTTTGCTCCGGGGGTTTCGAGCGACGCGGTCGTCTGGGCCTACAGACTGCTGCTTGGCAGGAAGCCGGAAAGCGACGACACGGTCGCGGCGTATCAGTCCGTTCGGGTCAGGCGCTGGTGCGGGCCTTCATCGCCTCTGAAGAGTTCCACGTTGCGAACCCTGAAGCCATGCAACGCCTTGCCGAGTTGCGGCTCAGTGCGCCGATGTCGGTCGAGGTCGGCGCCGCCGAAGGGGACTTGGTCGAGCTGACGGGTCAGATCGCTGAAACCTGGCGCCAGCTCGGGTGGACCAAGCCGCATTGGTCGGCGCTGCCTGACGAACGATTCCTGCCGGAGAATGTCGACGGCCGGCGGCGGGAATTCTTTGCGTCAGGCGCCGACGACGTGGCCCAGCTGCTCGAAATCCTGCGGTATTTGGGCCGCGAGCCCGAGGAGTTCGCGACGGTGACCGAGTTCGGCTGCGGTCTTGGGCGCGTGACATTTCACCTTGCTCAACGATTCAAGCGCGTCGTCGCCTGCGACATTTCCGCGAGCCACCTGGAGTAGGCGCGCGACCAGATCCGACACGAGCGTCTCGGAAACGTAACGCTGCAAGCGGTGACGGCGCCTGATTTCGGCATGCTCGAAGCGTTCGACCTCTGGTCCTCACGCGTGGTTCTGCAACACAATCCCCCGCCGATCGTGGCCGCAATTCTTCGCAAAATGCTGTGGCGCCAGAACCCCGGCGGCCTCGCCATCTTCCAACTGCCGACCTATCGGCGTGACTATAACTTCAAGATCTCCGAGTACCCGTCGACGCCGCGCAATGACGAGATCGAGATGCACGTCATGCCCGTGTCCGCCGTGATCCGGCTGGCCAAGGAAGCCGACTGCGACGTTCTTGAGATCCTTGACGACAACAGCGCAGGCGCCGGGCTGACCTCGAATGTGTTCGTGATCGGGCGATAGAAACACCGACCCGGGTTCATCGCCACGTGAAGCGATGGCGCGAGTGACGGGGCTCGAACCCGCGACCTCCGGCGTGACAGGCCGGCGCTCTAACCAACTGAGCTACACCCGCAACCTCGCAGGCTCGCCGAGGCGGCCCGCGAAAGAGGCGGTCTGATAGGTCCGCACCCGGTTCGCGTCAACTGGCGAGCGGCGGTGGCTGCGGCTCAGGAGCAGGAGACGACGAGGCAGAGGAGGCCGCGCGGTGTGCGGACGGCGCATTGGCGCAGGGCGCCCAGTTTCGCGCCGGCGACGGTCGTCGTGGTCCAGTAGCCCACCGCTGTGCGGCTGCGGGCGACGCAGGTGTGGCGGCGGTAGGCGGCCTGTTGCAGCGATGGGGCCTCGCTGCGCGGCGAATAGACGCCGTCGTCGAGGTTAGTCGACGCCTGGGCGCAGTCGGCGCCGCCAATCGCCGCCGCGGCAAGCGCCGCCGCAATCATCATCCGTGTCATCCTGATACCCCATCCCTGCAGGCCCGCCGGGCGCGCGCTGCGACCCTTCCGCCCTGCGGCCGAAAGTGATCGCCAAACACGCAAGGAGCAACAAGCTCTGGCGTGCAAGCGGCCGGCCGCGACCGTTGGCCGCGAGCCGCGCGAAGGCCCCTTTGAATGGGCGAACGCCATGGGCTAGAAGGTCGCCGACTTCGCTTCGCCTTCCCAGCAAACGGCCCGGAATGAACGCGTACCTGCTGCATTACCTGCCGATCGTGATCTTCCTGGGCATCGCCTGCGCCCTCGGCGTGGCTTTCACCGTGCTACCGACGATCATCGCCCCCAAGTCGCCCGACGCCGAGAAGCTGTCGTCGTACGAGTGCGGCTTCAACGCCTTCGACGACGCGCGGATGAAGTTCGACGTCCGTTTTTATCTGGTCTCGATCCTGTTCATCATTTTTGACCTGGAAGTGGCGTTCCTGTTCCCCTGGGCCGTCAGTCTGTTGAACATGCCGCATGCCGCGGCGGCCTACGCCTTTTGGTCGATGATGGCGTTCCTCGGCATTCTGACCGTCGGCTTCGTCTACGAATGGAAGAAGGGCGCCTTGGAATGGGAGTAGTTATTCCCGCCGGTTCGGCCGCCCGCGCGTCGGTCGAGGGCTACGACGCCAAGACCCAGGACGCCTTTTTCGACGGCGTCTCAAACCAGCTCGCCGACAAGGGCTTCGTCACCACCGCGACCGACGACCTGATCACGTGGGCGCGCACCGGCTCGCTAATGTTCATGAGTTTCGGCCTGGCCTGCTGCGCAGTAGAGATGATCCAGACCGCCATGCCGCGCTACGACCTTGAGCGCTACGGCTTCGCGCCGCGCGGCAGCCCGCGCCAGTCGGACGTGATGATCGTCGCCGGCACCTTGACCAACAAGATGGCTCCGGCCCTACGCAAGGTCTACGACCAGATGCCGGACCCGAGGTACGTGATCTCGATGGGCTCCTGCGCCAACGGCGGCGGCTACTACTATTTCAGCTATTCGGTGGTGCGCGGCTGCGACCGCATCGTGCCCGTCGACATCTATGTGCCCGGTTGCCCGCCCACCGCCGAGGCCCTGGTCTATGGGGTGCTGCAGCTGCAGAAGAAGATCCGCCGCACGGGAACGATCGAGCGATGAGCCTGTGGCGGGTGGACGACGCGGCGCTCACTGAGCTGGGCGAGCTGATCGTGGCCAAAGCGGCCGGCGCGATCGGCGGCTTCCACGTCGCTTTTGGCGAGTTGGCGGTCACCGCGCCGGCGCCTCGGATCGTTGACGCTCTGACCTATCTTCGTGACGCCGCGGACACCCAGTTCCAGCAGCTGATCGACGTCTGCGGGGCCGACTATCCGCAGCGCGAGAAGCGGTTTGACGTGGTGTACCACCTGCTCTCGATGACCAAGAACCGGCGCATCCGGGTGAAGGTCCAGACCGACGAGGATACGCCCGTGCCCACGATTGTCAGCGTCTATCCGGCCGCCGACTGGTTCGAGCGCGAGACATTCGACATGTACGGCGTTTTCTTCGAGGGCCACCCGGACCTGCGCCGCCTGCTCACCGACTACGGCTTCCACGGCCACCCGATGCGCAAGGACTTCCCCATGACGGGGTATGTCGAGGTCCGCTACGACGACGAGCTGAAGCGGGTCGTGTACGAGCCGGTCAAGTCGGTTGAGTTTCGCAACTGGGACTTTCTTTCGCCGTGGGAAGGCGCCGAATACGCGCGCCCCGGCCAGGGCTATGCCTATGGGCTGCCCGGAGACGAAAAGGCCGGCGACAAGACGCCTGGGGAGAAGGCATGAAGCGCTGGATCCGGGCGGCCGCGCCCAATGTCGGCTACGGCCTGACCGTGCTGGCGACCCTGTTCCTCGGCAATATCGGCCTGTTGCTGGTGACGCTGTCGCATCCAGAGGCCGCCGCCGACGGCCACTTCGTCCAGGTTCTGGCCTTCGCCATCATCGGCAGTCTGGCGGCGATCTTCACCGGGCTGAACCTCAATAAGACCTATCCGCTGTGGGATCGCTCGGCGGCGCTGTGGATCTGGCTAATGGGCCTGCCAGTCTCGCGCCGGCTCGCCGAGATCGCGCTCTCGGTGCGCTGGGATCAGAGCCTGATGCTGGAAGCCGCCATGCTCGCCGGGGCGATTCTGCTGGTGATGATGAGCGCCGGACGCCTGGCCCCGGAGAAGGCGCCGTGAGCGAGACACGGGTCCCGGCCGAGGTCTCTACTGAGACGCCGGTTCGCAAGTTCAACATTAACTTCGGTCCGCAGCACCCGGCCGCGCACGGGGTCCTGCGCCTGGTGCTCGAGTTGGACGGCGAACTGGTGGAGCGGGTCGACCCGCACATCGGCCTACTGCACCGCGGCACCGAGAAGCTGATCGAGGCGCGGCCCTACGCGCAGAACATCGGTTACTTCGACCGCCTCGATTACGTCGCCCCGATGAATCAGGAGCACGCCTTCGTGCTCGCCATCGAGAAGTTGATGGGGCTGGAAATCCCGATCCGCGGCAGCCTGATCCGGGTGCTCTATTCCGAGATCGGTCGTGTACTCAATCACCTGCTCAACGTCACCACCCAGGCGATGGACGTCGGCGCCTTCACGCCGAGCCTCTGGGGCTTCGAAGAGCGTGAGAAGCTGATGGTGTTCTACGAACGCGCGTCCGGCGCCCGGATGCACGCCAACTACTTCCGCCCCGGCGGCGTGCGCCAGGATCTGACGCCGGCGCTGATCGACGACATTGAGACCTGGGCCGAGCGCTTCCCCAAGGTGCTCGACGACATCGAGGGCCTGCTCACCGGCAACCGCATCTACAAGCAGCGCAATGTCGACATCGGCGTGGTGACCAAGGAACAGGCCTTGGCCTGGGGCTTCACCGGCGTGATGCTGCGCGGCAGCAATGTCGCCTGGGACCTGCGCCGCAACCAGCCCTACGAGTGCTACGACGAGTTCGAGTTCGACATTCCGGTCGGGCTCAACGGCGACAACTTCGACCGCTACCTCTGCCGCGTCGAGGAGATGCGCCAGTCGACCAGGATCATCCTACAGTGTGTCGAGCGTCTGAAGAAGACGCCGGGCCTCTCGCTCGCCGCCGACCACAAGGTCTCGCCGCCGCGCCGGGGCGAGATGAAGCGCTCGATGGAGGCGCTGATCCACCACTTCAAGCTCTACACCGAGGGCTACCACGTGCCGGAGGGCGAGGTTTACGCCTTCGTCGAGGCGCCTAAGGGCGAGTTCGGCGTCTACCTGGTGGCCGACGGAACCAACAAGCCCTACCGCTGCAAGATCCGCGCGCCGAGCTATCCCCACCTGGCGGCGATGGACTGGCTCTGCCACGGCCACATGCTGGCCGACGTCTCCGCCATCCTGGGTTCGCTCGACATCGTCTTTGGGGAGATCGACCGGTGAGCGTACGCCGCCTCGCCAAGGAACAGCCTGCGTCCTTCGCCTTTACCCCGGAGAACCTGGAGAAGGCGCACTGGTGGATCGCCAAGTTCCCGCCGGGCCGCCAGCAGTCGGCGGTGATCGCGGTCCTATGGCTGGTGCAGAAGCAGGAAGGCTGGGTGCCCGAGCCGGCGCTGCGCGTCGTTGCCGATCTGCTCGGCATGCCGGTGATCCGGGTGCTGGAGTGCGTGACCTTCTACACCATGTTCCAGTTGGAGCCGGTCGGCTCGGTGGCCCACGTCCAGGTCTGCGGCACGCCGCCATGCGCCCTCTGCGGCTCGGGCGAGCTGATGGAGCTGCTGGAGAAGGAGATCGGGCTCAAGGACCATCGCAGCGCCGATGGCAAGTTCTCCTGGGAAGAGGTCGAGTGCATGGGCGCCTGCGTCAACGCCCCGATGGCGGCCATCAACGACGACTACTACGAGGACCTGACGCCGGCGTCGCTGAAGGCGCTGCTGGACGAGTTCCGCGCCGGCCGCACGCCGCCGAAGGGCTCGGCCATCGGCCGCCAGGCGACCGCTCCGATCGGCGGCCCGCTGACCTTGACCGATCCGGCCCTCTACGACGGCTCGCGCGCCCAGCCGTTCAAGCTGCCCAACACGGCCGAGCCGGCATAACCTCTGTCCGGCCATGAACCTCGCCCTCCAGCGCCGCCGCCTGTTCATCACCATGGCGATCACCACCGGGTCGCTGATCCTGGCGATGGTCGCCGTCGTCGCCACGTTCGGCTTCCATCTCGCCTGGGGCATGTGGCTGTTCGGCGGCGCGATCGCCGCCGGCTTCGCCTCGCACGGCTGGCTGATGCTGGGCGTGGCGCGCGAGAAGCCGGCGCCATGATGGACGACGCGGCCAGCCTCGATCGCCAGTCGGCCTATCTGGAGCAGATCCGCACGCTCGGCCGCCCGCAGCGCTTCGCCGGTTTCATCGCCTGCCTCGTCGGCGTGCTGATGATGGCGCTGGCCCGCTTTAGGCTGGATAACGCACCCTGGCTGCTTTGGCCGGGCGTCGCCGTGGTTGCGCTCGGCTGGATTTTGTTCATCTACGCTCTCGTCCGCCGCCTGACCTGGGTGCGCGCTCATCCCTTCGATCCCAACGCCCAAGAGACTTAACGGTTAGCCATGGTCGGCATTCTCGAAGACAAGGACCGCATCTTCACCAACCTCTACGGCCTGCAGGATTTCAGGCTGGAAGCGGCGATGAAGCGCGGCATCTGGAACGGCACGGCCGACATGCTGGCGCAGACGCCTGAGTGGATCTGCGACCAGATCAAGGCCTCGGGCCTGCGCGGCCGCGGCGGCGCCGGCTTCAACACCGGGCTGAAGTGGACCTTCATGCCCAAGGAGGAAGGGCCGCGTCCGCACTATCTGGTGGTCAACGCCGACGAGTCGGAGCCCGGCGCCTGCAAGGACCGCGAAATCCTGCGCTGGGAGCCGCACCGGCTAATCGAGTCCTGCCTGATCGCCTGTCGCGCGATGAGAGCGCACGACTGTTTCATCTACATCCGAGGTGAAAACATCGAGGGCCGCGAGAACCTTGAGATCGCCATCGCCGAGGCCCTCGCCGCGGGCCTGATCGGCCGGAACAGCAAGCTGGGTTGGCCCTGCGAGATCCGCGTCGCCCACGGCGCCGGCGCCTACATCTGCGGCGACGAGATGGCGCTGCTGGAGAGCCTCGAGGGCAAGAAAGGTCAGCCCCGCCTCAAGCCGCCGTTCCCGGCCGGCAGCGGCCTCTACGGCTGCCCGACCACGGTCAACAACGTCGAATCGATCTCGGTCGTCAGCGAGATTCTGCGGCGCGGGGCCGGCTGGTTCACCAGCTTCGGCGGGCCCAACAACGCCGGCGTCAAGCTGTTCAGCGCCTCCGCCCACGTCAACAAGCCGTGCGTGGTCGAAGAAGTCATGTCGATGCCGATGAAGCAGATGATCGACGAGCATTTCGGCGGCGTCCGCGGCGGCTGGGGCAACCTGAAGTGCATCATACCAGGCGGTGTCTCGATGCAGGTGATCCTGCCCGAAGAGGCCGAGGTCGCGCTGATGGACTTCGACAGCCTGAAGCAGTTCAAGTCTGGTCTTGGCACCGGCACGATGATCGTGATGGACAAGTCCACCGATATCGTCCGGACGATCGCCCGCGTCGCCTATTTCTTCAAGCACGAGAGCTGCGGCCAGTGCACGCCGTGCCGCGAAGGCACCGGCTGGATGTGGCGGATCATGGAACGCATGGTCAGCGGCGAGGCTGATCCGAAAGAGATCGACATGCTGCTCGACGTGGCCAGCCAGATGGAGGGTCACACCATCTGCCTGCTGGCCGACGCTGCGGCCTGGCCGATCCAGGGCATGTTCAAGCACTTCCGCGGCGAGGTGGAAGAGCGCATCGCCAACTACCGCTCCCGCAAGCCGCACGTACAGGGCGCGACGCTGCAGGCGGCGGAGTAGGGCGCGCATCGCGGACGGATTGTTGTTCCGCTAGTTGGCGATCCGTCACAAGATCGCCGGCATGACCTCCGCCGACCCCAACCCCGAGAAGGAGGCGCCGCCGACCGCGGCCGAGGAGCGGCACTGGCTGCATTCGACGGCGTTCTGGGCTGTGCTTGGGGGCCTTTCGTCCCTGCTGACCGGCCTGACGACGATCGCCGCTGTGGTCGTCGGCATCCAGCAACTGCGGGAGTCGCGCGAGCTTTCATTGCAGAACGCCGCCTATTCGAGCTGGAACGAGCTCAATGAGGCCAGCCTGGCCAATCCGGAGCTCGCCTGCCCCGACACTGAAGCGAAGCTGCTGAAGCTGCAGACCACGGTCGATCCGAAGTCGAGCACCGGCGGAACCTACCACGACCGCTACACCGCCTACGGCAACCTCGTGATCACCACCTCCGAGCAGATGCTCCAGATGGCGCCGAGCGATCCCTATTGGCGCTTCCGGATTGAGGAGCGGATCTGGTGTAATGCGCCGGCGATCCGTTCCCTCCAGCGCGACGGCACCTACGAGAAGCGCTACTCATGCCGCCTGCGCGGCGTTATCGCCCAGGTGCTGAAGCAGGCCCAGCCGGTATGCACGGCGCCTTAGGCGTCGCCGCCCATCTCGCGGATGATCCGCCACTCGTCGACGGTGATCGGACTTACCGAGAGCCGGAACAGCCGCAGCATGGTCATGCCGGCCAGCGCCGGCGTCGCCTTGATCGCCGCCAGCGTCACCGGCTTCGGCAGCGCCCGCACCGGCGCCAGTTCCACCGCGACGAAGCGGCCGGCGGGATCGGACGGGTCGATGAACGACGCGCGCACCACCTTGGCGATACCGACGATCTCCAGGCCCTCCTGCGAGTGATAGTAGAAGGCCTCGTCGCCGACTTTCATCGTGCGCAGGTAGATAGCGGCCTGGTTGTTGCGCACCCCGTCCCAGACGGTCTTGCCGTCGCGGACCAAGTCGCTGAAGGCGTACTTCTTCGGCTCGGACTTCACCAGCCAATGAGCGGGCGCTTCTGGCATCGGCTCGAGCTCCTCTGAAACGGCCAAGCTGGTTCTTGGCGGCCGGCGCCCATCACGTCAACCGGCGCGATCCGAGGCGATCCCGAGGCGCCAGCGTCGCAGGTGCGAAAAGCCCTGTTCCTGTGTCGCAAGACGCGTTATCGCCCACCCGCCGAGCGCCGCGAAACGGTGCTTCGGCCGCGTCGGTGCGTCCAACTGAGCGGAGTTACATGCCCAAGGCCAAGGTCAACGGCGTCGAGGTCGAATTCGAGAGCGGGATGACCGTGCTCCAGGTCGCCGAGCTGGCGGGCGAGGAGATTCCGCGGTTCTGCTACCATGAGCGCCTCTCGATCGCCGGCAACTGCCGCATGTGCCTGGTGGAGGTAAAGCCGGGACCGCCGAAGCCGCAGGCCTCCTGCGCCCTGCCGGCCGCCGAGGGCCAGGAGATCATCACCGACTCAGCCATGGTGAAGAAGGCGCGGCAGGGGGTGATGGAGTTCCTGCTGATCAACCACCCGCTGGACTGTCCGATCTGCGACCAGGGCGGCGAGTGCGACCTGCAGGACCAATCGATGGGCTACGGCCGCGACGCGACCCGCTACGACGAGAACAAGCGGGCGGTCGAAGAGAAGTATATGGGTCCGCTGGTCAAGACGGTGATGACCCGCTGCATCCAGTGCACCCGCTGCGTGCGCTTCATCACCGAGGTGGCCGGCGTCTCCGAGATCGGCTTGATCAGCCGCGGCGAAGATGTCGAGATCACCACCTACCTCAACCAGGCGATCACCAGCGAGCTGTCGGCCAACATCATCGACTTGTGCCCAGTCGGCGCGCTGACGTCGAAACCCTACGCCTTCAACGCCCGCTCCTGGGAGCTGAAGAAGACCGAGAGCGTCGATGTCATGGACGCGATCGGCTCGGCGATTCGGGTCGATGCGCGCGGGCCGGCGGTGCTGCGCGTGCTGCCGCGCACCAACGACGAGGTCAACGAAGAGTGGATCTCCGACAAGACCCGCTATGTCGTCGACGGTCTATCGCGCCAGCGTCTGGACCGGCCGTTCATCCGGCGGGGCGGCAAGCTGCTGCCGGCGACCTGGGCCGAGGCGTTCGATCTGGTCACCGAGAAGCTGCAGGGCGCCAGCGCGGATCGGATCGGCGTCATCGCTGGCGACCTGCAGGACGCCGAATCGATGAAGGCGGCGCTCGACCTGTTCAGCGGCTCCGGCGTGACCAATCTGGACTGCCGCCAGGACGGAACGGTGCTCGGCGCCGGTCCCCGGGAAAGCTGGCTGTTCAACTCGACCCTGGCCGGGATCGAGGCCGCCGACGCGATCCTGCTGGTCGGGACCAACCCGCGGATCGAAGCGCCGGTGCTGAACGCCCGGTTCCGCAAGATGTGGCTCACGGGCAAGACCCGCTTTGCCTACATCGGCGAGGCAGTCGATCTCACCTATCGCCACGATCACCTCGGCGTCGGGGCCTCGACCCTGGAGGGTCTGGCCGGCAGTGACTCCGACTTCATCAAGGCGTTCAAAGCCGCAGAACAGCCGGCGATCGTCATCGGGCAGGGCGCACTCGGCGATCCGGCGACCCTCGCCGCCGCCGCCGCATTCGTCGGGGCCACGGGCGTGGTCAAGGACGGTTGGAACGGCTGGAACGTGCTCCACACCACCGCCGCGCGGGTCGGCGGCCTCGACCTCGGCTTTTTGCCCGGCGAAGGCGGCAAGTCCGCCACCGAGATGGTGCGCAAGGGCGCGCTCGATGTGCTGCTGCTGCTGGGCGCCGACGAGATCGACCTCTCCAAGACCGACGCCTTCGTCGTCTATCTGGGCACTCACGGCGACGCCGGCGCGCACCGCGCCGACGTGATCCTGCCGGGCGCCGCCTACACCGAGAAGCCGGGCCTGTACGTCAACACCGAGGGCCGGGTGCAGCGCGGCGAGCGGTCGGTGTTCCCGAAGGGCGAGGCGCGGGAGGACTGGACCATCCTGCGGGCCCTCTCCGAGCGGCTGGGGGCCAAGCTGCCTTACGACTCGCTGGATCAGCTGCGCGCCAAGATGTTCGCCGATCATCCTACCTTCGGCCAGATCGACTATGCGCCGGGTAGCGCGCCGACGACGTTCGACCTTTCCGCACTGGGCGCCGCCGGCGAGCTTTCCGATGCGCCGCTGCGCAGCCCGATCAAGGCCTTCCACCTGACCAACCCGATCGCCCGGGCGAGCGTCACCATGGCCGAGTGCGCCGCGCTGGCCTCCGGCGCGACCAAGCTCGCGGCGGAGTAGGCGGTCGGCATGTGGTCTTGGCTCTCGCCCCTATGGTCCTACCTCACCGACCGGTCGACCACGAGCGGCTGGACCTTTCTCACGTTTGCCCAGATCGTCGCGGTTACCCTGGGGCTGCTGATCTCCTGCGCCTTTCTGATCTGGGGCGACCGCAAGCTGTTCGCCGGCGTGCAGATGCGCAAAGGCCCCAATGTGGTCGGCCCGTTCGGCCTGCTGCAGTCGTTTGCCGACCTCGGCAAGTTCCTGCTCAAGGAACTGATCATCCCGGCCGGCGCGGACAAGGTGGTGTTCCTGCTGGCGCCGCTGATCAGCGTCACCCTGGCGCTGGGCGCCTGGGCCGCCATACCGATCGCGCCCGGCTGGATCGTCGCCAACATCAACGTCGGCATCCTCTACCTGTTCGCGGTCTCCTCGATGGGTGTCTACGGCATCATCATGGGCGGCTGGGCGTCGAACTCGAAGTACCCGTTCATGGGCGCGCTGCGCTCGGCGGCGCAAATGATAAGCTACGAGGTCTCGATCGGGTTCGTCATCGTGACCGTGATCCTGCTCGCCGGCTCGATGAACCTGGACGTTATCGTCCAGCGTCAGGCCGGCGGTTTCTGGAACTGGAACATCCTCGGCGGCGCCGGCCTGAAGGGCCTGCTGGCCGCGCCGGTGATGATCACGATGGCGGTGATCTTCTTCATCTCCAGCCTGGCGGAGACCAACCGACCGCCATTTGACTTATCCGAAGCCGAGTCCGAACTCGTGGCCGGCTACCAGGTCGAATACGGCTCCTCGCCGTACATGCTGTTCTACCTCGCCGAGACGGCGAACATCATCCTGATGAGCAGCTTCACCGCCTCGCTATTCTTCGGCGGCTGGCAGCTGCCGTTTCCGGTCGATTTCCGCGGCTGGAGCCCGACCGTCGTCAGCATCATCGGTTTCCTCGTTTTCGCGGCGAAGACGCTGTTCTTCTTCCTGCTCAACGGCATGGTCCGCGCCGTCGTGCCGCGCTACCGCTACGACCAGTTGATGCGCCTGGGCTGGAAGGTGTTCCTGCCGACCTCGCTGGCCGCCGTGGCGATCATGGGCGCGGTCCGCGTGTTCTGGCTCACGCCATGAAGCGCATCCTGATCATCGCCGCCGCTTTCGCCGCGCTCGCCGCCTGCGCCAGCGACGGGCCGGAGGGCAATCCCTGGTATTCTCAGGGCGACGTCACCTACGATACGGTGAAGGCCGCCGCCGACGCCTGCAAAGCGAAGGGCGGCGACTTCCAGCTCAAACCGGGCGGCGATCCGACCCACCTGGGCGACTATGCCTGCAACCCCAAGAAGGGAAGCTGATGCTGAAGCGGATCGGCCAGGCCGTTCGCGGCGCGGTGCTGATGGACTTCACCGGTGCGATGGGTCTCGGCCTTCGCTATCTGTTCGCGCGCAAGGCGACCATGCAGTACCCGCACGAGCGCAATCCGCAGTCGCCCCGCTTCCGCGGCGAGCACGCGCTGCGGCGTTATCCCAACGGCGAGGAACGTTGCATCGCCTGCAAGCTCTGCGAGGCGATCTGCCCGGCCCAGGCGATCACCATCGAGGCCGAGCCGCGCGACGACGGCAGCCGCCGCACCACCCGCTACGACATCGACATGGTCAAATGCATCTACTGCGGCCTGTGCCAGGAGGCCTGTCCGGTTGACGCCATCGTCGAGGGGCCGAACACCGAGTTCGCGGTCGAGACGCGCGAGGAGCTCTACTACGACAAGGAGCGCCTGCTCGCGAACGGCGATCGCTGGGAGCGCGAGATCGCCCGCAACCTCGAGCTCGACGCGCCCTATCGCTGATGAGCCGTTCGATTCCGTACGTTGCGGCGCAAAACCGGTTTCCAGCAGCGCTGAACGCGCTAAGAGACGGGCGCGATTCAACGGGGCCTGGCGACCGCGCCGCGCGTCTGATCGTCTTGGCGCTTGAGGGACGGGAGTAGCGGCGGCCGATGGACCTCCAGGCGATCGCCTTTTACCTGCTCGCGGCGGTGTTGCTGGTGTGTGCGCTGGCGGTCGTCTTCGCGCGCAATCCGGTGCACTCGGTGCTGTTCCTGATCGCCGCCTTTTTCTCCGCCGCCGGCCTGTTCGTGCTGCTGGGGGCCGAGTTCCTGGCGATGCTGCTGGTCATCGTCTACGTCGGCGCGGTCGCGGTGCTGTTCCTCTTCGTGGTGATGATGCTCGACGTCGACTTCGCCGCGCTCAGGGAAGGCTTTGCCCGCTACCTGCCGCTGGGTGGCCTGGTGGCCGGGATTGCGGCGATCGAGATGGTGGTCGTCGCGGTGGCCTATGAAGGCGCCGCCGGCAAGAACCCCGCCCCGATGGCCAGCGCCGCCGGCCTCTCCAACGCCGAGACGATCGGGCGGGTGCTCTATACGAACTACGTCTACTATTTCCAGGCGGCCGGGCTGGTGCTGCTGGTGGCGATGATCGGCGCCATCGTGCTGACGCTGAAGCACAAGCCGGGCGTCCGCCGCCAGGTGATCGCCGACCAGGTCGCCCGCACGCCGGCGACCGGGGTGCGCGTGGTGCAGATCAAGTCCGGCGACGGGCTCGCGCCATGATCGGTCTGGCGCACTACCTCACGGTCGCCGCGATCCTGTTCACCATCGGCGTCTTCGGCATCTTCGTGAACCGCAAGAACGTGATCGTCATCCTGATGTCGATCGAGTTGATCCTGCTGGCGGTGAACATCAACCTGGTCGCCTTCTCGGCCTATCTGCACGACATCACCGGCCAGATCTTCGCGATGATCGTGCTGACCGTCGCCGCCGCCGAGGCGGCCGTGGGCCTGGCGATCCTGGTCACCTTCTTCCGCAACCGCGGCGACATCGCCGTGGACGACGCCTCGATGATGAAGGGGTAGGGCGGATGTCGCCTCAGCTCATCGTCACCGTCGTCGTGCTCGCCCCGCTGCTCGGCGCGATCATCGTCGGTCTGTTCGGCCGCCGCATTGGCGATGTCGCCTCGATGAGCATCACCACCGGCCTGCTGTTCTTCTCGTGCGCGCTGGGCTGGCTGACCTTCTTCAACACCGTCTACGGCGGCTGGCATTTCACCCACGAGATCGCGCCGTTCATCGATGTCGGTGCGTTCAGGTCGGCCTGGAGCGTGCGCCTCGACAGCCTTTCGGCGGTGATGCTGATCGTGGTGACTACCGTCTCCGCGCTCGTGCACCTCTATTCCTGGGGCTACATGGCCGAGGACGATTCCAAGCCCCGGTTCTTCGCCTACTTGTCGCTGTTCACCTTCGCCATGCTCGCGCTGGTGACCGCCGCCGACTTCATGCAGTTGTTCTTCGGCTGGGAAGGGGTGGGACTGGCGAGCTACCTGCTGATCGGCTTCTGGTTCAGGAAGCCGGCGCCGCCGGCCGCGGCGATCAAAGCCTTCATCGTCAACCGCGTGGGCGATTTCGGCTTCGCGCTCGGGATCATGACCACTTTCTGGGTGTTCGGCACGATCCGCTTCGCCGAGATATTCCCGCACGTGGCCGAGCACGCCAAGCAGGGCTGGGAGTTCGCCGGGTATCAGTTCTACGCGGTCGATCTGGCCTGCGCGCTGCTGTTCGTCGGCGCGATGGGCAAGTCGGCGCAGTTCTTCCTGCATACCTGGCTGCCCGACGCGATGGAGGGCCCGACGCCGGTCTCGGCGCTGATCCACGCGGCGACCATGGTCACCGCCGGCGTCTACATGGTCTGCCTGCTCTCGCCGATGTTCGAATACGCCCCGACCGCCAAGGCGATCGTGACCGTGATCGGGGCGGTGACGGCGCTGTTCGCGGCGACTGTCGGCCTGGCCCAGAACGACATCAAGCGGGTGATCGCCTATTCGACCTGCTCGCAGCTCGGCTATATGTTCTTCGCCGCCGGCGTCGGGGCCTACCAGGCCTCGATGTTCCACCTGTTCACCCACGCCGCCTTCAAGGGTCTGCTGTTCCTGGCCGCCGGCAGCGTGATCAACGCCATGCACCACGAGCAGGACATGCGGGCGATGGGCGGGCTGTGGAAGAAGACCCCGATCACCTATGCGGTGATGCTGGCCGGCACGCTGGCGATCACCGGCGTCGGGATTCCCTACCTGGACCTCGGCTTCGCCGGCTTCTACTCGAAGGACGCGATCATCGACGCGGCCTACACCGCCTCGGCCCACGGAAGCGGGGTCGGAAGCTTCGCCTTCATCGTCGGCGTCATCGCCGCGGGCCTCACCTCGTTCTACTCCTGGCGACTGATCTTCATGACCTTCCACGGCACGCCGAAGTGGGCGCACGCCGGCTCTGGCTCCCACGCTCACGACGACCCCGCCAGCGCCGCGCGGATCGAGTCCCACGACGACGAACCTCTGGTCGACCATGACGACCACCACGGCCCACTCGATCCGCAAGAGAGCCCGCCGGTGATGCTAGTCCCACTGCTGCTGCTGGCGCTGGGCGCCGTAGCCGCGGGCGCCGTCTTCGCACCGTCCTTCATCGGCGAAGGTCGTACTGAATTCTGGAAGGGCGCGATCTTCAATCTCGGCGCGCCGATGCTGGCCGAGGCCTCCAGCCTGCCAGCGCTGGTGGTCTGGGCGCCGCTGGCCGTCACCGCGATCGGCTTCGCCGCCGCTTGGTGGGTCTACATCGCCAACGAAGGCATGGGCGCGCGGATCGCCGCGCGGAAGGGCCCGGTCTGGAGCTTCCTCTACAACAAGTGGTACTTCGACGAGCTCTACGACGCCATCTTCGTTCGCGGCGCCGAGATGTTGGGCGACCTGTTCTGGAAAGGCGGCGACCAGAAGATCATCGACGGGCTGGGACCCGACGGCGTCTCCGCCGTCTCCTACGCGATCGGACGCCGGACAGGTAGGCTCCAGACCGGTTACGTCTATCACTACGCCTTCGTCATGCTGATCGGCGTGGTGGCGCTGCTCTCCTACGGCCTGTGGTTCTTCTCGAGGGGAGCTCGCTAGATGGTCGGCATCCTTTCCCTCGTCACCTTCCTGCCGTTGGTTGGCGTCGCCGCGATCCTGGCGCTGAAGGCGTTCGCGACCGACGAGGCGCGGGCCGCCGGTGCGGCGCGCTGGATCGCTCTGGCCGTGACGCTGGCGACCTTCGCGCTCTCGATCGTGCTGGTGGCGTCGTTTAACGGCGCCAACCCGGGCTTCCAGTTCGTCGAGGACGCGCCCTGGTTCGCCGGGCTGCACTACCGCATGGGCGTCGATGGCATCTCGGTGCTGTTCGTGCTGCTGACGGCGTTCCTGATGCCGATCTGCATCCTCGCCAGCTGGACCTCGATCGAGAAACGCGTGCTGGAATACATGATCGCGTTCCTGGTGCTCGAGACCCTGGTGATCGGGGTGTTCTGCGCGCTGGACCTGATCTTGTTCTACCTGTTCTTCGAGGGTCAGCTGATCCCGATGTTCCTGATCATCGGCATCTGGGGCGGTCAGCGGCGGGTCTACGCGGCGTTCAAGTTCTTCCTCTACACGCTGTTCGGCTCGGTGCTGATGCTGGCGGCGATCCTGTTCATGATCAGCGT
>Ga0302325_10008107_pt1 | contig 23169 bp, 18 predicted proteins | sample Palsa_T0_2_FD_201948 | JGI IMG/M metagenome (GOLD analysis project Ga0302325, IMG submission 201948) | Peat permafrost microbial communities from Stordalen Mire near Abisko, Sweden - Palsa_T0_2 | ecosystem: Environmental > Terrestrial > Soil > Palsa > Peat permafrost | place: Sweden: Abisko... | reverse complement strand
CAAAGGGCAGGCCGCGAGGACCACAATTGACGGCGACATCTTTCCATAGGCAATTGGGCTGTTGTCCCGGCAACGGCGCGGTAGCCGGGTCGAATACTGTGTAATTAGACACGAAAAGGTCCAACCACCCGTCGCGGTTATAGTCAACAAATGCGCAACCAGTACCCCAGCGAACGGCAGATTCGGCGAGCCCCGCCTTTACGGTGACATCCGTGAACGTACCATCCCCGTTATTGTGGTAGAGAACGTTGTGTCCCCAATAAGTCAGGAAGAGATCCTCGAACCCGTCGTTATCATAGTCGCCTACGCACACGCCGCAGGCCCATCCTCTGCGTTCGAGACCGGCTTTTTGTGTGACATCGGTAAACGTGCCATCACGATTGTTGTGATACAGCCGGTTGGTCGCGGCGGCGGGCGGTTGCTGGAAGCGAGTTCCGCTCAGCAACAGGATATCCATCCAACCATCGTTATCGTAGTCGATGAACGCGCAGCCGCAGCCGATTGTTTCAAGGATGTAGGTCTTGTGATCTTCGGGGCCGTAGATCACCGGCTGCGTTAGTCCGGCATGCAGAGACACATCAGTAAACCGGGCAGAAAACGGCACCCCGGACGGCTTGCCGCGTGGCGCCGCCTTGGTATCTGGCGAAGCCATTCCTTGCTGGCCAAAGCTCACGGTGGCCGTGCCGGCTTCCAGAAGAAAAGCAAGGAAACTGCGGCGGGACAACGTCATGGGTGCGTGGCCCTTGCAAACAGCGCATTTTCTTTTTGCGCCAGATCCGTCTGGCCAGTCAAGGCATACAGCCGCATCAGGCGAAAATGTATCTGCTTTGCCTGCGGGAATGCCTGCTCAGCGCGAGTCAGCACGCCAATCGCCTCCGGATATTTCTCCAACTTCTGGTAGGCCAGTGACAAGTCCAATGCCGCCCAGAGTGGCGTGGGTGAGCTGGAAAAGCGCGGTGCGAGAAACGCGGCTGCCTCCGTATAGTTCCCCAACTGAATCAGGGACTCACTAATACCCGCAACGGCGCGATCGTCGGTAGGATCGGCTGCCAATCCAGCCTGAAAAAGCGCAAGCGCTCGATCCCATTCTCCCTGACTGCGATAGAGCATGGCCGCGTCGTGGCGAAGATCAGGTAACTCCGGATTTGAGGCAAGAAGCTGTGTGTAGATCGATTTTGCCTCTTGATATTGGCCTTGAGCGGCGAACATCTGTGCCTGAAATTGTGCCAGCCACGGCGAGTCAGGATACTTTTGTTGGCATTCCACAATACTTTGCATGGCCTGCTCACCGGAAAGAACGCTCAGCATATACAAGAGGGCGGAGTCGCCCGAATGTTTGGGGAACAAGGCTAGCCCCTCGTCCAGTGTGAGGTCGGAGCGCAGGTAAGAAGAATGGGCAAGCGCCGAAGGAAAGCCACTCCGCGCATCCGCAGATCCAGAATCTCGAGCAGCTTTCAAGTACTGGATATAAGGAGCTCCATCGGACGTCTTGTTGAGTTGGCCGATGAAGAAGTTGCTGGCTTTCATAGAGGCGTGGCTGCGATAAATGAGAACCTGATCGGGGGGGATGGTACTCGATAGCATCAGCGTCTGGCCCACTCGAAGCGCATCGAGCGCATCCTCCGTCTCCAGGTAACAAGGCGACAGCACGGGCAATAATGCGTCGTCCTTAGAAAGTTGATGGGCAATCTGAGAAAGTAACGGGGTTACAGCTTGATACTGGCGGAGGCGGCAGCGCTCGATTGCCAGTAGTTCCCGGGTGTGCGGAAGATCCTCCAGCCGCAGGGCCGCCAGGTAGCTGCGAATCGCGCGCGCGTGGTCGCCCTCCATCTGGTACGCGAGTCCGAGATCACTCTGCAATTGGGCTGAGTGGGGATGGCTCGCCAGCGCCTCCTCATAGAGCTTTGCCGCCTCTGAGTAATTGCCCGCCGCGAAAGCAGTGCGGGCAGCCAAGGCATTGTCCGGAACGGACTGGCAAATCGCAATCACGGGGACAGCCCAAATCACCCAAGCCAAGATGGGGCCTATCTGCATGCCGTCGCGAACTCCTTCACCGGACCTCAACTTGAGAAAACATGAGATCCAGTGGTTTTGCTTCCACAGGAGTGGATGATGGCTCAACTCTAAGCGCAAGACGACGGAATCACAAATGCAGATTAGGGAAGACCACTGGTAACAATTCCGACCACAATAGAGGGATGAAGGGCCTCTTCTGCACCCCATAGTTACCGTTTGCCGTCACGGGTGCAGCGGCTCGCCTTTCAGGAAGGCTGCAATATTTTCGTTGAGAAACTTCTCGTCCGCCGGGCTTGCTCCTGCCCCGGCCGGATGCCCCCAAAGCGAAGGGATAGGCAGAAGGGTGCAGTGGGGGATAAACGGCGCTTCATAGCGAGCATCGGTTACAGGGAAATACAGGTCTGTCGCTGACGGCATGTAGAGCACCTGCGCTTTGATCGAACCCAGCGCTTTGGGCAAATCTCCACCGAACCCGGCAGTGCCTCCGACATCATGTTGCTCCCAGGTATGCATCTGCAGAATGAGATTGTTCGCATCGGCGCCGGGAATGAAATTTGTTTTGTAATGATCTACGACCTGCGCAAAAGTGGTTCCCGCAGGCTCCTCGGATTTCCATAGTTCCTGGCGCCACCACTCCTGAGAAAACAACCACGCCGTCCACACCAGTGAAAATGCCTGGATGCCCTTCACGGGCTCGTCTTTATAGTCCCCGCCTTTGAAGGCCTCGTCCGTAGTCAGCGCGGTGATCTCGCTCTCCAGGCGCACGATACCGTGGCCGTAGGTCTTGGCCGTGCCCGAAGTGGCAACGATGCGGTCCATGTAATCGGGATACGAAACCGCCCATTGAAAAGCCTGCTGCGCGCCCATGGAGAAGCCGATCACGGCTTGGAGGTGCCGCACCCCCAGTTCCTGGGTCAACAACTGATGCACCGCTTCCACATTGTCGCGGATGGTCGTCACCGGGAAGCGTGGACCGTGGAAAGGCTCCGGCGTATTGCTGGGCGACGATGACCGCCCATTGCCAAAAAGCTCGGAGGTGATGAGAAACTGGCGTTCGGGGTCGAGTACCTTGCCCGGTCCGATGACAAAACCGTAACCGTGCATGTCCGCCATGTAGTGCGAAGGGAGAAGAATCGCATTGTCTCCCGCTGCATTCAGGTGACCGTAAGTGCCGTAGACGATCTTCGCCTCAGGCAGCGTGACTCCACTCTCGGTATGAAAGTTATGGATCACAAACGTGTGTTCGATCGGTTCAAGCTTTGTGGGCGCCGTTTGCGCATTCATCACCCATGAGCAGGACGCTAGAAAGATCCAGGCAACAAGCTTCATCTGTGGTCGTCTCCAGGCAGTGTGGCGGTTAGGGCAACGCAGGAAAGAGTGGCGGATCCTTGCGCTGCCTGGTGGTCTGCTCAAAATCATAGGCGTAGCGGATGAGCGACGACTCGCTGAACGCCGGCCCGAGAAACGTCAGTCCCGTCGGAAGCATGCCGTGGGTAAATCCCATGGGAACGCTGATCGCGGGAAACCCGGTTTGGGGTGAGAGCACCTGGCTGTTATCTCCCGCGGGGCTGGTCACATCGCCAACCTTGCGCGGTGGATTGCTCCACGTGGGATACACGATGGCGTCGAGATGATCCGTGGCCATAGCTTTGAGCAGTGCATTGCGAAACTCAATCTTTGGCGGATCGTGGTAGACGTCGGGGCAGGGTGTGCGCCGGTCATCGGGCTTTGGCGGAGCAACCGCTCCGCGAATCTCGTCTTCGATGTAAGGCAGATACAGACCCGACTCCACAATGGAAGCCAGATCGTGATACGGCGCGTTGGGATGCTTCGCCAGGTAGGCATTCAGATCGGCCTGGAAGTCGCCGCAGTCCAGCTTCTTTTCCATCGCATCGTAATCTGGAATGGAAAATGGGTCGACCAGCACCGCGCCTTCCTGCCGCAACGCGTGGAGCGCCTCCTCGGCCACTGCCTTCACTTCCGGGTCGGTTTTCGCATCGTTGAAATACTGGCGAAACACGCCGATGCGAGCGCCGCGCAGTCCATGACGGTCGAGAAAACGGATGTAGTCGACCTTGGGGCGATCGGCATCGAGTTGCGTCACTGGGTCGGCGGGGTCCGGTCCAGCGACCACGCTAAGCAGGGCAGCGGCATCGGCTACGGTGCGTGCCATCGGGCCGCCTACATCGTTATGCGCGAACAGGGGAATGATGCCTGAGCGGCTGGTCAACCCAATCGTCGGGCGAATGCCCACCAGGTCATTGTGGGAGGATGGGCCACGGATGGAGTTGCCGGTGTCGGTGCCCAGGCCGGACTCTCCCAGGCTGGCCGCAACCCCCGCTGCGGTGCCGCCACTCGAACCAGCGGGGACCCGCGTCAGATCGTAAGGATTGCGCGTGATGCCGGCGATGGAGCTAGCCGTCAGGTACGGACTAAAGGCCCACTCCGCCATGTTGGTCTTGGCCAGCACAATGGCGCCCGCCGCACGCAGGCGCGCCACCATGGTAGCGTCGTGGGCGGGCACAAAGCCGCGCATGGCAAGCGATCCGCCGGTTGTTTGCAGGCCTTGGGTGTCGTAGTTGTCTTTGATCAAGACCGCGATGCCGCCCAGTGGAGGCAGCTTGTGGGTCGCGGCAAACTTGCGATCGCAGGCATCCGCCTCGGCCAAAGCATCAGGGTTGATGACCACGATGGCATTGAGCCGCAATCCGTCGATCGGTGTCTGATCGTAAGCCTGGATACGCGCCAGGTAGCCGGACACCACCGCGTGGCAGGTGGTGCGTCCTTCACGTATAGCCTCTTGCGTTTCCACAATGGTCGTGCCGGCCACATTGAAGTTGCGGGCTGCAGTTTGCCCGTAGGTCAGCCCGCAATGGGCGAGCGGCAGAAAGCATAGGACTCGAAGGATGGGCTTCATTTTGGTCTTACGTAGAGATAGCACAACCACGACACCGTCCGGCGTCCATCACGTTTTTGCTCCGTCCGCGCCGATCCCTGCAAACACCAGCCCAAGGGCGCGGCCTCGGCTGCGCCCTAAATAGGCCGGACTTCACAGGTTGCGGCAACTCTGGACGAAGGGCACGGCTGACAGCTGAAGCCGTGCCACATGGCACTCAGACCAGTGAGGGCTTGATTTGGACAAGTCTGGCCCCCATTGGCACGCACTCGCCCGAAGAAACTGCGACCAAGTACACTTGATCACATCTCTTTGTGTGTGTGATTAACCCACTGCGAGCAAAGACCCTCAGGGTGCTTTTCCACCCGGGGCTGGGGCCACTTCTCTAGTGGGCGCATCCTTGCCATTCCTCGCGCGCATCTTCAGAGCGTTTCGCTATCGCGATTTCCGCCTCATGTGGTTTGGGGCCTGCGCTTCCACCATCGGCACTTTCGTCCAGCAATTTGCCCAAAGCTGGCTGGTCTACGATCTCACCAAAGATCCCTTCTACCTGGGTCTCGACCTTTTCCTGGGGCAGCTGCCCATCATTATGTTTTCCCTATTCGGCGGGGTTTTCGCGGATCGCCTCGACCGCCGAAAGATGTTGCTCACCTCGCAGTACATTCAGATGGCCTGCGCCTTTCTGTTGGCGTTCTTGCGGTCCGCCCATCTACTCCACGTCTGGCAGATCCTGGCCCTCTCCTTTGTCGTGGGGCTCGGCCAGTCCTTTGGTGGTCCGGCCTATTCGGCCTTGCTCCCCACCCTGGTCGGTCCAGAAGACCTGGCCAATGCCATTGCCATGAACTCGATCCAGTTCAACCTGGCGCGCATCCTCGGCCCAACCATCGGAGGCTTTACCTACACTTTGCTGGGCGTTACCTGGTGTTTCACTCTGAACGGCGTGTCGTACCTGGCGGTGATCGCCTCGCTGTTCATGATCCACGTGAAGTTCGTGCCGGCAAAATCGCGCGAGCCGGTGCTGCACAGCATGGCAGAGGGCATTCGGTTTATACGATGTCGCGACGGAATGACTCCGCTGGTCGTGTTGGCGTTCTGCACCACATTGTTCGGTTTTTCGCTCACCGGTTTCCTACCCGTCTTCGTACAGACCATTTTTCACAAAGGGCCTGAGACGTATACGCTGCTGCTGGTTTTCTCCGGCGCGGGATCGATCTGTGGCGCACTGATTGTTGCCGCCATGGAAAAGTTCAAGGGGCAGCAGCGCCTCACGGTGCTGATCTTGACCTTTCTGGGATTCGCCATCGCTGCCTTTGCCATGTCCAAATGGCTTCCCCTGTCCTGCCTGCTGATTTTCTTCACCGGCGTTGCCATCATGGCCTCTGCCTCGCTCATGTTGTCGCTGGTACAGCTCATTGCTACCGACGCGATGCGAGGACGAGTCATGAGTGTGTACAACCTGGCGTTTCGCGCCGGAATACCTCTGGGTAGTCTGGCGCTGGGAAAGCTCATCCCCATATTCGGGGTTTCAAAGGCCCTGGCCGGAGCCGGCTTCATGCTGGTGGCCGTATCGCTCTATTTCCTGATGGCCAGGTCAGACGTCAACACCAGCGATCCGCTCAATACCCCGGCCTGAACCTACCGTAGGACGCAGTCCAATAAGCGCTAACTTATTTAGGATGTTTTTCGTCCAAATTCCCACAAAAACGTCGCTGCTCGACAGAGCAAACTTTTAGCGGGTCCTTAGGTTTTCACCTCCGGCGGGTAGGATTCCTCGAAGACGACGCTCTCCAGGGACGCTCGCCGTTCCCAACCGACGCGCTCAAGCTCCGGTTCTTTACCGAAGTTATCTACATACCCCACGCAGAGGTAGGCCACGGGCTCAATATGCGCAGGGATGCCGAGTACGGACCGAAGTGCGTCAGGCGACAGGATGCTGACCCAGCCGACGCCGACACCCTCAGCACGTGCGGCGAGCCATAGATTTTGTATCGCGCAGACAGTCGAGTAGACCGCCGTCTGGGGCATGGTCTGCCGGCCGAGGCCGTGTCCCTGCTCGCTCTCCGCGTCACACAGGATGCAGAGATTTTGCGGCGCCTCCAGAATGCCTTCGAGCTTCAAGTCAGCATATTGATCGTGACGCGCGCCTTGATATTTCGCCAACGCCTGCTGGTTTGCCTGTTGGAACACCGCATGAATGCGCCGCCGAACCTCGAGTGAGCGGATGACCACGAAGCGCGACGGCTGCATCAGCCCAACCGACGGCGCATCATGAGCCGCTGTCAACAGACGGGTCAGCAAAGCATCGGGCAGGGGCTCCGGCAGAAAGCCGCGGCGCACGTCGCGGCGCGCCCGGATCACCCGGTAGATGGCGTTTCGTTCCGCGTCGTCGAAGGCCGGAGAAACGGCCGGTACCTGGGGATTCTGGCTCATCCGCGACTTCGCGACCAAGGCGATCTGCTCATCCCATGGAAGGGAGCACGGACTCCGGCATTGAGCATTGTCTGATTTTACCCCGATCGGCTTGAATCGATCGGCGCGTGGTCTTTGGCCTTTTCGCTCTTCACCCGCGGCGAAGTTGTTTGACCATCTCGTATTCGTATAGCGCCGGATCGTTTTGATAGGGTCCAGTGGTTCCGGTGAAGGCGTAACCACATCGCTCATAGAAACGCATGGCGGCCGAGTTGTTGCTGGTAACCATCAGGCGTAGCTCGGCGGCTTCGAGATTGTTCGCCCACAACTTCACGGCATCCATAAGCATGGTTCCGAGGCCGGTCCTGCGATGCGTGGGAGCCACCCACATCGAGGCAACCCACGCTCTTTGCGGAACGTTTTTGTCAAAATAACCAGCGATAATGCCACACGGTGCACCCTCGTCCATGCCGAGATAGCAAACCCCGCCCGGGCCATTCCACGTATCGACTCGCTTGAGCCAGTCGCTGTCGGAGAACGCAGACTCCTTCGCATAAGTGCTTCCGAAAGCCGTTGGAGTATCTTCGAGCGCTCGCAGCCTGACGGTTTTGAATTCCTCCATCAGTCGCGGCGAAAGTGGTTCGAGGGTGGGCATGCTCGAAATATTTTACTTATCTTCCTATAGCCTCTAGTTACTCACCGTTTGCTTGCTGCACAAACTTTATCTCAGCAGCGGTCATCAGGTGTTGGAAGGTGTCGGGTGGAAGGATCTTCGCCTTATACCTCGCCGCAATCGCGGGCAGATTCTTCATCAGTTCGGCCAGCTTCTCGGGATCTGGCGGGGGTGGAGGCGTAGTGCGCGTCGCGACCCGCGGTCCCATCTCCATGAACTGTCGCTCCAGCCCCGCGGGCGAGACGATGCAGAAAAGCCGCGCCGGCACCCTGCTGAGATTCAGAAAGCAGTGCGGCGCCCAGCCGGGAACGTTGACCGCGGATCCAGGTGTCGCCGCGGTGCGCCCACCTTGGCAAAAGACGGCCAACTCTCCCTCGACCACGTAGAAGGTCTCCTCGCACTCGTGGGCATGTGGCATCGGACCACCGCCTGGCGGGATGTGCATGTCGATGAAGGAGAGCTTCTCATCCGTATCAGAACCTCCAAGAACGATGGAGTAGGTGTCGGCGCCGATGCAAACATTCGTCCGATCGGCGGGCATGGAAACTGCCAGCTTCCGCGTTGTCTCAGGTGTTGACTCTGCCATGGGATTCCTCTCTTTCGAATATTCAGACTACACGCATCGTCTCCACGTCTTTCCAGGCGCGAGCCGTCTCGCCGGCAAAATCGGCATACTTTCTAGGATTGTGTCCCAGTAGCCTGGTCAATGTCTCTCTATCACCATCTTCTGCGCTGAAGCCGCGTTCGATGTAACCCTGAAACATCATACGAATGTCGAACGCAGACCAGGCCGGCGCTTTTTCTCGCATCTGCTTCTCGAATCTGTCCATGTCATGGCCGGCATATTTGATTTCTTTGCCCAGCGCTTTACTCCAGATCGCAGCAGCCGCAGCGCCGCTAATGACGTCTGGACCATTCAAGTTGTATGTCTTGCCGTCGTGTCCTGCTGTTGTCAGCGCGACCGCGGAGGCTTCGGCGATGTCTCGTACGTCAACCGCCGAAACACCCACGGGGCCAAGCGGCATGGGGTAAATCCCAGCTTTCATCAGCGGATCTTTGAGGCCCAGGTCGTTCTGGTTGAAGTAGTTCGGGCGGATGATCGTGAACGGGAGATTAAAGTCGTGCAGTGCGCTTTCCAGCGCGAACTTCGATGCGAAGTGGGGCACATCCTTGAAACGTTCAGCCTTGAAAACCGAGTGGTATACGACCTGCTTCAGCATCAACTTTTTGGCCAGGTCGTAGGCAATCAAGCCCTGCGTGAGTTCATCCGGCGTGACCGCATTCAGCAGGTAAAGCTTGTCGACTCCATCGAGGGCGGCCTCCACCGAAAGCGGATCGAGCAAATCGCCGGTGACGGCTCGGGCGCCCTCGGGAATCCTGGCATCCTGTTTGCGCACGAATACATCCACCTGTACGTTTCGTTTTAAAAGCTCCTTCACTACTTCTGAACCGACGTTCCCTGCACCGCCAATCGCCAAAACCTTCATAGTATGTTCCTCTCTCAATTCTTGACGTCTGTTGCTCCCCCTGTGAGATGCTTGCCACAGTGCCCGTTGATACAATCATCTACGCAAAATACCCTTGCGCAAACGCAACACTGGTTGTCGTTCCGTAACTTCGAGGGGGAAAATGATGTATGAAAGCGCAACTTGATTTAAATGACATTCGAACGTTTGTGGCGGTGACACAGGCGGGCACGCTCAGTGGGGCCGCAAGGGACCTGGGATTGCCGACCTCGACTGTAAGCCGGGCGATCACTCGCCTGGAATCGGCCCTCGGCCTGCTCCTCGTTCAGCGCAGCCCCCGGGGTTTTCAGCTCACTGATGCCGGTAAGGAGTATCTCTTCTCATGCAAGCGCGCCTTAAGGGCGCTGCGCGACGGCGGCGAACTGATGGAGAAGCACCGCGGTAATCCTGGGGGCCTGATTCGCGTCTCCTGCCCGATTACCATGGCTCGTGATTTACTCGCGCCCATTTTGAAAGAATTTATCGACGCCCACCCGCACCTGAGGATTGAGATTGAACCGTATAGTTCCGCCTGGAATCAGGAGCCGCGCGAAGAGATCGATGTGTTCTTCAAAGTGAGGACGCCGAAGGATTCCTCCTGGCGAGTCCGCAACTATCCGGGCACAAGACGAGGCCTATTCGCCAGCCGCTCATATCTTGCTCACGCCGGCACGCCGGCCGAGCCCTCACAACTGTCCGCCCACCGTTGTATCGGAGCGGGTGTTTGGAGGCTGACGAGGGGTACCAGGGTGGCGATCCCGGAGGTCTCCTTTCAAGTCGTGGGGAGCGATCCAGGTGTGCACCTCGAACTCGCCGTGAAAGGTGTCGGCATAGCGATTTTACCTTTGTGGATGGCACGACGGCCGGCGATGCAGCAGGTGCTGTTGCCTGTTCTTCCCTCCTGGCACCCCGACCCGATCTTGCTCTGTGCCCTCTACACCGGAACCGCCAGGTTCACTCCCAAAGTAAAAGTCTTCCTGGACTTCATCGACGACTATATCGGCACCGCACGGGATCCCCGGCTCAGCACCAACAAGCCGAAAGATCTGTTTACAGACCGTCATGTAACAGCCGCCGTTACCCGATAGAAACCGCAGATCTCTCCACTACGCTCCCCCGGATTTCCTGTCGGACTGCTTGGCATTGGCAAGCCTCATGCGCCTTTCTCTACGGAAAGGTGTATACCTGGTCGTTGCGAGTTCTGCGTTGTAGGAAATCCGGGTACGCTCCCAGCGGAGTTACCATGGGCCTGTGGACCACCCAAGGTGATGAAAAACGCCTCGGTCCAGCAACTACCCACTATGGAACCGTTGCCCTTTCCTTTGTCATCCCGAGCGAAGCCGAGGGATCTGCAGTTCCGCGGACCTTTAGTGGAAATGTTTTTCTAGAGAGCGCAGCGTAGTGTAGGGATCCGCGGTGCTCTTTCCCCATTCTCACGCAGATTCTGCCGGCGCCGGCATCAAATCTGAACCCCACGGCTTCCATTTGAGGGCCGTTCAGAGTACTCAAAGGAAACCGCTACAACGGATTTCGTGTTCATTTCCGTCCCGTCACCTCCAATGAAACGGGGTGCGCCGTCGCGTTCTGTCCTGGATCGTAATACTCATAGACCCTGGATTGGAAGGTATGGGCCCGGATCGGATACTTGGCGCGCAGGTGGACTGTGAGCGTAACCGCTTGTTTCGGCAAAAGTCCATCGAAGTACAGGATTGCCTGCGTCGCGGTGAGACTGAACTTCTCAAGTCGTCCGGACGTGGCTCCAGATCGCTTGTCCTCAAATGCCTGCAGGTCTTCGCTAAGCAGGTCAAAGCCCGGCGGGATGCCGAGATCGACCATGACCATGTTGGCTGTCTTGTTGAGATTGTTGCGAATGGTAACCTTCTCCGTGGCAATATCGTTTTGCGCCATCCTGGTTCGATCGTAACTTACGTCGATCGACAGGGGTTCCGCCACCGGCTTCTCGTCCCATGGAGTAAAGTAGCGGCCCACGACTTGATACGCGAGGCCACCAGTGCCTTCGAACTTCAGTTGTACGGAGTTTGGTTGCTGCGCTGCGATGTCCTTGAGAACAAACTGGTGGAGCAGATCATTGTTCTCCGGGGACAGCTTGAGCGTTTCGACCGTGTTGCCGTTGAGCATAATCGTAACCGATCCACGGACATCCGAGGCGCTGTACTGTGAGGCGAGCAGAAGCGCTCGCAGCGCCATGATGGTGGCCTGGGTCGTGCCCCAGGTGCCGGAGGCGTCCTTCTTGGAAGTGATGAAGTTGAGGGACTTCCGAACGATCTCGTTCGCCTCTCCCCACTTCAGCAGTGCCTGGGCGGCAAGACCAGTCGTCTCGATCGCTGCGCTTTGACCGGTGGAATATACGCCCGTCTCCTCGACCGTCCAGAAGACCTGATCGTCCTTCTGGGTGCGAGCGTCGATAAGGGCCTGCATCGATCGCCGTGTAAGGTCACGGTCCTTTCCGTAGTTCTGGGCGAAGTTGGCCACGATTGCGAGCGTGTAGTTATCCAGCTTCGCACCTGAGTGCGACTCGATATAAGCCTTGGCCTTCTCAATCGCGGGGCCGTTGTAACCGGTGTTGGCCAGCGACCAGGCGATATAGGCAGTGATGCGGAGAACGTCAGAGTTGTAGCGATTCGTCGCGCCCTCGTTGATGAAGTTCGTGTCCGGCTTCCAACTTCCGTCCGCCTGCTGCTGGTTCGCAAGCCAGTCCCGGGTGCGCTCAATCAGCCGCGGGTCGACGTCCGAAACCTTTGCCATGTCGTTGAACTCCATCAAACCGTAGGCCGTAAGGATCTTGTTGGCGGGCGCCTGGCCGAACCACGAGAAGCCACCGCCCGGGACCTCGAACGTCAGCAATCGCTGGTAGCCATTGGCAATGTATCCCTCCGCCTTGGCGTGGACCTCGGGTGTGAGCTTCTTGGTGCGCTTCATGTAGTCAAGCGCGAGCACATTGGGGTAGGTGCTGGAAGAGGTCTGCTCGAAGCAGCCGCCGGGCATGCTCAGAATGCTGTCCATGCCCTCGATCACCTCGCTGAGCGGGCCCGGATACAGGCGGACGAACAGGGTGGTGGCATCAGGGATCGAGTTGGCGGGAAAGTGCAGGTCGTGGTGAGCGCTGGTTTCAAGGCGGCCGTTGAAGACCAGATTCTGCTCGCGGCCGTTAGGGATCACCTCAATTTCGCGAACGACGATGTCGTTGCGCGTCTCACCACCAATCCCATCCATGCGGGCGGTGAGGCTGAGCTTGAATTTGCCGATGCGGTTCGCATGCATGGTGAACTGCGAAGAACCGACGCGCCCTGACTCAACCTCGACAGTCTTTTCCGAGCCGTCCTCATCCACCGAGTACCACTCCTCGGGTTGGAGCTTGAGGCACACCTTGCCCGCCTTATCCGAGTAGTTATAGACGGCGACAGGAATCGACACGCGATCGCCTTGGGTGAGGGTGACAGGCAAATCAAGATCGACGAAAAAATCCGTAAACACTTTTAAGCTCGATGTAGCGGTGCCGAGCACGCCGGAGCGAGTGGAAGCGAGCATGGCCATCCGCCACGTAGTGATCGAGTCGGCTACCGGGACGGATATGTCCGCATTGCCGTTGGCGTCGGTGATGATCTCCGGATTGTTATAGAGCGCTTCGGGAAAGTAGGAACGGATATGCGGCGCGGCGGCAGCGCCGGCGCCAAACGTGATGGATTGATTGAGGTTGCGGCCAGGCAAACCCCCAACTGTGCCACCGATGACGCCATGGGGGGCCGCCGAGGCAAGCGCCAGACCAGAGGGCTCGCTTCTCAAGAAAACTCTGTTTCCGGCCACGGCTCCAAGCCTGTCCGCCGCCATAAGGGGGAGTTGAGCGCTTACGGTCACCGTCTGACTAACGCTACCAATGGCGAGTGCAGCGGAGATGGTTGCGCGATCGCGCGCTTTCAGGGCGAAGCGGCGGATAAGAACCACGAATCCGGGCGAAGAGATCTGTGCTTCGTAGAGTCCAGCTGGAAGGCCGGCAAAGCTGAAACTCCCAGCGGCATCGGCGTGCGCACTGCGGATTCCGTTGTCGGAAAGCAGGCGGAGAGAAACGGTGGCCTCTGGAATATCGGCGCCGGTGACATCGGCAACCGTTCCCGTGACCTCGGCGAACCCATTGAATGGTCCTCGATCATGCTCCATCTTGAGATTCAACGAGCCATCCTGACCGGGCCGGATTGTCGGCTGGCTGACAACACCTCCAGAGCGGTCTTCGAGGTAGATGACGAGGTCATCCGCGCTGTTGAACTGGCGATCTGGGCCTGCGCTGCTCACCATGTAGAAGAGGTCATTGTTACGAGTCCAGGGCACCGGTTCAAACCGCAACGGTGTGTTCCAGGAATCGCGCAACATCGGGTCTTGTGTCGAGTTGAGTTTTTCGACCACGGTTGCGATCGACTCCTGCGACGTATGACTGCCAACTCCCTGGTTTAATCGGGCGGCAACCCGGTTAACCTGCTGAACGAACGCCATGCGGTAGCGCTGCGCGTACTCCTCGTAGTGGCCCTGCGGCAGGCTGCGGCCAAATTCGGTGTTGAGCCTCGCCGGGTTACGCATCTCGGTTGCAGAGAAGAGCGCACGCGCCGCCAGGTTGTGCTGTTGCTCCTCCTCCTGGCTTGACTCACTGGGCTCCTCGACAACATCCGAGATCGAGACCGAGTGAATCTCATAGCGCGGCTTCATCACTTCCTGCTCCAGGTAAAAGAAGACCTTGGCAAAGCCGGGCTGCTTCTCCGCCAGCGCGAAGACTGCCTCGTCGACCACCTGCAGGCCGAGCGCGGCGCTGACCCCTGCACCCTGTGCGTTGGTAATGTGGAAATGTACGCGCGCGTCGGAACCCGGCTTATAGACGGCGGAATCGCTAGTGGTTTCAATCTTCAACCCGTCGGCAGGCTGGATAAAGAGAAGGCGATGGTCGGCGACCGGTTCGGCGTCCCGGCCAAAGAGATACGCATCGACGTCGAGTGTTCCCGCCATGTCGGGTGTGGCGTTCAGTGTGAGCTCTGCCTGGCCGTTCTGGAGATCGACATCGCGGGTGAGGATGGTCTGGCCGTTCTTGACGATATCGACATACGCGGAGCCGCGAGCCCGCGTGGAAAGTAACTTGAATTGAATGGGCTCGCCCGCCTTGACCACCGCACGATCCGTGCGCAACAAAATCTGATCAGTGCCTGAGCGGGTCTCGAGAGGAATATTGCTGGAGACATGATTACCGCGATGATCGCTGGCGTCGACCCTCAGGGCATCCACGCCTTCGCCGGGATTGAGCCGGACCAGAGCGACACCGCCGCTGTCGGTAGAAATCCGCTGCTCGCGCCCCCCAGGCAGGTGAACGTCGAGCGTGGTCTTCGCCGGAGTACCGTCGGGATAGGAGCTGAGCAGGAAAATCTGGTTATCTAGATGAGGTATCAGGGTTCCGCCTTCTGGAACAGCAGTGATGAGCAACGGCGACTGGCTGATAGTGATTGGTTCGCCCCGCGTTTCACTGTGGGCGGCTGAGTCCTTCACCGTTGCCTCGATGAGGGCGCGGGCCATGCCCTGGCTCAGCGGTCGCCCGGCAAAGTAGCCGGCTAACTTCAGATCGAACTTATAAGCCCCATCGCCGTCGGTCCTGCCCACGGCGGAGCCCGCGTCGAACACGGCCACGTCCATGCTGGTAGCCTTCATCGTGATCTCGGCATGATCCACCGGCTTACCGAAGAAGTAGTTAGCGCGCACCGTCCCGGTAACGTGGTCGCCCGGGCGGTAATCGCGTCTGGGTTTGCCATCCTTCTCCGTAAGCTCCACCGCAACTTTGAACTTCGGCAGCACATAGCGTTCGACATTGAGCGTGACCTCGGCAGAATCGGATGGCGCCGAGCTATCCCCCATCAGCGCGCTGAGATGGTAGGCTCCCAGGTTGACTTCATCGGCCAGTGAAAACTCAGCTGAGGCGACGCCGAAGCTATCCGTCGCAGTGACATTCTTGAACACCTTGTTGCCGCGGGAGTCTTCCAATTCGAAGGTTAGCTTGCGCTCAGAGTCCGCCTTGTAATCGGCACGGTTCAGCGCCAGCGCGCGGACATGAATCGTCTGGCCAGGCTGGTAGATCGGCTTCTCCGTGGTTAAAAGAATCGAAGCTTTGCTCTTGAGTTCGACAGGCTGCGTATATTCCGTCGAACCGATGAGCGTGTCGGCGACAAAGCGCAGTTGGTACCTGCCCGTCAGGCCGGCAGGAAAGTGGAGCTGGGCCTCGACCGTACCGCGTTTGTTGACTTTGCCGGAGAAGAGCAGCCGCGCAGTTTTGTTAGGTAAGAGCAGCTCAATCCGGATCGTCCCCGGCTCAGCGTTGTCATTGTTGTTTGCGTCTACGACAACAACCCGAATAGCGGCCCGGCTTCCCGCAAGGTACTCGGTCTGGCCGAGGATGTGCACGACAGGCCGTCGCAGAATCTGCGAAATGGACTCGATGCCCTCGATTGCTGGAGCCTGTTGATCGGCGTACTCGAAGCGGTAGCGGAGACGCTGCCACACCACGTCTTCGAATGCCATCGGCTTCTCCGGCTTGATGACCTCCTGCCATGAGCCGTCGCCCGTGCCGATGTCCACCGCACGTTCCACCCGGCCAAGAACATGATCTTCGGGATCAATCATTTCGGCGGCCAATTTGCCGCTGCCCGAACGAAGCGAGTGATACGGGATGGTGATCGAGAGACTGCCGCGCGTATACACCGCAGTAAACTGCTCGCTGCCGCCATGCGCTTTCGGGAGGAATGCACCCGAGGCAAACAAAAGCAAAAGAGGGCCACTCAGCAGAAAAGGAAGCGAACGACAGAATCGGGTCATGGCACATTCTCCTGGCAAGCCGCCCAGCCGAGGGAGTTGCGGCTCGTCTGACCGGAGAACGTGCACGCTTAAGGAACTTGCAGGGAAAACGAAAATTATTTTTCAGGCGCCGGAGGGGGCTTCTCTCCGTCTTTGCGCTGCCATGACCGGCCATCGGTGCTGATCCAGTGCTCGCCCGCGTCCGTCGTTATCTCAAACCGCCGGGCCGTCGGTGCTGCAGCCCGCGCTGCAGCGATCTTCTTCGTGACTTTCGGAGCGGCGAGAGCCAGCTGAGCTGGCCCCTGGACGACGACAGTCTGGGCCATGGATCCGACAGCCAGGGCCAGATCCATTTGACCTTGCTGAGCGGGATGCAGCGCCAGTCCTGAAAACTCCCGTGGGGTAAATCCCGGGGCTTCGGCTTCCACCGTGTAGGTGCCCGGCTCGATCTGGTCGACGGTGTAACGGCCGGTAGGATCTGTCGTCGTTCTGCGGACGGCCTGGGTCAACGAATTGGTCACTGCCACGGATGCGTTCGGAATGGAAGCGCCGGTCGGGTCCGTGATGTTGCCACTGAGCGTGGCCTTCGGTCCCTCCACAAGATCGTGAGGAGCTGCGCCGCCGGCGATGCCGCCCACCGCGCCGATCACACCATGGAGTTCGCCGGTTGAGTACGAGGCGCCAACCAACTCCACCTTGACCGCACGGCCCTGCCACGGCTGGGTAATGACGCTCCAGTGTGCTCCGGCGTCATTGCTGAAGAAGAGAGTGTTGCGGGTGTCAATCGCGACCACCTGCCGGGCATTCGCGACCGTGGAGATAGACGGAAGGCCGCTTGGCAAGCCACGCCTGCCAGAAACCGCCTGCGCTTGGTCGGCCGCGACAATACCGCCTACCGCAGGACTCTCTGTTTGGAGGGCCTGGTTGGCCTCCGCGCCTGAGACCGTGGCGGAAGACTGCGCTGCAACTGCTCCACTCTGGACTCTGGCTGCGCCAAAACTAGGCATGCGGTTCTGATGGAGATGACGAGTATTTCCACCGCCGCTGGGGCCAGGCATCAGCCTGTCAGCGGCCTCTCCTGGTGCTTGCAGCTTGAGTGTTAGTGCGGGCGGCAAGGGCTTGAGCCGCGCCGGTGGAATCGTCTGCGCCGTCTGCGTGGGTGGCGTTTGTTTCTGGACGACGAAGCCATTTCGCAAATAGATGCCGGCCAGGACCAGTGCCGCAAGAGCAACGCCCGCCGGCCACACCATCATCCACCCGGATAGCCACGGTCGCCGGCTGGGTTCCGTCCGTGGCTGCGGCAATACTTCGGCCGGCGGCATCGAGAGTGCGACGATGCTGCGGCAGTGAGGGCAAATGGCCAGATGGGCGAGGGTCTCCTCCTGCTCGTGCGCCGGTAGAGCGTGTTCGATGAAGGCGCTGAGCTGATCCGCGTCTGGGTGCTGCCCGGATTGGAGAAGTTCGCTCATATTTTGTCCGACGCTGCAATAGAACCTGAAGCTGTCTTATCGGAGAACGGCGGCCTTTGCGAAGTTTGCAGTACTGCGCGCAGATTTAATTCAACGTCACGCGGATCGGTGCCCAAAGCTTCTTCAGCGGCTCGTTTGCTAAGGCCTCCCGATTGAAGATGGTGAATGAGCTGCTTGCGCAGGTCGGTCACCAGCCGTTTAAGCCGGCGGCTGATGGTCGCTTCATGAACCCGAATCACGCGAGAGATCTCGAGCAGGCTCTGACGATCGAGAAAGTAAGCCGAGAGCATGAAGCGATCCTCCGGCGCCAGGCCCCGCAGGCTGCGCGTGACAGCATCCGTAATACGGAGAACCTCGGGGGATGTTGGTGAATGAGAAGCCTCAGCGGCAGGAAGATCGACGTTATCGAGAGGAGCTTCACGCCGGGTACGGCGGTGGTAATCGACGTGCCGCTGGGCCAGCGTCGTGCGCAGCCAACCCAGAAGCGACCCGCGGCCTGAGTAGGAAGCCAGCGGAGAACGCCTCTGACCATCGAGTTCCCGCAGTCCGTACAGCTCGGCATAAAGCGAATCCGCGAGCTCATGCCCGACCGTGGCGGACCCGGTAATGGCAATGGCGGCCTGCGTGAGGGAAGAACGATAGAGGCTGAGGAAACGTTGCCACGCAACGTCACGGCCCAGCACACAGGAGTGAGCCAGAGCCAGTTCAGAAAGATGGAGCGAGCGAAGGAACACAGCTCTTTGCGCAGCATCCGGATGGTCCCCGGCGGGCAAGCCATAGTTGACCTTTTCGCCGACCGAGGTAAGTACGCTGCCGAACTCCTCGCATGTAAGCCCGCACTCTGTCGCCTCGGCAGCGACCCAAAGCTCTTGCAGAAGATTTGGCTCGAGCACACACTGTGGCGAAGCCCGAGACGGAGCTGCCGCGGACGGCTCCGCCGATACAAGAGGTAGCACAAGATCGCCGGGCTGTGACGAGCTGGTATCCACGCACCATTGAAGATACTGCATCACGAGGAAAGCCGGCTCCCCCGTGGCCCGGGCCAGGAAGCAGTTCATACCAATCAGACACTTATGTGTGTCCTCTTTCGTCTTCGATCGTTCCGGTTTCTGATCGTTCGAGCGCGCGGATATGCTTTCTGCAGAGCAAAAGAGGTATCCCTCCGAAGATGCCGAAACTGCAATCAACGAGCCGCCACGCCACAGGAATCCCGCGTATATCTCCGGCAATGAGGGCGAGCGGGATCACACCGGCACAGGCAATGAGACCGAAGGAGATCACCCACTGGTTGCGGACAGGATCCCGATACGGACCAATGAAGGCAACCGCAATCACCAGGTGGGCGAACGCCAGCCAATCTGTACCATACGCAAGGAATGGGTAATGCTTGTTTGTAATAGACACCGCATCGTAGACGCGTGTGATCCACGGAAGCAGATGCGTAAATTCGGCGACGGAGCGCAAGGCGGTAGTTTGCAGAACCAGGAGCGACCAGTGAAGTTCAGCTTCAGAGGAAATGCCGTCACTCCGCTGACAGCCAGGCCTGCAATCACGACAAGAATCCAGAAGCGAATGGCATGTAAAAGGTCAGACCGTCGCACGGGACCCCTTTCTTGAGAGTTTGTTTTCGGCGATCCTTGATATGAAACGTGGCCGTCGCTGCTGCGTGCGCTAACACTTCTTCCCCGTGATCACGCAGGAGGAGTTTGTGCCAAGCCAGCCTTGGCTTGTATCAGTCCGACCGCACTCCGGTACCAATCCACCTTCCGTGTCACGAACATCACCGCAGCCAGTAAGCAAAACAGCATCAAAGAGCCAAGCACCAGGGCGTTATCCTCCGAGATGAGCAAGCCATAGATCGTGGTGTACAACGTTGTGAGCATTGCCCCAAATCCGAGCCCGCGCGCCGAGTTTCGCAGCACAGAGGAAAGATAGAACGTCAGCAGTCCTATACAAGCGGCACTTGCGATCGTGTATGCGAGCCCGAATGACATATGTTCTGAGAAACTCACGAGCAGTAAGAAAAAAATCGCAAGCCCGAAGCCTACTAGGAGATATTGCACCGGATGAATCGGAAGCTCCTTCATTAGTTCAAATATCAGAAAGCCGCCAAAGGTGAGCAACACAAATAGTATCCCGTACTTCACTGCCCGGTTGCTGAGCGTATAAGGATCCACCAACGTCGTCAAACTTACATTCATTATGTCGATCGCTTTTGTAGGGTTCGCCTCCAGCTGTGCTTGCGTCCCGCTCGCCAATGACGATACGTCCCAAACCGCGCGAAACCCAGCGTTGCCTACATCGCGCGTTCTGGGCAAGAAGCGTCCGCCGAAGAGTGGCGACCCCCAGCTCGACCGGATTTCCAGGTGATTTGAATCTCCAACCGGCGCGATGCCCAGAGTCTCCGTTCCCGCAAGGTTCAACTCCAACACGAAATCCAAATGACCCTTCAGCGCACGCATCCCGCGTAACGGGACCCGCAGGTTGGGTTGCCATCCCGCCGTGTCCGCCGCTCCTTGCAGGATCGTCTCCGGGACTCCATTCACGAGAACCTTCGGCGTTCCGACGATCCCACGCACATCGGCCACTGAAAGCTCCAGATAGGGCTCAGCCCATACCACTGTCCCTTCTGTCGGAGGATCCACAACGTCCAGACGGCCCTTTAATTCTCCCTGAAACTCATAGACTTGCACCTTGTACAGGCCGTGCCGCCGCTCGCTCGGAATCATGGCGCCGCGTACATCCAACTCCAGCGGAAAGGTCGTGGCAGTCAAGTTCTGCTTGCGCACGTTCGTCTTCTTCACGCCTCTGTCGCCGGTTTCGGTCGTCTCAACAGTCTGAGTGTAGGGTCGTACCAGCAGGGGACCGATCAGCGTCTGCGGTCCGGCGTAGCTAGCCTCAATCGACTGTACCGCCTCGTTGCGGTATTTCTCCCTGTCATCAATAACGCCGCTTACCATGTACAGCGCAATCAATATCACGCACGCTAGGGCAGCAATTGCGAGCGCCTTTTGTGCCAGCATCCTATTCATCTCTTAGCCTCCGAAGCCGCATTTGACAGATCACGATGTACTCTTTGGCCTCTTATTCTTACGGTGCAATTCCGTATAGGACTCAAGGGACCCGGCCGTAGCCGCGGGAACACCGCCGAAGCGCCGTTCCCGCTGACGAAATTCTCCCAGCGCGGCATCCAGGTCGCTGGCCTCGAAATCCGGCCACATGCGATCGGTAAACCAAAGTTCGGCATACGCGCACTCCCACAGCAAAAAGTCAGAAAGGCGTTTCTCTCCGCCGGTACGAATCAGCAAGTCTACTTCGCCGCTCTCCGCGGCGAGTTCCTGAGCAAGCATGTCGCGTAGCAGTGAAGTCCCGGGTGCCCGCTCGTGCAGAAGGCTGCGAGATACGCCAAGGGCCGCGCGCATGATCGCGTCGCGCGAAGAGTAATCGATGGCTACGCGGAGCAGAAGTTGACTGCCTCCTGCCGTGGCAGCTACTGCCTGGTCGATCTCGCGCAGCAGCAGCTTCGGTATGCGATCGCGGCGGCCGATCACCTCCAGCCGCACACCGGCCTTGCTGAGTCGCGCCCGCTCAAGTCGCAGAAAAGCTCGCAGCAGCCAGAAAATGCTCTGCACCTCGGCCGTGGGGCGGCGCCAGTTGTCAGACGAAAATGCGTAGACGGTCAGGCGACCGATGCCCACCTCAGGCGCGTGCTCCACAACGCGCCTTACCGCCGCCACTCCGGCGCGATGTCCTGCAACTCGGGGCAGGTTGCGCAGCGCCGCCCAGCGTCCGTTGCCGTCCATGATGATGGCCACATGCAGTCCCGCCGGCTGCTCACTTTGCACTGTAAAGTTATGGGGTACAGAGAGCGTACTTTGCACTGTAAAGTTACCTCGCAAAAAAAAGTTCAGGCCCGGGTTGGAGCGAGACCCCGTATCAAGCTGGACGCGGGTTCGTCCTTGGTTACTTTGGCCGCATCGCGAACCACCTGTTCGAGAGTCGAGAGATATTCCAGGTAGCGTTTACGGCCCGACACCGTGATTCGGCACATTGTCTGTGGCCGATTACGATCGTGCCCCTTGACGATGTCGACCATGTTTTCTTTCTCCAAAACCTGTAAATGGCGGCTCAGGTTACCGTCGGTAAGCCCGCATAGCTGCTTAAGATCGCCGAACGTCAGCCCTTTGGGATTGGTGATCAGGGAGGTGAGCACGCTGAGGCGAGCGCGTTCGTGGATCACGCGATCCAGTCCCTCATAAGCGAATCGCCCCTCGTTGGACCCGGCCTTAGCTTTCATCGGTACCCTCGTGCGCGCTGAAGAGCAGGATCGCCGCGACCAGCAACTGTCCGGCACCATAGGGAATGCCCATGGCCCATGGGGAGAGCGCCCGGTTGCCGCCGAGCGAGATACACACCAGGCCCGTCAGCAGGTACCACACGCCCGCTGCAAGCATAGGCCGGGGTAGAAAGCGGCACGACGAAAATACGCCCAGGCTGAAAATGACCTGCCAGATTCCAGGGATCATCCAGAGGGCCGATGGCACGTAGCGCACCAGCACAAGAGTAATCAGCAGCCCAGCTCCCACCGAGGGTAAGAACTGCTCTACCGCCATGTGCATCATCTCCTGCGACATACCGGAATGCATGCGCCGAGTGCGGGTATACATCTGTATTCCCGTCAGGGCAGCGGAAAGGCCCGCGGTGCAGATCCAGATGCTCAGATAGCTCGCGATATGGGCCGCGGGATCCGGCAAAAGTACGGCCTGGATTCCTGCGGCCAGAACCGCGATAAGACCCGTAGCCGCGAGAGTTGCCGGGCCATAGCCACGAAACTCCGTACTGCGCGCCATCTGCCTGCGTATGCTGCTGATGTCGCCCAGCGCTCTGTTCAGCTCATTCATGGCTCTTCACTTTACAGTGCAAAGTATCCTGAGGAAACAAGTTTGTCAAGATAACGGATTTTCTCGAGCGGGTGGATCGATCCAACTCTGCGGAATGCGCGAGTTTCCAGGGATTCACCGCTCTCATGTTTTGTATCAGGGCACGGCTTCAGCCGTGCCATATGGCCGCACCCGTGAGGGCTTTAGAGCGTGTGTGAGAACCAGGATTTACGAATTTAGTCCCGTAGGGACGGCTGAACTTAGCCCAGGACGCTAGTCCTGGGTACATCATGCAACATGATTGAGTCCCGCAGGGACGGCTGAAAGTTGTCCAGGATTGCGTCGCGGCCCATTTTCGGCCGTCCCTGCGGGACTGGGTTGTCCTTTCAAATCCGACCCAGGACTAGCGTCCTGGGCTAAGTTCAGCCGTCCCTGCGGGACTGAGTTTCGAAATGGAGTTCTCGCACAAGCTCGAAAGCCCCTG